>Ga0074044_10002040_pt1 | contig 17833 bp, 17 predicted proteins | sample BogForMeECP23OM1_FD_94443 | JGI IMG/M metagenome (GOLD analysis project Ga0074044, IMG submission 94443) | Bog forest soil microbial communities from Calvert Island, British Columbia, Canada - Bog Forest MetaG ECP23OM1 | ecosystem: Environmental > Terrestrial > Soil > Wetlands ...
GACCTGCAAATCTCCAATCCGCAGGTCAATGTGGACATCGATCGCGACAAAGCGCGCTCACTCGGAGTGTCGGCACAGGCCATCGAGGACGCGCTCTACGATGCCTACGGCTCGCGGCAGATTTCCACCATCTATGCCACCAACGACGAATACAAAGTCGAGATGGAAGTCGAGCCTCAGTACCAGGACGATCCGTCGACCCTTTCGCTACTTTATGTACGATCGCAAAACGGCCCGCTGGTGCCGCTCAGCACGGTGGTCAAGTTCGTGCGCGGCGTCGGTCCGCTTGCCATCAACCATTCGGGGCAGTTGCCGGCGGTAACGATATCATTTGACCTCGCACCGGGAGTCTCACTCGCGAAAGGCCTCGACGAAGTGCAAAAACTTGCGAGCGATACGCTGCCCGCTTCCTTCACCACCAGCTATCAAGGCACCGCGCAAGCCTTCCAGGATTCGCTGAGCGGACTCGGGATGCTGCTGCTGATGACAATCCTCATCATCTACCTGGTGCTTGGCATCCTCTACGAAAGCTTCATCCATCCGATCACGATTTTGTCGGGGCTGCCGTCAGCCGGCTTCGGCGCGCTGGTCACACTATGGCTCTTCGGCATGCAGCTCGACCTGTTCGCTTTCGTCGGCATCATCATGCTGGTCGGGCTGGTCAAGAAAAATGCCATCATGATGATCGACTTCGCGCTGGATGTGCAGCGCACCGAGGGCAAGACGCCCGCCGAGGCAATCTTCGAGGGCGCAATCATCCGCTTTCGCCCCATCATGATGACCACGATGGCCGCCTTGATGGGCGTATTGCCGATTGCGCTGGGAGTCGGCGCGGGCTCGGAATCGCGGCGGCCACTGGGAGTGGCGGTGGTGGGCGGGCTGGCATTTTCACAGTTCCTGACCCTGTACATTACGCCGGTCGTCTATACCTACATGGAGAGCTTCCAGGATCGCGTCAGGTCCTGGCGCGAGGCACACCATCTGGTGGCCCCAGGCGAGGCAGGCACCATAGAGGCTACCTTAAGCGAAGAACAAGAGCGTCGGCGCGCGGTTTCCTGATTGGGATTGCCACGATACCGACGCGGCGGCGAAACAATACAAAAAGTAGCGTAATCGTGTGTTAGCCTATTGCTCGGTCTGACGGCAGCAGTCACACTCTCCAACGATGCGAGAATCCACCCTCACTCGCTGGATTTCGCCCGGGATCACGAGGAAATTCGTATTCCTCAATTTGCTGCTCTTCGCCCTGGCGGTAACTCTCACCGTCCTGACCATTTTTGCGATTTCGATTATCTCGGGCGTGCGCGCTTACGTCGCCGGTGAAGGACTCTACGCAAAGTATCAAAAAGATTCGGTTTTCTATCTGCGCCGCTACGTTCAGACCGGCAACGAACCCGATTATCGGAGATTTTCCGATGACATCCAGGTCCCGCTAGGCGACGGCGAGGCCCGCCGCGCGCTCGAGCGGCCTTCGCCCGACCGGGTTGATGCCGCACGTTCGTTTCAAACCGCACAGAATGCCGCTGACGACGTTCCCGCGATGGTCAAAATGTTCCTGCGCTTCCGGCATGTCAGCTTCATGGCCGCCGCGATACGGATCTGGGGTGAGGGCGATGAACTGACCGATCAGCTTGCCGATCTCGGCCGCCGTGCCCATGAAAGGGTCAGTAGCGGCAAGCTTTCGCCACGTGAGCAGGCCGACTATATCGACAAAATCGATGATCTCAACGAACGCCTCATCGTGCTCGAGAATGACTTCTCGCAGACTTTAAGCGCGGGGTCGCGCTGGATTACCGGGATCGTCTTCAAGTCCCTGTTGCTCGCCGATCTGGTGCTGCTCGTGATCGGTTTCGTGGCCTCCACCATGCTCGGACGATCGGTGGTCAACGAAATCGGCGAAATCTCCACGGCGGTGCGCCGAATCGCGCAGGGCGATCTCTCAGCTCGATGCACCGTGGAGGGCAGCGACGAGTTCGTCCATCTCGCCGAAGGCGTCAACCAGATGGCGTCCAGCATCGAGCACGCGCAGCGGGAATTGAAGCTGGCGCGCGACAATGCGCTCCAGGCCTCGCGGGTCAAGTCGGAATTTCTCGCCAATATGAGCCATGAGATTCGCACCCCGCTAAACGTCGTGCTCGGCTATACCGACGTGCTGGCGGATGAAATCGACGAGCAGCAAAACGAGGACATGAAGGAGCACCTCGATGCGATCCGGCGCGCCGGGCGGCGGCTCAACCGCACCATCCAGGGAATTCTCGATTTCTCCAAGATCGAGGCACGCGCGTTCGAATTGCGTCCGCAATCGGTCAAACTTGCGACGCTGCTCGAGCGTCATGTCGACGACATCCGGATTCTCGCCGAGCAAAAATCGCTGCGGCTTCGATGTGTGATCGAGGAGCCCAAGGCGACCGTTCTATTCGACGAGTATTGCCTCTCGGGAGCGCTGACCAACCTGCTCCAGAACGCCATCAAGTTCACCGAAGAAGGCTCCGTGACCGCGCGGTTATATCGCGGATCCGATCGCAACTTGAGAATTTCCATCGTCGATACCGGCATCGGCATCGAGGCCGCATATCTCGCGCGAATCTTCGAGCCGTTCTCGCAGGAGGAGTCGGGCTACACCCGCCGCTTCGAGGGCAATGGGCTCGGACTCGCGCTCACGCGGAGCTACCTGCAACTCAATAGCGCCAGTATTTCGGTGCAGAGCCAGAAGGGGCAAGGCTCGACCTTCACCATCGCGTTCTCTCCGGAATCGGAGCTCAAGTTGGCGCCGGCGCCACCGATCGAGAACGGGCACGCCAGCGCCGCGGTACGTCCGCCTGCCGCGCGGCGTCCCTCCATCCTCGTGGTCGAAGACGACCTCGACAATCAGATTCTGATCCGAACCATCCTCAAGAAAAGTTATGAGGTCCGGGTGGCCTCCTCCGCGGACGAGGCGCGGCGCGAACTGGCCGCCGACAATGGTCCGCCGATCGAGCTGATTCTGATGGACTGGTCGCTGAAAGGCGACGAGGACGGCGTCACACTCACCCGCAACCTGCGCGTCGATGAGCGTTACAAAAAGACCCCGGTGGTTGCCCTCACCGCGCATGCCTCGGTCGAGGATCGCAAACTCGCCCAAGCCACCGGCTTCGACGCTTTTCTGGGCAAGCCGATCGATCGTGACGAACTGTTTCGCACCCTCGATCGGCTGGTGCATTGAGATTGGCCGGTGCCAACCGCTAAATGGCGGCGAGCCATAATTTCAGCGCCGCGCCGCGCCATCACCGTATTCCTCATGGAAGATAGCGCGCATTAGATGGTTTGCGGCCACGAACCCGCCTGTCCTTAGGAACCATTGCTGCAAAACCGGGTTGGCATCCGGCCTGCTATGAAGTCGCGGAGGAAATTCTGCGATGAAGGGTACCATCCTGAAATGCATGGAAGGACTGGTCATCAAGCAGTTCGGCGCGGCGAAGTGGAAAGAAGCACTTACCCATGCGGGCATGCCGGTGACCCGAGCGTTCCGTACCCTGGAAGATATCCCCGATGGCGACGCGATGGCCCTTATGAAGGGCATCGCCACCGCGACCTCGCTGTCGATGGAACAGGTAATGGAAGCATTTGGTGAACACTGGTCGTCGATCTACGCACCCACTCTATACGGGGCATATTTCGCCCAAGCCAAGACCGCGCGCGACCTGCTCCTGAACCTGGATAAGATTCACGAAGTTGTGACCCGGACGATGAAATCAGCGCGACCACCGCGCTTTCGCTATGAATGGAAGGGGGACAAGCATTTGATCATGCGTTACGAATCAGCGCGAGGGTTAGTCCAGTTGATGCCGGGACTGATTCGCGGAGTCGGGAAGTACTACAAACAGAGTCTGAAGGTCAGCCTCACCGGAAATGACATTCACGTTGATTTTCCCTAGGCCGTCGGCCGCATCCAACTGTACGTGGCGGTATGTGACTGCGCACCTATTTGTAGTCGCTATGGCTTCATCGCCGCTTCTCCTTCGATCCTCTACAATTTGTAGAAACGGATCGCGTTGTCGGTCAGGATGTCGTGCTGCGTGGTTTCCGGCAATTTGCTGATCGCATGCCGCACTTCCTTGAGCACGCCCGGATAGGTGCAGTCGAAATGCGGATAGTCCGAACCCCATAGCACGTTGCGCTCGACGCCCAACCCCACCATCGCGCCCAGCGTTGTCTCATCGGGATCCATGGTGAGATAGCACTGCTCGATGAAATATTCGCGCGGCGGCTTTTTCAGCCACGGCACGTAAGTCCCCATCTTCTCGAAGTGACCATCCATCCGATCGAGCCAGTACCCGAGCCATCCAATTCCGGATTCGAGAAACGCAACTCTCAGGCGCGGGAACTTCGCCAGCACCCCGCCGCAGATAACATCCATGCACGCAGCTTGTTGTTCGAAGGGATGACACACCATGTGGAAGAAAAATGGATCGCGATAGCGATCGGCGCCCATGGTCGGCATTTTGGTGCCGAAGCTTCCGTGCACCGCAACCGGAATATCCAGCTCCTGCGCCTCGCGCCAGAACGGCTCGTATGCGGGATCGTTCAAGCGCCGTCCGTTGAACGGATTGGGCCGGATGAAAACCGCCTTGAAGTTCAACTCCTTGACCACGCGGCGCATCTCGCGAATCGATTCATCGACGCTCTGCAGCGGCATCGGCGCGACCCCATAGAGACGCTTCGGCGAGGCCTTGCAGAAATCCGCCAGCCAGTTGCTGTAAGCACGACACGCGGCGGCCGCGAGGCGCGGATCGTCGATATCGCCATAGAGCAACAGCAGCGACGGATACATCACTGCGACATCGATACCCTCCTCATCCATCACTTTGAGCCGCTGACGGGGATCGTAGCTACCGGGCAGGACGTCGTCCCAGGTGAGCTTGCGCGCGCGTGCGAGATCCTCGAAACCTCCCGGTACCATCGAGGCAGTGATGGGCAGCGACGGGCGGCTGCGATTTTCACCGGCGATGAAAAGCTCGTCCATCCCCTCGCGATTGCGCCGGACCTGGATCATCTGCTCGCGAAATGCGGGCTCGGTGTATTCCTCCCACAGACTGCGAGGTTCGACGACGTGGCCATCGGAATCGATTATCTGCGCCATGGCATCCTCCGCTGATATCGGAGTGAACTGCGGACCCCTTCACAAAGTCAAGCGACGCAAATTGAGGCGGGACGATTACCTCGCAAGTAATCGACGCTCGCCACGCCCGTCACTATTTTCGCGACATGCATATTCAGCATCATGAAGACAGGGCCGGGAGCGAAGCGTGGATCATGCCTGGCGATATCGATCCCGACTGTACGAGGATTCTCACTGAAGCGGGCTTTGAGTGGGACTCTCATTCGCTGGCATTTCGACGGAAAACGCAGGGAGGCGAGGCCACTATCGAATATCGATTCCTGCGCGAGCAGAAGCTCATCCTCAACAGCAGCCTGGATCGAAACGAGCGGACCGGCCAGCTTCAGCGCCTGCGGATTCTTCTTCAGAGCATGGATTAGTTCGCGCTGTCAGGCCGGCCACATCCGGTGGGTTTGAAGATGCGCTGCGTCGAGGGTGGATATTTCGCGAGGATCGAGGCCGGCCTAATCGGCCTCGAGGCGAAATTGCCGCCGCAGTTCGGGCATCGCCCGCCGAGGCGAGTATCAACGCATTCGCGGCAGAAGGTGCATTCAAAGGTGCAGATCATCGCGTCGGTCGCGTCCGGCGGCAAATCCTTGTTGCAGCATTCGCAGTTAGGGCGCAGCTCCAGCATCGTCATCACCTGATTCATGATCTCGCAGGATGTCGGCTCTGCGACACTACCAAAATTCGCATGCTCATTGCAGTGCCGCGATGGTCTTGCGATCATTCTGATGGGCCGAAAATGCACCGATATCGGTGTGGGGGTAAAACTTACAAACTGGCGGCCCGCATCATTTTGGAAAAGCGCATTCTTGTTGCCGAAGACGATCGCACCACTCGCGATGCATGGACCGAGCTCATCGCGGCATGGGGCTATAAAGTCAAAACCGCGGAGAATGGTGAGATCGCCCTCGCCGAGGTCGACTCCTACGATCCTCACATCCTGCTGCTCGACCTCAACCTGCCGAAGAAAAACGGCCTCGCGGTGCTGCAGGAAATCAACGAGCGCGGCCTCCGCATCCCGACCATTGTGATTTCCGGCCAGGGCGGCATCCCCGATGTGGTCAAGACCATCAAGCTCGGCGCCTATGACTACCTGCGCAAGCCCGTCGACCCTGGCCATCTCAAGGTCATGCTCAACAACCTCGCCGCGCACATCACCGTCGCCGAAGAAAACGAGCGGCTGCGACTACGGCTGATGGAGGCTGGCAAACTGGGTCCGATGATCGGGCAGTCGCGCCCGATGCAGCAGGTCATGGTGCTGATTAAGCAAGTTGCGCCTACCTCAGCTTCGGTACTCATCCGAGGCGAAAGCGGCACCGGCAAGGAGGTCGTCGCCCGCACCATCCATGAGCTATCGTCCCGCGCGCAGGGTCCTTTCGTCGCCATCAACTGCGCCGCGCTGCCCGAGAATCTGATGGAGTCCGAGCTCTTCGGCCACGAGCGAGGCGCTTTCACCGGCGCCGATCGCCGCCGCGAGGGATGCTTCGAGCTCGCCAACGGCGGCACGCTGCTGCTCGACGAAATTGCCGAGATGAAGGTCGAGCTGCAGGCCAAGATGTTGCGCGTGCTCGAGGGCGGGGTGCTGCGGCGCGTCGGCGGGACCGTCGACGTGCCGCTCGATGTGCGCGTGCTCGCGGCCACCAATCGCAACGTCGAGCAATCGATCGCCGACGGCCGTTTTCGCGAGGACCTCTATTATCGTCTCAACGTTTTCGGCATCGAGCTGCCGACGCTCGATCGCCGCCGCGACGACATTCCACTGCTGGTGGATCATTTCATCCGCGAGCTGGGCCCGCAGATGAGCAAGCCCATTCACGGCGCCGACAACGACTGCCTGCAGGCGCTCAAGGATCGTCGCTGGCCCGGGAACATCCGCCAGTTGCGCAACGTCATCGAGCGCGCGCTGGTGGTGAGCCGCGGTCCTCTTCTGAGTGTGGGCGATTTGCCGCCCGAGGCGCAGGCAGCGGCGGACTCGGCGCCGGCGTTCGAAATTCGCCTCGGCAGCAGCATCGAGACGGTGGAAAAGGATCTTATCCTGCGCACGATTGACCTGACTGATGGCAACAAGGCGCGCGCCGCCGAGATTTTAGGGATTAGTCTGAAGACTTTGTATAACCGGCTGGAGCGGTACCAGTCGGAAATCCGCTCCGCGAAGCTCGCCTAGTATCTAATCCTGGCGTAGGGCGAGGCTTCCGAGTCGACGAGCCTGCCAGCAGCGATAATTTTTTCGCTGCCGCCTAGTTCTGGATGGGCTTGGCTCTGATCTTGAACCTGCTGATTCGCAACCACGCGATCTGGTCACTTGGATAACCGATTGGGTCGCCCAGGCACCTGTCTCATCGGTCGCGGTGCCTGGCGATGCTTAGATTGATAAGGTGAAAAAGAAAGTATCTGCAATCACCATCTTAGGTCTTTCCGCCGCCCTTTTCGTGGTCGGCTGTGGCACCTCCACCGATAAGACCACCAAGGAATCCAGCAACACTACCACCTATGTTCCGGCGCCGGCGCCCCAGGTTATCGTCCAGGCTCCTCCCGTCGCGGTCGTCCCAGCGCCGCCGGTTACGACTACCACCACCAGCATGTCTAATGATCGCGCCAGCGATACGAAAGAATCCGGCCTGGGCAGTTCCGGGTCCGAGCAAAACAGCAGCAGCCATCACAGCGAATCGACCACCGTTACCCCAAGCAACTAAACAGCCGTTCTACCCCTTTCAAAGCCGGGGTACCATCGAGGTCTCTCGGTGGTAACTCGGCGAAGCGAAGGTATTAGCGAATATTCTTATGAGAACATTTGCTACAACATCTGCCCTGTGGGTCTTGATTGGCTTCGTCACCCTGCCAGGCCAGCTACTAGCGCAGCAACGGACTACAGATTCGAGTTCGGTGTCGCAAACCGACGACCGCGTGCAAACATCCGCGGACCATCATTACCAAAACCCCGCCCAGCGTGCGAAAGATGACCTTCTGATCACCGAGGTCAAGAGCGATTTGGCCAAGGATGGCGTCGCCGACGACCAACCGGTCGCGGTTGATTGTGATCATGGCAAGATTCGTTTGAGTGGGGTGATAGGTTCGGCCGCAGACGCACGCCATGCCGGCGATATCGCAGCCGATGCTCCCGGCGTCGTCGCGGTGGTAAATCAACTGACCTGGCGGAAGTAGCTCCGCCCGCAACGACCCTCAACTTCGCTTCGCGGCGCGGCGCCGGTTGGCAACTCGTCCAGTCTCGCGGCTGGTTTGGGTGTTTGCCACTCGGGCAGAAGCAGCCGATTTGAAAATCTTGACCGACAAGTCGGGAATCCTCGCACTCATCGAATTTTCCAGCGCAGCCGCAAGAATCACCAGTTGCCGGCCTTGGCGAATCACCAGCCGATCCCGCTCCAACTGCGCCAGATGCTCGGTAACTCGCGGTCTAGATGCTCCAACCAGGTTCGCGAGGTGACGATGGCTCACCACGACTCTTAGCAGCGTGCCACGGGAGTCATCGATTCCGAAGTCGGCACATAGTTCCAGCAGCGCCAAGCCGACCCGCTCGTGAAGGCCGAGGCTGAGGAAGCTCGAGCCACGCAAGAGCAGCCGATACCATTGCTGAAGATTGCTTTGATGAAACCGGCGGAGGCTGACTGGGATGAATGCGAGGTAAGGTTATCGAATTGCTCCCAACCGAGGCTGCCGACGCGGCAATCGTCATACGCCTCAATTTGAAAGCGCGAAGGAGTGAACGGGAAGGTCGGAAACTCCGGAATCGGGCCGGGCGGCAGGAGGGCGACCATCACCCGCTCGCTCCTCACATTGAGACAGGTAATGCTGGCGGTACCGGCGAGGAGAATGTTCGCATTGGAGGCGAGCTCGGATTCGCGCAGGATAACCTCGCGCTTGGAGAAGTTAGCGATCTCCAGAGCGGTTACCAGACTGCTTTTGTCGCTGCCGGAAAGCCAGGAGAACGCGTTCAGATGGCTGAGAAGTTCCAGATCGGTTGCGCGTGCTTTGTGTTCATTGTTCAAATGTACATCTATCGTACAACTCTACTCCGAATTTACTCCTTACTGAAATGAAATGTTCTCTTCCGGACAGTATTCGTGTCCCACGTGGAACAATCAAAATGATGCCAAACGGCGCGAAACTCCCCGGCACCGTCTCCAAAGTAGCGATGGCATCGCGTAGCCGTTCGACTTGAGACACGCGATATTTCTTCGCAAGCGAGATGTCCTGAGATTGCAGCTTAAGCGCCGCCTCGGGCGATGATCGCGGAGTTCGGTTACCTGGATAACCGAAGCATCCGCCGCCACATGGTAGCTCGGAAGCGACTGGGCTACCGTAAATCTTGTTATGAGCCTGGTTGATATCGTTATAGTTTTGGTGGCGACGGGTTTGATCATGTGGTTGATCAACACCTACATCCCGATGGCGAGCGCCATCAAGAGCCTGCTGAATATCGTCGTCTTCGTCGTGGTGCTGGTGTGGGTACTGCAGGGATTTGGCATCATCGGTCCCATACCCGGAGTTACCATGCCTCGCTTGCGCTAAGCTTCCGGAGCAAACCGATCAGCGGATCGCGTCGCATGGTCTGTGAGGAGTAACCGGTGAAAGGAATCGTGCTGGCGGGAGCCATCATCGCGCTGTTAGGATTGTTGGGGTTGGCGATCCCGGTCTTTTCGACCTCGCAAACCAGGGATGTCGCAAAAATCGGTGACCTGAAGATTCAGGCTAACGAGCAAACCTCGCATGTAGTGCCGCCGATGCTCGCGGGCGGCGCGTTAGTCATCGGATTAGTCATGCTAGGCGCGGGCTACATTCGAAATTGAAGGGCTGGTCGCTGGAATGGAGTGACGAATGCCACTCCACTCACAGCTTAGGTCTCACGATCCTAGTCGTGTCGGTGTCCCCACGACCATCCGTCATGGCCTTTCGAGTACTGCTCGCCGCGGATACCGTCCCATCGCCAGTCATTGCCTCGCTTGTTCCAGCGTCCTTGTTTACCCTGGTACCAATCGTTGTTGTACTGCTCGGGGCTTTGCCCGTTGTGATGTTCCGCAAAGGCAGCGCGGTCGTCCTGGCAGGCCTTGCTATTGTTGTTGGCGCAGGAGCTGTAGTTGTAGCCGTTGGCCAGCGCGAGTCCGCCGGTCAGAGCCGTTAGCGCGATAGTTAGAAGAAATATTTTCACTTTCAAACCTCCAGTAATTGGTTGCGAACAGTTTCCGGGTAAAGGTCGATCGATCTAGCTAGGCGACGCGACGCCTTTCACTTTATCGATCGCCTTCTCGATGCCGTCTTTGAGAGCGCCGCTGGCCTGATCGACCTTTCCTTCGTTCTTCAGGTCCTTGTCATTGGTCAGTGCGCCGACGGCTTCTTTTACGCGGCCTTTGATTTTGTCAGTTGTACCGCTCATGCGCTCCTCTACAGGCCTTGGTTGCCGAGATTTGGGATTGGTCGAGCGGAGCGTGGTCAAAGGCGAGGGGAAGAGCCACAGTCAGGCCGGATCAAAGTCGGTGGTCGTTTCCGACAACCTTAGTCTGGGCGTATATGACAGTGCCGTCAATCTAACTGCGGGCGAGTTCGAGGACATATGTTCTTCGCAGAACGTTTGCGCTTGAATGAAGCGCCGCGCCATCGCATCCGACCCGCCGCCATATGATCGAGTTATGCGGAGAACCAAGCGTGTCGAATGTATGACAGGAACTCCGCACGAGTCTGTTAGCTTGATGTCATGCACGCAGCCTCAGCATCAGCGGTTCCAAGACTTAGAGGGCTGCGAAACATCGCATGGCTCACCGCGCGCCAGCAAACCCGCCTCGCTGACGCGCTCACTATCAGTCGGATCGAAAAGCGCGGCATCGTCTTCGATGACAGGTCTTCCCCGGAATGCGCGTACGTCCTGCTTTCCGGCGTGGCGCGAATCAGCTGCAGCAATCGGGAGGGCGCGCGCATTCTGGTGATAATGGTCGCGCCCGGCATGATTCCCGGCGTTCCGCCGGGATTTGCGGGGGTCAAATACAGCTTCCGCTGCGAGGCAATTACCGAGTGCCAGATTGGAACTGTCACGCTCGATTGCTTCATCGAGATCGCGCTGGGGATTGCCTCAAGAAACTTTAAGCTGATGGCATCCAGCTATTCCGGACGATGGGATCTGGTGCAGCTGCGCTGCTCGAACTTTATGGGCTGTTCGCTCGAGGAACGAGTCGCCTTGATACTGTTGGAGTTGAGCGAGAATTTCGGCACCCGCGACGCCAAAGGGACTCGACTGACGGTGGCCGCGACCGCACAAGGATATTGCCGAGCTGGCAGGCGCCTCGCGCCCGCGAGTGACCGAGTACCTCCGCGGCTTTGAGCGCAAACAGTTGATCGCCCGCGATGGACGTCAATTGATTATCCGGCGCGACCGACTGGAAAGTTTCCTCACCCTATGATTTGGCAGGTTGGATGGCGGGCCAGTCGCTCTTTTGGCCTGGCGACCGGCGTATCATCCTTTCCTCGATGAAAGGGGCCCGGCGGCGCGCCTTCCGCATCATTCATACGCGTAATACGCGCATACCATTCGGAAATCGTATCGGCTAAACTTTCCAGTATCGAAATCAGTCCCTGGAAGCAGGTAAAAACTTACCTCGTTCAAACCTTCGTCATGGGCTTTCGCGGCAAACTGGCGCTCGTTTTTGCCTCTCTCCTGATCTTCGCGGTGAGCGCCATCAGCGTCATGGAGTTCGAGCGCACCACCCGCCTGATGGTGTCCAACTTGAGCGATACCGGCGTCTCGCTCGCCGACCAGGTCTTCGAACAGATGCGCGTGTCGCTCTCGCAGCCGCAGGCCGACCCGGTCGCGGCGCTGCGCAACGACCCCTCGATTTCGTCCTCGCTGCGGTCGGCGCAGGCCTTCAGCAAGGGCGTCGTGTATGCGCGGATCGAGGGCGCGGACGGCTCCCTGATCGCCGGCACTCCCCTGCCCTCGCCCAGCGAATCGATCCCGATTCTGCCCTTCGAGGAGCTGGCGGAGCAGTCCAGCGGATGGTTCCCGATGCGGCAGTTGCGCTCGCTGTTCGCGGACCGCGTTTATGAAATCAGCCGGCCGATCGCGATGAATGGGAAGCCCTTCGCGACCATTCTGATCGGGCTCTCGACGGCGCTGATCGAGCGCGAGGTGCGAGCGACGCTGGCGGGAATTCTGACGGTGGCGATCGTCGGCGTGATCCTCGCACTGCTGGGCGGCGCGCTCGCGGGGGCATTCCTGCTCAAGCCGGTGGCCGCGATCGCAAGCGGCGTCGATGAGCTGGCGAGCGGCGACGGCGATTTTCGGGTCAGCGTCCCGGCCCATGATGAGTTCGGAACGCTGGCGGAAAAGTTCAATCAGCTCTCGAGGCGAATAAAAAACGATCGCGCGCAATGGGAGACCGAGCGCGGGCAGTTCTTCAACATCTTCCGCTCGATCACCGATGCGCTATTGCTCCTCGACGCGCGCGGGCACGTGCTGTTCGCGAACTCCGAGGCGCAGGGCAAGCTCGGACTGCCGGCGGGTGGCCTATCGGATGGGCGGCCGCTCAGTTTGCTGCTGGGTCGGGACCATCCGCTCAATCGAACCATCGAAAACGCTTACGCGATCGGCAGCGAAGTGCGCGACGTCGCGATGGAGATGGGAAAAGGCGCCACCGCGCTGCGGGTTTTGGTCTCGATATTCTCGCTGGGGCAAGGACCGGAGCCTCCCGGGCTGCTGGTTATCGTGCGCGACCTCGATCCGGTGCAGGAACTGGAAAATGTTGTCAACTATTCCGGCCGCCTCGCCCGGCTGGGCGGTCTGATTTCCGGTGTGGCGCATCAAATTCGCAATCCCCTCAACGCGATGAATCTCCAACTCGAGCTCCTCAACGAAGAGGCCGCGCAGGGCAAGCCCGTGCAGGCGCGCGTGATGAAGGTGCGCAACGAGATCATTCGCCTCGACGAGGCGATCAGCGCGCTGCTGCGCTTCATGCGGCCCGAGCAGTTGAAGCTCGGACAGATCGAGCTGGGCGAGTTGCTGGGCGAAGTCGGGCGCGAGGTCGAGCGGCCGGGAATCACGGTGCGGCACAACCTCGATCCGGTGGCCTCGCAGCTCACGGCCGATCGCGCGCTGCTCGGCGAGGCGCTGCGCAACATCGCGAAAAACGCAGTGGAGGCGATGCCCGAGGGCGGCGAAGTGGAGTTCGAGACGCAACTGTCGGACGACGGCTACGTGGAGATTTCCATTAAGGATCACGGGCAGGGAATTCCCGCCGAGGACCTCTCACATATCTTCAATTTGTATTATACGACTAAGGAAGGCGGCACCGGTCTCGGGCTATCGTTGGCACTTCGGGCGGTCGATCTGCACTATGGAATGATGGAAGTGCAGTCGAACCCGGGGGCCGGAACGGTGGTCAAACTAAAGCTTCCGGCGGGGGACAGTCTCGCGCAGCAGTTGCCCTCCGGAACCGCGATTCACTAGGCGCCATTGTGGGAAGGCTATCGGCACGAACAGCTCTCGCGATACTACTGGCCGCGACCTTGGCCGGATGCTCCTCCCGCTACTACTTCGATTGGGACACGCATAGCTTTCGCAGGGCCCCCGAAGTAGTCGCAAAGCCAGCAGCGCCTGCCGCCGCGCCGACCCGCGCTGTCGCGACCGCGCCCCCACCGACGCAAAGCGCATCGATACACAAACGCAAACATAAGCATCAAGCGCCGGCCCCCGACATGAAGGAAATGAGCATCCAGCCGGAGACGACGCAGAGTTCGCCGGCGCCGCCTGCGCCTGCGACCATTTCGATGGCGAGTCCGGGCGGCAGCTCCGACGCCGCCGAGAAAGAGATCGAGGCTGCCGGGCAGCGGCTCGCGCACTTCGATCGCAATCAACTGAGCGGGCCGACGCTGGCGACCTACGATCAGGCCAATGGCCTTTTGAGTCAGGGGAAGCAGGCGCTCGACGAGAAGGACTATGTCGCTGCATCAGGCTTCGCGCAGAAGGCCTCGGTGCTTACCGACCAGCTGCAGGCAACAGTGAGCGCGCACTGAGCCGCATCAGAGCATGTCGCGCGCAATTTCCTCGAGGGATTTTCCCGGAAGGTTCTTAGCCTTCGCAAAGTCGAGCACTTCGTCAAAGTGGGTAAAGGTGCCGCCTCGCTCGACAATCCCCGACAGCCGCCGCAGACGGACGTCGCGTGGATGCGCAAACGCAAGAATCGGCATCCCCAGCGCGGCGAGCGCCAGCATCCGGTCGCGGGTGAGAAACTGCGCTTCGTAGCGATGGAGAAAGCGCAGGCCCGATTCGTGGACGCAGGAGTGCTCGGAGTAGCGCAGATACCCGGGCCTTGCGGCGCCTTCGTCATGACGCGGCTGCTCCGCCCCGGCGAGAAATCCTTCTTTTAGTACCAGCTCTTCGGCGCTCCGATGGGCCCGCTCGAAAGGGAAAATGATCATCGGCTGAAGCTTTACGCCGTAGCGTTGTTCATTAAGCTCCATTGCGCGCTTGCCCGCTTCCAGGTCGGCCGCCGGGTCAGCGATCTTTTGATGATCGACATGACGATGCATCCCGTGCCAGAGAAATCCGGCGCCGTGATTCTTCAAAATGTCTATGTAGCGACGGCTGATGCGCTGGCTGGTCGGGATCCATGCGCAATCCAGATGAGCACTCGCACAACGACTCTCGATGTGCGCGAAAAAGTCCTCCAGCATCGATTCGTTGAGGTAGTCGTAGCCGAGCGGAATGTCATCGATGGTGAGGTTGAATGGCACCGGGCTGGAGGTGTCTCGCCCCACCGCCCGCTCCACCGCAATCAGTGCGCTAATCATCTGGCAGCGCTGAACTGGATCGGCGAGACGCCAGATGAGCGGAGTATCGGGAGTCTCGTCGACGAGCTGAACATCGCAAATGACGACGCCCTTTCCGGCGCGGCAGGCAAATACGACGGGCAACTCGACGCCGTCATCATCACGCGCGAGGAGTATAGATTCGACGTCGCCGCTTACATCGTAAGCGCGGTTGATAGAGCGGGGGAAGAATGTTTCCTCGCCGCGCAGCACCGCGGGGATCATCGCATGATCGGTGAAGCGACAGACCGCTGCCTTAGCGGTGCGTCCTACCGTGAAGGATGAATCGACCAGCGGAGCAAGCTGATAGCCGGCACCATCTTCGGCCTCACCACGAAGGTATAACGTGGCGCCGCCGATGACCGCCGCACGAAGACTCTCGCACCCGCCCGGCGTTATCCGGCGAAGCTCCGCAAAACTAATCGCGATTAACGCGTCGCTACCCCCGACTGGTAGCGAGCCTTCCGCATCGGGAGCTTGCCGCATCTCGAGGCCTCGCAGTTGCGCAAACTGCGAAGCCACGGCGGGCTTACATCCATTGGTCTCAGCGATGGGCCAGCACCTTGGCTTCCGAGGGAAGTTCCGGAGGGAGTTCGCTGCTTTTTTTGGCCGCCTCTTCTTTCAATTCCACAGCCCGGCGTTCGTTGGAATCGACCACCGCTTCCAACAAAGCGGCTGAGTCCATTTGCAGCAGCAGGTTGATGTTGGGGATGACGCAATGTCCCCCGATAAAACCGGGGAAATATCGCTGGCGCGGCAGGAACGCGACTTCCTCGAAGAATTCGGTCGCTTCTTCATAGTCACCGCCGGCGCGCTGGACGTAGCGGTTGAACTCCTGCGCCCACGCTATGATTACGCCGAAGTAAGTCGTCTCGCCGAGCTTCGCTACTTCCAGAGTTTCGGGCTTTTCCAGCGTGCGAGTCTTCATTCCATGTTCCTGGAAATGCGCCGCGGCTTTCTCCGCCCACTCTTCCTCGCTCGCCGCGACAAACTTGACGTAGTGCAGCAGATCCTTCGCCATCTTCACGTGCTTGCCGCGGACCGGGCTATAGACCACCGGGCTCGCGGTTTTTTCCGAAATCGATCGGGTGGTGCCCGGAAGCACGGTGCTGTTGATGATGGTCAGCTGGGGTTTGAAGCGGCGGATATACTCAAGCGCCAGCGGCTCGAACTGCGCGCGCGAAACGAAGGGGATGCAAATGTGCATTATGCCGATCGGATCGCTGAAGTCGCGCCGTTCAACATCATGCTTGAGTATCGGATGTTTATGCTCGAGCACTTCGGCCAAGGCGCCCCCGACTTCCCCGAGTCCGACGACCAGAGTTTTACTGTTATTGAGCATCATCCCTCCATGCGCGCGCTGGCGACGCCGGCAGCTTTGCGTTTTTCCAGGGTTGCCGGACTTTCGCTTTCCTGGCGCGGCAAAATTGAATCGATCGCGCGGTAAAATTCTCCGCGCTGATTTGGCCAACTGATACGATCTACGATCTCTCGCGCATTCTCGGCATAGCTTTTTCGCAACTCGGGTGATCGGTAGAGCTGCTCGATAGCATCGGCCAACCCGTTGATGTCACCGGGGTTGAAGAAGCGCACCGCGCCGTTGCCGAAATAGTATTCGACGGTCTTGAGCCTGGGCGCGATTGCCGGAATTCCCATCATTGCAAACTCCAGTAGCTTAACTGGTAGCATCAGATGAGTCGCGCTGCTCTCGCGATTCGGCACCAGCCCCACATCGGCGGTTTGCAGCACCTTGGGTAATTCCTCGATCGGGATCATGTCTTTGAAGATCACCCGATCTTGCAGGTTGAGTTCCGCCACCAGGCGCCGGATTACGCCTAGATAGTCGCCCGCGCCAATCGCGAGCAGGCGCAGTTGAGGAATCCGATCGCGCAACTGATTCACCGCTCGCACCGCAAGATCGAGCCCCATCCGATGCGTAATGGTGCCGTGACATACCACGGTGAAGGTGGTGGGATCTTTGATGACCGCGCCATCAGGCACGAAGATTCGGTCGTCCGGCGAATTGAGCACCACGCGTAGCTTATCGGCCCGGATACCGTACTCGGCCAGGCGCTGGCGATGAGGCTCGTGGACTGCCAATACCAGATCCGCGCACCATGCGCTCAGCCGTTCTTCCAGCTTCATGATTGGAACACCGACCGCGCCGAGCCATCCGGGAAATTTGTCGCGATACAACTCGGGCATGGTGTCATGCACGTCCAGTACCAGCTTGGTCCCGGCGCGCCGCAATGCCAGCGCGGACAAAATCGCCGCGTCAGGCATGGTGCAAACGATCGCGAGGTCATAGGGACGATCGCGGGAAAGCTCCATCGCCTTGCGGGCAGCGGCGATGAAGAAGTTGATGTAGCTCTTCACGTATGAAGTGCGGCTGGAGCCCCGATAGCGAGGAATTTCCAACCCAATGACGTTGACGCCGTTGATCAGGCCGGTTTGGCCCGCTGCCAGCGTTATCGCGTCAACCTGGTCGCCGCGCCGAGCCAATGCTTCGGCGTGCCGTTTGACGCGGCCATCGTGAATGTACGTGGTGTATGCGATTACTAATGCGCGAGCCACGCGACCGTCTCCTTCATCCTGCGAACGATTCCTCGCTGATGCGCCGCGCCACCGCGCGCTTCGCACCGAGGCCTTCGACCGAGGGCTTTCCTTCTTTGATTGTAAGTTTCATCTGCGCGCGTTCACGCCACCACTGGGCGACTTCGCACGGAAGCGCGCGCCACGCCTCGAAATCAGCCAACACTTTGAGCAGTTCCTCGTAGGCCGCAAGGTGCTCACCGTCGCCCGAGTAGTCGGGATGCGTCAGCGGAACGATCATTCCACCCAATGAGTGGATCCAGTGGGCCTTGGTCACCCAGGTCGAGA
>Ga0074044_10002042_pt1 | contig 17829 bp, 5 predicted proteins | sample BogForMeECP23OM1_FD_94443 | JGI IMG/M metagenome (GOLD analysis project Ga0074044, IMG submission 94443) | Bog forest soil microbial communities from Calvert Island, British Columbia, Canada - Bog Forest MetaG ECP23OM1 | ecosystem: Environmental > Terrestrial > Soil > Wetlands ...
CGCCATATAAAGCGGAACCACGACGCAAATCACCCCGCCGGAAAGCCCCATCAGGATGCGGCCGGACAGGAGCGAGGCGTACCCCGACGAGACGAAGATAAGAAGAATGCTCACTACAAACATGACGCCGGCAGTGACCATCATCTTCTTACGGCCAATGAGATCAGCCAGGGTGCCCGCGAACAGGGAAGCAATTACCCCGCCGAAAATGTAGATGGAAACCATGAAGCCTTCCTGGCCGGCGGTCATGGGGATTGTCTTGTCCAGGTAGAGCAGCGCCCCGGCGATGATGCCATAATCCACGCCGGCAAGCAGGCCGCCCAGGCCGGAAACGAGGATCAGGTACGGCAGGAACGCGCTGCTGCTGCCGCCGCCCTGTCTGGCGAAAGCGCCGGGATTCACGGATGTCGGATTGCAGTTGGTAGTCGCACTGCTCATGGCGTGGGTTGCTTAGTCATCTGCTTCGCAAGTGCTAAGTCGTAGCGCAGAGTTCCACTCTGCTGTATCGCCGATTTGAAATCGGCTGGGCGCGCCCCTGGGTGAGCGGGTCCTATTGGCACACACTCCGCAGAATGCAATTCTGCGACACGGCAGATTACAAATCTGCGCTACGCCGTTGCAGCAAATACATGCGTTCATGGGTAAAACGAGGCGCTTAACTGATCGCCGCCTGCGTTACTTGATGGCGTCCACGGCCAGGTTGTCAATGACCAGGATGGCGCGCGTGTCCGCGGCGCCCTTGATCCCGGGCTTGGGGCCTTTCCACTTGTCGCCTGCGTTCTTCACGATACCGATGTAGTAATCGCCAAAGGCGCCGGTGGCGAACTCAGCGGTGAAATGTTGCGTCTGCATAGGCTCCCCTGTCAGATCACGAGCCAGCACTTCCGCCGCGGGGCCGCCGTCATCGGAACGCATGACCACGCGGTATTGCTCGCTGTTGCGCGTCTTGTAATCGAAGCTCAGGCGGTATTTCGTGCTCGGCTGGAACTTAAGCCGGGCGGGGATGGTGCGGACATTCAGGCCGTTGTCCTCGTCGAACGTCTTGAGCGAGAATTGGCCCTCGATGGTATCGTCGGTGTAGGGCATGTGGGCCTCGGAAAGGTGCGTACGCGTGCTGCCCTGGTAACCATAAACAAACGGGCCCCACCCTTCGTCCACGTTCTCGAAGTCTTCGAAGTAATCGTGCCCGCGCGCGTCGCTTCGCCGGGTCTTGACGACCCGCACGTCGTCGAAGGCCGCCGCCGAATCCGGCGCCCCCGCCTCGGCACGCAACACCAGCTCGGCCTTGTCCAGACCCAGCGGCATGTCAACCAGCACGCGTATGCGCTGGTAATAGGTCAGGTATTTGTCCGCGTTGTCACTGTAGTTCCTTGCGTCTGTCTTTTCCACCTGAACCGTCGCGGGAGCGAAGCCACCGGCTGCCGATTTATCCGTCGCAGGCTCTAGCATCCCCAACTCGGCGCCGGAAGCGAACGGGCTCTCGTTGGCATCGTCGAACATGGCGGAGGTCGCCACGAGCTTGAAGTAGTGCGCCGTGACCGGCTCGTCGAACAGCACCTCGAAGGCCTCCCCGCCCTGGTCGTGCTCCGAAAACGAGCCGGCGACCACGGCTTTGCCCCACTCCGAGCCATCGCGGCTCACATAGAACTCGAAGTTCTCGATGGTGCCGTTGCCTCGATTCGCCCGCGGGGTGTAATAAAAGCCCGAACTGGTGCATTGCTTGCCCATATCCACCACGACCTCATGCGGATAACCGGGCTGGCGGGTCTTGTATTCCGTATGCCAGATGGTGGACTTGTCCCCATCCAGCAGCAACGCGGCCGGCCCTTCTTTGTCTCCCTGCTCTTCGCTGTCTGCGCGGACGACCTTCCACCCCTGGCGATCCATCGGCACAAAGCGGCGAGCGCTATCCGTCACCGGGCGGACCGTGAGGCTGGCCGTCCGCTTCCCTTTCAGCTCAACCCAGACGGAGGCCGAATAAGTTTGGCCGCCTTCCAGGCCGTAGAGCCGCTGCGACACCCCGCCGGCCGCACCGTTGTTGCCTTTGATGCGCAGATGCGCTTGGCCCTTGGAATCGCGCACGAGCCCGATGTGGCTGGCGTCCCCGGACGGCGCAAAGGGCTTCCACCAGTTGAAGCTGGTGCTGTCGAAGCCGGGATCTTTGACAGGGCTGCCTTCGCCCCAAAGCACTTCCGGTTGCGGAGGCGGCGTCTCCTTGTAGAGGACGTAGGGCGTGCGCGGCCGCGCATCCACTGTTACCGCGCCGCTGCGAACGGGCAGGCTGCACACTCGCACGCGGCCAAGGGGAGTCAGTTCGTAGAGCAGAACTTCTTTAAGCGCCTGCCAACTTTCAGGCAGTTGCCACGTCGTCGTGCCGCCGGCGTCGTTCCAATGGTAAATCTTGGTCTCGCGGATGGGATCCCATGGCATGAACAGCACGCAATCCGTCGGGGGGCAATTCGTTCCCGGATAACGGCAGGAGTTCCAGAGCTTGCCGTTGCGGTAGATCGTCATGGTTCCGTCCTCGTTGGCCGCATACACGCCCCCTTCAAAGTCAATCCGCTTATCCGTCCAGCGTCGGATGGGGAAGTGCTGGAGGTACTTCGACGGCAGGTTCACCACAAAGGTCGAGCGCACGACGGCGTTGACGTCGCGTTGCGAATGCCAGCCCAGGAAGCCGTCATTCTGGCTGCCGCGCAGCAGCGGGTCGTGCGGCCACACATCGCGCGTGGTGTTCTGGATGAACCGGGCAAGCTTGCTCTTGCGTCCGTCGCCCCAGATCTTCTGCGTCCAATCCTGCGAGGTGTGATTCCAGGTCACATAGCGCTCCATCAGCCAGGGAAACTCGGTGTAGATCGGCAAGCCGAGGCTGTTCATCTTTGTGGCCAGCTTATAGGCTTCCCAGCCCACGCCGAAATACACGTCCACATAAACCCAGTCCAGCGCCGGCAGGTCGGCGCGCATCTCGTCCAGCCGCTGGTAGAGCTTGCCGGAGACAATGTCATAGTGCTGGTCGGTGTAAAATGATTGGTCCAGCCAGGCCCAACCGGGTTTGTTGGTGTTCACCAGGTCCAGGGAGTAGTGCTTGGCCTCTGGGTAATACTCCGTCGCGTTGATGTGGATGCCAGCGGTGGCGTTGAAGTCCTTCATCCGGCGCATGACAAAATTGAACTCGTCGCGTCCGCCCTGACGCCGGCCGACGTTGCCGCCGTAGTCGGGATGGGAGCTGTCGTGGCCCTCGGCCTGGTAGCCCTTGAACTGGATCTCCTGGCCCAGCCCGTCCGTCTGGAGGCACATCATCTTCACGCTGTCAAGCACGCGCAGGAACGGATGTTGCGCGTAGCTGGCGAAGTTCATCGCGATCTGCGACGTAATGCGTTTCTTGACCAGGTCCGCCCCAAGCGGCAGCGGTTCGAGGGAGCGATACGCGATGGCGCCATCCTGCCAGTCCACCACCCCGTCGCCGTTAAGGTCCCCAGTGATGACCACCTTCGCCAGGGGCAATGGCAGCGTTTCGTTCGCCACCACGCGATAGGTCCACACCGGGCACCAGAGGGAGCAGACCTTCTCCGGCCCCACCTGGCGGGTCTGGAGAAACAAGCGGTCGTTATCGAGCAGGACGTTATTGTAAATCGAACCGGCAAGCTGCTGGTTATACAGCACTGCGTGTGTGAACGGCAGCGGCTTCGCGTCCGCGTGCCTGTCGGCCAGCAGCGCTTGCACGTCGGCCTTACCGACCTGTGAGCCGATGAACGCCGCGCCGGGCTGGGAGGAGCGAACGGAAAGGAGACATTGGTCGGGAATGGCGACCGTCATCACCTTCAGCGGCCCGCTCTCCTTAATATCCGTGACCGCAAATTCGAGCACGTTGCCTGTTACCCTCATACTCACGGCGATCTCGACCTGGATGGCCGGGAAGCCCAGCACGTAGGTCACCGAGTCCTTGCCCCTGGCGCTGAAGCGCACCTTGGGCGTGTAATTGGTACCGTTGATGGCGACCTCATGGAGAGCTTCCTCCTGGCCATAGAAAGTGGCCCCATTGGCCCTCCATTGATAGTCCACCACGCGCGGGAAAGCCGTGTCCACGCGAACCTTTAAGGCGGGGGAACTGATTTCGCGGGTACCGGCTGTGAGTTGAAAAGCGGTGCACATTCCGACCGCGGCTCCAACCCATCGCGTGGGCAGGCATTGCATGACATTCATAAGTCGCTTGCTTTCAGGAGGGTCTTCGTCGGTCGCCGAGCCGGTGAATCGTGTCGTACATGGCCAAAATGTTGACCGTGGGGCTGACCGGTTGCAGCCGGTGGCACGGCGCACAGATCCAGCGTGCGTTCTGATAAATGCGGACTGACTCCGCGACCTCGGCCACCACATCCGCCACACTGCCAAAAGGCAGCGTCTGCTGATTATCAATCGAGCCATGGAATACAATCCGCCGGCCAAAGTCACGCACCAAACCCTCGCGCTCCATCCCCGGGCAGCGCCATTGGATGGGATTCAGTACCTCGATGCCCACCTTGTCCAGCAGGTCCGGCAGAAACATCCGCGCCGCGCCGTCCGTATGATACATGATATGCGCGCCATATTTTCGGCCCAAGTCCGCCATCCGAATCTGGTTGGGGAGCAGGAACCGGCGATACATCTGCAGGCTGACCAGCGGCCCCGTCTGCGCGCCCAGGTCTTCCGCCACCCAGGTTGTGTCAATCTGGCGTTTGCCGGCCTCAAACAGGCGCCGGTGATACTCGAAAGAGAAGTCAAAGATGTGGCCCAGAATGGCCTCGGCAATCTTCGGATTCGCCGCCAAGTCCTCGAAGGCCTTTTCCAGTCCGCGCAGGTACCCATAGAAGAGGAACGGCTCGAACCACCCGCCATGGATCGGATAGAATCCGTCCTCCGCCTCGACGGCGCGCGTAACCGCGCTGTAGTCAAAATCGTCCGGGCTTGGCCAACGGTGGCGATGAACATCACTCACGGTTTCCGCCGCCGCCAGCGGGTGATGGCTGGGCTCCTCGTAATGACCAGTGCCGTACTCCATACGCTGATACCGCACGCCCCACAGGTCCGCTTGCGGGTCATCCGGGTGGTGCGTGAACTTCCACCTTGGTGCGACTTCGATGCGCCCGTCCACGTGCAGTGTCCGCCACAGCTCCCGTTCATCGGCACAGTCGAGCTCCTTGAGCAGCCGGGTCATCACCTCCGGTGTGGCCGTCAAGTCAACTGGAATCCGGTCCGTTGGCTTTCCGGCGAGAATGGCCAGCCACCGCTTGCGCGGTGTCATCGCTTCGTTGGTTTCTTCCGTGCTCGTATTCAAGCGACCTGATGCCGGGCGTTTCGGGTAGAGCGGCGCATCGGAGCGATGGCTGTCAGGGAACGGTGACCCGATAGAACCGTTGCTGCCGATTCGTGGACCGCAGATCCTGGAATGCAAACACACCGTTCGTGTCGGCCGGGTTCGTGAGGACGGCAGTCCAGGCGACGGGTGAAGCCAGGTCCGACGCGGCCAGCAGGACATAGCTCGGGCCGGGTGCGCCGGTGCCGCTCAGGCTAAAACTCCCGTCCAATCCCAGCCGGTAATTGGTGATGATGACTGAGCTGGTCACCGGCGGTTTGATCACTGCCATGACGGTGATGCTGCCATTGTTGGTGAGCTTGGAGACGTCCCACAGGAGATTGGTGGTCAAGGAAGGCAAGGTAATGCTGGAAAAGGGGCCCGCGTAGCTCGGAGCGCTGAAGAGCGAGAAGGTGTCGCCCGCGGCCAACGTGCCGCCGCCCAGGTTGCTGACAGTGAGCGTGCCGCCGCTGGCCAGCTTGCCGCTGATCACCACCAGTTTGCTGCTGGCAGTAGTGGAGCCTTTGTAAACCGCCATCTGCAAGTTACCGGCCAGCACCGGCGAGCTGCTGACGGTCAAGGTGTTCGTGCCCCCAAAGCTCAGGACACTGCCGGCTGCGGCATTCAGGGAGGCAATGGTTTGGTTAAAGCCGTTGAGCAGAAGGCTGGCGCCGCTGGAAATGGGCACCGCCGCACTGGCGCCAATGCAGTTGACCACTCCGCAGATGACCGTGGCGGCCTGGAGATTCAAAGCCACGTTGCCGCCGGTTGCGGTGCCGTGCAGCGTCAGCGAGCCAGCACCTCGCTTGTAAAAGCCCAGGTTGCCGACGCTGAGGGGGCCATTGATGGTGAAGTCGCCTGTGGCTTTGTTCGCGCCCGGGTCAATCTGGACCGACATACCGTAGCCCGAACTCACCATCTGGACGTTCGGGTCAGTCGCCGACCCTGACGCCGCTGCGGTACACCAAAGGCCAGTGCCGTTGATGTCAAAAGTGCCAATATTGGCCAGCCCGGAACCGTATTGGCGAATAGTGGTAGGGGCTGTCAGCAGAATGATCTGGCCGCTGGAGTTGTAGGTCTTTCCCCCTTGCAGGTAAAGGCCGTTGGTGGCAGAGGCACCGGTGCCATTGATGGACAAGCCGGTGTTGGCATAGCCGCCCCCGGTGCTGTAACCAATCTTAAGCGTCGCCCCCTGGGCAACGGTGTAAGGGGTGTCGCCCGACTTGTTCTGGACCTCGAGCGTGCCCGCGCTGACGCTGGCGGTGCCGGCGAAGGTGCCGGCGCCGCTGAGCGTGAGGTACCCCGCGCCGGTCTTGTTGAACCCCTGCCCGCCGGCAACCACCGCGCTGATAATATTGGTGGCACTGTTGACCGCAATGCCAGGCGTCCCGCTGCTGACAGCCAGTGTCAGCGGCCCGCCCGAGCCGGTGCCGAGTGTCCAGTTGTGCTTAGTGGCCGGATTCAAGTCGTCGAAGACCAGGGTGCCGACCGTACGAGCACCATCCAGCGTCACGGTGGTATTAGCGCTCAGGCTCAGCGTGCTGAAGTCGGCCGCCGCGTCGGTTCCATCGGCGATGAACCTGCCGCTCCAGTTGTCGCCGCCGCTCCAGGAACCGCCGCCCGGGTTAATCCAGACTCCCGAGCCAACGGGGGCGCTGATGACGAGGACGGCTGGGGCGCTGGTAACAGTGTTGGCGACCACCGTGTAGCTGCCGACATCGTTCGTGGCAACGCTGGCGATCGCATAGGTGGCGTTCGTGGCGTTGGGAATATTGGTCCCGTTAAGCTGCCACTGGTAACCCGCGGGGATGGGGCCGATCACCGATGCTGAGAAGGTCGCCGGCAGCCCCCGGACGACTGTGTTGGTTTGCGGGGTGACGGAAACGCTGGCCGGGCCGAGGACATTCGTCCCTGTCAGGCTAAGGCTGTCGAAGGTGGCCCGGTGGAGGTTGGGATTCATGGACTGGATGGCATGGATGAAGACGCCGGCGTAAATGGCAGTGCCGAAGTTAGAGAGCAGGTTGCTATTTACCTGTGTCCAGTTCACCCCGTCCATGGAAACTGAGCTGATGAAGGAATTGCCCAGGCGCTGGAGCTTGTACCAACGATTGCCACCCCCTAGATCGCCGGACCACGCGTTGGCATCCCCGTTGCCCCCGCGCATCGTGTCGTCCTCGAAATAGGTGCCGCCACCGACGGAACTGAACAGGGCGGCAAAGCGGGTGCCGCTGCCGTCGCCCAGCGGTTGGCCGATTGTGGTGTTGGTGGTGCCCCGCAGGATGATGCCGGCCCGCCAACTCGGGTCGGGGGCAACGCCATCCGGCCCAGCCGTGCTCGGCGTGATGTTTCCCAGATGGCCGATTAGCGTGCAATCGCCGGTCACCTGCCGGCTCAGGAAGTTCATCCCGTCCCCCAGCATGCTGAACGTGTTGCCCTGAATACTCGCCCCGGATGGGTAATTATGCATCTCCAGCGGCGACCAGCCCCACGGCGCAAACGACGGATTCGTGGTAGCGAGGCTGACCGGCGCCGAGTCAATCGTGTTGGTTCCGTTGTATGCCAGGCGCGCCCGCACCAGGTTGGTGGGCGCGATCCAGACCATCGAATTCAGCGTGTAAGGCGCACTGGCATCCTGACCCAGGTAGTAATCCACACCCTGCGTGGGGCGGGCGTAATAGGAGTAATAGTCAGTGAGGTAGAACCGGACGCTGGTGACGGTGTTGCCGTTGGCTGAAACGGTCGCGCTCAAGCCCGGGTTGGAGTTGGGGACGGCAGCATTGTTGGTGGGCCAGGTCAAGGTGATGGTCGGTTCGCTGCCGCCGGACACGCGCGAGTAGGCCGAGGCCGGAACATCGGCCTTGGCGATGCCAGGGCCTTCCCAAGCCAGCCCCAGACCGTCGGTGTAGGCGGTCGTATTGACCGGATTGGCCGCACCCTTGAAGAACTGGAGGCTGACGCTGTGCTTGCCGGCTGCCAGCGCCAAGCCGCCGCCCAAGTATTGCGAGGAGTCGTGCAGGCCGTCGAAGTTGATGACCGTTGTGCCGTCGATGACCAGCATGCTTCCATCCCCCGAATGCAGCGTGAAGGCATACATACCGTCGGTGGGCGCCGTGATGTACCCGGCATAGGTGAAGCCGTAGTTGCTTCGCTGCCGCCGGGGCGACGGGTCCGGGAAACTCACCGCCCCCTGATAAACTGGTATGAGGGAACCGAAGTCCGGGAGGGCGGTCCAGTCGCCAGAGCTGGATTCGTAGTACTGGTAGGCCAAGCCGCTGACGGCGCCGGGAACGGTGGTCGCCGGGCTGGGAGTGACCGTGCTTGGGGTGATGAGAATGGGCGCGTTGGTGTTGAAGAAGATGTCAGAGATCGTCAGGCGGACGTAGGGCGTGGCGATGCCCGGTATGTTCAATAGCTTCTGCCGTGCCTCGGGCTCGCGCTCGTAGAAGCTGACCGCAGCGGTGCCGGTGTAGCTCGAATTGGTGAACACCTCGACGAGGTAGCCGAGCTGGGGAGAGCTGGACGGAGGCCTCTGCCATTGCACGAGCAACTGCGTGTGCACGACGCTCGCGCTGGAACTGGTGACGACAATGGGGTCGAACGCAGGGAGCGTCGGCTGGCTGGTCATGGTCAGGGTGCGCGGCACGTTGTAAGAGCCGGCGTAAGAGGGGCCGACCTGCGAGCGGGTCGCCGTGTTGGTGTCAGTGAGGATAACATAGCCGGCCGACGTATATTGCACCTGGTTGGCGGAATGCCATTGGCCGCTCTTGTGGTAGTAGCCGCCGGCATGGTCCACGATGAAGTCGCCGGCGTAACCGCTGAAGTTCTCCTGCCAACCGCTCATGCCGTTGACGCCGGTCACGGCGAACGGATACAGGAACGTGCCCAGGTGATACCAGTTGGAGCTGACCGGCTCTTTCATCCACATTCCCTGGTAGCCCAGGTGCGGCGCGCCGTCGGCCGGCTGCCAATAGCGCACCGCGAAACGGCTCCACAGGTTGCTCGTGAAGAGCGGCCAGAAGCCCTTGATTGCGCAACTGCTGCCCTCACCGATTTGCGCATACCCGACCATATTGGTGCCGGCAAACGTCGGGATCTGCTGCGAGTAGGGCGCGAACCCGCCGCTGGCCGGCCAGCAGACATATTGCACGAGCGTTTGCTGGCCATTGCCCGAGTGCTGCACCATGCCGCCATAGAAATACCCCGACCCGCTATCCGAACTGCTTACATTCTCCTCGTGAATGGCGTCGTAGATGCCGGAGGGCAAATTGGGGGAGCGGTAGGTCTGGACAATGCAGTCCGAACCGCCGGAGACATTGTAGTTATGGTACTGCCCTTTGCCGAGGAAGGGCACGAGCACCCCCATGCAAAAGCCGGCAATACGCAGAGCATTTCGTAGCAGGCGAGCAATTGTATTCAAGCAGTGACTCTCTTTAGCACAATCGCAACCGGCTTTACATACCACAATAGGGGGAGCACCGGGAGGCAGGGCTGCTCCAAGGTTCGACTTATTCCAGCGAAGGCGGTGCCCCCGGGCAAAGTCGCTTTCCGCCCGTTGGCCGCAAGCCTGGTTTATATTGCGAGGTCCGGCGAAAGCTGGAAGCGCCCCCGGGAGTCCAAACATTATCCCCGGTGAGGCTCCTGCAATGGCCCTATGAGTCTCACCGGCTCCTTCAATAGGTCCTGCCTGATGCGACTGAGGCTTCAGCGGTGTCTACGATTGGGGGCGAGGCGGGCGGCTACCGGAACCCTGATTCAAGCCGCGCCTCTTTGACGGCGACGCGCAAACGCGCGATCAATGGCCGTTGACGGTGCCGGGATCACACCACAGTTGGTTCTTGCCCGTTTCTTTAGCTTGGAGATACCACACGTTGGATTTGACGAACATCACGCTGCCGCTGATGTTCAGCACGATACCACCGATCTTGCCGTGGCGTGTGCCGAGGCCACCGTCCTCCGTCGGATCGGGATAGCTGGCGCCATCGTTGTAGCCATAGCCGGGATTATTAGGTACAGTGCCCGGCTCCCACATCATGTAGGCATCCTGCCGAAACTGGCTTTCCAGATAAGTCCTCGGCGCAGTGGCGCCGTATCCGCAAATCGCCCCGTTCTGAACATAAGTGGACAATTTGTTGGGCCGCGCCTTCCAGTCCGCGGTGTTGGTAAGGTCGAGCGGACACCGATAAACGGGAATGCTCTTGGTGTACGGCCAAAGCAGGCCGCCCTGGCCTCCCGGACCGCTCGGATTGCCGATCGTGCCCTCGTAGGCCAAGCGCGGGTTCACATTGTACGGCGCCGCGGTCAAGTTCGGCACTGCACTGCCCGGGGTTGGATCGTAGAGAAAGCCCTGCACCCAGGGGGGATTCCAGTTCGGGTAGGGCATTCGGTCCTGGTTGTCGTTGGTGTAGAGGTGTGTGCCCAAGCCAATCTGCTTACAATTATTGATGCACTGGGTACGCTGGGCCTTCTCCTTGGCGGTGGCCAGCGCGGGCAAAAGCAGCGCCGCCAGGATGGCGATGATCGCGATGACCACCAGCAGTTCGATGAGGGTGAAGCACGATCGGGGTGTGGAAGGCGCCCCGGCTGCATTCGATTGCAACGATTTCTGTGCACGTGTCATAAACGCGATTCTCTTTTCTCTGGTCATAAAACGCAAGCTCTATCTCTGACCCAAACAGGCCTAAGGCCACTTGCCCACCCCGCTGGCCAGGTTCTCCGGAGCCGTCACGCTTCATCAATCCAGGCAACGCGGGCAGCCCATCCCCTGCTTCCTCGAACACGATTCCGCGGCCACGCCTGAAGTTCAGGTTCACGGACAAATTATCTTTAGAATATACCCACGTGATCCGCCGTGCACAATCCCCCATTTGGGTGATACGGGAGGGGCGGGCTGGTCGTGGGCCCCGCTATCATTAATGGGTCCGGCGGCGGGCAGCAGCTCGCCTTGGGCGTATTTGCCGACCGCAATATGACGCACCGTCTAACGCGTTTGTCAAAGATGTGCCCCAAGAGTCGTCTCCCCCAAATGTGGTATTGGAGCAAAGAGATCAGGAGTGCTAGTTTGGAGGGCTGTTAGTCTAAAAACCTGAAGCATGTTTCAACAAGATTTGCGTGCGGCCTGGGCCTTGTGCTGCGAGTGCAGATGGAGGGTATCCTGCGCTCTCAAAGTCATCAAACCCAGGCGAGAACATTCCTGACAAAAGCTACCAACGCTGAAATTAAGCCTTACCCCATGACTCTATGAGAAGAAAACTATTGAACAAGGCGTTCCTCAAACAAACCGCCCTGGCAGTCCCTGCCGCGGCTCTGATGCTGGGCGCCGCGCAGGCGGGCACCACAATCGGCATCAACTACACGATGGATTGGACACCATACAACTATAGTTACGAAACCACCGGCTTCAACGTCACGGCCAAAGCGTTTGGCGTCGAGGTGGCCAACTGGGCGAACATACAAGGCAATTACGGCTCCGCCGTTGCGGACACGACGGTCTTTGACCTGATGACCGTCGTCAGCACGGCGGCCAACACATGGAGCAGCGGCATCGGCAATCTCAACCCGGACCCGAATGGGCCGGGAGTCGTTGCACCGGGCGATAACGAGGTGACCTGGAGCTACTTGGACGACTCCTCCCCAGGCTGGTCGGTCGCGCTCTCAGGTCTGAATACTGCTTTCCCAAACGGGTATGTCGTCCAGACCATCGGGGTACCCTACCTTCCGCCGGCACCAAACGTGAACGTGACGGACTCAGCGACGTTCACGAACGTGCTGACTTACGCCGACCTCGGCAACGGCACGGCTATTAGCGTGGAGAGTCCGGTGCTGATGATTGATGCCATCACCATTGCGGGCGCGCCCAGAAACGGTAGTCATCGTTCAACCCTAGCAGGCTTCATTGTCACCGACAAACCGGTCGTGAGCCAAAAGCCTGTCGGCGGCATTTTCAATTCCGGGTCCACCATCTCGCTGAGCGCGGCGGCCATAGGCATAGACCCGATTTCGTATCAGTGGTACACCAACGGGGTACCTGTCCCGGGGGCGACCACGATCGTGTTTTATAAGACCGGTGCGACCAGCGCTGATTCGGCGGCCTATACCCTGGTGGCCAGCAACGCGTACGGCTTCGGCACGAGCGTCGTGGCGCAAGTCAGCGTCCTCCTAGTCCCGACTGTCGTCACGGACCTGCCCGCTGCCGCTACCAATTACCTTTCGTTGAATGAGCAGTTCAGCGTTGTGGCCGGAGGCCAAACGCCGCTCAGTTATCAATGGTTCAAAGGTACCAGCCTCCTTCCCGACGCGACGAACGCGACGTTAAGCCTGACCAATCTCGGGGCCGGCGACGCGGCCAGTTACAAAGTGGTCATCACCAATTCCCTTGGCAGTGTTACGAGCAGCGTGGCAGCACTCACGGTGCTTAGTTCCGAGCCGCCCTATGACGGTTTTGATTATCCCGTGGGCAGCCTTACTGGCCAGGGCGGCGGCGTCGGCTGGAACGGCGTTTGGACCCAGGAATCAGGCTACAACGGGGATCATGCGGTGTTTCGGCCTGCCACCCCCTGGCGCGGCGGTCTGAGCGAACTCGTCTCCACCGGAGGCGCGGTCCAGATGGGCGCCAGCGGCGCCGCTGACTTTGATGACATCCGCAATCTACAGACGACCTTGGGCGGTGCCAGTGGCGGCACCCTGTACATGAGCTTCGTCTGCCAGGTTACCAATGCCGGGTGGGGCGGCCTGGAACTGGTGAAGGACGGCACCACCGAGCTGTTTCTTGGCTCGTGCTGGTATTTTTCACCTTGGGGCTGGGGTAGCCGTGCCGCACCAGATGCGGCGACTTCCGTGCCGGCCTCGACTCTGGCGCTGCTCATTTACCGCTTCGACTTTACGCCCACCAACACTGCGATCCGGCTTTACGTCAACCCTTCCTCGCTCAGCGCCGAACCGGCGACGCCTGACGCCTCCGGCACGGAGGCCCTCCTCGCCTTTGACCAGATCCGCATTGTCACGCACAACGCCAATCCCAATGGCGTCTTTGACGAATTTCGAATCGGCGGCACTTGGGCGGCGGTGACCCCGCACATCTTGCGCACAGACGCGCCTTTCACGGTGCAGATTGTTCCGGGCGGCCTGATTCAGGACACTAAGCCAGTCGGAACCCCGGATTCGGGCTACAACTACGGGTCCACCTGGGTCGCGTCCGTCACCGACACCGCCCCCACACCGGTGACCCGCACCGGCGTCGAGCAATTCTCCGCCGCGGCGGGGAGCCAGATCACGATCCCTACCAACTCGGATTTCAACTCCGCCAGCGGCACCATCTGCTTCTGGATGTTGGCCAACGCACCCATCCCCGGGCCCGGCAGCGAGGGCGCAATTCTTTTCGACCGCCGCACTACAACGGGCGCGGTGATAGTGTTGCATGACGACGGGAGCATCTTCTGGCAAGGCCAGAATGGCTCGCAAAACTCGTTTTCCACCGGATATTTGCCCGATGGCAACTGGCATCACGTCGCGGTGACGTACGGCCAAACTACCAGTGATACCATCTCCATTTACATTGATGGCGCCTTGTCCGCCAGCACTCCAGTCACCAATGCCTGGTCGTGGCCCCTCACCCAGGAAATCGAAATCGGCGAGTCGCATGACTCTTATTGGCAGCGCTATGACGGAGACATGGACGACTTCCGCACATATAACCGCGTCCTGACCGATACGGAAATAAGCCAGATTTATGCGAGCGGCGCGCTGGTGGACACCTCAGCGCTAAAGGTGCAATACACATTCGACAGCGCGATTTACGGTCAGAGCCTGGTCTGGCCTTACGGCACGCTGATCAGTTCCCCCAGTGTCGCGCCTGGCGCAGTCTGGACACCTGTCCCAGGGGCCCTTTCGCCAATGCCGTTTGAGACAACGCAACCGACCCTGTTCTATCGGCTGGTCGGTACGGAGTGAGAAGGGGGCTCAGGTTGCCGGGATTCCCGCCCCAAAGTTCCTGGAGCAGCCCGATTGGGGTGGTTGCGTCGAAAAACGTCGCCTCCCCCAAATTGGGGATGGACTTTGGCATGGACTCAACGACTTGGGCTCCCTAGATTAGCAACTGGTGACAAAAGCATCCAGACGCTTAATGCTTAGTACTGAATTGGCGGCCGGTCCACAGGTGGCCGGGCTCCCAACGTCACCCACACAGTGGATGAATCTCCCCTGACAGAAACTGCGCCTGACGAAGCTAAACACCACTCCATCATCCCATGAAAAGAAAACGATTGAACACATCATTCCTCAAGCAAACCGTCCTCGCGGTCCCTGCCGCGGCACTGATGCTGGGCGCGGCGCAGGCCGGCACCACCGTCGGACTGAACTTCGAAGCCTGGTATTACGATTCAGGCACCACGCCGCAAACCATCGGTTACGGTAAAGGCTATCAAACGACAGGCTGGCCCGTCACCGCCATGGCTTTTGGCGTGGAGGCGGCGAACTGGTATGGCACGGCGTCGCCTGACCTGCTGGACGCCAATTCCGTCACCATCAACAACACTTACACGTTCGGACCCGGAGGGGCACTTAGTGCTACACTCACGGCCCCGGGAGTTTGGCAAACCGGCATCGGCGAGCAGGTTGCTGGCTGGCATCCAGAGACGGTCGCGCCAGGAAACGACGAGGTTACCTGGAATTATCTCGACAGTTCTGGGGGCGTGTCCCCGTCCGTTTCCATTTCGGGCTTGGCCGCTCAATTCCCGAACGGGTACGCCATTCAGACGATCGCCGCCTATGGAGGTGTGACTGATTTTAATGGGGTGCAATTCACCGACACAGTTACCACCAACCATGCGGATTATATCACCTATTATGAAATGAATCCCGCGAGTGATGGTTATCGTACCGGCGGCACGATTGGCCTGAGCGGTCTGAGCGGCACTTTCACCGGTGACACCCTCCAAATCAACTGCGATCCTCAGACCACTGGCAGCAACTCCGTCTTGTCCGCCTTCATCATCACCGACCAACCAGTGGTGACCCGTTCGGTCCCGGCCGGCTTGCTGCGCCTGACTGGGAGTTCCCTTATCCTGCCTCCCCCGAGCATCGTAGGCATAGCCTTGAGCTATCAATGGCAGCTCAACGGGACCAATATCCCCGGAGCTACCTTCGCCAGCTACACCAACAATTCCGTGACAACCGCCGCCGCTGGCATTTACCAGGCAATTGCCACCAGCAGTTATTTCCCGTCCGTTTCGGTCACGGGCCAGGTCGCCAGCGTCAGCGTGGTGCCCACGCACGTGCCGCGGACCGCCACCTGGGATGCAGATACGGGGACCCCCGGAGCGCAGGATGGTTCCGGCACCTGGGGCTACGCCTTCACGAACTGGTGGAGTGGCTCGTTCGATGATTATTGGAATCCCACTGATTCTGCGGTCTTCGGCGTGGGGGGCGCGGGGCCTTACACGGTCACTCTGGCTGATGATATTTCGGCCAATACGATCACGTTCAACAGCGGCGGCTACACCATTACGAACAGCTCCGGCCAGACTCTGACGCTGCAGAGCGCGGCGGGAATAACGGCGAACGCCGCGGCTGCGATCACCCCCCCGCTCTCGACTGGAACGAACGCCTTCCTCAAAGCTGGCACGGGCGCCCTGAGACTTTCAGGTGCTCTGACCTGCCCGCAAGCGTTCGTCAGTGCCGGCAGTCTGGAAGTGCTGGCCAAGAACGGCGATTCACCGTATGTGGTTACCAACGGTGCGACGCTTAAGATTGGTTACAGCACTGCGGGCGGCTACGCCAATACTGGCATGCAAATCTACGGTGATGGCACCGCCGCGACAACCGGCCTTTATCTCATGGGCGGTACCACTTACAACGTCAGCGGCCAACTCTCTCTCCTCGGCGCGCCTACGACCATCCGTCAATATGGCACCGGGTTGGCTGCCCTGGGTATCTTCGACATTAACAGTGCCGGCGGTCTGGATTGCACTTCCGCCGCCTCGGGGTCCATCGTTGATGCGAACATCCAGATGGTCAGCGACGGTTACGGCATGGTGGTGACCACCACTGCCGGGGCTAATAACACCACGGGCGACCTCGTCATCAACGGCCCGTTAAATGTGGGGAGTTTGGGCTTGTTAACAGAGGGCACGGGTTCGGTGCGCCTCAACGGGGTGGCTAGTCCAGGCAATCTGGCGCTGAATGTCATGGGCGGTTCCGTGATTTGCGGCACTACTAATTGCGTCGGCGCAAATGCGACTCTCAATGTCGGCGCGGCGCGTGTTTCTAGCGTTAATCCAGCTTCCAGCGCCACGTTCGATCTTAACGGCTTCAACCAGACGGTGAGCAATGCGACGCTGGCCGGCAACCTGAAGATGATCATCAACACCGGCGGCACACCCAGCGGCACCGTGCTGAGAACCACGGACCCCAGCACCCCGCTGACCTATGGCGGGACCCTGACAGTGGCCAGCATCGGCGCCGCTCCGACAATTGGCCAGACGTTCACACTGTTCAACTCCGCCGCCGGCTACGGTGGCGCGTTCACCAACTTCGTTTTGGCTCCCTTCGACCGCCTGTCCTGGGACACGTCTCAACTGATCGTGAACGGCAGCATCACGGTGATTGCAGGTTCAGTGCCGCCGGGCATTGTCACCGACCTGGCCGGAGGCACCAATTACGCTTATGTTGGAGGCAGTTGTTCCCTTTCGATCACCGCGAGCGGAGATCCGTTGCTCCACTACCGTTGGGAGCAGAACGGGGTCACGCCAGTGGGGACGGACAGCTCGACCCTGAGCCTGACCTCTCTAACCCTCGCTTCGGCGGGGAACTATTCCGTCACCGTAACCAATCCTTATGGTTCAGCCCAGAGCCAGACCAATTACCTTCAGGTGGTCACACCGAGTCCATACGTGGCAGCAGTGGTTCAGGACGCGCCGCAGAACCTCTGGCCGCTCAATGAGACTGTGCCCGCCACGGCCTACGATTATTGGAGTGGCCAGAACGGCGCCCAGAATGGCGCGCTGACTCTCGGCGTTGCTGGGCCAACCCCGCCCGCCTACCAAGGATTCGGTGCGGGGACAACGGCGTATGAGTTCGATGGGGCGAGCGCCTACGTTGATTGCGGCACCGGACCGGCCCTGTCCGGCGCCACGGACTTCACCCTCGAAGCCTGGGTCAACACGACCAGTGCCGCTTACGGCATGATCGTGCAGCAGCGCTACTCGGGAGGCTACAATGGCGAATACGAGTTCGCTGTCAACGGAGATGGAACCCTCGCTTTTATGGTGTACGGAAGCGGCAATTACCAGTTCAATTTCAGTTCGACGAACACCTCAACTCCAGTCAATGATGGGAACTGGCACCTTGTCGCCGCCGTGCGCAGCGGCGGTAACGGCTCCCTCTACGTTGACGGCAAGCTCGTGGGCAGCGCCAGCGGCCCGCTGGCTTCACTGGACCCGACCTTCACGGTTGGCATTGGCGCAGATTTGCGCGATTCAACTTCTTACTTTAGCGGCATGATGTGC
>Ga0074044_10002043_pt1 | contig 17827 bp, 20 predicted proteins | sample BogForMeECP23OM1_FD_94443 | JGI IMG/M metagenome (GOLD analysis project Ga0074044, IMG submission 94443) | Bog forest soil microbial communities from Calvert Island, British Columbia, Canada - Bog Forest MetaG ECP23OM1 | ecosystem: Environmental > Terrestrial > Soil > Wetlands ...
ACCGCCTACAGTCAACTGAACCGCGATTTTGCGGTTTTCGGCCCCCGGCGTGCATCGAATCTCTTGGAGGTTCCGGATTGCGGCCGTTGTGAATTAAGATTCAGAAACGCGGCCGGAAAATTGGCGCTTAGGAAATCGGGAATAGCGGGCAACCTAAAGGCAATGATGAAGGACACCAAATTCGAGCGGGGGCTAGTCGGATTCGCGCTACCCATAGTGGCCATCGCTCTGTTCGCCGCCCTGTCCGTTGCGGGATACGCGCAGACTAGCCAATATGTAGTCGCCGCTTCGAACGTCGCGGTGGATGCCAACAGCGCCGTGGTTCTTCCGGCCGCCAGCTCGAGCGATGAAACCGATGACACCATCCTCACCATCAAGAAGCGTGTCGACGAAGTCAACGTGCTGTTCATCGCCACCGACCGCCACGGAAAATTTGTCCGCAATTTGAATCAGAGCGACTTCTCCATTTTCGACGACCACAAGCCGGTGCAGTCCATCCTCAACTTCCGCCGCGAGACTGACCTGCCCATCGAGTTGGGCTTGCTCATGGACGTGAGCGGCTCCGTGCAAGGCCGCTTTGGATTTGAAAAAGAAGCAGCCATCGGATTTCTGCAGCACATCATCCGTCCCGGCTATGACCGCGCGTTTGTCGTGGGCTTCAACAAAGAGAGCCATCTGACCCAGGATTTCACCGATCAGGTACCCTTACTCGCCGCCGGAGTCGAGCGCTTGAGCGATGGCGGAGGCACCGCGCTCTACGACGCAATTTACAAAGCGTGCAAGGAAAAGCTGTTGCGCGAACACTCTGACCATCCCCTGCGCAAAGCCATCGTCATCCTCAGCGACGGCGAAGACAATCAGAGCGAATACACGCGCGCCCAGGCGATTGAAATGGCGGAGCGCGCCGAGGTTCTCATCTACGCCATCTCCACGGACGACAGCGGCCTGATTCTGCGCGGCGACAAAGTTCTCGAAGACCTGGCTTCGGCCACCGGCGGCCGCGCCTTTTTCCCCTACAAGATGAAAGACATCACGCATTCGTTCGCCTCCATTGAAGACGAACTGCGCAGCCAGTACGACGTTTCCTACAAGCCCACCGACTTCGACGCCGACGGGCGCTACCGCTCCATCCAGATCACCGCACTGAAGAAAGACCTCCAAGTCCGCGCCCGTCGCGGATACTACGCTCCTCGTCAGTAAGGCAAAAAGCCAGGTTTCAAAGTTTCAGAGTTCCAAGGTCTCAAGGTCCCAAGGCCCGAAACAACTTTGAAACTCTGAAACCTTGAAACTTTGAAACTTTGCTGTTACCGTCCCTTTAAATCCACATCGAAGGAGTTCTGCATGGTGTTGATCTTTCTGGCAGTCATAGTTTTGTTGGGCGTCTTCCTGATTGGGATGTACAACAGCCTGGTGCAGTTGCGGGTGCGCTCCGAATCGGCCTGGTCTGACATCGATGTTCAACTCAAACGCCGCCACGACCTGATTCCGAATCTGGTCGAAACCGTAAAGGGCTACGCTGCTCACGAAAAGGGCACGTTCGAGAACATCGCCAAATTCCGCTCCATGGCCATGCAGGCCACCGGCCCGGCTGACAAGGCTGCCGCCGAGAATCAACTGACCGGCGCGCTCAAGAGCCTGTTCGCAGTGGCCGAAAACTATCCTCAACTCCAGGCCTCGACGGAATTCACCCAGCTGCAGAGTTCTCTCAACGAGATCGAAGATACAATCCAAAACGCCCGTCGCTATTACAACGCCGTGGTGCGCGACCTGAACACGAAAATTCAATCTTTCCCGACCAACATTCTGGCCGGGACGTTCGGTTTCCAGCAGAAGCAGTTTTTCGAAGCGGCTACCACCGATCGCGAACCAGTCGCGGTGAAATTCTAAGGCTCGTGTCTGTGCGGGGACGGGGCGTTGCCCCGTCCAAGCCGAGCCAAGCTCGGCCGTTGCCGGTAGCCACCGCAGATCTGGATGCGCCAAAAGACTGAAGTTCTAGGAACGTTCCAAGGAGTTTCATACGAATCGCCGACTGCTCATCCTGTTCTTACTGCTCGCGCTCGCCGCCTCCGCCTCGGCGCAGGGCCATAGCTGGCGAATCACAGATTTCAAAGACACCATCTCGATCGGCGCCGATAGCACCGCTCTGGTCAGTGAAAAAATTACCGTGGTCTTCAACGGCGCGTGGCACGGTATTCACCGCACCATCCCGGTCGAGTATCCGGGACCCCACGGCACCAACTACACGCTGTTTCTCGATGTCCTGAACGTCACCGACGAAGACGGAAACAAGCTGAAGTACGATTCCAGCAAGTCCGGAGCCGATCGCGATCTCAAGATCTACATTCCCGGCGCGGTCGACGCGACGCGCGTCGTCAACATCGATTACCGGGTTCGCAACGCTATCCGCTTCTTCGATAGTAACAACGATAGTTACGCCGAGTTCTACTGGAATGTGACCGGCAACGATTGGCCGGTTCCCATCGACCATGCCTCGGCCTTCGTGACCCTGCCCGAGAATGCTGCCGGAGGATTGCGCGCTCAGGCCTTCACCGGCGCCTACGGTGCAACTGCACGTGAAGCGACCGCCGAAGTTAAAGGCGCTGACGTCACTTTCGAAACCACCCGTCCCCTTTCCATGCGCAGCGGCGTCACCATTGACATCTATATCCCCCAGGGAGTGCTGCAAGTTCCAAGTTCACTGACCAAGTTCGACTGGTTCCTCTACAGCAACCCCATTGTGTTTCTGCCGCTGCTGACTTTGGTCGTGATGTTTACTCTCTGGTTTTTCGTGGGACGCGACCCCGACCCCGGAATTTCCGTCGCCCCGCAGTACGAACCGCCCAAAGGCTTGTCTCCCGCCGAAGCCGGAACGCTGATCGACGACACCATTCACCCCCGCGACATCACCTGCACCGTCGTCGATCTGGCCGTGCGCGGCTACATCAAGATCGAAGAGAAAGTCGACACCTTCCTCGTTTTTCACCACAAAGATTACATGTTCCACTTGGTGAAGCCACGCGAACAGTGGGGTCCCGACCTTACGCCCCACGAACGCGTGATGCTGGAAAACATTTTTCTCGGTGGTCCCGAAACGCGCCTTTCCAGCCTGAAGAATCGCTTCTACACCGTGATTCCCATAGTGCGCCAGGACATCATGTCGGCGCTGAAGAGCAAAGGCATCTACACGCTCGATCCGGAATCGGCCAATGCCTACAGCATCGTCGCCGCGGTCGTCATCGCCCTTCTCGTGGTGGGCATACAGGTTATGGGTTGGATGAACCTGTTCTACTCCGTTCCGCTGGTGATTGGGAGCGTTCTGGTTTCCGCGCTGATCTGGTGGCTCTTTGCGCGCCAGATGACGGCGAAGACCATGTCCGGTGCGCGCACCAGGATCGAGGTGCTCGGATTCCAGGAGTTCATGAACCGCGTGGACGCTGACCGCATCAAGACCCTGTCGGCCGACACGTTCGAAAAATTTCTTCCCTTCGCCATGGCGCTGGGCGTCGAACACCACCGGGCACAAACATTCGACGGCATCGTGAAAGATCCGCCGAGCTGGTACGTTTCGCCCAACGGCTACACCGGCTTCAGCCCGCTTTTCTTTTCCAGTTCGATGCACAGCATGGCGTCGGACATGCAGCAGGTCTTTACCTCCGCCCCCAGATCCAGTTCCAGCGGGTCGGGCTTCGGCGGAGGAGGCTTCTCCGGCGGTGGATTCTCTGGAGGCGGCTTCGGCGGCGGTGGCGGCGGCGCGTTCTAGGAACCTGTGGGGAATATCATGCACGCAACACCACCCATGAATTGTCATCCTGAGCGAAGCGAAGGACCTGCTGCTCGCTGCAAAATGCAGATCCTTGCTAAGCTTGGTGGGCTATGAAATGCGAGAGATTGCTTCGCAGGATAAGACTTTTCTTTGCATTGGTCGCGATAGTAACCATCGCACCACAGTTCGTCTCAGCCCAAAACAAAGAAATTGTGTGGAGCGCAGAAGAAAAGCCGCTCGCAGACCAGATCCACGGGTTACGCAGCCTGGCGGATGACGTTCGGGCGGGGACGACGAAAGATCTGGCGCTGAACATCCGGAAGTTACCCTCCAGCGGGAACAAGCTGCGTCTGGCAGTGGGTCTCGCGGGACTTTCCACCGAAGGCGATTTCGGACACAGCACGCTGCAGGAAGTGGCAACGACGCTGGCGGAAACGTTACTCGAGCGGCCCGTGCCTTGGGCGAAACCGGAGGGCTCCGATGCAGGCGCCCGAGCTACACGCGAGCCGGCGTATCCATATGTTGAGCTCGCCATGCTGGTGCGTTATGAGCATGTTGAGGCGCCAGTGGATCTCAATAATAATGATGATGGGCAATATCGCGCGGCCATGGCACGACTGGAGGCAGATGACCGCAAGCGGGAACATCCAGACTTTGCGCTGAAAGATCTTTCCGGCAGGACCTGGACGTTTGCGGAATTGCGCAGCAAAGTAGTGCTGGTGAATTTCTGGGCGACATGGTGTCCTCCCTGCCGCAAGGAGATGCCGGATCTGGAGGCGCTTTACGGGCGCTTCGGTTCGCAAGGGCTGGTGGTGCTGGGCATTTCCGATGAAGAGGCGGCGAAGGTGGATCCGTTTATTCGGGAGCGGAAGGTTTCGTTCCCCGTGTTGCTCGATCCTGGGCGGAAGGTAAATGAAATGTTCGTGGTCCAAGGGATTCCGAAAACTTTCGTGTACGACCGCGGAGGGAAGCTGGTAGCCCAGTCGATCGACATGCGCACGCAGAAACAGTTTCTGGAGATGCTGGGAAAGGCCGGGTTGGAATAAGTGGAGGGACGGGCGCCTCGCCCGTCCAGCCGGGAGGGGACGCCCTGCGCTCCACTGATGACTCCCGCTGATACCATACCCTTCGTGAGCCCGCTGCTCGACGTCCGCGACCTGACCATCGAGTTCCCGCAATCGCTCGGAGGGCGAGCACGGACGCCTCTGCCCGCGCAGCAGCATGGTGGCCCGGTGGCCGCCGTGCGCGGCCTCTCATTCTCCATCGCCCCTGGCGAAGTCGTTGGGCTGGTCGGCGAGTCTGGCTCAGGTAAGTCCATCACTGCGCTCGCTCTCATGGGCTTGCTCCCGCCCGCCGCCATCGTCACGGGCGAAATCACTTTCCAGAACGGCAACGGCGTGCCCACCCATCTTGCCAGTCTGCCCGCTGATCAACTGCGCCAGCTTCGCGGCTCGCGCATGGCCATGATTTTTCAGGAGCCAATGACCGCCCTCAATCCGGTGATGCGCGTCGGCGACCAGATTGCCGAAGCGGTTCTCGCTCACCACCGCGTCTCGAGGTCGGAAGCATGGCGGCGAGCGGTCGAAGGCATGCGCGACGTTGCCATCGCCGACCCCGAAGCCCGCGCCCGCAGTTATCCGCACCAGCTCTCCGGAGGCATGCGCCAGCGCGTCATGATCGCCATGGCCATCGTCAATCGTCCGCAACTGCTCATCGCCGACGAGCCCACCACCGCGCTTGATGTCACCATCCAGCAGCAGATTCTCGACCTGCTCAACGACCTGCGCCACAAATTCGGATTGGCCATGCTCTTCATTTCGCACGATCTCGCCGTGGTCTCGCACGTCGCCGATCGCGTCGCCGTGATGTACGCCGGAAGCCTGGTCGAACTCGGCGCCAAGGACGACATTTTTCGCGCGACCGCGCATCCCTACACTCAAGGACTGCTGCGCGCCATTCCCACTCTTGCGACGGACCGCGCCCTTCCGCTCGCGACCATCGAAGGCACCGTGCCGAACATCGCCCAGCTTCCGGTTGGATGCCCCTTCGAACCGCGCTGCCCGCAGCGGGTCGCTGCCTGCGCCGTTCAGTTGCCACCGCTGCTTGCAGTCAGCCCCGGACACTGGGCGCGCTGCCCGGTCGTGAATCCGCCCCGCATCTGATGCTGCCCAGACGCGGCAAGCCGCGTCTCTACGGGAATCCGATATCCCCGCCTCGTCGTTCCCCTCCAGAAAAGCTATAATCCTCCCTTTGTGCGCATCCTTCTTCTTAGCGACATTCATAGCAACCTCGAAGCGTTGGACGCTTGTCTGGCCAGCGCTCCCACCCACGACCTCGTCGTGAATCTTGGCGATACCGTCGGCTACGGCGGCAATCCCAACGAAGTCATTGCCCGCTCGCAAGCTATCGGACACATTTTCGTGCGCGGCAATCATGACAAAGCCGTCAGCGGCCTGATGAACCTCGACGATTTCAATCCCGTCGCCGGCCTCGCCACGCTTTGGACCCGCGATCAACTCACCCCGGGAAATCTCGACTGGCTGCGCTCGCTCCCGCAGGGGCCCATCAAACTCGACGAACTCGCCGGCATCCAGTTCGTCCACGGCTCCGCCCTTGACGAAGATGAATACATGGTCAGCGCCCGCGATGCCATCGAACCGCTCATTACCGATCCCGTTCCCATCACGTTCTTCGGACACACTCACCTCCAGGGCGGATTCGTGCTCACGGGCGAGATCAGCGAGGCGTATCGTCCGGGCTATCGCACCGTGGGCCAGCCTGAGTCGTCCGACTGGCCGCTGCGCAAGGATCGCCGGTATCTCATCAACCCCGGCTCCGTAGGCCAGCCGCGCGATGGCGACTGGCGCGCCGCGTTTGCCGTATTCGATTCTGAGGCCTGGATCGTGAATTTTTATCGCGTGCCTTACAACCTGCGCGTGGCGCAGGAAAAAATTCTGGCCGCGAATCTGCCGCAGCGCCTGGCCACGCGGCTCGCCACCGGAAGATAGCGATCTCGAGCCGCTTTATCCTTGCGGTCTCTTGGGGGACTGGGGCTTGGATTCGTATCAGGGCATCGCTTTAGCGATGCCGTAACCGCCGGTTATAAAATCGCCTTCAGGCGCTGAAACTTTTCTGGTCTTCCGGGGTTTATTTACCTGAGGTGTTCTTTTTCCCACACTGTCGATTCTATTTTCAGTATCCACAATGAGGGATCGGCACTGAAGGAGGACCGTTACGCAGATGAACAGCAGATCTGGTTTTGTCCGTTCGCTTTTTCTGGGCGCTGCCTTGGCGTCTTGCGCGTTGGGCACGGCTTGCGCGCATCATTACTACCGGGTCTATGACCCCTACTACAGCGACTACCACGTCTGGAACCAGGACGAAGTGGTCTATTACCAACGGTGGTCCCGCGAGTACCACCGCGACGGCCACCGCGATTTTCGCAAGCTGCCTCCCGAAGAACAGAAGGAATACTGGAATTGGCGGCATAGTCACGGGGATCACGACCGCCGTTAGCACTTCAGCGGAGACTGGCAGTTCCCTCCGGGTCTTGATGCGGGTCGTAAAGGCCCCCTTCGGTTTCGCTCAGGGCAGGCTCTGAAGCCGTCCCCTACCCAAAACCTGCCTACAACCAACGAAGGCGCACGTTGTAAACTCGCTCTATGCCCCCGCGCTCGTCCGCGTCTAGAAATCTTTTTTCTGCGCCGAAGTCCGCGCCTGCCGCTCACACTGCGCACGTTGATGGCGGAGCTCGCGGCAATCCCGGGCCTGCCGGCTATGGTGTCGCCATTAAAGATGCCTCCGGCCACCCGGTCGCCGAGCTTAGCGAATACCTTGGACACCGCACCAACAACTACGCCGAGTATCAAGGACTCCTCGCCGCGCTGCGCTATGCCGCCGAACACCAGATCAAAGCGCTCAAAGTGATTAGCGATTCCGAACTGATGGTCCGCCAGATGAAGGGCATCTACAAGGTACGGCATCCCGACCTGCGCAAGTTGTACGACGAGGCGCAGCAACTGGCGCGGCGGCTGGAACACTTCGAAATCAGGCATGCGCTCCGCGAACACAACCAGATTGCTGACCGGCTGGCGAATGAGGCCATGGATAGAGGGCGATAATGTAGCCTCCCGCCAGTTCGCGACCCAAATCCAAAACTGTCATCCTGAGCGAAGCGAAGGACCTATGTACTTGAAGCCGCCCCAATGCACAGGACAACTTCAACTAATGCCGCCGCAAACTTTCCCCTTCCCTGCAGCCGCCTCGCCGGATTACCATTGCGCCCGTATCGCCACCCACAGGAGGACGACCCGATGATCGGAGCTCACTCTTTTGTCGGAATCAATCCCTGGGCCGTGCTGGTATCCGCCCTTGCGGCTATGGTGATCGGATTCCTCTGGTATTCCCCCATCCTTTTCGCGAATCCCTGGATGCGTTTGATGGGATTCGATCCCAATGACAAGGCCAAGATCGCCGAGATGCAGAAAGGCGCAGGCAAAATCTACGGCCTCGCGTTCGTCGCCAGCCTGGTGTCGGCGGTAGTGCTCGCCAAGATCATCGATGTCACCAGCGTCAACACCATTCTCTACGGAATGAAGGTCGGTTTTGCGGTCTGGCTGGGATTCGTAACCACTGTCCAGCTGACCGGCGCCCTGTTTGGCAGGCAGCCCACCAGGCTCTACGTGATCAACACCGGCTACCAACTGGTCTGCTACCTGGTCATGGGAGCGATTTTGGCGCAGTGGCCACACTAGAGCCAGGTTTCAGAGTTTCAAGGGTTCAAAGTGCCACCAATGCCGGTGGTGTTCAGACCTTGAAACTTTGAAACCTTGCAACCTTGAAACCTGGCCTTATTCCGCCGAGTGATCGTGCACAATCTTCCAGCCCTCGGGAAACTTGCGGAAGACCAGCGTAAACAGGCCGTGCGGCGTTCTTCCATCCGACATGGTCAGATGAAACTCGCCGCGCACAAACGCCGCATCCGGCCCCAGCACCTCGATCCGCAGGTTCGCGAATTCCAGCTTCCCCATTTCGTGCCCCGCGCCCTGATAGTTTTTCTTGTAGCGATCGAACGCCGCCTGCCATCCCTTCGACTCATGCGCCCCCGAAAAGAACGTCAGCTCGGGCGAGTTCCAATACCCGGCCATGAAGCCTTCCAGATCCTGCCGATTCCACGCCGACTGTTGCTCCTCCATCACTCTTCGAATCGCGACTCGTCCGGCATCGCTCGCATCCTGCCCAATACCAAGGACGGCCAGCGCAGCCATCACTCCCAACAGCAAGACAAAATCACGCATGAGGCCTCCGTAAACATACCCGAGCATCATACTGTTTCAGATTTTTCTAGCGGAGAGAAAAACGCGAAGAAGAGAATCGACGTGCAATGGGAAAAAGCGAAAGGTAGTGGTTGCCGGAGGCAAGAGCTGAGAACTGAGAGCTGACGGCTGAGAGCTATCCGCGTCTACGCCTGGCTCTTCTTCGCCGCCGCAGCCGCCTTAACCTTCACCGTCTCCCAAGGCCGTTTCGGACGCTCTACCTCGGGCTGGTCGCGGTCCTTGATGCGGTCGTACTGGTACGCCTCGCTCACCGTTCCGAGCGACTCGTTGTAGAGGCTGGGCAGGGCCAGTGCTTCCTTCATTTCTTCGGAGAACTGCTGCAGCGCTTTCAGGTGGTCGGCCGTCGCCGGCACTTCGGTCTTGGTCGTCTTCAGAAACTGCTGATAGCCGCGATTGACCAGCTTTGAAATCTCGCTGCCAATCATGTATCCCGGATAGGCGAAAATCTTCACGCCGCCGTCGTCCGTCTTCTGGATCGCCGCCGAGCACTTGTGCTTCTTCAGGAACACGCGGGTTTGCGCGCCCGGAGCTTCAATCAGGTCAAAGCCATGATCGCGCAGCCAGCTGACTGCGTCTTCGTAGGTTCGTTGTTCGACTTTCGCTGCCATTTATGAACTCAATTCTCGTTGCATCAGGTTTGATGCGGCTTTCACAGATTCGATGGAACCAAAACTGTCCACGACGAATCTAATCACGGTAGAATCTAGCAACGCTAGTATAGATATACCTTTTTAGGATTGCGGGCACATTACTCTAGTCATAAGGCAATCGACAGTCAATGACACCAGCAGCTTACGGCTCCGCGCCTTCGCCGCCGCCTTCCCGGGCTAAAGCCGCGCCTGGCCTGCCCGGAGAAGCCGTGCTCGCTCAAATCGGCAACACGCCCCTGTTGTCGCTCGATGCGCTCACCAGCGATCTTCCGAGCGTAACACTGTTGGGCAAGGCCGAATGGCATAACCCCGGTGGGTCCGTCAAAGATCGCGCCGCCGCCCGCATCGTCGCCGAAGCGCGCTGCACCGGGAAACTCGCTTCCGGAAAGATTCTGCTCGATTCCACCAGCGGCAACACCGGCATCGCCTACGCCATGCTCGGCGCCGCTCTCGGATTCTCCGTCACCCTCTGCGTGCCTGAGAATGTTTCTCCCGAGCGAAAACGCATTCTACAGGCATACGGAGCAAATATCATCTATACCGATCCCGCCGAAGGTTCCGACGGCGCCATCAAGATCGCACGCCAGTTGGCCGAGCGCCATCCCGATCTGTATTTTTACGCCGACCAGTATTCCAACGACGCCAACTGGCGCGCCCACTACGAAACCACCGCCAACGAAATCTGGCAGCAAACCGAAGGACGTATTACTCATTTCGTAGCCATGCTCGGCACCACCGGAACCTTTGTCGGAGCCACACGCCGTTTGAAGGAGTTGAACCCGAATATTCGCTGCATCTCCCTGCAACCCGACTCCGCCTTCCACGGCATCGAAGGCGCGAAGCACCTGCCTTCGGCCATCGTGCCGCGCATTTACGATTCATCCCTCGCCGACCAGAATCTGGAGATCACGACCGAAGCTGCCCACGCCATGGCCCGCCGCCTGGCGCGAGAACAAGGACTGCTGGTCGGAGTCTCCTCCGCCGCAGCCGTGGTTGGCTGCTTGCAAGTGATCGGGCGCCTGAAAATAAATCAGCGCGCCACCATCGTGACCATCCTCTGCGACTCCGGCGAAAAATATCTGAGCGAAAGATTTTGGAGTGAAGAATAATTGCAGAGGTAAGAAGTCAAATTGCAGAAGTGAAGCGCTATCTGATAGGGAGTTTTTACTTCTGCAATCTGACTTCTAACTTCTGACCTCTATCGATGCTCAAGCTCGCCCAGTCCGCCTACGTCTCCCTTCGTCAACACGGAGAGGAAACCTATCCCCACGAGTGCTGCGGCGTACTGCTCGGGCGCTTCGACGATGACGGCACGAAGACCGTCGTGCGCGTGGCTCCCTGCGGCAACACCCGCGCGGACTCTCCGCACAACCGCTACAGCATCGATCCGAAAGAGCTGATCCGCGTCCAGCGCGAGGGCCGCGAGCGCGGCGAAGACATCGTCGGCTTCTATCACTCCCACCCCGACCATCCCGCGCAGTGGTCACCCACCGACCTCGCCGAAGCCCACTGGTTCGGCTGTTCCTACCTGATTACCAGCGTGGAAAAAGGCAAGGCGACGATCACCAATTCATTCGAACTGCTGGGCGCCGATGAGGCCGAAAAGAAATTCAAGGACGAGGAGATCAGGCTGGTGTAGAGCGGACACTCTTGTCCGCTTGCCGGCAGCAGATACGCTGCCCGAGCGGACAAGAGTGTCCGCTCTACACCAGCCGATTTTCGTACTTGCATCTTTCGCCCGTACCATAGCATCCTTATCTCCATGCCCCAGATCCAGATCCCATCTCCACTTCGCCAATACTCGGGAAAACAGGCCTCGGTCAATGTCCCGGCAAAGACCGTGGGCGAGGCTTTGGCTGTCCTCGTCTCCCAGCATCCCGACCTGAAGCGCCACCTCTATACCGAGGAAGGCAAGCTGCGCGCCTTCGTCAACGTCTACGTCAACGACGAAGACATGCGCTACCTGCAAAAAGAAGCCACCGCACTGAATGACGGTGATACCATTTCTATCGTCCCGTCAATTGCCGGCGGACACCGATCATGATTTGCCGATTAGGATTCCCCCTGTGTTCTTTTCCCTGTGCTCCTCTGTGCCCCCCGTGGTCCACTCTTTTCTCATCTGCCGCAACCCTCTCCGGGTAAACACACTTTCCGGCCCTCGTCCCGATTACAATTGAAAAAGGATCTATATGGCTACGCTTTCCGACATCAAACCCGCCGAAATTAAACCCGAAGCCGTTCTTAGTAACGACGAAATCCTGCGCTACTCGCGTCATCTCATCATGCCCGAGGTGGGCATGGAAGGGCAGCAAAAGCTGAAGGCCGCGAAAGTCCTGTGCATTGGAGCGGGCGGACTCGGCTCGCCGCTCGCACTCTATTTGACGGCCGCGGGCGTAGGCACGCTCGGCATCGTGGACTTCGACGTCGTGGACTACACCAATCTGCAGCGCCAGATCATTCACTCGACCGATGACGTTGGCCGCAAGAAACTCGACTCTGCCGCCGACAAATTAAAGGCGATCAATCCCTACCTGAACCTGCGCCCGTTCGACATGAAACTGACCAGCGCCAATGCACTCGACTTGTTTCGCGAGTTCGACATTGTCGCCGACGGCACCGACAATTTTCCCACCCGCTACCTGGTCAACGACGCCTGCGTTCTCACCGGCAAACCCAATGTTTACGGCTCTATCTTTCGTTTCGAGGGGCAGGCCAGCGTGTTCGCGACTGAAGAGGGACCATGCTATCGCTGTCTCTATCCCGAGCCGCCACCGCCCGGCCTGGTGCCTTCCTGCGCCGAAGGCGGAGTCCTCGGCATCCTGCCCGGATTGATCGGCGTGATTCAGGCGACTGAGACCATCAAGCTGATTCTGGGACAAGGCGAGTCCCTCGCTGGACGTTTGCTGCTGGTCGATGCCCTCGGCATGAAATTCCGCGAACTGAAGCTGCGCAAGAATCCCGATTGTCCCGTCTGCGGCACCCATCGCACGATCACGCAGTTGATTGACTACGATCAGTTCTGCGGCATCCGCGGCCAGGAAGAACCCGCGGGTAACGACATCCCGGCAATCTCGGTCGAGGAGTTAAAGAAGAAGTTAGACGCCAAGGCCGACGTATTTATTCTCGACGTGCGCGAGCCCCACGAATACCAGATCTGTAACTTGAAGGGATATCTCATTCCGGTAGGCGACTTACCCAAGCGCGTAAGCGAACTCGACTCCAGCCGCGAAATCGTGGCTCATTGCAAGATGGGCGGACGCAGCGCCAAGGCCGTGAACTTCCTGCGCCGCTCGGGATTTACGAAGGTCTATAACCTGACCGGCGGCATTACGGCTTGGGCGGAGCGAGTTGATCCTAAGATGCCGAAGTACTGAGAACGGCGCTTCGTATCAGGGTATGCCTTCAGGCATACCGCAAGTGTGGCTGAAGATGTTCCGGCTTCAGTCGCTGCGGGCGGCTAAGAAACTTTGACTCGAGCGAGTTCTGGGAAGGGCACGGCTTCAGCCGTGCCGCCCAGAGCCAATAAAGACGAGGGCTTTAGCCCCTGAGGGGGCTACCGGTGATACACATCACTGCCTATATCCTTCACATGTGGTAACCTCCAACGAATTGAAGGAGATGAGATGAAAACTCTGGTAGCTGCCCTTCTTTGTATCGCAATCCCAATTATGGCCTTCGCGGGTGACAACAGCTACAAGGTGACCTACGATGGCGGATCGTTGCCCGATATTAAGGCTGGAACTGGAATGCAACTGTACATCGAGGCCAAGCAAATTCGTCTCGTGAAAGACAAAACCGACGTAACAACGATTCCGGTATCGGCCATAACCGAAATTAGCTACGGGCAAGATGTACATCGCCGCGTTGGAGCGGCCATCGGACTGGCCGTGGTTTCCCTTGGCATTGGCGCTCTTATGGCCCTCACAAAGTCAAAAAAACACTACGTTGGTTTGACATGGGCCGACGGTGACAAGAAGGGTGGCTTTGCCATGCAATGCGACAAGAACGACTATCGCGGTGTGCTGGCTGGCCTGGAAGGCATATCCGGGAAGAAAGCTGTTGACTCCGACGCGATGACTGTGAAGAACTGACAAAACAAATAGGGAGCACCGAGGTGCTCCCCTGCTTACCTTCCTCTTCCAGGAGTTAGCAAGTTACTTACTGGAATCGGAACTGCCGCCCATTTCGGCTTTCTCGGTTGCGCCGATAGCTAGAGCGTACTTCTTGCCGCCGAAGCGCACTTCAGAAATCGTTGCCTTGCCGCTGGCGTGGTCAATGACCGCGGAGTCGTAGTCGAAGGCCTTATCGAGTGTGACGACTTTCGCCGAAGCCTTCGCGACTTCCTTCTTACCCTGCATGAAGCTTACTTCGACGTTCGATCCTGTGCCGTCCCAGCGCAGTTGATACTCACCGGCGGCGAGTTGCTGGCCGTTGACTTCGAACGGTTCCCGCACCTGCAGCGTACCCTTGTTACTTGCGAAAGCACTCGATGCGAGCAGCACCGCCAGCCCGAGCACCACAGTCTTTGCCAGATGGTTCAGTTTCATTTGCTCCTTCGCTTTCTGCCCGGTTTCAACCGGGACGTCAGGGGCGGCTGGTGATGGTTCGAGGAGGTTCGACTGCGGGCTTGCCTTTTTTCGGCAAAGTCCTACAATGCGCGTGTCAGGGTGACGCAAAAAGATACGGGCCTCAAACTCGTGCCTTTTACCGGACTCGGCGCATTCAGGGCCGCCAAACCATGCCTGCGCCAGTCCCGTCACCCTGCAAACTCTTTAGTGGACCGAGGTATTTCGTCCACCCCACGTTGGTTCGCTACCGAATACGAATCCCGGTTCGAGTAAGTTCCCGATTTTTCTCTCTGCGAACCATGCTTCTTGCGAACATGCTCATTGGACGTGCGGGCGCTCGCCGCGTGAGCAGAGCATGGTACGAGTGCCAGAGTAACAGGGCCGGAATGTTGTGTCTGGAACTCGTGCTAACTGATCTTCAGCACAATCTTGCCGTAATTCTTGCCTTCCTGCATTAGCGTGTAGGCTTCGCGGGCCTGCTCCAGCGGGAAAACTTTGCCGATCACGGGATGGAGCTTGCCCGCTGCGAGCCATTCTGAAAGCTGCTTCCAGGCGGACTCCATGAGCGGGCGATTCGCGCTCAGATACGACAACCACAGTCCATGGACGCTCGCGCCTTTAGCGTAAAGAAGGCGAGTGTCGAGATTCGGCGTTTCTCCGGTAGCAGCGCCGTAAACGATGAACCGTCCGAAGTCGCGCACGCATTTGACGCTTTTAGCAACGTGCTCGCCGCCGAGCATTTCGAAAACCGCGTCAACGCCTTCGCCGCGCGTGAGCTCTTTGATCGCTTCGGCGTAATCGCGTTGCTTGTAGTTGATGCCATGCTGCAGGCCGAGCTCGCGCACGCGCGCCAGCTTGTCTTCGGAGGAAGAAGTTCCATACATTTCGATGCCGAGAATCTTTCCGATTTGAACAGCGGCGGTGCCGACTCCGCCAGCGACGGCGTGAATCAGAACACGGGAACCGGGCTTGTCGTTTTTCGGCGAGTCCAGCAAACCGGCTTTCCAGTAGGCGAAATAGGCGGTGAAGAAGTTTACCGGGAAAGCAGCAGCCTGCTCGGCCGTCCAGTTCTCAGGAATGGGCCAGACCAGGTTGCGATGGGCCACGGTTTTCTCGGCGAAAGCGGCCCACTGTGTGTAGCCCATCACACGGCGTCCGCTGGCGTCGCTACCGGCGAATTCGCGGCCGGCAGTGAGCGGTGGCTTGGGCGTGCCTGCGTATCCACCGCGCGCGGTGAGCAGATCGGCAAAGTTCAAGCCACCGGCTTCCACTTTCACCAGCACCTGCTCCGGCGCGGGATGGGCATCGGGAACTTGCTGCAATTCGAGAACCTCGGGACCGCCGAAACGAGTGATGACGAGTGCTTTCATGGGGAAAGTTTAACAGTCGAGATCGGCTTGGTGGAGTTCGCCTGCGGCATCTATAATATGGACCGAGTTTCCGATCCCCACAGCCTGAGCGATTCTCTGGCGGCGGGGACGAGGGTTGCGCCGGTATTGCAGGCGCGATTCGAGGGTGCGGATGGAAACGCCCGCGCCTCCCGTGTTGGAAAGGAAACGCTCGCTGGCTTCTGCCCGCCTGCTTCCTTCCCAGCACTTGGCACTTAGCATTTAGCACCTAGCCAAACCGGTTCGGTGCGGTGTGAAAGCTAAGTGCTAATTGCTAAGTGCTAAATGCTGCTTTCTGACAAATTCGGGCGCTCGATTCACGACCTGCGGATCTCGATCACGGACCGCTGCAACTACAGGTGCGTGTATTGCCGGACGGGGACCAACGGGGCGGCGTTTGCGGAGCTTCCGTTTGAAGATTATCTGCGGATGGCGCGAATTCTGGTCGGGCTGGGAATCACGAAGATTCGCCTGACGGGCGGCGAACCCCTGTTGCGCAAAGGCATTGTGGAGTTTGTGCGGGACCTCGCCAAGCTGCGCACGCTAGCCGGCAACAAGCCTGAAATTGCGCTGACGACGAACGGCCACCTGTTGGCTGAGATCGCACAGCCATTGAAAGACGCTGGACTTGACCGCGTGACCGTCAGCATGGACGCAGTCGATCCGGAGCGATTTGCCCGCATCACACGCGTGCCGAATGGATACAACAGCGTGCTGGCCGGAGTGCGCGCGTCACGGCAGGCTGGACTCGACCCGGTAAAAGTCAATTGCGTGCTGCTGCGCGGCTTCAACGAAGATCAGATCATTCCGTTTGGGATGTTCGCCCGCGAAGAGCAGGTGGTGGTGCGCTTCATCGAATTCATGCCGCTCGAAGAAGATCGCGTTTGGACGCCGGAAATTGTGGTTACGCTCGATGAGATCGTCTCCCGCATGTCGGAATATTTGCCGTTGGAGGAAGTGGCGCACGCGCCAAGCGAAACGGCGCGGCGCTATCGCTTCCGCGATGGCGTGGGCGAGATTGGGATCATAGCGCCGGTGTCGAATCCGTTCTGCGGACACTGCAGCCGGATCCGCATTACCTCGGACGGCAAGCTGCGCACCTGTCTATTTTCCGTGTGGGATCACGACCTGCATGAGTTGATGCGGCGCGGCGCGACCGATGAGAAGCTCACCGAGTTCATCGTGAAAGTCGTGGAGAAGAAAGAAGAGCGCCACCACATCGGGGAGCCGGGATTCGTTCCGGCGTCGAGGACCATGGTGCATATCGGAGGGTAGGTCAGTCGTTGGCCCTTGGTCGTTGGTCGTTCGGAAGGCGCTTCACCGCCGAGACGCGGAGTACCCCAGATATCGTCAGTAAAACGAATCGTACTTCGTAACCGTCCAACCAGAATCTTTCTTTTCTTCGGTCACTGAGAAAAGATCTTTGTAGGTTGCGTCCTGAGCTGGGCTGCTGTAACGCTGGCCTTTGTAGTGCAGAATCACCAGCGGCGGCGCGTCTTCCCATTCCACCAGGTTCCAGGAAATCAGCGGGTGCTGGGCTTCAGAGTCGCAGAGGAATTTGGCTCGCTTCTTGCGGTAGTCCCTTTCCCACTGGGCGAGCAGTGTGCGGCAATTGCCGTCGCGCATCTCCGCGATAAAGCTGTTGGCGGTGCGTTCGATGGTGCGGTCGCGGAACGGATTCATGGTGATGCTGATCGGCATCTGGGTCAAAGGGTCGCGTTCTTCGGAGCGTGAAAGAACCGGCCCTTGGTTACTGAGCCAGTTCAGATAACCTAGAAAAACGCCCACCAGCAGGACCGCGAAGCCCAGTGCGATGGCGAGATGAGTGCGGGAAAACGGCATTCAAGAGAAGTTTGGGGGATGGATGCCGTGAGGGCAAGGTTACTCCAGATACTTTCGTAACTGGTGAAGGAGTTGGAGGCCGGGTCGTTCCCACATGGCCGTTGCGGTACGCCACCCAGGTTTGTGTTTTCCAAATTGGCGGCGTATAGTTGGGGATGAATACTGTTGTGTCGTAGTGTCAGGATTGTCGAAGCACACCAGTGGGCGAAAGCCCACTTTTTAGTTTGGGCTGATTTGCTGGAACATTGGCACGACGATTCTGGACGCAACGTGCTGAAAA
>Ga0074044_10002044_pt1 | contig 17816 bp, 9 predicted proteins | sample BogForMeECP23OM1_FD_94443 | JGI IMG/M metagenome (GOLD analysis project Ga0074044, IMG submission 94443) | Bog forest soil microbial communities from Calvert Island, British Columbia, Canada - Bog Forest MetaG ECP23OM1 | ecosystem: Environmental > Terrestrial > Soil > Wetlands ...
AACGCGCCCTCGCGCTGTACCGGGCCCGCAATTTCGACGAAGCGGAGGCCGCGTTCGCCGCTCTTGCAGAGCAATACCCGATGACGCGCCTCTACGCCTACTTCTGCGCCCGCTGCGCCGCCTTCCGCCAGAGCGCTCCGCCTGTCAACTGGGACGGCGCGACGGCATTCGCCACCAAGTAGAACCCGTGCCGGTCAGCACTTTCCGCTGGCACACTGGCGGTACCCTGCCACGCCCTCGATCACGCTGCCGGTGCGGGTATTGAAGTAATAGTCCAGGCCAATCCCCGTACCGCCCGGCCCGGCGAGAAAGCCCAGGAAGTTGCCGGCGATGAGCGTCTGGCATCCTGCACCGCTGCAGGCGCCCGTGGCGCCGCCGCCGGCGGTGGAGAAGCTGCCGTTGATGATGCTCGCCGTGCCGTTCAGGGTGTAGTTCGCGCTTCCGAAGCCGGCCGTGAGGCCGGAAAGCGCAAGCTGCGCGGTCGTGAAATTGACGCTGATGATGCCGCCGGAAAGCAGCGTCCCGACCTGCCCGGTGCCGGAGTCGGTCGGGCGGGTGCCGCCGACGAGCCCGTACTGCACCTGGCCGGAACCGGGCAGCTGCGTCGCCACCACCCCGTAGATGTAATGCAGGTTGCCGCCGTCGTTATGCACGACGGTGTTGCCCAGCGTCTGGGCGATGGTCGAGCCGGTTCCCTGCCAGCGGCCCCAGTGCAAGCCGTCCGGGGTGTTGGTCTGCCCGGTGTCGACGAGGGTCGCGGTACCGAGCTGGGCCGAAAGACTCCCGTTGACGAAGCCGGTCAGCTGCCCGGGCCCGCTGAAAGTGAGCCGCAGTGCCGGGTCGGTCGTCGCGTCGAGCTCCAGGGTATCGACGTCGGAACCGACGATGATGGCAAACGGCCCGGTCACGTTCGAACCGGGCGATGGAATGAGGTTCAGATCCTCGGTCGCCTGATAGGTGAACGGCGCCAGGGGCTCATCCGGCCCAGGGTTGTCCGGCGGATTGGCGATGCGCATGTCGCCGGGCGCGACGCTCGCCGCCGTGCTCCTGGTTTTGAGCCGGTCGGAAAGGAAGCTCGGTGGGGCGAGGAAGCGCTGCGGCGCTTCGCCATCGGCCACGAAAAAGTACTCATCGCTGCTAAACTCGTTGCTGCCGAAGACGTTGACGACCGCGATCCGGCCGTCGTAGACGCCTCCGTACATCCCGGCGCGCACCACCGCCTCGCCTTCGCGGCATTGTTCGGGTGCGCACAGCTGCACCTGGTAGTGCGTGCCGCGGATGCCGATTGTCGCCTGCGTCGTCAGCAGCTGATAGCGGTCGGGAGAGATCTTCCCGATCTGGCCGGTCAAGGTGCGGAAGCCGCCCTTGACCAGTCGGAACACCGCAACCTCGGTCCCGTCCTGGCGACCGTCGAAGTTGTACTGCTCGATGCGGAATTCCGATTCCGGCTTGAGCGCAACCAGCGCATCATCGGTGAAGCGCAGCTGGGCATGGCTCTGCGCCGCGGTCACGATGGTGTCCCCGACTTCGAGGGTCGCGCCCGCGGCGAGCGGCACGCGTGCCGTCCCGCGCAGCGCCGCCACATCGCCTACCGCGAAGACGACCTTCCCGGCCTCGCCCCACGCGGCGCCGGCGGCGAGCAGCGACAGCGCCGTACCGAGCGCGAGCGCGCAATGCCTGAGCAGATTCATCGCTTCGCTCCTTACTTGACCGTTAGAAGCCGGAGAATTCATAACGCAGCTTCAGCGCAACCAGGTTGCGCGCATATTGATAGAGCGCAAGATTGGAAGCGTTGTGCGTATATTGATACTCGCCGCGGATGCTCCACCGCCGGTCGAGAAAATAGAGCGCGCTGAAATTCGCGCTGAAGGTACGGTCGCGCCGGGTCTCGTCGAGCACCGGGATCTGCCCTTGGTAATCGTTGACCACGTAAGCGACGCCGGCATTGAGCGCCCAGGACGACGCCGGCGCGACCGTGAGGTCGGCGGCCGCGCCGTAGATCCAGTAGCCTAGATCCGGGCGACCTTCGCGATCGTGCTCGTCGCCATAGACGAGGCTGGCGTTGAGTATGGGCTGCCAGTTCGTCGTCAGCCAGATCTGGCGATAGCTGGCCGTGATACCGCCCAGATCGGCGTTGCGTACGGCGTTCTCCCCGGTGTAGTCGACCAGGGCATAGAGCGGCGCCAGCGCGAAGCCGGACTGCTCCGACATCTGGTGGCGCCATTCGACCCCGACGCCGTTGGTCCAGCGATAACGAGAACCGCCCAGCATGATCTCGCTGTTGGCATAGGAAAGGGAGTAGACGTTGCCACCCGACTGGTAGCTGCCGCCTGCCGCTATGAAGCCATTGGCGAGGTTGAATTCCGACGCCTGGCTGTAGAACATGCCGTTGGCGTCGACCGCGCCGTAGACGCTCCATCCCGGCGCGAACGGGTGATTGACGCGGCCGCCGGCATCGAGCCAGCCGAACGGAGAGCCCTTCTGCACTCCGACGCTGGCGACTGTCACCGGCCCCAGGACGGGCAATCCGATTTGGGCTCCAGCCACCCCGGCGTTGGCGTTGCTGTCGTAGCCGCCGCCCATCTCGGCGTAGACGAGCGCGCGCGTCTGGTAGCGGCTCTCGCGGCTTTGCAGCGCGGTGAGGTAGCGGTCGATACCCGCCTGCACGTCCGGCGGCGGATGCTCCTTGGAGACGGCTTCGAATTCCTCGCGCGAGCGAACATTGTCGCCGGCGTAGAAATAAGCTCGGGCGAGCTCGAGCCGGGCACGCGCGTTGTCGGGAAAACGCAGCACGTAACGCTCGAGGGTGAGCACCCCTTCTCCGGCGCGGCCGAGATCGACCGCAGCGGCACCGCACCAGAGGTCGAATGCTTCCGGCCGGGTGACGACGTCGGAATTGGCGCAATAAGTCGCGTAGGCCTCGGCGGCGCGGCCCGATTCGACCAGCGCGCTCAGGTCGTCGACCGGGCCCGCCTGCGCGGGGGCAGCGGCAGCGGCACACAGCACGCCGGCAAGCAAGCATCTGCGCCGGAAGCGGCGCAGGACGGCGGCGGTCGATTGCGGCATGGTTGTCGCCTTTGGAAGGGACAGCACTCGCGGCGAAGGCGATGATAGCACGTGGCGCCGATTCGGCGAGGCAGCCGGCCGGCGATCAGGGCACTACTTGGTCGATGGTGATATTCACGTTGCTCGCACCGGGCTTAACCACTGCGCTCTGGCCGCTCAAGTCGCCTGGCTGCGGCAGCGCGTTGCCGCTCTTGGAAATGCGCGCCTCGACGATGACCGAAGGGGCGCTCGAGAGCTTCATTCCGGCTGACATGCCCATGCTGTCGTCGAGCCGGAACTGCTTGGGCAGTTCGCGCGCCGGCACTCGCAGCACGGCCAAGGGCATTTTCGGGCCATTGGCGGCGCGCGCGAAGATGAATACCGTGTCGGTGAGCGCGACCTTTGGCGCCAAAGTCGGGGCGATGTCCACACGCCCGTCTATCGCTGCCGCGACTGGCGTGGCCGTCGGAGCGGCGGCAGCCTGAGCGCTGCGCGGCGGCGCCTTCGCCGCGGCTGCAGGCGCCTGTCCGTCGCGCGCCGATTCGACCTCGGCCAGGATCGCGTTGATATCCTTCGCGTCGTCGGAGCCTTCCGGGACCTCCGCCAGCAATCGGCGCCAGTACGACAACGCTCCGTTGTAATCATGCGCTTCCAGCGCGGCGCTCGCCGCCAGCGCGAGGCCCTTCTTGTGGTGCGGGTCGAGTGTCAGCACGCGCTGGGCGAGCTCGGCTGGCTTGCCCGCCAGACTCTTGCCCTGCGACATGGCAATCGCGTCGGCGTAATCGGCAAGCAGGTCGGCGTTGTCGGGGATGAGCGCGTCGGCGTGGGCGTAAGCATCGGTGGCTTCGGCATAGCGACCGAGGGCCGCGTAGGAGCGCGCAAGCAACACCCAGCCCTCGGCTTCGTCCGGATGCGCTTTCAGTCGCTCGGCGAGCCGATCGATCATGGCGGTGATCTGGCCGGGCGACATCTCGTGGCCGCCCTGGCCTTCCATCGCCACCGCCACGGTCGCCGCGGCGGGGTTGCCAAGCCGGCCATAGAGCGTGACGGCGGCAGCCGGAACGAGCAGCAGCAGCGCCAGCGCGGCCACCCACGCCCCGCGCGAGGTCTGTGCGCCGGATGTCGCCGCCGGCGCCGCGGAGAGTTCATCGCCCAGGCGGTGCGCCAGCTCGGCGACTGCCGCGTCGCGCTCGCCGGCGCTGATGACGCCATCCGCGCACTCGGCGTCGAGCGCCTGTTTCTGATCGCGATAGACGGCGATCGCCGCGCTGTCGGCGTCGGGCGCACCCACTCCCGGCCTGCGGCGGCCCAGCAACGGCCAGATCAGGGCGGCCAGGGTCACGACGACGAGCAGCGTCGCGGTCGACCAGAAGATCAACATGGGGAGGGCGCGGTCGATTCGAACGGCATGCGAATGGTGCCCGTTTGCGGCGGCGGGCGCCGGCGGGCCACGGCATTATACCGGCCGGCAGACCGATGCCGTGGGACATTCGACCCGCTGGGCGCGGCCGGTTGCCGGAGCATCGCATAGAGTCCACAATTCGCTGCGCCACTGCGAGGCGGCAACGCCGGTGGCGGTCCTACCGCGGCGGAGGCTCCACAGTGCGGCATCAGTCGATCCTGGCCTATGCGCGATACCGCTACCTGAAGCTCTCCGCGGCGCTGACCATCGCTGCGATCGCTCTTTACGCCCTGGACCGGCCCCCGAACGGCCCCTACGGCGGTACCTGGCTCGGCTACACGCTGGGCACCGTCGGCGCCCTCCTGATTGCTTGGCTGCTCTGGTTCGGGGTGCGCAAGCGTCGGTTCGGTTCGACCTTCGGCACGTTGCAGGAATGGCTCTCGGCGCACGTCTATTTCGGCACCACGCTGATCGTCATCGCCACCTTGCACGCGGCGTTCAAGGTTGGCTGGAACGTGCACACCCTTGCCTACGTGCTGATGCTGGCGGTGATCGGCAGCGGCTTCTTCGGGGTGTATGCGTATCTGCGCTACCCGCGCCTGATGACCGACAACCTAGGCGACGACACGCTCGAGATGCTGCTCATCAAGATCGCCGATCTCGACCGACAGGCCCGCCGGCTTTCGCTGTCGCTGCCCGACAGCATCAGCAAGCTGGTGCTCTCCTCCGCGCAGGGCACCGCGATCGGCGGCACGTGGTGGCGGCAGTTGCGCGGGACCGCCCCGGACTGCCCCACCGACGCCGCCGTGGCCGGCGTGCAAGGACTGGGCCGCAAGCTGGTGGGCGAGCAGGCCAAGACCAACCACCAGCTCTATACCCTGTTGCTCAAGAAGCAGGAGCTCGTGGCGCGGGCGCGCCGCGACGTCAAGCTGAAGGCCTGGCTCGATATCTGGCTGTATGTGCACGTGCCGCTGTCGATGGCACTGCTGGCGGCCCTCACGATCCACATCCTGTCGGTGTTCTTCTACTGGTGAACTGACCGGCCGCGATGCGCATCCTGGTCATCACCGTTACGCGCAACCGCAAGGGCCAGACGTTGCGCAGCGAGCGCGCCGTCGAAGGCGAATTGATCCGCCTCGGTCGCGGCACGCAGTGCGAGATCCACTTACCCGATCCGCGCGTTTCGCTCTATCACGCGGCGATTTATCGCCAGGGCGAGAGCATCTTCATCCAGGCGCCGGAAGCCGAGCTGGCGGTCGACGGCGGGGCGGAGCGCGAGGCACGCCTCGTGCCACGCGTGCACGTTGCCCTGGGGCCCTACGACCTCACCGTCGAGCCTCCGCCGGAAGGTTACGACCTGGCGCTGGCGATCGAGTTGACACGGCCAATGCCCGACGACCTGGCCGGGATCAGGGCCAAATCGCGCACCACGCTCGAGCAGAGCGGGCTGTCCCGGCGCAGGCCCGCCTGGACACTGGCGCTGCTGATCGCGGCGCTGTTTTTCGCGCTGCCGGTCATCAACGCCTTGCTCCTGCCGCTGCGGCCACTGACGGCGAGGCTGCCCATCACGCCCGACGCGTCGTGGAATCCCGGCGTGCTCTCCGCAGGACACCAGGAGTTCGGGCGCAACTGCGGCAAGTGCCACGAGATACCCTTCGTGCACGTACGCGACCATGCCTGCCTCGAGTGCCATCGCGGCACCCCTGGCCACATCGAGGCTGCGACGCTGCAAGGGCGGCTGTTCGAGGGCAGGCGGTGCGCCACCTGCCACGCCGACCACAAGGGGCCGGTGGCGCTGGTTCGGCGCGACCCGGTGCTGTGCGTGAGCTGCCACGGCGACCTGAAGCGGCTCGATGCACAAACGGCGCTCGCCGACGCGACCGATTTCGCGACCAACCACCCGGCTTTCAAACTCACCATCTGGCAGGGAGCCGGGGCGGGCGACGTGATCCGCGTCGCGCAGACCGAAAAGGCGCGCCTCATTGACCGCTCGCATCTGAAGTTCCCGCACGACCTGCACCTGAAGGCCAGCCTGCGCACGCCCAAGGGGCGCAAGACTCTGGACTGTGCAAGTTGCCACGTTCCCGACGCGAGCGGACGCTCGTTCGCTGCGATCGACATGAAGCAGGCATGCATCGAGTGTCATACGCTGGAGTTCGAGCCGGCGGTGACGACCCGGCAGGTGCCGCACGGCTCGGCAGAGGACGCAATGTTGACCATGCAGGAGTTCTATGCAAACATCGCCCTCAACAATATTCCCGTCGACGTCGTCGACCTCGGTGACATCCGCCGCGGCCTGCCGAGGCTCACAGGCGGGGTGATCAGCGAAGCACAGCGGCAGCAGGCACTCGCCTGGGCTAAGGCCAAGGCGGAGCAGGTTTCAGAAGACCTGTTCGAAAAGCGCGTTTGCATCGTTTGTCACGAGGTCGCCAAGACCATGACGACAGGGGAGACGGGGACACACCCGACGTGGACCATCGCGCAGGTCCACATCACGACGTCTTGGCTGCCGAAGGCGCGTTTCGACCACGCCAGCCACCGCACCGGCAACTTCAAGTGCGCCGACTGCCACGATGTGGCGACGTCGCATTCGAGCGCCGACATATCGATTCCCGACATCGGCAAGTGCCGGCAATGTCATGCCGGCAATTCGCCTGCCGGTAACAAGGTGGTATCGACCTGCGTTGCCTGCCACCAATTTCACCTGCCGGGCCGCCCGCCGTTCGGTGCCCGCGCCGAGACGACGCCGGTCATAGCGCCGCAGGCGCAATGAGTGCCACCTGGCGCAGCGCCGTCCTGGCAGCCGCCCTGTGCGCGTGTCTCGCCGGCTGCGGCGGTGGGGCAAGCAATGGCGGCCTGCAGGTTCCCAGTCCCAATGCGCTGACCGTCGCCGACGTGCAGCAGATAATCGCCCAGGCAGTCGCGGAAGCGCAGGCGCAGAACCTCAGCGCCACCATCGGCGTCATCGATCGGGTCGGCAACGTGCTGGCCATTTTCAAGATGAACGGCGCCGCGCCGCTGGTTACGATCAATGGCGGCAACAACGCGGTCGGAGGGCTGGAGGGAGTCATGCTTCCGCCGGAAGACTTCGTGATTCCCAAGGCCTTCACGGCGGCTTACTTCTCCTCAGCCGGCAACGCGTTCACGAGCCGATCCGCGGGTCAGATCATCCAGGAGCATTTCGATCCGGGCGAGTTCGATCAGCCAGCCGGTCCGCTGTTCGGAGTGCAATTCAGCCAGCTCACCTGCTCCGATGTCAGCCAAAAGCAGAGCGCGGGCACCATCGGCACTAAGCGCTCGCCGCTCGGATTTGCCGCCGATCCCGGCGGGTTGCCGCTGTACAAGAACGGCAACCTGGTCGGGGCGATCGGCGTGATCGCCGGCACCCAGTACACGATCGATCGCAATGTCCTCGACACCTTCGATCCGGAAGAAGTGGTCGCCGAGGCCGGATCGTCTGGCTTTGCCGCGCCGACCGCCATCCGCGCCGACCAAATCGCGCTCGACGGGCGGACGCTGCGCTTCACCGACTCCGGGTCACCGCTCTCCAATCCGGCGATGGCTCCGCCGTTCGCGGCGATCAACGGTTCGGCCGGTTCGCTCCTAAACCTTCCCGGCTACGGCGGGAATCCCATCGTGCCGGGCACGGCCTACGGAACGCCGGCGTCGGGCGTGGTTCCCGATCCCAATCCCGCGTTTGCCGGCCTGAATGCGTGGCAGGTGGTCGACGCCAGCGGCAACAACCGCTTTCCCCCGACCGCCGGCACCGACGGCTTGATGACTGCCGCCGAGGTCGCCCAGATCATGCAAAGCGCCCTGCAAGTGGCCAGCCACACGCGCTCGCAGGTGCGCCAGCCGCTCGGATCGACGGCGCAGGTGACCATCGCGGTCGTCGATACCAACGGGGCCATCGTCGGCCTCACGCGGCAGCCCGATGCGCTGGTCGATGCGATCGACGCGGTGCCGCAAAAGGCGCGCACGGCGCTGTTCTTTTCGAGTCCCGGCGCGGCTGCCGCCCTGCAGGCGCGCGTACCCCAGATTCCGCTTGGATCGACCTCGCCGATTGCCGCCTACGTGACCGCGGCCCAGGCGCTTTTCAACAACCCGAACGCCTTTGCCAACGGCATCGCGTTTTCGACGCGCTCGATCGGCAACATCTCGGCGCCATTCTTCCCGGACGGGATCGAGGGCACGGCCAACGGGCCGTTTTCGAAGCCGTATGCGGACTGGAGCATCTTCAACAACGGCTTGGAGCTCGACCTAGTCATCGACAAGGTCGTCGCGCCGTTGCTCGACCCGACCCTGGTCGAGTCGGACTGCACCGGCATCAAGCAGATTGCCAACGGCATCACGCTCTTCGGCGGCGGGTTTCCCATCTATCGCGGCAATCAGCTGGTGGGCGCGGTCGCCGCGTCCGGTGACGGTACCGATCAGAGCGACCTGATTGCCTTTCTCGGCCTATACAATGCCGGACAGATATTGAAGACCGGCATCGGCAACGCGCCGCCCGCCATGCGCGCCGATCAACTCGTCCCGGAGGGGGAGGGCACGCGGCTGCGCTACGTCAATTGTCCGGTGGCACCGTTCATCGACAGTACGGCGCAAAATGTGTGCGCGGGACTCTAGGCGCGCCGGAGCCCTTGCTGCGCCGACTCTGGGCCTGTTGGCGTGGCTCCTGGGCGGCCTGTCTGTGGCGCAGACCGCACCGGTGCCTGCGGCGCCGCAACCGGCGCCGGCCGTCAAGCAGGCGCGACCCGGAGCCGGCCCGGCAGCGCCGGCACAATCCGCAGACGGCCGGTACGGGATCGTCATCCTGGCGGCAACGGTCAACGTCCACGCCGAGCCGGCGACGAACTCGGTGGTCATCGCCAAGCTGGAGCAGGGCCTGCGCCTCGATGCCGACAAGCGACGCGGCAACTGGTACCACGTCAGCCTTCCCGAGGGGCAGGGCGGGTGGATCGTCTACGTGGTGGGCAAGGCCGCGCCTGACTTCGCGGTCGACGCGGCGCCGGGAATCGCCCGCGCCCGCCCGGGCGGCGAGTCCGCGGGGGCGCCGGTCGAGGCGCCCCCCGGCGCTGCGGCGCCCGGACCGCTGCCCGATGACGAGGTGGTGCAGAAGATACCGGGCGCGCAGCCGCTCATGGCGCCGATTCCCACCATCGAACCCTGGCAGGTGCCGCCACCCGCGCCGCTGTTGCCGCGGGAGACAATCCCGGTTCCGGACCGCTGGCGCCTCACCGACGAGCTCGGGCTCATTCACCAGCACTGGTACGACCCGTACAACCCGAACACCATCAAGGGCGATCGCCCCATTTTCGGCAACGACTGGTTCTTTCCGGTGACGCTGGTGTCCGACACGCAGTTCGAGTGGCGAAAGCTTCCCACCAGCGTGGGCGCGCAGTCGACGCAGAATGCACAGGAGAACGACCAGTTCGGCAATGGCCGGCAATCGACCTTCACCGAGAACCTCATCGCGAGCTTCTCGCTGCTCAAGGGCGACACGACCTTCAAGCCGCCGGAGCTCGAGTTCCGCCTGGTGCCGGTATTCAACTACAACGTCAGCGAAGCCCAGGAAGTGGGGGTGCTGAACATCGATCCGCGCCGCGGCACGACCCGGTACGATCACTTTGCCGCGATCCAGGAAGGCTTCGTCGACTACGAGTACCACATCGCGTCCGAACGCTACGACTTCGACGACGTCCGCGTCGGTATCCAGCCGTTCATCTCCGACTTTCGCGGCTTCCTGTTCCAGGACGAGCCGCTGGGGATCCGCTTCTTCGGTAACCGCGACAACAACCAGTGGCAGTACAACGTCGCCGGGTTCCAGCGGCTGGAGAAGGATACCAACAGCGGCTTGAACGACGTCGGCCGGCCGCCGCGCAAGGACTACGTCCTGGCCGCCAACCTGTACAAGCAGGACTTCTTCGTCCCGGGCTTCACCTTGCAAGGCACCATCATCTACAACAACAACGTCGAGACCGCCACTTTCCTCAACACCAACGGCTTTCAGGTCCGTCCCGCGATCTTCGGCAGCATCCTGCCGCACCCCTACCACGTGACCTATCTGGGGCTCAACGGCGATGGCCATTTCGGCCCCTGGAACACCACCGCGACGCTCTACTACGCGAACGGGCGGGATTCGGCCAGCCAGTTCACCGGCCGGCCGGCCGACATCAGCGCGTTCTACGGCGTGGCCGAGGTTTCGCGCGATTTTGACTGGTTCCGCATCCGCGGTACGGTGCTCTACGCCACGGGCGACAGCAACCCCTACGGCAACCGCGAGACCGGTTTCGACGCGATCCTCGAAAACCCGCAGGTTGCCGGCGCCGAGACGAGCTACTGGATCAGCCAGGCGGTGCCGTTGATCGGCGGCGGCGGCGTCGCCTTGTCGGGGCGCAACGGCGTGCTCGCCGACCTGCGCTCGTCGCAGGACCAGGGCCAGTCGAATTTCATCAACCCAGGGGTGACGCTGATCGGGGTCGGGACCGACGTCGACGTGGCGCCAGGGTGGCGGGTGATCGGCAATCTGAACGAGCTCTGGTTCAACAACACGACGGTGCTATCGGTGTTGCGCAACCAGGGCAACATCGATCGCAACATCGGCACCGATCTCTCGGCGGCATTACAGTTCAGGCCACTGTTCTCGCAGAACATCGTGCTCAACGCGTCGGCTGGCGTGCTCTTCCCCGGCAAGGCGCTGCAGCAGCTCTATAACGTCGAGGGTGCCAAGACGCAGTACTCGATCCTGTTCAACATTCTACTTACGTACTGACATGGATGCGCGCGAAGCTTGCCGGGGCATGCCGTTGCGGTGGACGCTGGCGCTGCTGTGGCTGAGCGCGGCGCCTGCATTGGCGCTGGGCGACGACGATCCGGTAACGCGCCGGTACGCGGTCACGCCCGCGGCCCCGGCGCGGCAGACCGCCGAGGACGTGCGCGGCAAATCGCTCGGCTGCACGAGCTGCCACACCGCCACCGATCATGCAACGATGCACGTCAATCCCGCCGTGCTGCTGGGCTGCACGGACTGCCACGGCGGCGACGCGAAGGTGGCAAAGCCGCAGGGCGCCGAGCCGACCGACGTTGCGTACCGCACCGCGGCCGAGGCAGCGCACGTCCTGCCGCGCTATCCGAAGGCATGGAACTACCCATCGAGCGCCCATCCGGAACGCACCTACACCCTGCTCAACCGCGAGGCGCCCGAGTTCGTGCGCTTCATCAATCCCGCGGATTACCGGGTCGTCGACCAGGCCTGCGGCGCCTGCCACCGGACCATCATCCAGGCGACCCAGCGCAGCCTGATGTCGACCTCAGCGATGCTCTGGGGTGGCGCGTCTTACAACAACGGCATCCTGCCGTTCAAGCGCTACCTTCTGGGCGAGTCGTACACCGACCAGAGCGAGCCCGGGGCGGTCGTCAATCCGGTTGCGCCCGACAGCGCAATGACCGACCAGGGCATACTGGCCAAGCTCTTCCCGCTGCCTGCCTGGGAGAGCTTGCCGGTGGGCGACATCTTCCGGGTGTTCGAGCGCGGTGGCCGGGTGATCAACACCCAGTTCCCCGAGATCGGGTTGCCCAACGACAGCGGCGAGTTGCAGAAGCTCGAGGAGCCGGGCCAGCCGGATACGCGGCAATCGATCCGTGGCTCCGGCACGGGCCTGCGCATCGCGGTGCCGGTCATCAACGTCACCAAGACCCGGCTCAACGATCCGCACATGTGGTTCCTGGGCACCAACGACCAGCCCGGCGATTATCGCTCGTCCGGCTGCAGCGGTTGCCATGTCGTCTACGCCAACGACCGCGATCCCAAGCATTCCGGACCCTACGCGGCGTTCGGCAATACCGGCAAGACGCAGACGGAGGACCCGACGATCCCGAAGGACGAGTCCGGCCACCCGCTCAAGCACGTGTTCACGCGCATCATTCCTTCGTCTCAGTGCATGGTTTGCCACATGCACCAGCCCAACGTCTTCGTCAACAGCTACTACGGCTTCATCATGTGGGACTACGAGTCCGACGCGCCGTTCATGTGGCCGGAGAAGCAACGCTATCCGACGAGTGAGGAGATCCGCAAGATCGAGGAGCGTAACCCCGAGGAGGCAGCGATCCGCGGCAAGTGGGGCGACACCGATTTCCTGCGCGACGTGAGCTCGCTCAATGCGCAGCTCAAGGATACGCAGTTCGCCGACTATCACGGCCATGGCTGGAATTTCCGCGCCGTGTTCAAGCGCGATCGCCATGGAACGCTGCTCGACAAGGACGGCAAACCGGTCGCCGACGACGATCCGGACAAGTTCAAGAAAGCCGTGCATCTGTCGTCGATCCACGCCGACCTGGGCTTCCAGTGCGCCGACTGCCACTTCGCGCAGGACGCGCACGGCAACGGCCACCTCTATGGCGAAGTCGCAGCCGCGATCGAGATCGGCTGCGCCGATTGCCACGGCACGGTTAGCAGCTATCCGACGCTGTTTACCAGCGGCCCCGCGTCGCAACCCGGCGGCACCGACATGTCGCTGCTGCGCACCGAGGACGGGCGCAAGCGCTTCGAATGGCGCCAGGGCAAGCTCTATCAGCGTGCCGCCCTCGATCCGAACCGCGAGTGGGAAGTCACGCTGGTGAAGGACACCGTCAACCCGGCAAGCCCGAAATACAACCCCAAGGCGGCGCGGGCAAAACTGATGTCGGCCGACGGATCGATGCAGTGGGGCCCCGGCGTGGACCCGACCAAGTACGCGCACGGCGACGACAAGATGACCTGCTACACCTGCCACCTGTCGTGGACCACGTCCTGCGCCGGCTGTCACCTGCCGATCCAGGCCAACTGGAAGACCGCGCGCCAGCATTACGAGGGCGGCGAGACGCGCAACTTCGCCACCTACAACCCGCAGGTGGCGCGCGACGACATGTTCCAGCTCGGCGTCCACGGGCCGGTCAAGGGCGGACGGATCGCCCCGGTGCGCTCCAGTTCGGCGCTGATCCTGTCGTCGACCAACATCAACCGCGAGCACATCTACATCCAGCAACCGCCGATCTCGGCTGCCGGGTTCTCGTCCCAGGCGTTCGCTCCGCACTACCCGCACACCGAGCGCAAGACCGAAACCAAGACCTGCAGCGACTGCCACGTGTCGCAGAACAATGACAACAACGCCATCATGGCGCAGCTGCTGCTGCAGGGCACCAATTTCGTCAATTTCGTCGGCTACAACGCCTGGGTGGGCGAGGAAAAAGGCATCGCCGCGATCCAGGTCACCGAGTGGGACGAGCCGCAGGCAGTCATCGGCAGCTATCTGCAACGCTATGCCTATCCGGACTGGTTCGCGCAGCACCAGGCGCGCGGGATGGAGCTGCCCGAGATCCAAACGCACGACACCGAGGATGCCGCACGCTGCGTGCAGCTTCGCGGCGAATACCTCTACGTCGCCGAAGGCAAGGGAGGGATGCGCGTCTACGATGTTGCCAATATCGGCAACAAGGGCTTCGGGCAGCGGATCGTGACCGCTCCGTTCTCGCCCCTCGGCCAGGACACCCATATCGCCTCGACCAACGCCACCTGCGTGGCGCTGCCTACCAACCAGTCGATCGCTCCGCTGCGCGACCAGGGCGAGCTGATGCGGGTGACCAACCAGGAGCAACCATTCCATCCGATATACAGCTACGCGGCGATCACCGACTCGGTCGAGGGCCTGATTCTCACCGACGTCAACACGCTTGCCGACCGCGACCCGCAGAACAACTTCCTTACCCGCGCGTTGACCTGGAACGAGGGGGGCGTGCTCGACGGGGCGCGCCATATCGTGCTCGGCGGGCATTTCGCCTACATCTCGGCCAACGCCGGTCTGGTCATCGTCGACCTCGACGACCCGCTCAAGCCCAGACTGGCGGCGGTCGTGCCGCTCAAGGGGGCGCGTGCGGCGGCGCTGCAGTTCCGCTACCTGTTCGCGCTGGACGACGAGGGGCTGACGACCATCGACGTGACCGATCCGACCAAGCCGCGGCAGGTTGGCACCGCGCGCGTTGCGCTTGCCGACGCACGGCGCATCTACGTCGCACGCACCTACGCCTACATTGCCGCCGGCAAGGAAGGACTCGCGATCGTCGACGTGGAGCGACCCGAGGCGCCGAAGCTGTACATGAAATTCGACGCCGATGGAAAGCTCAACGACGCCCACGACGTGATCGTAGGCACCACCAACGCGTCGCTGTTCGCCTACGTCGCCGACGGCGCCAACGGGCTGAAGGTCCTGCAGCTGACCTCGCCGGAGATCCAGCCCAAGTTCTACGGCTTTTCCCCTGAGCCAAGGCCCAGGCTCATCGCCTGGCGCCCCACGCCGACAGCGGCGCTCGCCCTGTCGAAGGGCCTGGAGCGCGATCGGGCGGTGGACGAAACCGGCGGCCAGATCGCGATCTTCGGCCGCATCGGCTCCCGGCCGTTCACCTGGGATGAGATGAAACATTTCTACGAGCGTCCCGATGGCAGCGTCTGGACGGTGACCGACGAGGTGCGCATGCAGGACTTCGTGCCGGCGCGCGCGGTAGCGGGCGGCGGCCAAGCCGCGGGCCAGCCAACGCAGTGAGGAACGCCATGAAACCGATTGCCAATCGCTGGGGTGCCGACGTCGCGTTGGCGCTATGGATGGGGATTGCGGCGGCATCGACGCTGGCGCAGTCGCCGGCGCCGGCCGCGACTGCGCCGCAGCCGCCGCTGCCCTACCAGGCGAACCTGAAGAGCATGGGGGTGGTCAACTGCGCCAACAGCCTTTGCCACGGCTCGGTGCAGCCGTGGAAGGACTCGAGCGTTCTGCAGAACGAATACGTGACCTGGTCCCGCGTCGACAAACACGCCCGTTCGTACAAGGTGCTGTTCAACGAGCAATCGGCCCGCATCGCCAGCAACCTGGGGCTGGGCAAGGCCAGCGAAGCGAAGGTGTGCCTTGACTGTCATGCCCACAACATCCCTGCCGAGCGGCGCGGAGAGCGCTTCCAGTTCGACGATGGGGTGTCCTGCGAAGCCTGCCACGGCCCTTCGGAGCAATGGCTGGCAAAGCACGTCGAGGAGGGCGCCACGCACGCCGGCAATCTCGCCGCGGGCCTGTACCCGACCGCCGACCCGGCGGACCGGGCGCGGCTGTGCCTGTCGTGTCACTTCGGCAATGAAGATCGCTTTGTGACCCATCGGATCATGGGCGCGGGACATCCGCGCCTTAGCTTTGAATTGGACACGTTTACCGCGGTCGAGCCGGCGCACTTCAAGATCGATGCCGACTGGGAAAAGCGCAACGGCATGTGGGATGGCGTCAAGGTGTGGGCGATCGGCCAGGCGCTGATCGTCGCCGACATGATGGACGTGCTCGCCGACCCGAAGCGCGGCCGCGACGGGCTGTTCCCAGAGCTGGTGCTTTTCGACTGCTACGCCTGCCACCATCCGATGAGCGACAAGCATTGGGCCCCGCGCATACCGGGACTCGGCCCCGGCGTCGTCCGGCTCAACGATTCTTCGCAACTGATGGTTCGGGCGATCGCGCGCGTGGTCGATCCTGCGCTTGGCGAGCGGATCGCGGAAACGATGGTGCGCCTGCAGCAGACCGTCACCGGAGGCGGCGATGCGATCGGCCTGGCCAAATCGCTGCGCGCCGACATGGATGAGCTCATCAGGCAGCTCGACCAACGAACGATCACCGCGGCCGACATGCGGGCGATCCTGGCGCAGCTCGTCGACGACGGTCTGAACGGACAGTTCCGCGACTACGCCGGCGCCGAGCAGGCGACGATGGCGATCGGCAGCGTAGCCAACTTCATGTATCGCAAAGGTATCCTCACCTCGGCCCGCGACGTAAACAGCGGACTGGCGAGCCTTCAGGCGGCGGTGGCCAACGACGAGCGCTACAGCCCCGCGCAGTTCGAGGCCGCGCTGCGCGATTTCCGCGGCGCGGTTGGACTCTAGCCGGGCCGCCGGCTGGAAGCGTGAGAGGAGCGTCGCGCTGCCGCGCGCGGTGCCGCGTCTGACCTAGGCCGGGGCGTGGTCCCCTCGCCGCGAAAGCGGCGTGGGGGCATAATTGCACGCATCCATCCGGCTCCCGCCGTGTTCAAGATCGCCATCATTGGTTCCGGCCCCTCCGGCCTTTCGGCCGCCGCGCACGCGGCCGAACTGGGTGTTCCCCATGTCCTGCTCGAGAGCGAGCAGCACGCCGCCGACACGATCTACAAGTACCAGAAGGGCAAGTACGTGATGGCCGAGCCCAACGTGCTGCCCTTGCGCAGCCCGATGTCGTTCAAGGCGGGCCGGCGCGAGGAGATCCTAACGGCCTGGGATGAGGAGCTCGGCAAGCACAGCGTCAACATCCGCTATGGCGCGGGCGTGACGGCCATCGAAGGCGGGAAGGGTGCCTTCACGATCAAGACCGCCGACGGCAAGAGCGTCGTCGCGGAAGCGGTGGTGCTTGCCATCGGCCTGCAGGGCAACCTGCGCAAGCTCGGGGCGCCCGGGGAGAATCTGCCGGTCGTGCAGTATCAGCTCGACGATCCGAAGGCCTACGAGGACGAAACCATTATCGTCGTCGGCGCCGGCGATGCCGCGATCGAAAACGCGATCGCTCTGGCCGAGCAGAACCGCGTGATCATGATCAATCGCAACGAGGAATTCGCGCGCTGCAAGGACGGCAACCTGGCGCTCATCCTCGCCGCGATCAAGGACGGCAAGCTCGAATGCCGCTACGGTACGTCGACGGCGGCAGTCGAGATGATCGAGACCGGCGGCTGTCCGGCGCGCTTCTCGGCCAAGACCCCGAACGGCCTCGAGCACATCGGCTGCCATCGGGTGATCGCGCGCCTGGGAGCGATTCCGCCGCGCAAGCTCGTCGAGTCCTTCGGGATCAAGTTTCCCAACGCCGACCCGGCCGCGGTACCGCAGCTCTCGGATACCTACGAATCGAACGTTCCCGGTCTGCACGTCGTCGGTGCGCTCGGCGGCTACCCGCTCATCAAGCAGGCCATGAACCAGGGCTACGAGGTCGTCGAATACATTCTCGGCAATGCCGTCGAACCGGCCGACGAGCCGCTGCTCAAGGGCAAGTTTCAGGCTTGGGGAAGGCCGGGCACGGTGTCGCAGGCGCTCGCCATCATCCAGCGCAACCTGCCGCTGCTCTCCGGCATCACCACGCTGCAGCTGCGCGAATTCCTCCTCGACAGCAATGTCAGCACGCCCGCTCCCGACGAAGTTATCTTCCGCCGCAACGACTACACCAATACCTTCTACTCGATCATCGAGGGCGAATGCTTCGTCGAGATCGGGGGCGACGACGCGGCTCCGACGCGGTGGGTTCGTCTGGGCACCGGGTCGTTCTTCGGCGAGCTGGGCCTGATCTCCGGCCGC
>Ga0074044_10002045_pt1 | contig 17814 bp, 17 predicted proteins | sample BogForMeECP23OM1_FD_94443 | JGI IMG/M metagenome (GOLD analysis project Ga0074044, IMG submission 94443) | Bog forest soil microbial communities from Calvert Island, British Columbia, Canada - Bog Forest MetaG ECP23OM1 | ecosystem: Environmental > Terrestrial > Soil > Wetlands ...
AGAACACCACAATGCGCGAGGCGCGGAAGGTGTCGGCGACGATGGCCGGAACGTACACGTTCATCGCCCAGGTCAAGGCTTGGTTCCCCGACGAGCCGAACTTGCGGCCCGCCATAAACACGACATTGGCTAGCTGCGGAAGACGTTCCAGCGCCGCGCGGTCCAGCAAGTCGCAGGTTATCGTTTCGATATCCCAATTCGCGAGACGCTGTTTAAGTGCCGGCTCGGTGAAGCGCGCGACCGCGACAACGCGCTTATTGGGGGCGCTCTTCTTGGCAAGTCCTGCCAGCGTGGGACCCATTTTGCCGCCGGCGCCGAGCACGATGATGTCGCCCGGCACGGCCGCGAGATCATCGACCAGCGCTTGACTCGGCCGGACCAGGAATTCATCGAGCGCCTCGGCGTCGGGGAATCGGTCAGGTAACCTATCGCCATCAAGCAGCATCGAATGCGCTCCGCAACGATTTCGGCATCATAGCACCCGCGCGTCCTTGACGATGCACAACCGCTCGAGTCCGATCGTGATCAGATAGACCGCAATACCAATCAAGGTGAGCAACAGCACGGCCATGAACATCGCAGGCGTGTCGAGCGAGGTCTGCACCTGAACCATGAGGAAGCCCAAGCCGCGCTCGGAGCCGATGAATTCGCCGACCACCGCCCCGGCGATGGCTAAGATCGCTGCGACCTTCATGCCGGAGAAGACGTAGGGAAGAGCGCCCGGCAGTTGAATCTTGATGAAGATTTGCCAACGCGAGCCCTTGAGCGCGCGAACGAGGTCCAACAACTCGGGCTCGACCTCGCGCAATCCCCTTGCCGTATTGAGCAAAACGGGAAAAAACGAAATGGCAAACGTAATCAGAATGTTGGGTCCAATTCCGTAGCCGAACCAGACGATGATCAGGGGTCCGAGAGCGACCTTCGGAACCATGTTCAAGGTCACGAAGAGCGGGAATAGGATGAGCGTGAACAGCCGCGACCAGGAAAACAAGAGCGCGAGGCCGACACCCAGCACGACGGCAAGCAGAAAGCCGCCGAACACTTCCTGCGCGGTCGCCAAGCTGTTGGCGAGCCAAAAGTACTCGGGCCGGCCGAGCGTGCGCAGCATGGCGAGCGGGGAGGGCAGGATGAACGATCTGATGCCGCCGAGATCGACCGCGAGCTGCCACACCGCGATGACGGCGAGGTGGACGCCGACGACAATCGCATAGTCCCGTAGTTTGCGTCCTCTGCCTTCGCCGGCACGCGCAACCCCCTCCGCAGTGAGAGCGCGGGCGGCCGGAGCGATCAACTCTTCAGACATCGCAACCGCATCCCATCGACACACGCAAGAGATCTGCAACTGCCCCGGTTGGAAATATTGACCGCCGGATCATATGCTTGTTATTGAGTTGTGCTGGCGAGTACAAGCGTAGTTGCCGTGTCTGCGCGACGGCGGCCGCGCGATGTAGGGAGAGCCGATATGCCGAGATTTGTCCCGATGCTGATTCTACCGCTCCTCGCGACCTTATTGGTTTCGAACGCGGATGCCGCCGAAAAGATCACGCTCTTGCTCAATTGGTACCCGACCGCCGATCATTCGCCCTACTACTTCGCTAAGCGGCAAGGCTGGTACAGCAAGGCTGGGCTCGACGTGGTCATCGAGACCGGCAAGGGCTCCGGCGTCGCGGCGCAAAGGGTTGGCGCCGGCAATGTCGAACTCGGGATCGCCGACATGGCGACGGCGCTGCTGGCCAAGAGCAAGGGGGCAAATCTGGTCGCGGTGATGGCCGTCTACGCCAACTCGCCCCAGGGCTTCTACTGGCTCAAGAGCTCGGGCATCAACGGCCCTAAGGATTTTCCGGGACACAAGATCGGCAATCCGCCGGGGGACGCCGCGCGGGTCATGTGGCCGGCCTTTGCCAAGGCGGTGGGAATCGCCCCTGACTCGGTCACCTATGTCAATATCGCGCCGACCGCGAAGATCGCCGCGCTCAAAAGCCACGCGGTCGACATCATCAGCGACTTTTACAACGAGCATGATCTGAAGGTCACAGAATTCGGCGCCGACCTCGGCTTCCTGCCGTGGAGCGCTGTCGGGCTCAATCCTTACGGTAATTCCGTGCTCGCCAATGGCGATTATCTTGCCGCCCATAAGAATGCGGTCAAAACCTTCGTTGCGGTGACGCAACGGGCGTTCGCCGCTTGCGTCAAGGATCAGGAGCCGTGCCTCGACGCCCTGCTCGAGGACGTGAGCGGCCTTGATCGTGACAATCAGCGCAATCAGTGGCAGCGCGTTAAGGAACTGATGCGGGACAAGACAACGACGACGGTCGCGCTCGGGTGGTTCGACGCCCAGCGCCTGGCGTCAGACTACGATCTGGTCAAGACCTATTTCGGCATGGACCAGCCGTTCGATCTCAAGACGGCGTACACCAACGAGTTCCTCGACGCGGCAATCAAGATGCCGGCGCAGTAGTCACGCCAGATTTTTCCGGCCGCGCGACGGCAGTCATGCGCAAGGTCGAGATGTCGACGAGGCCGCTGTGCGGCGGCCGCGGAGCTGGTCTGATCCGCATCCCGCCGTCATGCTTGCGTTCGCAACGTCCCGTCTGCAGCGCAGCAAGTCTAAACCAGCTTCAGAATTCGACGCGCATTCCCAGCGAGAATGCCACTGCGCACTTCGGATGAGACCGTCATGGCATCAATGGAACGCAGCGTCTCGGCAGTAAAATACTGCCCACCGGTGACATCCATCGGCGAATCTGAGCCAAAAAGCACTCGTTCCGGACCAAAAAAGTCGAGCGCAAGCTCAAGGATCTTGGGGGCAAATCCGAAGGCCGCTGTATCGCAATAGAACTTCTTGAAGTGCTCGACATAGGGCTTGGACACCCTGGTCGGAAGCACCATCCCGGCATCCTCGGATATTGCCCACAGCGCTTCCAGGCGCTGCGCAAATACCGGCAGAAACGCCCCGTGATGATGCGTGACGATACGGATGCCCGGATAGCGGTCAAACACGCCGGAAAAGACGATGCGGTACATTGCCGAGGTCGTGTCGTGCAGCCAACCAATCGTCTGCCATTCGATGAACTGCGAGGCTTTCTCGTCCGCATAGTCCGGTAGCGTGGGTGGCCGGGACGGATGCAGCCACAGCGTGGCGTCGAGCTCGACGAGCGCTTTGAACAATGACTCAAATTCCGGATCGTCCATCCGTTTGGCAGTCGGTCCGACCGCGAGGTAAGCGCCGACAAATCCAAGTTTGGTCACCGCGCGATGGAGCTCGCCGACCGCCGCTTCGGGATCCACCACAGGCAGCACCGCCACGCCGCGAAACCGTTTCGGGTTGCTTGCGACTATGGCGGCAAGCTCGTCGTTCATGATGCGTGCGGCTTGTGGTGCGAGCGCACGATCATCAGCGATGCGCGGGAAAGATTCGAGCCACGGTATTGGAACAAGAACGTGAATGTCGACCTCGTTTCGATCGAGGAGCTCCAGCCGCGCATGAACGTCTGTGAGGGTGGGCTTGCGCATGAACACGTCGCGGCTGGCGGCCGGACTGCGCGGCCCTCCCTGACTCTCCGCAAAATCGAGAAACTTCAGCGGAGCAAAATGTGTGTAGGCGTCAATACGCTTGGCCGCGCCGCCAATACCAGCTTTAAATTCCCGTCTTCCGATGTCGATCGCCATTTGACCTCACATTTGACCTCACATTGGTAGATCACTGCCGGTGCAATAGGTAACCACTATCGCGCCTACGCGTTGCGGAAGTCGACGCGTCGCCAGTATTTGCCTAACGGAAAATATGGAATATCCGGCCGGGATTTTCTGGATCACTCCGGCTTGATGCCCGCGAACTTGATCACTTTGGCAAACTTCTCGGTTTCGTCGGCGATGAACTTAGCGAACTCGGCGGGCGTCATCGGTATTGGCACAGCGCCTAACTCGGCAAACCGAGCCTTGATTTTGGCATCAGCGAGCCCGGCGTTGATTTCCTTGTTGAGCTTGTCGATTATTTCGGCGGGCGTGCTCTTGGGCGCGCCGACGCCCTGCCAGGCGCTCGCTTCGTAGCCCGGCACGGAATCGCCAACCGGCGGGACGTCCGGCAACACCTCCAAAGGCGTGGCGGTGCTCACCCCCAACGGGCGCAGCTTGCCGGCGCGGATAAACTCGAGCGATGCGGGGACGGTGTCGAACATGACCTGCATCTGTCCGCTGAGCAGATCGACTATCGCGGGTCCCGTGCTCCGGTACGGCACGTGGAGCACGTTCACGCCGGCCATCATCGTGAACAGTTCGGCGGCTATTTGTTGCGGGGTCCCATTACCAGACGACGCCATGTTGATCTTGCCGGGATTGGCCTTGGCGTAAGCGATAAACTCGGCAACCGTCTTAACCGGAACCGATGGATTCACTTCCATCACAAGCGGCGTGCGCACAAGCGCCGCGACCGGAGCGATGTCACGTATGAAATTGAAATTCAGATGGTCGTACAGCGTGGCATTGACCGCGTTCGCCGTAGTGATCAAAAACAGCGTATAGCCGTCCGGGGCCGCGCGCACGACCATCTCGGTGGCGATATTGGTGCCGGCTCCCGGCCGATTCTGGACGATGAAGGCTTGGCCGAGCCTCTCCGACAGCCATTGCCCGATGAGGCGCGCATCGATGTCGGGCGTAGCGGCGGGGACGGTGCCGACGATCAAATCCACCGGCCGCGTCGGATAGGTTTGCGCCCGCGCAATCCGCGATAGCGCCGGCAGCGCGGCAGCACTCGCTGCCAGATGCAGAAATTGGCGACGGCGAAGTTTCATGGCGTGCCTCCCGTGGTGACACCGAAGGTATCCCACAATTCCCATGCCTGCGAAAGCAGTTACGATTTCCGCTGCGGGCCCTCAGCGACAGATGCCAATACTCGGACTTTGCGTCCGCTTTCGCGGCATGGCGCAAGCACGTGCCTGCGATCACCGACCAAGATACTCATTGAGAAGGCCAAGGTCCGAAGAAATGCTGGCCGGATCAACGTCTATATCGAGAAATTTGCACCGCCGAAAGCGGGCTTTCTCCTCGATCGGAATCGTCGCGTCGATGCCGACTTTCGCACGAATTCCGTTCTGACCGACCCGGATATATTCATGTCCGCGCGCGTCCGGAACGATGAAAAGATCGCGTGAGGCTTCCATGCGGGTCGCCAGCGCATATTCGACGTCGTGCGGGTTGCGTATATCGATGTCCTCGTCGACAACGATGATCAGGTCGAGATCCTTGAGCGCACCGAACGCTGCGAGGATGGCATTGCGCTGCAGACCTTCGTGTTGCGCCGTCGATTTTCGAACTTGCAGAACTGCGTGGAAGCGGTGCAGTCCGCCGCCGGTCATTTCTGCATCAATGACGATCGGTACCGCAGTCTGCAGCACTTTGAGCAGGCTCGCCTCCAGCACATATTTGCGCAACATTGTCGTCTCGAAGCTGTAACCGTTGATCGCTTGATAGAGCGGTCGGTCGCGGTGGGTCACGGCCGTGACCTCGAATATCGGAGCATCGCCGGCCGGCGACAGGTAGCCTACGAATTCACCGAACGGCCCTTCTTCGATTGTCTGATCGGGAAGGATGCTGCCTTCGAGCACTATCTCGGTGTCGGCGGGGACCAGGAGATCCTGCGTGACGGCTTTCACTACCGCTAACGGCCGGCCGCAAAACCCGCCCGCTGCGGCGAGCTCGTCCGCGTGTTCCGGCATCTGCGAGCCCATTGTCGCAGCCATGTACTGGAGCGCCAAATCGGTTCCGATACACACGACGATAGGCAACGGCACGCCCATCCGCTTTGCCCGCTCAAATGCGAGCCGAAGGTGCCGTCCGTAATCCAGTTTGACGGCAGTCCGATTCGGACCGACGAGCTGCAGGCGATGATAGGATGCGTTGTAAATTCCCGTCTCGGGATCGCAAACGATGACAACGCCGGCCGTGATGAAGCGGCCGGCGTCTTCTGCGGTGTGGAAAAGGACCGGTAGCATCCGCGATAGATCGATTTTATCGGTATGAACGTGTTGCTGTGCCGACGCCCTTGCGACCACAACAGGAGGTATCGGCGAGGCAAGCGCACGACCGATCGCATTGCGAATTCCGCGAAAATCGCTACCGAACGCGGCCTCGCAATTGGGCTGGCAGCACAGCAGGTTGCCAACGACCGGGACATCGTAGCCATCAACCGCGGTGAACAGCAGCGCTGGCCCTCCATCGCGCTTTTTCAACACGCCGGCCACGGCGAGATTTGTGTCGATCGGCGCGGTGTAGGCCTCCAGGCGTCCACCGGCGATCATGCGATCGAGCGAACAACGAAAGCTTGTATCCAAAACTTCGGAATTCGAGATCATCTCGGTCACTTTCATAAATTGCGCCGTCGGCTTGCCGAACCATGGACAAGAGTGGCGCGGACGGTGATTTGGGCGCAACCGAAGTGGTCCGGTCGCGCCCTCGAATCCGCGGTACGTGCCGTCGCTATTTTGTTTGCGCGGTTTTGCCCGGATCCTTGACGGCCTCGTATTTGGCGAACTCGATATTGTACAATTCGCCACCGACTCTCTCGACACGGCGGATATAGACGTCCTGCACGATATCGCGCGTGTCGGGGTCGATTGAGATCGGACCGCGCGGGCTTTCCCACGCCATGCCCTTCATAGCCGCGATAAGGGCGTCGCCGTTTGTATTACCGCCGGTCTGCTTCAGCGACTCGTAGATAAGGTGCATGCAGTCGTAGCTGGCGACTCCGACGTGGTCCGGCCGCAGCCCATTACTGACGCGCTTGAAGCCCTCCACAAATGCCTTGTTCATCGCGGACGGATGCGCAGCGGAATATTGCAGTGACGTCGTGATGCCGAGCATCGCATCGCCCATTTGATTGAGCACATCGTCATCTGTGATATCGCCGGGACCGATCAGCTTGATGCCGGAAGACTGCAGACCGCGCTCCACGTATTGCCGAAGGAATGGAGCCGCGAGACCGCCCGGAATCCAGACAAACAGGGCTTCCGGCTTGGCGTCGCGGGCGCGCTGCAAGAACGGCGCGAAATCAGGATTTTGCAGAGGCACGCGCACCGATTCAATGATTTCCCCACCCTGCGCCTTGAACGCGTCGATGAATGCCTTCTCGGTTTCTATGCCTGGAGAATAATCTGCCACCAGGGTGACGACGCGTTTGATCCCATTCTCGATCGCCCATTGCGCCATCGGCACCGTGATCTGTGCCTGCGTCCCAAATGTGCGCACGATATAGGGCGACCGTTCGGTGGTGATCGAGGCCGAAGAACCCACAACGATCTGCGGGATTTTTGCTTCGGCGGAAATCGGCGCTACCGCGAGCGCAACCGGGGTTGGGTTATAGCCTGCGAGGAATGCGACATTGCTCTGCACCACGAATTCCTGGGCGATCCGCTTGGCCTGGTCAGGAACCCCGGCATCATCGCGCATGATCGTTTCGATCTTCTTCCCGGCGACTGCGGCGCCGTTCTGCTCCGTATAAAGCTTCACGGCGGCTGACATCTGCTTGCCGTTCTCGGCGAATGGCCCGGTTAGTGGCACTGAAAATCCGATCTTGACGATCTCTTGCGCGCGCGCGGCGAACGGCCAAGCGACGGCCGCGCCGCCGAGCGCGGATATGAATTTTCGCCGTCCGATGCAGATTGCCATTTGACCCCTCCCAGGGAGTGATGCGCGCTGGAATGACGAAACGATAGCACACCATAAGTCGGTGGTCTGTGACCGACTTCTGCCTGCACAGTCTCGAGCACTGCCTCGTGCTCCCATCGTGAGACACGACGCTCGGTGTCGGGTGTGCACTTTGATTTTAACGCACACGCCCTGCACGCACTCGTCCAGTAGCGCCGCATCACAACGGCAAGGCCATTCGTGAGGTCTGCCGTAGCTTCGTGGCAAACGTCTCGACCTTGGAAATTGCCTGCATACCACCAAATCGAAGGCCGCATACTTGCGGCCGTTGACATTGCCTCAATTTGGCAGTTGAAAACGCTATGAATGTCATGATCCCGCGCGTGGGCACGGGTGCAAAGGCACGCACTGGCTGCCGCATTCGGTAATGCTTCGGCCAAGCTCCTGGTGAGCACGGTATTTGCCCCTATATTCATAAATTGATCATGCCTGCAGAGCCAAGAAACGGCGGAAGAGCGGGCGTTCTCAATACCGACGCGAAGGGCAGTTTCGGATCAGGAAAAAAGCACAACACGATCGGAGAGAAAGATGGACGCAAAGACCGATGACAAGAGCGCGGGCAAGTGCCCGGTCGTACACACGAACCGAGACTGGTGGCCGGACCAGCTGAACCTTCAGGTTCTCCACCAGCACTCCGCCCTGTCCAATCCGATGGGCAAGGCGTTCGACTACGCCAAGGAATTCAAGAGCCTCGACCTCAATGCCGTGATCAAGGACCTTCGTGCCTTGATGACGGATTCGCAGGAGTGGTGGCCGGCCGACTACGGCCATTACGGGCCGTTGTTCATCCGCATGGCGTGGCACAGCGCCGGCACCTACCGCATCGGCGACGGCCGCGGCGGCGCCGGAGCCGGCCAGCAGCGCTTCGCGCCCCTCAACTCTTGGCCGGACAACGCCAACCTCGACAAGGCGCGCCGGCTGCTATGGCCGATCAAGGAGAAATACGGCCGGAAAATCTCCTGGGCCGACCTTATGATTCTCGCGGGCAACGTTGCCCTCGACTCGATGGGCTTCAAGACGTTCGGCTTCGGCGGCGGGCGCGCCGACGTCTGGGAGCCCGAAGAACTCTACTGGGGTCCTGAAGGGACGTGGCTGGGGGACGAGCGCTACACCGGCGACCGTGCGCTCGAGAATCCTCTCGGCGCCGTGCAAATGGGTCTGATCTACGTGAATCCGGAAGGGCCGAACGGCAAGCCGGATCCGATTGCTGCGGCGCGCGATATCCGCGAGACGTTCAAGCGCATGGCGATGAACGACGAAGAAACGGTCGCGCTGATTGCCGGCGGTCACACCTTCGGCAAAACCCACGGCGCCGGCGATGCGACGCTGGTAGGCCCGGCGCCGGAGGCCGCCGGCATCGAGGAGCAGGGCCTCGGCTGGAAGAGCAAATTTGGCACGGGCAAAGGGGCTGACGCGATCACCGGCGGCCCGGAAGTCACCTGGACGCAGACGCCGACGAAGTGGAGCAACCACTTCTTCGAGAACCTGTTCAACAACGAATGGGAGCTGACCAAGAGCCCGGCCGGTGCGTATCAGTGGAAGGCGAAGGGCGGCGCTGCCTCGATCCCGGACGCCTACGATTCGTCGAAGCGGCGCGTGCCGACCATGCTGACCACGGACCTCTCGCTGCGGCTTGATCCGGCCTACGAAAAGATCTCACGGCGGTTCTACGAGCATCCGGATCAGTTCGCAGACGCGTTTGCCCGGGCGTGGTTCAAGCTGACGCACCGCGACATGGGCCCGATCGTACGCTACCTCGGCCCGCTCGTTCCGAAGGAGCCGCTGCCGTGGCAAGACCCGATCCCCGCCGTGGATCATCCGCTGATCGGGGAAGAGGACATTGCGGCTCTGAAGACGAAAATCCTCGCGTCTGGCCTGTCCGTTTCCCAGCTGGTCTCGACGGCTTGGGCGGCGGCGGCGTCGTTCCGCGGCTCCGACAAGCGCGGTGGAGCGAACGGTGCGCGCATTCGCCTCGCGCCGCAAAAGGACTGGGAAGTCAACCAGCCGGCTCAGCTGGCGAAGGTCCTTGCGAAACTCGAAGCGATCCAAAAGGAGTTCAACGCTTCACAGTCTGCAGGGAAAAAGGTCTCGCTCGCTGACCTGATCGTTCTCGGCGGCTGCACAGCCGTCGAGGACGCTGCGAAGAAGGCCGGGCACAACGTGAAGGTTCCCTTCACACCGGGGCGCATGGACGCGTCGCAAGAGCAAACCGACGTCGAATCCTTCGCGCCGCTCGAACAGACCGCTGACGGTTTCCGCAACTATCTCCGCGGCAAACAGCGCTTGTCCGCTGAGGAACTGTTGGTGGATCGGGCACAATTGCTGAAGCTGACTGCTCCGGAAATGACGGTTCTCGTCGGCGGTCTGCGCGTCGTCGGCGCAAATGCCGGGCAGTCCAAGCACGGCGTCTTCACCAAGCGGCCCGGGACGCTGACGAACGACTTTTTCGTCAATCTGCTCGACATGAGCACGCAATGGCAGGCATCTGCTGGGTCCGACGGCGTGTTCGAAGGGCGCGACCGGAAGACGAATGCGGTCAAGTGGACCGGCACGCGTGTCGACCTGATCTTCGGTTCGCACTCCCAGCTGCGGGCGCTTGCGGAAGTCTATGCCTGCGCGGACGCGAAGGAGAAGTTTGTGAAAGACTTCGTGGCGGCGTGGGACAAGGTGATGAACCTCGATCGCTTCGACCTCGCCTGAGGAGCCGCGACCGAGCAGCGGGTGATCAGGGCCAGATCGAGGCTACGCCATCCGAAGCCGGACGGTGGCGAAAGCTTCGCACAAGAAATCAGGGCGGCGTTTCAAAACAACTTGAAACGCCGCCCTGACTCCAGGCCCTCACAATCCGCTGGGCCTAGGTTGGAGTCCTTGTGGGCCCATTCTCTTAAATCGTTCCAGCTAGCTAGCTCGTGACGTGTCTGCGCAAGCGATCGCGGGACGGTGCAACTCGCGCATGACGCGCATTGTCGTGAATTCAGGCGCGCAAACGCCTTGCCGCGCAGGCCCGTTAAACCCTAAATGTAGCGGCCTTAGCCGCTGCAAGGTCCCAAGGCCTTGCGCTCGTTTGCCGGTATGATATCGGCGAGCGGCGTACCGTCAGCGGGTGGCATTCCCTCTGGGCAGGAGCGAGGCATGTCGGTGATCCACAGAGCAACGGCAACGGACGAGGGCTTCTTCGCTGACTCGCTTGCCGACAGCGATCCCGAAATCGCCGATGCCATTGCGCTCGAACTCGGGCGCCAGCGCGGCGAGATCGAGTTGATCGCGTCGGAGAATATCGTCAGCCGCGCCGTTCTCGAGGCGCAGGGCTCCGTCCTCACCAACAAATATGCCGAGGGCCTGCCGGGCAAGCGCTACTACGGCGGCTGCCAATTCGTCGATATCGCCGAACGCGTGGCCATCGAGCGGGTAACCCAGCTGTTCGGCTGCGCCTTCGCCAACGTGCAGCCGCATTCCGGCGCGTCCGCCAATGCCGAAGTGTTCATGGCGCTGATGCAGCCCGGCGACACCTTCATGGGCCTCAACCTCGCCGCCGGCGGCCATCTCACCCACGGCTCGCCGGTCAACATGTCCGGGCGCTGGTTCAAGGTCGTGCCCTATGGCGTGCGCCGCGACGATCACCTCATCGACATGGCGGAGGTCGAGAAACTTGCCAAGGAGCATCGGCCGAAGGTGATCATCGCGGGCGGCTCGGCCTATCCGCGGATCATCGATTTCCGCCGCTTCCGCGAGATCGCCGATGAGGTCGGCGCCTATCTCATGGTCGACATGGCGCATTTCGCCGGACTCGTGGCCGGCGGCGTGCACCCAAGCCCATTTCCCCACGCCCATGTGGTGACGACGACGACGCACAAGACGCTGCGCGGGCCGCGCGGCGGCGCCATCCTCGCCAACGACGAGGAGCTTGCGAAAAGGCTTAACTCCGCGGTGTTTCCGGGCATGCAGGGCGGTCCGCTCATGCACGTCATTGCGGCCAAGGCAGTGGCGTTCGGCGAGGCACTGCGTCCTTCCTTCAGACTTTACGCGAAGAATGTGGTCGAGAGCGCGAAAGCACTTGCCGAAACGCTCAAAGCACGCGGGCTCGATATCGTCTCCGGCGGCACCGACACGCACCTCATGCTGGTCGATCTGCGGCGCAAGCGCTTGACCGGAAAAGTGGCCGAGGCCGCGCTCGAGCGCGCCCACATCACCTGCAACAAGAACGGCATTCCGTTCGATCCGGAAAAACCCACGGTCACATCGGGCGTGCGGCTGGGCACGCCGGCCGGCACGACCCGCGGATTTGGCATCGCCGAGTTCCGGCAAATTGGCGACCTCATCGCCGAGGTGCTTGACGCGCTTGCACAAACTGGCGCCGAACAGGACGCGCAGGCCGAGGCCAGCGTGCGTGAGAAGGTCGGCCGCCTGGTGAGCCGATTCCCGATCTACGAGGGGTGAGGGATGCGCTGTCCAAGTTGCGGAAGCCTCGATACGCAGGTGAAGGATTCGCGGCCAACGGAAGATTCGTCCGTCATCCGCCGTCGCCGCGTCTGCCTGTCCTGCAATTTCCGCTTCACGACCTTCGAGCGGGTGCAATTGCGCGAACTGATCGTGATCAAGCGCAACAGCAGGCGCGTGCCGTTCGACCGCGACAAGCTGTTGCGCTCGGTGCAGATCGCGTTGCGCAAGCGCCCGGTCGAGGCCGAGCGCATCGACCAGATGGTCTCGAAGATCGTGCGCGAGCTTGAAAGCCTGGGCGAAAGCGAGGTGTCCTCCGAGGCGATCGGCGAGACGGTGATGGCGCACCTGCGCGACCTCGACGATGTCGCCTATGTGCGTTTTGCCTCGGTCTATCGCAATTTCCGCGAAGCCAAGGATTTCGAGACGGCGCTTGCCGAATTGTCGGGGGACGAAGCCGCGGAGATCGCGCGCAAGTGAGCGCTAAAGTGCACGCGCCGATGGAAGATCGGCGGTTCATGGCGCTCGCGCTCGCCCTCGGCCGGCGCGGGCTCGGCCGCACTTGGCCCAATCCCGCGGTCGGCGCGGTCATCGTCAAGGACAGCGTCATCGTCGGCCGTGGCTGGACCCAGCCAGGCGGGCGCCCGCATGCCGAGATCGAGGCATTGCGCCGTGCCGGCTCCTCGGCACGCGGGGCGACGCTTTACGTCACACTCGAGCCCTGCTCGCATCACGGTAAGTCACCGCCCTGCGCCGACGCCATCGTAGCCGCGGGCCTCGCGCGCGTCGTGTCGGCGCTCGAAGACCCCAATCCAGAGGTGGCAGGCGCCGGCCATGCGCGGCTTCGCGCGGCGGGCCTTGCGGTCGAAATCGGCGTCGGCGCCGAACAGGCGCGCCGCGACCATGCCGGCCATATCCGACGCGTGCGCGACGGCCGACCGCACGTCATACTCAAGCTCGCGATTTCGGCCGACGGCAAAGCGGCTGCGGCGGGCCGCAAACCCGTTCCGATCACCGGGGAAGCCGTGCGTGATCGCGTCCATCTGCTGCGGGCGCAGAGCGATGCGATCATGATCGGCATCGGCACGGCACTTTCGGATGATCCGATGCTGACCTGCCGTCTGCCCGGCATGGCCAAAGATTCGCCGGTGCGCATCGTGCTCGACAGTGCGCTTCGTCTGCCGCTCGGCTCGCGCCTGGTTCGCAGCGCGCGGGAAACACCGGTCTGGGTCGTCGGCGGATTGCAGGCTCCGCGCCTCGCCGAGGAAGCGTTGCTGGCGCAGGGCGTCGAAGTGTTGCGGGCCAAGGAGAGCGACGGCTGCTTGGACCTTGCGGCCGTGCTCGAGCTCATCGCCGCGCGCGGCATCACGCGCCTGATGATAGAAGGCGGTCCGACGCTCGCCGCCGCGGTCATTGCCGGCGATTTCGTCGATGAGGCAATCCTGTTTCATTCACCCGGGATCATTGGCCCCGATGGGGTGGACGCGCTTGCAAAGCTCGCCATGGCGGCGCTGACCCAAGGGCTGAAACGCGTGACAAGCGAGCCGGTCGGAGCCGATCGGCAAGCCATCTACCAGCGCGAGTGATCGTCATGTTCACTGGTATTATCAATGATTTAGGTGAAGTCATTGAAGTTAATGAAAAGGCTGAAGGCCTGCGCGGCCTGAGCATCGCATGCGGCTATGACCCCGACACCATCGATATCGGCGCCTCGATAGCGTGTTCCGGCATATGTCTCACGGTGGTGGGACGCGGCCGAATGGGCAATCGATCCTCGTTTACCGTCGACGCCGCGGCCGAGACGCTGCGGATGACCACCGCCGGAGCTTGGCAGTGCGGTACAAGGCTCAACCTCGAACGGGCGCTTCGCCTCGGCGACGAGCTTGGCGGCCACTTGGTCAGCGGCCATATCGACGGCATTGCCGAGCTTACCACGCGGGAGGATCTCCCCGATATGGCCCGGCTGTCGTTGCGTGTGCCGACCGAGCTTGCCCGGTTCATTGCGCCCAAGGGCTCCGTCGCCCTCGATGGCGTCTCGCTTACGGTCAACGAGGTCGAAGGGGACACGTTTTCGGTGCTGATTATTCCGCACACGTTGCAGGTGACCACGCTCGGGGCATTGCGCGTTGGAGCGCAGTTGAACCTCGAAATCGACCTCATGGCGCGCTATGCCGCGCGCCTGTTGGAGGCTGCGCAATCGAACGTAGGTGGTTGACGGGTGCCGCTTTTTACATTAGCTAACTTGCTTAGCTAAGGAGATCGCCCATGGTCACAGTTACCATCCACCAGGCCAAGACCAACCTGTCCAAGCTCATCGCCCGTGTGGAAGCAGGCGAACAGGTCGTGATCATGCGCGGGAAGAATCCGGTGGCGCGGCTTGAGCCGGTTGCGAAAAAGAAGGGCAAACGGGTGCCCGGCCTGCTGAAGGGCAAAATACCCGACCTGCCGGACGAATTTTTCTTTGCATCACTGCCGGAGGAGGAGTTGCGACTGTGGGAAGGGGATAATGAGGGTCCTCGTTGATACTCATGCCTTCTTTTGGTGGGTGATTGACAAGCCCAAGCTATCCGCGCGAGCGCGCGCACTGCTCGTGGAGGAAGATAACGAGGTTTTCGTCAGCGCCGTCGTCGCCTGGGAGTTGGCAACGAAAGCGCGCCTGGGAAAGTGGCCGCAGGCGCTCCCAATCGCGACAAACATTGCGTCGGTCATCGCCGACAACAGGTTCACCGCTTTGACGATCACCATCGAGCACGCTCGTACGGCGGGGTTGCTCGCCGGAGCCCATCGTGATCCTTTCGATCGCATGCTGGCGGCGCAATCGCAGGTCGAAGGGATGCCGCTGGTCAGCGCCGACCCGGTCTTTCGCGGTTTCGGCACAGCGGTGATGTGGTGATTAACGGCGTGTTTGGGCGCGCGGTGCCGCGCTTGTTCGCGCCCGCTTCGCTTGCTACGACCACGCGCAAGATGGAGCGTGGCGATGGCCGGGCCGCGGCGAGGCAAACGGGACGAAAGCGTGGGCAAAGGCGCGCGCATCCTCGTCGTGGAGGCCCGCTTTTATGACGCCATTGCCGACGCGCTCCTTGCCGGCGCGATGAAAGCGCTGAAGCAAGCGCAAGCCGAGGTCGACTGCATCAGCGTGCCGGGCTCGCTCGAAATCCCGACCGCCATTGCGATCGCGCTCGATGCGGCGCAACGTCGGCGCCGCCCCTATGACGGTGCTGTCGCGCTCGGCTGTGTCATCCGCGGCGACACCATCCATTTCGAGATCGTGTCGCAGCAGTCCGCACGCGGACTGCTGGACCTCTCGGTTGCGCGCAAAGTCCCCATTGGCAATGGCATCATCACGGTCGACACCGAGGCGCAGGCCTGGGTTCGGGCTCGCATGGAAGATCAGGACAAGGGCGGCGACGCCGCGCGCGCAGCCCTTGCGCTCGTCGGCCTCAAGCGACGGCTTAAGAAGCGCTGACATGGCTGGCGGCGGAGCAAAGCAAGCGCGCAAGGCCAACAAGCGTGGGGCCGCCCGCCTCGCCGCCGTGCAGGCGCTTTACCAGATGGACCTCGCCGGCACCGGCTTGAACGAGATTGTGGCCGAGTTCGAGAGTCATTGGCTCGGCGGCGAGGTCGAGGGCGTGCAATTTCTGCCGGCGGAAGCTGCCTTCTTTCGCGACATCGTCGCTGGCTTCGTCGGCGCGCAGAGCCGGCTCGACCCGAAAATCGATGCGGCGCTGGCGCGCGGTTGGCCGCTCGATCGCATCGACGCCGTGTTGCGCGCGGTGCTGCGGGCGGCCGCCTATGAGCTCGACCATCGCAACGATGTGCCGGCCCGTGTCGTCGTGTCCGAGTATGTCGACGTCGCCAGCGCATTCGTCGGTCCCACGGAAACCGGCATGGTCAATGCCGTGCTCGATCAGCTCGCGCATGGGTTGCGCGCGGCCGAATTCGCCGGCGGATAGGCCGGAGTCGAGCCAATGGCCGCCACCGACGAAACGTCAGCCGAGGAGCGCCTGATCGCGCGCTATTTCCGCCCGCTCGCCACGGCGCCGGGCGCCTTTGGCCTCAGCGATGACGCGGCCATCGTGACGCCGCCGCCGGGCTGCGATCTCGTGCTCACCACCGACGGCGTCATCGCCGGCGTGCATTTCTTTCCCGACGATCCGCCGGAAAAAATCGGCCGCAAGGTGCTGCGCATGAACCTGTCGGACCTCGCCGCCAAGGGCGCAAAGCCGATCGGTTTTCTCATCGCGCTCGCGCTGCCGGCCGCGATCGACGAGGCGTGGCTCGCCGCCTTCGCGTCAGGGCTTGGCGAGGACGCCGAGAGCTATGGCTGTCCGCTGCTCGGCGGCGATACCGACCGCACACCCGGCCCGACGTCGGTCTCGGTCGCGGCTTTCGGCGCTCTGCCGCACGCAACGATGGTGCGGCGCTCGACCGCCAAGGCCGGCGACAGCGTCATCGTGACCGGTACGATCGGCGACGCGGCGCTTGGCGTGCTGCTGCGGCGCGATCAAAACCTCGGCGAGCGCTGGCGGCTGTCGGATGTCATGGCTGGTCATCTGCTGCAACGCTATCTGCTGCCACAGCCGCGCAATGCGCTTGCCGAGGCTGTCCGCTGCCACGCCGCGTCGTCGATGGATGTCTCCGACGGACTTGCCGGCGACCTCGCCAAACTGTGCCGCGCTTCCGGCGTCGCCGCCGAAATCGACGTTGCGGGCGTGCCGCTATCGGACGCGGCGCGCGCGGCGGTCGCGGCGGAGCCGGCGCTGATCGAGACCGTGCTCACGGGCGGCGACGATTATGAAATCGTCTTGACGCTGGCACCCGAAAAACTCGGTTCGTTCCGCGCCGCCGCGCAGGCGGTAGGAATTCCTGTGACCGAGATCGGCCGCATTGCGGCGGGGCAGGGCGCCCGTTTCGTCTACGGGGGAAAAACGCTGACGTTCTCACGGCCCGCGTATTCGCACTTCTAAGCGAATGGCGGGGAGCGAGTGGGGAATAGGAGCGTGTTAGAGGTGACGGCTGAATCAAATGAGCCCGTCGCCGCAGATGCCAATAGTCTGATTTAGCTTCCGCTTTCGGGGGATTGTGTTGCAAAACTCTATTTTTAGGAACGAGAAAAATTTTCCAGAGGCGCTGGCAGACGCGCGGGATTTAAACCCCCGTAGGCTCGGCCCGTGTGGGTTCAAGGCCCACCGCCCGCACCATTCGACGACTCCGATCAGCGACCGCCTCCCCAAGGTTAAGTTACACGAAGCAAAGCGGCGGTGGCGTTGTAAGCACTGACTGCCGTAGAAATCGTTGCCGCGAATGTCTCCGAGACGGAAGCGCCGCCGGCATCGGTGGCGGTAACTTTAAGCGACAAAGGGCCGGTGCCGGCCGGTGCTGTGCCGGTGAAGGTTTTTGTCGCGGCGTTGAAGGTCAGCCACGATGGCAGTGCCTGGCCGTTGGCGAGTGTCGCCTTATAGGTCAGGTTTTCGCCCTGCGGGTCGGTGAACGTGTTCGCGGCGAGCGCAAAGCTCAGCGCTTTGCCCATCGTCCAGGTCTGCGCCGTGGTCTGACTAGACCATCGATTCCATGAAAGTTGTCATTAGCAGGGGATTCATCGTGTCTTTTCAGGCTCCTATATATGCGCTTGGGGCTAGAGAAGGATGAACGAGATGGCGGCGTGGCGGCGGGCGA
>Ga0074044_10002046_pt1 | contig 17811 bp, 12 predicted proteins | sample BogForMeECP23OM1_FD_94443 | JGI IMG/M metagenome (GOLD analysis project Ga0074044, IMG submission 94443) | Bog forest soil microbial communities from Calvert Island, British Columbia, Canada - Bog Forest MetaG ECP23OM1 | ecosystem: Environmental > Terrestrial > Soil > Wetlands ...
ACGGCACCGACGATGATGCCCATCACCAGCCGTGGCAGGCGGGCGGCGAAGAAAATCACATGGTCGGGACTGGATGGGTCGGCAAACGCGCGCACCAGGCTGATATGCACGCTGCCAAAAGTGGCTGCAACGATGACCGCCACGATCAGCACTAGCGCGAGCAGAAGCAGCACGGCGACCGTCTTCGCTCGCGTCAGGTATGCGCCGGCAATAGCTTCACGATTCGCCTGCGGGGCGATTTGCGCCGGATCGGTCACTGGATCGCCTCCACGGCTGTGCTCGACGCAGCCGGGCTCTTGCTGAACGCTTCCGGATGAATCATCGCCGCCAGAATTTCCAGCGACGACCCGATGCGCGGGCCCGCATGCAGAATCTGATCGCCGGGGTACGCGTAGACGCGATGGTTCCGTACCGCGGGAATCGAAGCATATTTTTCCCAGAACCGGCCCGGAGCGCCCGGGTCGGAGCCCATCTGGCCGTCGAGGATCACCTCGGGATTCATCGCGATGACGAATTCGAGGCTGAGCTTTGGCCATTGTTGATTGGTGGCGTCGGCAATGTTGTCGGCATTGGCGATCTTGAGCAGCTCATCAAGAAAGGTTCCGGGCCCGACCGCCACCAGCGGCTCGTGTCCCACCAGCATCAGCACGCGCACGCGATGAGTTGAGGCGACCCGCTCGCGAACGCCGTTGATTTGCGTCTCGAGCTTAGCGAGCAGGGTGCGAGCCGCATCGTAGCGGCCGATTCGATCGCCGATGGCGCGGATGCTGTCTTCGATTTGCGCGACCGAGTCGTCGTTTACCTTCATGATCGCGCATCCCGTTTCGCTGAGCGCACGAATTTCGCGCAAATCGGAAGACAAACCAAGTCCAATCACCAGCGTCGGGCGCAGCGCGACGATCGCTTCGACGTTCGGAGTCAGAAACGAACCGACGCGCGGGAGCCGCGTCGCCTCCGGTGGATAGTCGCAATATTGCGACACGCCCACGACTTCATCACCGGCACCCAACGCGAAGAGAATTTCGGTGACGGAAGGCGCAAGCGACACGATTCGCTGCGCGCCCGCGGCTGCGGGTCGCGGTCCGCATACGAGGGCCGCCATCGCGATCGCGAAGGCGACAATCGTGGGCGGACGGAATTTTGCCGGAGCGGTCACCTCGCGAACGTTAACCGATCGGACGTGCGCTCGTAAGTGGGGTTTGTTGCGTAAGCGCGCAGCGGTGGATTAGCCTCGTGCGGACATCAACGCCGCGCCAGGAGAATTGCGTGCTCAAGATCGCCGTCTGCATAAAACAGATCCCGCTTATCGAAGACGCCAACTTCGATGCCGAAACCAAGACCATCAAGCGCGACGGCCCTGCCGTGATCAGCGCATTCGACCTGCGCGCCATCTCGCTGGCGGTTGAATTGAAGAACCAGCACGGCGCCGAAACCACCGTCGTCACGATGGGTCCGCCGCAGGCGCGTCAGGCGCTGGTCGATGCGCTCGCGATGGGCATGGATCACGCGGTGCATCTGGAGGATCGCGCGTTTGCCGGGTCGGATACGCTGGCGACGGCCCGCGCGCTCGCGACCTGGCTGGCGCGCGGCACTTTCGACTTGGTCTTGCTCGGCAAGTACTCGCTCGATGCGGAAACGGGACAGGTTGGTCCGGAGATCGCCGAGCTGATCGCGGGCGCGCAGATAACCGGCGTGCGCAAGCTCGCAATCGAAGGCCGAACCATCCGCGCGGAGCGGGAGAGCGACGAGGGTTACGACGAAATCGAGGCGCAAATGCCGGCGGTGCTGACTTGCGCGGAGCGGGTAGCGCAACCGATCAGGATGAAACCCGGCGCGCAGGATGCGGCGAAGGGGAAGCCGATCCTGACCGTGCGCGCGGGAGAACTGAGCGCCGCGCGCGACGCGTTCGGATTTGGCGGCTCGCCAACCTGGGTGCAGGAGGTGCGCGTCCAGGAAACGCCGAAGACCGAGTGCAAATTCATCGATGTCGCGGACCCCGAGCGTGCCGTCGCGGACTTGATCGAAGCGCTGGACCAGGCGGGCGCGCTCACGCCCCGGAAAATCGTGCGCCGCCACATCTCACCCGCGGCCCGTGCGAGCATGCGCAATCGCGATATCTGGGTGGCGTGCGACCTGGATTTGCAGGGACGGGTGACGCGCGGATCGCTGGAGCTGCTTTCAAGTGCCGACCATCTCGTCGCGGGCCTGGGCGGCGCGGTGGTTGCGGTCGGCTTTCCAAAGTCCTTCGCGGCACATGCCGGATTGCTGGCCAGCTATGGTGCCGATCGCGTCATCGCGCTCGACCATCCGGAGCTGGAAGGGTACTCGCCCGACAGCGTCGCGGAAGGCGTCGCTCAAATCGTGCGCGATCGCGCGCCGTGGGGATTGCTGCTGCCTGCGAGCGAGCGCGGACGTGACTGGGGGCCTAGACTTGCGGCCCGGCTCGGCCTTGGGCTGACGGGAGACGCGATCGGGATGGAAATAGATGGGCAAAACCGGATGGTCGCGCTTAAGCCGGCCTTCGGCGGCAATATCGTTGCGCCGATTCTTTCCAAAACCTATCCGCAGATGGCGACGGTACGGCCGGGAGTGCTGGAACTCGCCGAGCCGCACTCCGTGCGCAAGGCTTCGGTGGAAACGATTGTCCCGCAAATCTCGGCGCCGCTCAGCAAGTTAATCGCACAACATTCACTACTCGACGAGTCGATCGAACCCTTGGAAGGCGCGGAGGTAGTGGTCGGCGTGGGAACCGGAGTTGGCGGTCCGGAAGGCGTCGCGCAGGTGACCGACTTCGCCCGTATCCTGCACGGCGCGCTCTGCGCGACGCGGCGCGTGACTGATGCCGGATGGGTTCCGCGGCAGCTACAGGTGGGGCTGACGGGAAAGGCGATCGATCCGCGGCTTTATTTTGCAATTGGAATTCGCGGGGTGCCGAACCACACCGTTGGCATAAAGCGCGCGGAAACGGTGGTCGCCATCAACAATGATCCCGAGGCGGTGATTTTTGCGCGCGCCAATTTTGGAATCGTTGCCGACTGGACCGCAGTACTGCCCGCGCTGAAGGACGCATTCAGAAACCGGCTTCGCTAGATCGAAGCCCTAAAAGAGCGCGTGCCAGAAGGCTGCTATCTCCACCGCGTACAGGCTGAGCACGGCCGCCAGTCCCATCAAGTCGATCCGGATATGCGCCCCTTTTTGGGGCGTCAACCACCAGTTGAGAACCCGTATCGTTAGTGGCATCAGGGGCCACGTAATGAGCGCTACGCTGATCGTATTGCGGATGAAGACCGGCACCGCCGCGTTCGGACTGTCGAACCATGGACTTAGAAAGAGCCGCTCCAGCATAACGATCGGGAACAGCATCAACAGCATGATCATCGACTGCTTCCACTCCGCGGGAGCTTGTCTGTCCGCGGAGCCCGCCGGAAACCAGCTGGAGAACGAACTTGGCCACAGGTGGCTCTTCCACGATTCCACCATCGCATGATGTTCTCGCAGTAATGCCCGCCGGACATCTGACGTCATCCAGGTGATCAGGTCAGCCTGCGTTTTGAATCGAATCAGTGCGGTCCAATACTGCTGTCCCGGCGATACCGGTGGCTGTAGTAACGCGCCGCGGTAACCCGGAAATCGGGCCTCCGCCTGATGTATCCTGGCTGCCCATTGCCGGTAGGCTTCTTCCTGGCCGGATTTGACGCGAGTCGTGATTACCTCGATCGCCGCCACATCACTTTGATTTTCCGCAACCTCCTCCACCGAAAGTCCCCGCGCGGGGGTTCCGTCGACCAGCGATTCCGCTTCCAAAATGAGCTGACGGTGCGGTTCGGACTCACGCCACGCGCGCGATTGTTCGACGCTCTGAAAGTGCAGAATGATCCGCCATTCGGGCCAGCTCGGCGCCGTCGGTGCATCCACTTCCGCGCTTACAAAACCTGGCATTCCCGATGCGGCGGTGGACATTTTCGCATGCCAGGACGAAAACTCCCGCTCGACGCCCGGACGTACACGGATTTTGAGCACCATCGCGGCAGGTGCAGATGCTTTGGCATGGCCGCTCATGTTGCTTATACTGGACACTTGGAAGCTACGAGATTCCGGGAGCGCCCGCTCAACCGGTCTGACTTCACCTCGCAATCATGGCGGACGAAAAGCATCTGAATCAACGAGTTGATACTGAGGCCGACTCTAAACGAACGAGTACTATTTCGCCCGCGGCCTCGAGCGTTCATCCTATAGTTGTCTCCGCGAGCGAAGCATCCTGGGAGGTCGCAACCCCGACCAAGAAGACCAAGCGATTGTGGTTCGATCCGGTCGCGCAACGGGTCGTGCAGCTGACCCGTTTCGAACCGGGTGCGAAGCTGCCGCTTCATCGTCATCTCGGCAATGAACTGATCTATGTTATCGAGGGCGATGTCTCCGATGAGGCAGGCACTGTCACAGCGGGAAATATGAGCCGTCGTCCAACCGGATGCGTTCATACCGTGACCAGCAGGAACGGCGCGACTATGTTCGCAATAGTTACCGGTGGCAACGAGGACGCGAGCGCGATTGATCATACGCCCCGGTCAACCACATACGTCTTGAGCGAAATCGCCTGGACCCAGGAATCGCCCGGCCTTCGGCGAAAGCAGATCTGGACGAGACACGACGGTATGCCGCAGGCATCGCTACTGCGACTGGAAGCCGGCGCCACGATTCCCCGCCATCGGCATGTCGGTGAGGAATTTATATTCGTAATTGAAGGCTCTTATGCCGATGCTTCCGGGGAAGTGCGGGCCGGTGAGATGAATTATTTGCCCGATGGTTACGTTCATGCGGTCGCGACCAGCAACGGCGCAACGGTCTTGTCGATAGCGTACGGCAGTGTCGAAGAAATCGAGTAGCGCCCCGGTGTCACGACACCTCCACCATTAATGGTTGCCGAACCGCCGCTCGGTAAGTTTCACAAGTTTTTAACAACTTTTCCGGGACGATTATCCAGCTTTCCGATATCTAAATTTGCGGTCGAACATAGCGGAGGATTCCATGAGCGACATCATCGAAGTTCCTACATTAGACGCGACGCCCGAGAATACTTCTGAATATGGGCTCTTGATCGGTACCGAAGTCCCCAACGCAGGACTGACCATTCCGTATTACAAAGGCGTCGTCGAGGAAGGCGCGAATCTCCCTTTTCAATCTCGCGGGGGTACGGTGATGCGCACCGCCCGTATTCATCATCGCAGTCCGGACAACATCTGGATGGAGCGCCACATGCATATGACCCAGGTCTTCCTCGGACTTGGCGATGCCCCGTTGGCGATGCTGCTTAGCAAACCGAATCACACTAAAGGCCTGAACCTTCCCGACATCGAAGACATCCGTGTGTTCCGGTTTCCGCCGGGTCACGGAATCATGCTTCACATCGGTACCTGGCATGATTTTCCGCTCGCGGTTGACAAGCCGGTAACCGTTCTAACCTTGAACAGTCCGGAGGTGGTCGAGGCTCTGTCCTCGCAAAAGACGGCGGACGAAATGGATCGGGGTGACACCTACAAGATCAATTTCGAACATCACACCGGCAAGGTTCTGCGAGTCAGTTTCTGAGTATTCACGCGATCAGCGAATCGGCCGCCTGTCCAGGGCGATATAGCTTCGATACTGACAGTCGTCCGATAAGGAAGTGCCGGCAATGCGAATATTGATAATCGGCGCTGGCGCGATTGGCGGCTATTTTGGGGGGCGACTGCTTCAAGCGGGCGCCGATGTAACCTTCCTGGTGCGGCCCAATCGCGCGGCGCAGCTGGCGAAAACCGGGCTGGTCATCAAAAGCCGCTTCGGCGACGCGGAACTAAACGCGCCGACCGTCCTGGCCGACACCCTTCGCGAACCGTTCGACCTGATCGTGGTGAGCTGCAAGGCCTACGACCTGGCAGGAGCGATGGACTCCTTCGCTCCCGCCGTGGGGCCTCAAAGCGCAGTGCTGCCCTTGCTCAATGGCATGCGCCATCTCGATCTGCTCGACGATCGATTTGGGGCGGGGACTGCGTTGGGAGGCGAGTGTGAAATCGTCGTTACGCTCGATGACACCGGCCAGATATTGCATGTCAACAACACCCATTCGCTGACATTCGGCGAGCGGGACGGCCGCCGCTCTCCGCGAATTGAAGCAATCGCGAAAGCAATGCAGGGCGCCAATCTGGAAGCGATCGTCAGTGACAACGTAATTCTGGAAATGTGGGAGAAGTGGGTATTCCTCGCCACGCTGGCGTCCTCCACCTGCCTCATGCGCGCGACTATCGGCGACATCGTGGGTTCGGGCAGCACGGATCTGATTCTCAGCATCCTGCAAGAGTGCCGGGCGACAGCGGACCGGCACGGCTTTGCTCCGCGGCCTGCCTTCATGGATCGAATCCGCGGCGTGCTGACTGCTCAAGGCTCGCCGTTAATGCCGTCCATGCTACGTGATATCGAACGTGGCGCGCGGACTGAGGCGGATCACATCATAGGTGATCTGATAGAACGCAGAGGAACCGCGCAAAAAGGCTCTCTGCTCGATATCGCCTATGCCAATCTCAGAGCCTACGAGGCTCGCAGAATACGGCTCCAGCAATCGGCGTGATTTCGGCAGGGCGAACGTTGCGCGGCGGTCCACATGACGGGGAACGATCGCCAGAAAAGACTATTCGAGTTCGGCGATCAGTGCTTTGGCGTCTCTCAGGTCGGGGGTGCGGTGGCCTTCGGTGAACTTGGCGTAGATGGGAGACAGGACTTTGCGGGCTTCCGCGTCCTTGTGCTGCCGATGGAGCAGGCGGCACAGGTCGAGTGCGGCGCGGAGTTCGAACGATCGGGCGCTTTGGCTGCGGGCGATCTCGATCGCTTTTCGCAGCAATCCTTCCGCTTCTATGTCTGTGTCGCGGCCCGGATTTTCCGCCGCGGTCTTCACATACGCCAGCATTCGATAGATATCGGATAAGTAGCCGGTCGCTCCAACCTCGATGCATTCAGTGATGGCCGCCCGGATGTAATCGGCAGCTTCGTGCGGCCTGAGCAGTCCGGCAAACACTTCGGCGCACCTGAGTACGGCGCGAGGATGTACCAGAATCGCCGGCACCCGCTGCTGATCGCGCGAATCCAGTTCTAGCATTGCGGAACGCATCATCCGGCATGCTTCATTCGCGTCGCCCATTTCAGCATACGCCCCGCCCCGCAAAAAAAGTGCCCACGACCGCCAGCGTTGCAGGTCCTTGTCAGAAGCGAACGAGATAAGTTTCTCGGCCAGCGCGAGCCAGGGTTTCGGCTCGCGGCAGAGTGCATAGACGGTCGCCGCCCGGGCCATCGCAAGCGCCAGAGACGGAGCGTGAGAAATTCGCTCCCCGAGCGCCACCGCTTCATCAGCAAGTTTCTTGGCCTTGTCCGGATAGCCCAGATACCAATGTGTCACGGCGTATTCTGAGGCCGCAAAAACCTTGGAGTCGGCGGCAGGCGATTGATAGTTGGGGTCGTAGGTTTCGATTGCCTGTTCAGCGTGTGTCAACGCCGCGCGGAACTTGCCCTGGATGTTGTACGCGGTGGCCAGCGCCATGTGAGCGTGCGTGCGAAGCGGGGCGAGTTCCGCGGTCGATTCGGCACGGTGTAGTGCCGTTTTGACTATCATTTCGCCGGCGCTGTCGCTGGGACTGAGAAACAATTTGGTCACGCCCTGAAACATAAGAAGGTGAACGGCCCAGCTACCGACTTCGTCCGTCAGATCGCTCATCCGCTGGATACTGGCTTCGATTTTGGACGCCGGCGCCTGGATCGCGCTGGGCCCGAGCGCGCGGGTGGCCTCGAGACGGAGTTCCAGCCGCAGGCGATCCTGATCGCTGGGAACTGTCTTGAGCAGCTTCAATGCTTTTTCGATGTGCGCCAGCGCCTGACGCGAGGCGCCCCGGCCTATCGCGGTGTCTGCCGCGCCATTGAGATGTTCCGCAGCCCGGCGATGGTCGCCGCCGCGCTCGAAATGCATCGCGAGTTCGAGCGTGACCCGCCCGGTCTGGGCGCCGTAAGCCTGTTCGAGCCTGAGTGCGATGCGAAGATGAGCGCGCGCGCACTGTCCCGCACTCATTAGTCCATAAAGAACTTCCTGATAGAGGGCATGCCCGAAGCCATAGCTCGCGGCGATGGTACCGTCGGGCCATTGCGCGACACCGGCTGCGTGGAAAAAATTGACGCGCCGCGCGAGCCGCTCGCATTTCTCCTCGAGATCGTCCTGGCTGGCCGGCGAGGCTTCTTCTTCCAGCGCCGCCGCCATCGCGGCCGACGAAAACTCCAGCCCGGTAGCGCCGGCCGCGCTGGCGAGCTTCAAGATTTTTTGATCGTCGTCCGAAAGTTCCTCGATCTGCTGCTCGATCATCGCATGAATCGTGTCCGGCACGCCCAGCTCTTGCAGATCATTGGGCCACGCGCGCGTCGTTTCGCCCACCGACTCCAGGTGATCGACGATCGCCGTCATGAACAGCGGATTACCTCCCGTGCGCCCATAAACCTCCTTCACCAGCTTCGGCGGCAGGGACTTGCTGATGCGCCGGTCCACGTAGTCGGCCACTTCCGTTTCAGTGAGCCTCTGGAGACGCAGCGTGTGACATTGCTGGTGAGCTTCGAGATCGCGCACCATCGCGGCGAGCTGAGCGAGGTCGCGCCGTGGCAATGGAGTCCGGTACGTCCCGACTATCATCAGACGGGCTGGATCGCGGCGTTTGGCCAGGTAAGCGAGCAGTTCCACCGTCGCTCGATCGCTCAGGTGCAGGTCTTCGAGCACCAGCATTACCGGACGTTTGGTGGCTATGGCGTTGAGTGCCCGGTTTAGCTCGGTGAGCATATGCGTCGGGGTAGCCCCCCCGCCGTTGTTGTTCCCGCTCGGGGTCTCGGGGGCGCGGAGTTGCGGCAAATGGTCGGCCCAGCTCGGAGCGTCGCGCACAAGCACTTCACGAGCGTTTTTGCCTCGGCGTGCTCCGCAGATCTGCCCCAATGCTTCGAACACCGGCAGATACGTATCGCCCTTGCCGTACTGATCGGGACACTGGCCTCGCCCCACCAGTGCAAAGCGCGAGACCAGAGGCGCGTTTAAAAGCTTGTCGACCAGGGTGGTCTTGCCGATACCTGGCTCTCCGGCGACGAACAGAACCTGTCGCGTTCCCGTGAGTGCCCGCTCCCAGTAATTCAGGAGACGTGCGCTCTCCTGTTCGCGGCCCACCACGATCGGCTGTGCAGGGAGGAGTCGCGCCGGCTCATCATCTTCGTCCGAAGCCTGATCGACCGGCGCTATAAAGCGGTAGCCGCGTCGATGCACCGTCTCGACGAAGCGCGGGCGATGGGGGTCGTCGTCAAGCGCCTGGCGCAATTCATTCATGCACACGCGCAGGGCGGAGTGCTCGACGTTTGTACCCGGCCAGATCGCCGCGAAGAGATCTTCCTTGGTGACCAGAGTCCCGGCATGGTCGAGCAGGTGCCGCAGAATAGAAAAAGTCTTTGGTCGAAGCGGCCTGAATTCGTTGTTCTTTCGCAGCTTCCAGGATTGAGGATCCAGCGTGAAAGCAGAGAATCGATAAGCTTTGTCCGTGGTCATCGACGCCGTAGTTTCGGCTGCTCAGCATGGTGGCAGGCGCCCCCGCCCGACAAGCGCGAAACCCGAAACCCGCGGCTCATCGAGAAGCCCGTCAACGAAGGTAGTTTTGCCGATTGTTGGACACAAAAGGAAGACCCAAATCGCGCTAGATGCGAATGGGTCCAGCGAGTCGGTTCGCTTGGCGAAAGCGAGCGCCGCAGCCCCGTTTTCCATCTCGTGATGAATCGGCGGGTCGCGCTGCGCTACTAATTTTGAACTTCGTTGCGTGGTGGGAAGATTTTGTCTTCAGGCGTCGTCGGAAAGTGGTGTCATTCCGATGTTCTTTTGCGAGGAATCCCGTGCGTGGGAGAACCTTTGAACTCGATCGCCGAGACAGCCTCTTTGGGTTGCGGGCGTCAGCCCGCGCTGCCCACACAAAGCCTCTCAGCCAGGCAGGATGCTCTAACGTAGCAGGCCGAAGCGTCCGGGGTCCGTGGGAACCCCGACGCTTCGGCCAGATTCGGAGGTGCTAGCCGGCGGGCCGAATGCCGGCTAGCAAACCGCGACGGGTGCTTATGCACCGGCTGCGGATCGGATCAGTAGGGATGGCGATCCTTTTTGTTCTCCCAGGCCTTGTATGCCGTGATGCCGACCTCGCGTTCGAAGCCTGGCGTCACCGCGATCCCTTTCCGTTTTTCCCATGGCAGCACGAAATCTTCGTACTGGAACTGGTCGTCGAAGCCGATATGACTCGTATCCTCGAGAGTGCCACCGAAATACAGATGGTCGATACGTGCCCAGTAGATCGCGCTCATGCACATCGGGCACGGCGCTCCGTTTACGTAGAGCTCGCACCCCTTTAGCATCTTCGCGCGCTCCGGCACCAAGTCGGGAGAACCGGCCGGACGCGGGATCATCTCCAGCATGGTACCCTTGGCGTAGTCACTGCCGAGCAACGCCTTGGGGTTCAGCCGCGCCGATGCATCGATGATCGCGGTGATCTCGGCGTGATATACCGGGCATCCAGTGAGGAGGACTCGGTTTTGTCCACGCCCGATGATTTCCCCATCTTTGACGATCACGCATCCGAACGGTCCGCCCCAGCCCTTCTCGACGGATTCGGTCGCCAGTCGCGCCGCCTCTTCCATGAATTTACGATCTCCAGCCATATTCAATCTCCTTGGTTGCTATAGTCGGTGCCATTCCTTTCTGCTCCAAATCTGCTCCAAACGCACACGAATGTCTCAGTCAAGTTGTTAAAAAGTTGTGAAAACTGGGATCGTGAGTCCACCGCGCATGTGCGCCCCGTACTGAAACGTCGAGACAATGCCGATAGGGTGTGATGACCGGCCGTAACACGAAACGCCGACTTACGGCAAATATGATCGAGAAAGAAGTTGTCTTCGCCTGACCCGGAATTGTGCTCTAAAGCACTAAAGCTCGGTTGCGCCGATGCCAGTGACGGCCTTACTGTCCCCAACGGAGCGTTACCGACTGTAATGCAACACCGTCCTTGATCTGCAAGAGTCGTGGAATCCGTTTCTGGCGTCTTATGCCTGGACGGTTCATCCCCCGTTTGAAGCACGGCTAGCGGAAGTTTCACAACTTTTTCACAACTATCCGAGGACTTTGCCGCGGTTTTGAGGCATTGATCGGGCTCGATCCTGAATGAGCTGAGGACATCTGACTATGGACCTGACAACTATCACGGAGATTGCACAGCCGCGGCTCAATGAACCGATCACCGATTGGCGCGACGGAGATGCGTGGCTGGCTGGCGGTACCTGGCTCTTCTCGGAGCCGCAGCCGCATCTGCGGCGTCTTATCGACCTGCAGAGTCTCGGCTGGGAACCCCTTACCATTACGAAGAACGGACTTGAGATTGCCGCTACCTGCAAGGTAGCTGAGCTGTTCGCGCTCGAGGCGCCGGCCGGTTGGATCGCCGCGCCGCTTATCCGTCAGTGCTGCCTCTCGTTCCTTTCCTCGTTCAAGATTTGGAATACCGCCACCGTCGGCGGAAATATCTGCATGTCGCTGCCCGCGGGCCCGATGACTTCGCTCGCAGCGGGGCTCGAAGGGGTGTGCGTGATCCGCCAGCGCGACGGCAACGAGCGCAGAGTCGCGATCGAAGATTTCGTCACCGGTAACCACCAGAATGTCCTGCAGCCCGGCGATCTGCTGCGGCGCATCGATTTGCCCGCTACCGCATTGCAGAAGCGGACCGCGTTTCGCCGCATGTCGCTGACCCATCTGGGACGTTCGACAGTGCTGATCACCGGCACCCTGAGTCCGCACGATGGAGTCTTCATGCTAGCCGTGTCCGCTTCGACGGATCGCCCGTTCAGATTCAGCTTCCCGCAAATTCCCGATGCACTCGGTTTGCGAGCCCGTCTGCAACGAGAGATTCCGGAGTTCTTCGACGATGTTCACGGCACGCCGGACTATCGCAGACACATGACCTTCCATTTCGCTGAACAGATTCGGCGTGAGCTGGGCGGTAAATAACCATGAGCTACATAATTAACGGCAAAACGTTCTCGGAAAAACCACAGCCGGGACAGTGTCTGCGCACCTTCCTGCGCGAACTGGGATGGTTCGGCGTCAAGAAAGGCTGCGATGCCGGCGATTGCGGCGCGTGCACCGTGTGGCTCGATGGCAAGCCGGCTCACAGTTGCCTGATTCCCGCCTTTCGCGCCGAGGGCCGCGAGGTAACCACAATCGAGGGGCTCGCGCGTGACGGCGAATTGCATCCCGTTCAACAGGCTTTTGTTGATGCCGCCGGATTTCAGTGCGGCTTCTGCACCGCCGGAGCAATCATGACGGTGGCGAGCCTCAGCGAAGAGGATCGCCTGGATATCCCGCGTGTCATGAAGGGCAACCTCTGCCGATGTACCGGCTATCAGGCAATCGACGATGCGATTCATGGCGTCAAATCGATCGAGGAAGCGGCGGAGGGCTGCGCGGTTGGAACGAGCATTCGGGCGCCCGCCGCTTACGACATCGTAACCGGCAAGGCACCCTACACCCTCGATACTCAGATCGAAGGGCTGTTGCACCTGAAGCTGCTCAGGTCGCCTCACGCCCACGCGCGCATTGTGTCGATTGACAAAACCCGCGCGCTCGCAGTCCCCGGCGTGCACGCCGTTCTGACCTGGGAAGACGTGCCGCGCAAACTATACAGCACCGCCGTGCACGACGATGAGCGAAGCGATCCGCAGGATACCTACATGCTCGACAACGTGATGCGTCATGTCGGGCAGCGCGTTGCGGCGGTGATAGCGGACACCGAGGGCGCCGCTTCTGAAGGATGCCGCGCCATCGACGTGCAATACGAAATTCTGCCCGCGGTTATCGACTTCGATGATGCGCTGCGCCCGGGAGCCCCGGCGATTCACGGCGACAAGGGCCCGGACTCGGGAATTCAACACCCCGATCGAAACATCGTGCTGGAGCTGCATGGACACGTGGGCAACGTCGACGACGGGTTCGCCCGCGCCGATTTCATTCACGAGGGCACCTACTCCACGCATCGCGCTCAGCACGCGCCGCTCGAGACGCACTGCACGATCACGTGGCTCGATGAAAACAAACGTCTCAACGTGCGCACCAGCTCCCAGACGCCCTTTCCCACCAAGCGGAAACTCAGCTCGCTGCTCGGGTTGCCCCCGAGTGCAATAAGGGTCTTTTGCGAGCGTGTCGGCGGAGGATTCGGAGGTAAACAGGAAGTCCTGACTGAAGACATCTGCGCGCTGGGGACTCTCGTGACCGGCCGGCCGGTCAAACTCGAATTCACGCGTGAGGAAGAGTTTATCGGCTGCACGACGCGGCATCCGGCCAGGTTGCACGTCAAACTCGGCGCCAACCGCGAGGGCCAGCTCACCGCGCTGCAAATTCGATACTTCTACAATACCGGCGCTTACGGCGGACACGGTAGCGCGGTGCTGTTCCATTCCACGGGCGAGTCGACCGCTATCTATCGCTGCGCGAACAAGAAGATCGATGCGTACTCGGTCTATACCAACACGGTCCCGTCTGGAGCGTTCCGTGGCTACGGACTTTCCCAGACTATCTTTGCGATCGAATCCGCGATCGACGAGGTGGCCCGCGGCATCGGGATGGACCCGCTCGAGTTCCGGCGGCGCAACGTTATCCGTCCACCCGATCCTTTTGTGTCGCTGAACGACGAGCCGGAAGATCTCGAGTACGGCAGCTACGGACTCGACCAGTGCATCGACTTGGTCGATGCAGCGCTTGCTCGGGGCAACGGCGTCGATGCTCCGGAAGGATCGGACTGGCTGGTCGGCCGCGGTGCCGCGATCGGCATGATCGGCTGCGTGCCGCCCACCGAGCATCGCTCGGAAGCGCGCCTGAGCCTGGAATCCAACGGCCATTTTCACCTGGCAATAGGAGCGCCGGAGTTCGGCAACGGCTCGACCACAGTCCGCCAGCAAATCGTCGCGACGATCCTGGGGTCGCTGCCCTCCCGAGTGACTTTTCTCCAGGCCGATACCGATCGAACCGGTTACGACACCGGGCCGTTCGGCAGTGCGGGAATGGTCGTGGCGGCGAAAGCGGTACAGTACGCGTCCGATACGTTGCGCGATCGTATTCTGGACTTGGCAGCCAAACACTACGGCAAAGATCGAAACAAATGCCGGATGGCGTTGGACACCGTTGTGTGCGACGGAACCGTCGTTGCGCTGACGGATATTTTCGCTGTCGCGCGCGAGGCCGGTCAGAAATTGGAGGTTGTGCGCAAAGCCTACGGCACTCCTCGCGGCGTCGCCTTCAATTGCCACGGCTTCCGCATCGCGGTGCATCGCGTTACCGGGGAAATAGTCATTCTGCAAAGCGTGCACGGCGTGGACGCCGGTGTGGTCGTCAATCCGGTACAACTTCGCGGACAGGTCAAAGGCGCAATTGCCCAGGGACTCGGCTGGGCGCTGTACGAGAAGATGGTCATCGACGATCAGGGGCGGGTAGTCAATCCTTCGTTCAGGAACTACCGGATTCCCGCATTCGCGGACATCCCGCACAGCGAAGTGTACTTCGCCAATACCTATGACTCGATCGGTCCGCTCGGCGCCAAGAGCATGAGCGAAGCTCCCATCAATCCGATCGCGCCCGCGATGGCGAACGCGCTTGCCGATGCGACCGGTATCCGGTTTCACGATCTCCCATTCGCGCCGGACCGTATCTATCGCCAGATCTACGAATCGCGACCTGCTCCGGAGCTCGAGTCGCGCGAATCATCACCGGCCTGATCTCGATGGTTCGACATGAGCGCGTATGTGTCGCTGAATCACGATCCGAGGTTTCACAACTTTTTAACAACTTCACTGAGACTTTTGTGCGCGTCTGGAGCAAAAAGGAATGGAATCGATGAGCACCCGAATGACAGAGCGGCAAACCACACCTCCACGCGGTGAACGATAGTGAGCACTCACACTCAGAACTCCGGCACGCCGGCGGCGCTGGTCGTGAAAATAAAACTCCGTCCGGGCGTCAACGCGGAATTTTCGGCTTGGCACGCCAGAATGACAACCGCGCCTACCGGGACCCCTGGATTCGTCAGTGCCGAGGTCAATGCTCCCACTGCTCCCGGCGATGACGAATGGACCGTGATCCAGCACTTCCGCAACGCCGGCCAGATGAATGCCTGGCGCGTCTCGGAACTCCATCGCCGCTTGCTCGAAGAGGCGAAAGCGCTTGTCGATCAGGGCAACCCGCTGGCGTTGCGCGAGGAGGCATCGATCGATGACGCCTCACACAGCGTTGTCACCGAAGTTGTCACCACTTACGTCAAACCGGGCAAGGAACGTGATTATCAGCAGTGGGCCGAGAAGATTCATGGCGCCGAAGCTCAATACCCTGGGTACCGCGGTGGCTTCCTGCAGCCACCTGCCTCCGATGATCAGCACTATTGGACGACGCTGGTCCGATTCGCCACACCGGAGCAGCTCGACGCCTGGCTGAATTCCGATGTTCGCCGAGACCTCCTCCGTGAACACGAGCTGCTGGTCAAGTCGTGGGAGCATCACCGTTTGCCCAGCTCGTTCGCAGGATGGTTCCCGCCCGATCCTGCCAGCGGAGAGTCTCCTTCGAATTGGAAACAGTCGATGCTCGTGGTGCTGATGCTGTTTCCGATCGTGATGCTTGAACTGCGCTTCCTGTCTCCGTTGATAAGCGGACTGAACATGTCGGAAGGGACGTTCGTCGGCAACGTCATCAGCGTGGTTTTGCTCGCGTGGCCGTTCATGCCGCTGATAGTCACGGCGATGAATTGGTGGCTGCTGCCGCGAAAGGACGCCCCCAGGTGGGTGACCCCGGCGGGTGTTGGGTTGTTGATTGCGCTTTATGCAGTGGAAATCGCGGTGCTTTCGTTCCTGTGAGACGTGAAGGGCCGATTTAGCAAGGAGTAAGAACAATGACGGAACAGGACAAGAAGTTTATGCGGCGGGCCATCGAACTCGCTGCCGAAACTTCACTGGTCAAAAAGGCTGGCGGAGTATTTGGTGCGGTCATTGTCGACAAGAACGGCAACATCGTCGGGGAAGGGGCCAATCGCGTAGTGGCCGAGAACGACCCGACTTGGCACGGTGAGATGGAGGCTATCCGCAACGCGTGCAAGAAAATGGGCAGCTTCAAGCTCACCGGCTGCACACTCTATACTGCCGGGGAATGCTGCCCGATGTGCGCGGCGGCCGGGTACTGGGCGGGAGTTGAGCGAGTGTTTTTCGCAGCCACCTGCGGCGATGCGCTGGAATACGGCGACTTCGACGACTCCATGATTTTCGCCGAACTCAAGAAGCCCACTACCGAACGCTCGATTCCCGCTGCGCAGATGATGCGCGAGGAATGCGTCGACGTCTGGAAGAAGTACAAGGACATGCCGGGCAGGATTCAGTATTGATCGCAGGCCCGATTCGCGGGACGAACACATGTTGCTAACGATCGTCAGTTCCTGTTCTGCTGAAACACCCCCGCTGGCGCTCAATGCTTCGCGAGACCGCCGCCCTGGCCGTTCATGTGTCGGGTGGCGTCTCGCGATGCTTTTTCTCGCGTTGTCGTGGTGGCCGTTTGCGATGCCCGCCCGCGCTGGGGACCCGCCGGCCACGACCGCGCCGTCCTCTATCGCTCCGATCGCGCAATCGACGCCATCCGTCGGCCTGCTGTCGTGGATGGAGACGAGTGCCGACACCGAAATTGCGGGCAACCCCGGAGCCGTCAATGGCAAGCCGGGTATCGGTCTCCTGGGGCGCGCGCTGGGCCTCGACCCCGATTCGATTTTTCTTGGCGGAGTGTGGGTCGGCAACGCCGACTATTTGTTCGGGGGGGGCGCCGACCCCAAGAGCTGGAACCTGAACAGCCTTGCGATCGTCGCGACCGACGTCAATCTGGAGAAGCTAATCGGGTTTCCGGGCGGGGAACTCGGCGCGGAGTTTCTCCAGTTCGACGGCCAGGACGCGAACAAGGCGGCCGGCGTCGTCACCGGCTACGACGGTCTTCCCGGACCCCCGCCGCTGAATCGCAGCGAACTGTATGAGCTGTGGTGGCGCCAGCGCCTGTTCGACGACAAGCTGGCGATCCGGTTCGGAAAAGTCGTTCCAACCTATGATTTCGACAACGTCATCAGACCCATACCGGTTCACGACGAGCATTATTCCATTCCGGCCGTCACCGGCGTCACCTACACCCCCATCTTCGTCAATCCTACGATCCTGGGCGCGATGCCGGGATACTACAATTCCGCATATGGCATAACGACTTCGTTTACGCCGACGAAACACCTGTACCTGATGTATGGGGTTTATGACGGCACTCTGGCGACCGGACGCCAAACCGGTATCAGCGCGACCCCCAGATTCAGCGGATATTATTTTCAAATCGGCGAGGTCGGCACCACCTGGAGCATCGGTCCAGACCATTTGCTCGGCAACATCGGTCTCGGCGGATGGGGGCAGACGGGACAGCTTACCGCCGGCAGAGGCGCCAGCGCGATACACCAGAACGGCACCGGAGGCTTTTACGCGTTCGGTTCCCAGCGTCTCTGGTTCCGCCATCCGGGCGCAGACAACAGCGGCGTGACCAGTTTCTTTCAGTTCGGCATAAACAACTCGACCACTATGATTGCGAGCAAATACTTCGGCACGGGTCTGACCACCTTTGGCCTGGTGCCGGATCGCCCTGACGATTCAATTGGCGTCGGGTCCGCGTGGTCGTGGCTGAACCGGCTTCCCGGCTCC
>Ga0074044_10002047_pt1 | contig 17807 bp, 19 predicted proteins | sample BogForMeECP23OM1_FD_94443 | JGI IMG/M metagenome (GOLD analysis project Ga0074044, IMG submission 94443) | Bog forest soil microbial communities from Calvert Island, British Columbia, Canada - Bog Forest MetaG ECP23OM1 | ecosystem: Environmental > Terrestrial > Soil > Wetlands ...
TACAGCCTGACAAGATGGGCAATTGATTCCTTGCCTCGCTCCTGATGCATGCCATAGTTCTCCCACAACTCCTTAGGCAGCGCTTTGAGCATCGCCAAGTTGCGGGCACGCAGTACCTGAAAGAATTCCAAAGACTCTTTGGCATCGCGGTGGGCGTAGTCGAAAGTTTCAGCCCAGACATTCTGGTCGTATGCCTGGATAGGAGCGCCATTGTTGCCCAAGATGTGACGCAGCCGCCAACCAACCACGATCTCGGTATCCGCCAGGTGGGCCAGAATTTCGCTGATTGACCATTTACCCTGAGCCGGCTTTCGTGTGAGCTGTTTCCGGCTTAACCCGCGAATTAGACCTGCAAGTTTCTTTGACGTCTCGCGTTGCACTTTCAAAGGGTCTTTACCCTCGATATGAACCAGAATGCGCTGAGTGTACCCTTGTGGCGTCTCCTGCATGCGGGGCTCCTTAATTATCCTCACCTAATAGATTGCTGTCTAGACCGGCACTTGAACGGTTGGATCTCCTCTTCAGGTGCCGGCAGACCCTCTGGCATGTCCCACATGTAGGGCAATGGTTACCAAACGCATGAATTCAACTTTCTCCGCCATCAGCGTCCTCCTCGGGCCCGGAAAATGACTTCCTGAACGCGTCCTTACGGCAAATCCGGCCGCTGCGGAATTCAAAGATGTCACACCCGCGGACCTCAAAATCAGCGTCGGGTCCGGCTCGAAATAGATAAGACCACTCGCTGACACCAACGCTGCTTGCAATGAACACCCTGCCAGCACGAGACCTGCCACCTGAATCAAAAGCCAACATCGCTAAAAACCCCTCTCGAACTGCTTTCCTGCCCACATACGTCGTTCCTGGCTCGGGTCCGACCGAAGCACAGTAAACACAATCGTCCGTCATCATGCTCATGAGCTCGTCAATGTCCCCTGCATCCCATGCTTCTCCGAATTGCTTCAGCAGGCGGACGTACCGGGAGTCTTCGGCTTGACTTGTTTCTGTCCCCACCATGGTTATCTGGTCTTTAGACCGGCACTTGAACGTATCCGGGCTCACGCCCGGATTCCAAATCTTGATGCCGTCCAAGGTGCAGTTTCCTGGCTCCTGACTTCTTATTACACCTCGAACCCATCCTACTTCCATCCGGCTATGTACCCCAGCATCTTCTTCACTTTTCGATTGAGGCGCACAAGGCGCACTGCCGATTTATCCGCTCCGTTGCAGTGGGAGCCGCTGCAATACACGACGAATGACCGGCAGCATAGGGAGCTGAGCCCGAACATCGAGGATGATGTAATCGGGTTGGCCTCCGGCGATTACGGCATGCACATCCCAGCGGCCCGTCTCCAGTGACAACAACCGTTCGAAGTGTTTCTGAGCACCCTGGGGTCAGCAGCCGTAACCTCGGTCACAGCAGAGTTGGTTTTTGGCAAGGCGGGCATAACGCTCCTTTAATTCGACATGCTCAGCATAGGCGAATATATTGGACCTAGTAAAGATCCAGATGTGTACAACTCAATGGATCCAGTACGACCAATCCTATGTCAAAGCGACCTGCGACCCTCATCGTATTAGATAGGAACAAACGCGAATCCTTGCAGACGCAGCTTACCGTCAGTCTTAAAGAGCTTGTGCAGGCTCGAGTATTTGCTGCGAGTGAGGCTGTCCCTTCTAGCCGAGACCTTGCTCGTGATCTTGGCATCTCTCGCAACACGGTGATCCAAGCTTATGATCGCCTTATCGGCGAAGGGTATTTGGAGCCATCAGCTCGACGCGGTCTGTTCGTGAGCGAATCTCTCACGGAAAAGATCTTGAGTAGAACTGGACTGTCTAATGCGTCCGCTGCTGTGTCGCCTTTTGTTTTCCATCAAAATCCTGAGAAACTCGGTATGCCGGTGCCGTTTCGCCCTTGCCAACCCGACGTTAGACTATTTCCGCTCGCATTGTGGAATCGCATGCGAACACGAGCGCTCAGGAGTTATGGCACACACCTCCTGCATTACCAGTCGGAGCTGACTCTAGGATTTCCATCTCTGCGACGCACCTTAGCTACTTATCTTCGCGAGAGTCGAGGCGTTCAATGCGACTGGCACCAGGTTGCGATTACCACCGGCTCACAACAGGCGTTGTACTTGCTGGCTCGTTTACTTCTGAGGCCTGGGTCGCGTGTCGCGATGGAAGATCCAGGATATCTGGGCGCACGTTTCGCTTGGCAACGAACCGGCGCCCTCCTAATCCCAGTATCGATCGATTCAGACGGAATGAAACTTCCTCCGGACAAGCGTTTCTCCGCGGATCTGGTTTACACTACTCCGTCGCGTCAATTCCCTACCGGTGCTTGTCTGTCACTTTCTCGGCGCCTCTCCCTAGTTGAGTTCGCAGCGAGAACCAGGGCGTGGATAGTAGAAGACGATTACGACTCTGAGTTCCGATACTCCCGTCCCCCGTTGCCGAGCCTCCAGAGCCTCGATAGCTCCGGACGCGTGATTTACATCGGGAGCATGAGCAAGGTGCTTTTCCCCTCTCTTCGTATCGGCTACGTCGTTTTGCCTGCATCTTTGGTGCAGGAGTTCGCCGCGCTCCGCAGCGTTTTGGACGATCATGGTCCTTTGATTGATCAGGCGACGCTCGCGCACTTCATAGATTCCGGCGCCTTCTACACCCACATACGGCGGAGTCGAAGAGAATACCGACAGCGTCTACAGACGTTCATTGGATCCGCTTCCAAACTTCTACTACCACTTTCTTTTCCCTACACAGACGGAGGGATGAATTTGGCAGGCTTTCTGGATTCTAACGAGGATGATCGAAGATGGTCGGAGGCACTAAAGGCCATCAAGCTCGAGATTCCGGCTCTTTCGCAGTATTCGATGCGGCCAACCCGAGCCGGTCTTGTCTTCGGATTTACCGCCTTTGAGCAGCGAACGACACACGAATCGATGAAACGCGTTGCGCTCGCGTTCCAAACCAAGGAAAGGCCACCGTGGCGAACTGGCCCAGTAACCCAATCTGCCCGGCGACGTGAGTGTTGAAATGCACGCTTCCGGTCGATTTCCCGGTTCGCCTAATAGTCACCTCAGAGAACAACTTTGGCGCTGCCGAACGTTACCTCCGACTAGGTTCTCGATCCTCCGGAGCTCTGGAAAACGCCATGCCCAAATCGCCGCTACGATGAGTGCTCCGAAGCCCCCTCAATAATGGCTGGCACGGTACCGAGCCACTGTGAGTGATTCCGGTTCCTCCTGGTTCAGAATTACCGGGGCCATCATCGTTAGACATTTGTCCGTTGCAGCCGCCGGGGGTGTGAGGATGTGGGAAACGCCAAAGGTTTTCCACATCTCCATGCCCCGGTGCTTCGGCAAGATTGCTTGCGGTGCTGGTGGCCTGTAGCCCAGCGCAGAGTGCGGACGCTCCGTGTTGTATTCCACGCGCCACTTCTCCGTCTGAAGCTGTGCCTACTTCAACGAGTAAAAGATCTCGCCGTTCAAGAACTCATCGCGCAGCTTCCCGTTGAAACTTTCACAGTACCCGTTCTCCCACGGACTCCATCCTATGCCGCCCCAGGGGCATCCGCTCGTCTCCTCAGGTGTTTCCATCCTCAAACTCTTTGTCACGCACGATCTGACACCGCAAAGCGAGTACACCGGCGAGAACACGCGCGGAAAAACATGAAATTAGAAGAAGTCAACACACGAACTAAAGAGGCCGTGGATTTCCTCGTTGCAGCATTGGAGTTCGGCCACAGTGAAGTCCTCACCGCATACATCGGAGCAATGGCGAAGTTTCACACCTACAGCTTCGGCAACATCATGCTCATCGCACGCCAGAAGCCCGATGCTACCAACGTTGCGGGACTTCGGACATGGAACTCGCTTGGCCGCTTCGTTGAGCGGGGAGAAAAGGGCATTTTCATTCTCGCTCCGATGCTCGGACGACGAAGCACTGATGATGTAGCGACCGACGAGTCGAGCGAAGACGCAACAACCGACGGTCAGCGGACGCTGTACGGATTTCGGGCCGTTTATGTTTTCGAAAGATTATCTCGTGATTTGCGGCCAAGCCTCTGCGTGCCCGAATGATCCCGCCGGTAGATGTACTTCTCGATAACGACTAGCGCATCATCGCTCAATTCCTCTGGCCCGTGCAATATAAAGTAGTGCGCAAGATTGACTTCCAACCGTCGTTCTGTCCTTATGAACAGTACTGGTGCCATTGGTCTGTGTCAGCGACATTGTCGGAACGGACCTGCGCGTTCCTGCTCGTCCAAGCTGCGGTACCCAGCAACATGGAGAGGCAGACCTCGCAATCGACGTGCGAGGCGAACGGTCCTATGATGTGTGTTGCGTTCAAAAGCGCTCCGTGAGGAAGCAAAATGAATCGCTCTAAGCTTGCGCGTCTGATTCTCGCCATCGCCTTTTGGTGCTCAGCACTGTTTGCTCAAAACTCGCCGGCGCAGGAACCTGCAGACTTGAAGATTGAATTGCGCTCTGCTACTGGATCAAACCGCTTCCAACTCGGCGAAGTGATTCCGCTGGAGGTGTTCATCTCCACTAGCACGCCAAGCCGTTATCTTGAACCCTGCAAGATGTTTTGGGAGAGCTGCTTCGGCTATCCGCAGTGCCGGTTCTTGACCAACTGGTCGTTCGATGTCGTCCCCAACACGGGATGGACAGATATTGGTTGGCATGGCTGTATGGCAATGAGCGGGCCGACTATGGACGTCAAGAGTTCCGATCTCGCAATGGAGCCGAAAAAATACTCCTATACCTTGACCGATCGATTTCGCTTCGACACTCCAGGAAATTACACCGTGCGATTGTCATTGACCGTCGGTCTGGACGACGAAACCAACCAAATCAGGAATTCACCGAGTTCTCTGGCGAAACCCCATTCGGTGAGCAAGACGGCGGAGATAGTCTTGGAGATCACTCCTGCGGAAGATGAATGGAAAAAGAGCATCGTCGAGCAAGGTGTCGCTGCGTGGACCGTATCGCCGCCGGCTTACACAACGCCTCCATCGGCGGAATATTTGAAATATCAGCAGGAAAAGGACGCGCTGTGCAACTTGGGGACGCCGGAAGCTGCGGTAGCGCTGGCGGGACTTCTGGGCAGCGGAATCGACGTTACGCATTGCCTGAAGATCAATTCGCACAAAGACGTTGCGGAGGCAGAGATGCGCCGTCTGCTGGTGGACCCGAATGTTGGGGTTCGTCCCGTCTTTTTTGCAGCCTATGCCAAGCTACTCAGCCGAGGTCCGGTGAAGTCCGGTGAAATCTCCGCTGTGCCACCCAATGACGTGAATCATGTGCAGGAGACGCTGTTCGCGTCGCTACCGAAGAAGACGCCTGAGGCCATGATTCAGTCGCTTGAAACTGTACTCCGCAGCCCGATGTCAGGTTACTGGATAGTACAGGGTTCGGTTTACGATCTGCGCGATCATTTTTCCCCTGAAGTCATTGCCACTGCGGCGGCTAACTTTGATCGTCTCTCTGAGGAAGCTCAGGCGGCGCTGCTTGATACTGACTGGGACCATTTGCGATCTCCGCTGATGTTGCCGGTTGTTCGCCGCAAAGCGGAAGCAGGCGATGGCCATGCGTTGCTCCGCTGGCTGGAACTCGATCCCGTCGCCGCAACGGATTTCATGCGCCAGGAAGCTGTTCGGCCCGCGCCGCGCTTCTCCTCGCTATATCTGCGACTGCCTGAAGGATCGCTCCCAGCGGAGGAGCAGCAGATCGCCGCAAATTTTATAGCGCTCAACTCCGCCGGAGACCTGATACGCTCGGCGACTTTGCTGCATCGCTACACAACGCGCGCCACACTGCCCACCGTACTTCCTTTCATCGATCAGCATCTGGCCGAGTGGCCCTGCGCGGTCCAGATCCCCGTGTTGGCTTATCTGCTGAAGGTTTCGCCAGATGACGCGCGACCTCGTGTAGAGCGCTTAGTTGAAAAGGTGAGTCCTCCCTATTGTCCGCGAGGGGAGTTCTTCCCGAGCCTGGGATTCGTGGAAGCAAGTCCCGTCCTCGATAGTCTGGCAGCCAGGCAAGTTGAAAGTGGAACACCACTAGCTGCCGACGCGGCAGAATATCTTGGCAGATACGGCAGCGCAGCCATGAAGCCCGTGGTGTGGGAGCAGCTTTCCCGCTGGCACAAGAAGTATGTGGAAAGCGGAGCGAAACAGCGCATGAGTAGCCAGAAAAACACCCAAGATGACTGGCAACTCTACAACCTGGATTCGCGGCTGCTTCGAGCCTATGTAAATGCCCAGGGCTGGACGCTTTTGCCCAAAGATGTGAATGGCCTTTCCGCGCTAATAGGCAAAACGGAGAGCGAGGGACTCGCCTGCACGTTCAGCTGCAGCAGTCAAGTGAGTGTAGGGCCCGCACCAGGCAATTTCAATATTTACGGTCGTGTCAACAAGCCGGTATTTCCTGTTGATGATCGGATCGACTATCTAATGCCGACGCAACCGTTCCATTACTCGGTCAATCAGTACCGATGTGCGGATTTTAAAGCTCTCGAACAGAAGCTGCTGCAATTCCCAGCAGGGTCGACATTCAGCATCGCGCATACCGGAGACCTTCTCGACGGAGAGGGAGATTGGACTAAAATTAGCGCATTTCTGAAAAGCCAAGGCTACTCACTTAGGAATTAACAGCGTCGGAAAAGTACCCTGTGCTTGAAAGACCGACAGCCAATAGTCGTGCTAACTTCAGAGAACGCTTTCGATAGCCGCGGCAACATCATCACTCAATTCCTTCGCCCTCTGCAACGCTCCCTTGATCCTCACGATCTCAATCTCGCGGGCCGCGATCTGTCCGGCAGGTTCGCTGTGACCTTATGCAGCCACCAGGCTGCGCTCGTGGCTGGCCAACATGCGTCGAAAAATCGGCACCGCACTTTTCTTCGGCTGCGCGCGAGCACATCCGAGGCAGATCAGTCCTTTTGGGCAGTGATCCCCAGTGGGCAAGGCGCAGAGTTGCGTGCCCATGTCGCGCATGTTGCAGCTCTCCGCGAAAGCGGCCCATTCCGCCGCAGTCGGGTTCTTTAGACTGTCTTCGCCGTAGTAGGCGTTATAAAGACTGCGAACGGTCTTGCGATACTCCTCGATGAGATGACTAGGGTAGACCTTGGCGTAGATCATCACGGTGTCCGGAGAGGCGTGACCGAGCAGCGCTTGAATCACGTGCACGGGCATGTTGTTGTTCAGATGTTCGGATGCAAAGACGCGCCGGCAATCGTGCGGCGGCAGCACGAGAGGAGAGCCGTTTGAGCGGCGAGCTCCCGCGCCAATCGAGATCTCGCGGATACGGCTGCGAATGGTCTCGATGCCAGCGGTGCTGGGATGACGGATGCCCTGGATCAAATATGGCGCTGGAGGGCGAGGACGCTTTTCCTGCAAGTCCCAATGATCGCAAACCGGAACTGACTCGCTGTTGTAGAAGCGTTTTACGTATCGGATGATCTCCGCCAGGACACGGCCGAGCCCATCGCATATGGAGATGACGCGAGCGCGATCAAATTTCGACGGCTTGATGTGCAGGAGATAATAGATGCGGGTGTCGGGTATCTTTCGCTTGAGAATGTCGAACGTGGTTAGTTCGCTCGCCTCTTCGATGCGCAAGCCGCTCTGCACGAGCAGTTCCAGCAGCGCTCAATCCCAGAACGTGTCCACCTCGTCAGGGTTTTCGCTGGTGATGAGATCGATGAATTCGGGCGCGCCTGCTTCGATGGCGCCGCCGGAATCGCCATCGGCGGGAATGATGGTCTGGCAGAGCGTTTGCAAGGTTTTGTATTGGTGCGCGGAAAAGAATTTTGGAGTGTAGGCGCCCGTGACAGCGGCAGCTTTTCCTCTTCTGGTACGCGAACTGGAGGAAAGCAAGTACGAGGTTGTCGCCGGGGCACGTCGCCTCAGAGCGGCGAAACTGGTGGAACTCGAAAAACTTCCCGTCCGTGTGGTCAAACTGACGGATGCGGAGGCAATCGAGGCTCAATGCGTTGAGTTATCTGTAGTCCGCAAGAGTTTTCTTTGTTTAAGAGCGGGCCATCACGTCGTTTACATGTAAACAACATGGTTATTTTTGCGTTTTCGCTTGAGCAGTCCCTTCGTGCAAGTTTCGGATAGCGACCAACCTGCCAGAACTCGTGAATGAAGGTCGACGGAGAACGTAGTTATAAAAGCGCCGGGTATGCACAGCTAACTATTTCACGCTGCCGGCGGACGGTTCACTCCTCGCGAAGCAATATCACAGGATTAATGGACATCGCACGTCGCGCTGGAATCCACGTTGCAAGTAGGCCCAGCAGCGCCATAGAGAGGACAACACCAGCCAATACTAGGGGATCTCGAGGAGTTGCCTCGTACACGATGAAAACCAGCACTCTGCTGGCCAGAATCCCCCCGAGGAGTCCCGCTCCTGAACCCAAAGCCAGCAACTTGGCGGCTCGTCCTAAGGCTGCCTTTAACACTTCTTTGCGCTGCGCGCCAAGGGCAATGCGGATTCCCAACTCGTGTAAGCGCTTGCTGACCGAGTACGCGGCCATTCCAAAAATGCCTGTTATGGAGAGCATCGCGCCTAACCCACCCAGCACTCCCAGCGCAATCGATGCCGCCCGCGCAGGTAGCAGTGCAGTTCCTAGCTCTTTGTCCCAGGTGTTAATCGCAAGCGGCAGCCCTTCATCCAGGTTGCGGAGTGTCTGCTCCAGAACCGGCGCCAGATCCTGCGCGTTGTGATCTGCGCGCACGATCATCCAAGTCCCGGTCGACGGTGACTGCAACATCGAAAGGAACATGGCCGGCTGGGGTTCTTCGCTTAGAGTCTTATACTTTCCGTCCTCGACTATGCCGACGACCCGCACCCGCGTCCCGTCGCCGAACTTGAACGAATTGTCGATCGCCTTACTTTCTGAGCCGAAGAGCACGCGCGCAAACTTCCGGTTCACCACGGCTACGCTCGGAGCGCCTTGTTTGTCGTCCCATGTGAACTCTCGTCCTTGCAGCAGGGTAGTACCAGCGGCGTGAAAGTACCCGGGAGATACGGAGTACTCCATGGGATGCGCCGCCTCATTCGAACTGCGGTAGTCCGTCGTACTGTCCGTGAAGACCGTGTTCTCGCTCCAACCCAGGTTCAAGGGAATTCTGCCGGCGTAGGCAGCCGCCTTTACCCCAGGAATAGTATCGACGGTGGCGAGCATGCGTTTCTGCATAGCCGCGGCCTGCTCGCCTTTGTAGCCGGCCATATTCAGTTCTGTATTCACTTGCAACACGTTCTGAGGCACAAACCCGAAGTCGCTATGCAAAGAGCGAATCATTCCACGTACGGCGACCAGGGACGAGGTGACCAGCACTGCGCACAGCGCAATCTGCGCGCCTAGCAGCAAGTCGCGCAATGTCACGCGCCGGGAGTTCGTCCATCCGCTGGTTCCGCTCTTGATCCCCTGGAAAGGATCCGTCTTCATCACCTGGCGTACCGGCACCATTCCGAAAAGGAATCCGCTACCCAGCGCCAGCAGCAGCGCTACCGCATAAGTCAGCAGGTAGGGATGGATGTCAAGATTGATGGGGAAAGTGGGATCGGGACGCCAGGCGCTTAACATGCGCAGCAACACAACGTTTCCCACGATGCCCAGCGCACCGCCGGCAATCGAAATCAGAACTGCTTCGGTGATCAGTTGCCGCACAATGCGTCCGTGGCTGGAACCAAGCGCCAGACGCAGGGCGACCTCGCGCGTGCGATCCGCTGCGCGGGCAGTGAACAGACCGCCGAGGTTCGCGCACGCTGCCAGCAGGATCAGTCCGGCAAGCAGCATCAGCCCGGTTACAAAAGCATGCACTGGCCCTCCAAGCATGTCCCCCGCCAAACCGGGGCGCGCCAGCCTAAACGCCATGCCCTCGTCTTCCTTGGGATAGCTCTTAGCCAGATATGCCGCAGTACCGTTCAGATCGGCCTTGGCCTGCGCCAGAGTTACACCGTTCCTCAACCGGCCAATTACCAACCTTCCCCGATTGCCGCGCGAATCCAAATTGCTTGTGCCTTCAATCTGCTGCTGATTGACAAGGGGTGCCCAAAGATCTGGGGCATAGAACAATTCCGTGCCGCGGAACCCTTCAGGAGCCACGCCCAGAATCGTGTAGCTGTACTTATTGACCCGGACCGCGCGTCCCACCACTCCACGATCGCCTTGGAAATGGCTCTGCCAGTAGGCATAGCTCAGGACAATATAAGGAGCGCTGTTTGGTCCGTGCTCATCGCTGGCGTGGAAGAATCGACCCATCGAGGGTTGAACTCCAAGGACATCGAAGTAGTTCCCGCTTGCCGTATATAGCCAGATTGGAGCAGTTCTGCCATCTGAGTCCAGCCCAGCCGTCGACATCTCGTAGGCGATCAGACCATCGAAGGAGCGGTTCCGATCACTCAGATCGACGTAGTCAGGATAGGACTCCGATGGCTCACCCTCAGCCCTTTCAATCTGATAAAGGTTCTGCCCGCCCGGAACGTTCAGAGGTCGCAGCACCAGTTCATTAAGCAAGCTGAACACCACAGCGTTTGCGCCGATGCCGAGGGCCAGGGTCAAAACGGCTGCAATCGTGAAACCAGGAGATTTGCGCAACTGCCGAAGCGCATAACGAATATCTTGAGCTAGCCCAGTCATCCTGCGACCCCCTATCGAATGTTCAAGAGAAGCCAAAAGCCTCGTTCCTCAAGGTGCAATTCCTTTACCATCCGCGACGACCGTAAGCTACTGAGCCCTAAAAGGCGCGAGCCGCAGCGGGTGTCCGGTAATGAAGGGCTGTGTCCGAAAGTGGACGATTTTAGAGACGAGAGCCGTCGCTCAACCTATTCGAGCCGCATTACTGATGGTTCTACATCTTCCCACCACTCGACGAGAGTATTTGGCAGTTTTCGACACGAATCCTCAACTCTTGGAGTCCGCGGCGAATGACGAGCGACCCGGAAGTTGGCTGAAAACGCCGTGACAGGTCTCCGCTATCGCACCGTAAGCGCACTCCAGCAGGTCAGTTAACTCGCGGTTCTTCTCCTCTAGTTTCTTGATCCGCAATCGCAAAGTCGCTACGATACTTCTGCTTGAGAGGCACTCTCGGCGCTCACCCTTTGACTCGGCAGAAGTGCTCCAACTCTGCGATTTTCGCGATCGTATGATCCGGCCGCGCAATTCCTGTTGGTTGTACAGTCACGCCGCGCAGACGCGCCCTTCCGAGGCAACCGTGCGGAAGTTGATTTCCTGGTCAGCAGCCTCCATGCGCTGGAGCGCGGCTGTTGCGCATGCCAGCGCGGTTTTACTACGCAGCCGTGCGCTGCGTCTGAGACCTTCGATGTTTCTACGCATTTGCTTGCTCCAGCGATGTGATGATGTTGACTAGGTTGTTTCGCTCTTGACCATTCATTTCGAGCTGTCGAGTCCATCCGTTAGCGTTCGCCTTTTCAATCACGCGCTCCGTCTCGCGGAGCTCCGCTTTGTGTATATCGGGGAAGTTGGCATCGGTGCGAAAATGGGCGCAGTTCAGGCAGGCATTTGGATGAAGGCAGCGCGCGGCAACGACCGGAATCGCGCAGTAGCCGTTGGGCAGGGCTTGAGCTAGCACGTTGCGCGTGAACCAGCGCAGATCACCTGTATCGAGCAGCCCTTCTTCCGGGACCACTTTGCCGGTCACATCAACCAATGTTCCTTGCAGGTACTCGGAGAGTTTCTCCCGCAGAGTGGCGTCATGGATATGTGCGTACCGGTTCGTCATCTCTGGCCCGAGATGGCCCAGATTGCCTAAGTACAACCCGGAACGAAAAAAGACCTTTTCGATCTCGGATTGGCAACACGTCTGCAGGCTTGCGTCAGCCGCTTTCAATGATTGCCGACTCATGGACATCGTGCGGTGGATCAATCACGCTGCCCGGAACGCTTCGCCGCGCAAGAGTGATCAGGACGGCTTGGATGCTTGCCTGTGTCTGCTGGTAGCCTTTTACCTAGCTGAGCGGAATGACGGCCTGATGGTTGGTGATCTGCACACTGGCTATATAGTCGTGCCGTCTTGCGCCGAGCTTCACGCAGAACTCGACGCTCGCTGCCGCCAGACTGGTCGGGTGCCATCGGAATGGGTGCGAAGGTTCAACGCTACTTCCGCCTGAGCCTTCTGTTAGGGCCCAATACCCCAGAACCTCGGTCCGACACGGCTTTTGGATGGGTTCGATTCAAATATTCGTTAGGTCTTCACGAAACTTTACAGACGCAGCCGGGTTCCAATCTCCTAACCACTCGTCGTTTCACTCGTATGGCAGGACGAAACTCTACGTATCACCACACTCTTAAACGGGGCTTGGAGCAGTGTTCCCCAACGTTGAAGTCCGCCACCTTCTCGCTGTCGATATCCTCGCTGAGGAACTGAATTTCACGCGAGCTGGTCTTAGGCTGAATATAAGCCAATCTGCTTTGAGCCGACAGATTACGGACCTCGAAGAACACTACAGATTTCACCTGTTCACTCGTGACAAGCGGCGAGCCGTGGAACTCACCGATGCCGGTCGCGTTTTTGTTAAGGAGGCCCGCTCCGCCTTGTTGCTTATAGAACGGGCCGGGCATCTCGCTCATGCGGCCCATGAAGGAGCAGTCAATGTCTTGACGATAGGGCTGTCGCCATGTGTCGAACAGGACTGGATTTCGGGCCTTCTGACTATTCGCTTGCCGCTGTACCCCAGAATCCGAATTCGATGGCGTAGTCAGTTTCCCATCGACTTGGTCCGGAGCGTTCTAGCAGGCGAACTCGACCTGGCATTGGTTGCAGCACCGCCCGAGGACTCTCAGATCACATCTGTGTTGCTTTCTCGCCAATTTGACCGCCCTTGCGACCAATTGCGGCCATGTACCGAGAGATGTTCGCAGGAGATGCGATGTCGATTCTCTTGAGTATCTCAGGCGCGCTCTCGCCGCTAGTCGATTGATCTACAATCCACTTCGCAAGCTGGTTCGGGCACGCGGACGTTTGCCTTTGCCGATGGTCATGAGGTATCAACGAGCTACAAACTTCCATGCCACCACCGCAACAAAAAGCAGTGCTCCGACCGCATAGGCCCACATTCTCCCTTTTTGAAGCTTTTCATGATCTATCATGGGGCACCTCACATCACTATGATGCCACACGTCACATGCTAAAGCGAGGGTGTGGATATTCAAACTGACCCACTACCCATAGGTGAGAGTGGCGAGTACACAACGACAGCGCCTTCGCGTCTATCAGAGAAGCGATGGGTCGAAGCATCCGGTTTACGCGCGCCCGCGATGTGCCAGAGGAACTAGAACATGCGCGACAGACCCGAGCACCGTTTGAAGAGATTATCTTCATCGAACCGCACGCCGACGATTTTCTAAAAGTGCTTGCCGAAGCCAGTTTGCCCACGCGCATCAGGGTTTCCTGCCATCTTGCCCGCCTACAACAAATCCTCGATCGTGCGCATGCCCTGTTGCAAATTGAAGGGGTAACGCCCATTGAATGGAATCTTCTCAGGGTCGAGGAATGTGTCCAGAAAGCGATGGCCGGGCACGCCATGGATATACCCGACTTAGACGTACTCCTGCATGAGCCGCTCATCAGCACGATAGACCTCACAGGACCGCGCACCGCATCGTCCGGGCCAACGCGAATGATAAGAACCTCCGGGCATGTCCGCATTCGCGCCTTCGACGGCACGGAGCTGGCTGTCTACGATCCCGACGCCTTGCCCATTTTTTCCAGGCGGCTGGCGAAAGACCTAAAACGGAGATCAACAAATGCACACCGTGGCAGGGCAGCGTTCTAACCAACTGAACTACGTCCCCAACTTGTCTTCTTACTTTATCGGAAACCCGCGTATCTAGTGGCTTTCCTCAGTTTCAATCGATTCGCCTGCGTCCCCTGTTTCAACCCCATAGAACCAAATTCCGAGATTAATGGACACCGTGGACACCAAGCTAAACCGTTGTCCAAAAACTGTGCTACAAGCAACACGAACCCGGTGCGGCTGTCCCTGCACCGTGAAGGAATTGTAGCAGAGGCAATTCAAGTTGGTACAGGCTCCGAGCCCAGGATTTGGGCACACCTTAGCGCACAAACATGCGACAAATGCAAGAAACAGACCTTCTCTGCAACTGACTATTTGTTTGAGCGCCTGATTTCGATTCGCCTACGATTCTCGACCGAAGAACTTCTATGATGACGGATCCAGCGTCCGCTATCAAACGTGAAGTGCTGCAATTGATTGATCTGCAAATTGAAACATTGAAACAAGAGTCTTCGTTGGACTCTTCCCAGCTTTTAGAATATCAGGCTCGATCTGCGAAGATCCGAACACTTTATGCAGAGTTGGATCGGAATGGGCGGCCCAGGGCAGAGTTCAGGTTTCGGAGAGCATCCTGAGTCAGAACATACCTCTAGGTCCATACCTTCTCTAAAAAAGTCGGTTCCACTAACCTTGCTTGACACTCCTTCGCAGCCGGCCGAATGTATAGCTGCTTGCAACCTCGCCCAACACCGCCAGACGAGATTCTTTTTCGCGTTGCAACACCAGCAGTGTCTCATCGTCGTTGCGGAGTCCGCCCCGAAACGACTCCAGGCGTTGCAGCAGAGCCTCGCCCAACGCTTTCGCAGAGTCCACCGGAGCCTGACGCGCCCAGTCGAGAAGCTGTTCTCGCCCCAGTTCCTGTCCCGTCTCGTTCTCGGCTTTGGTAATACCATCTGTGTAGAGCACAAGAAGATCGGATGGCTCCAGAGTGACAACCGTCTGGCTGTAGTCCGTACCAGGAATTAACCCGACAGGTAACCCGCCGACCTTTTTAAGTTGCGAGTCTTTTCCCTCCTCCAGCCACCCCCAACTTCGTTCGGCGGCGTGATACCAGAGCGGAGGCGGGTGCCCTGCGTTGCTGAACGCCAGCCGGCCCGTGATGCGGTGGAAACTCAGGACGATTGCCGTGGCGTATTTCTTACTCTTGTTGAACGCTTCATTGAGGCCGCGCATGAAATCTGACTGGTCCCAGGCGTTGATATTGTTGTGCATGAGCCGGCGCAGCGTCTGGGTCACGGCACTCACATCGTGACCATGCCCGCTCACATCGGCCAAAGCCACGCGGGAGATCAGGTCATAATCGCAGACAGACATATAGTGAAGGTCGCCGCCTCCTTCTCCGTCGTCGAGGGGATGCGAGGCCACCCAGGCCATAAGGCTGGGCAGCTTTACCGTGCGACTGACCTTTCGATTGCCGCCCCAAACTTCAGTACACACCAAAGCATGGGGCTCTTCTGATTCATCGTGCATGGAACTCCATAGTGCCCTTGTTGTTTCATGTTGCGCAGGCAGTGCCCATGAGATGCCGGTCGCAAGAGATAGTTTCGTTGGGGGAAGCGATCCAGCATCGCGAAACATATTTCGAGTCTATGAATCTCATTTGGCATGAGGAACAGCGTCGGGATATTCGCTCTGCTGATCGCGACGACGCTTGCTGCGATGGATACCGCGCAGGCATCTGCGCCCAACCATCTCGGGGGACAGAGTTCGGTCTATCTGGCTCGTGCTGCCGGACAGCCGGTGGATTGGTATCCCTGGGGAGCCAAGGCTTTCCAACGGGCCAAAGAGTTGGACCGCCCAATTCTCCTGGAGGTCGGTGCGGTTTGGTGCCCATGGTGCGGACTCATGGACCGGGACACCTACACAAATCCTGAAACTGCAGAGTACGTCAATCAACACTTTGTTGCCGTGAAGGTCGACTTCGATGCTTCACCCAAGCTGGTCGCGCAGCTGCAGCGAGCTCAAGCTGTGTTGAATCTGCCTGCCGGGTTGCCCTTGACTTCTTTCATTACTCCAGATGGCAAGCTTTATTTTGGCGCGGGATATCTGCCTTCCGAAGGCAAAGGTGGCAAACAATCGTTTAAAGATGCGGCAGAACAGGCTCTTAAAGAATACGCGAATAAACAACAGATCAATGACGAATCGTTCCAATTGGAGGTTGCGAAGTGACCAGGAAAAACATATTGCTACATGGACTTTTATCGCTTTTGCTCGGCACACAAGCCCTGTTCGGAATTGACAACCTAAAGCTCAATTCAAAGCTCGACTATCAAAGCGATAGCCTGGATGGCCCACTGATCACCGGGGATGATGCGGAATCGGGCTTTGTCCCCGGCAAGACCAACTACGTCATCATCTACGGCGAAGGCTGCTTCAATTCGAAGAGACAGGCGCGACGGACCGTCGAACTCTACAACAAGTACCGCAATCAGGTGCACTTTGTGGTGATTGACCTGGACGTCAAGCGCTCGCCCGAGCAACAGCAACTGGTGAAGCAGTACTATGAAGGCTCCATCCCACACGTGCTGGTTTTGGACGTAAACGGGAAGCCACTCTACAACTCTGCGGGTGAAGTCGACTCAAAGCACATTGAGGCCGTCTTTGCAGAGTCGTTCAGTCGTTCGGCGTCAAGAACAAAATGAAATCCACAACGCGGATAGTTCCACTTCCTTTTCAACGATGGGTAGTAACCTTTTGGGATTGTCGGAATCTGATGGCCAGTGAGATCGGAGTCTTTCCATGCAGGGCAAAGTCGTACTTGTAACCGGCGCGAACGGGGGCCTTGGGGCGTATGTAACCCAGGCGTTTCTCGATGCCGGCGCGAGCGTTATCGGTACATCGCGCAAAATACAGCAATCGGATTTCAGTAGTCCAAGTTTCACCCCCTTGCGTGCGGAGATTTCGAGCCGCGAAGACGCTCAAGGTTTGGTGGATCAAGTTGTCGGGCGTTTTGGAAGGCTCGATGTTCTGGCACACACGGTCGGCGGGTTTGCCGGTGGTCAGTCGATCGCGGACACCGACGACGACACTTTTCAGCGGATGTTTGACCTGAATCTGAACTCTGTATTTCACATCCTGCGGGCGACAATCCCAGCTCTGCGGCAGACTGGCAACGGCCGCATTATTGCGATCGGGAGTCGTGCCGCTCTGGAGCCCGGAGCTGGGGTTGGCGCGTACAGCGCTTCCAAAGCTGCCATGGTTTCGCTCATCAGAACTGTGGCTCTAGAAAACAAAGATGCGGGACTGACGGCCAACGTGATCTTGCCGGGCACGATGGACACACCGGCGAACCGCAACTCCATTCCAAACGCAGACTTCTCGAAGTGGGTTCGCCCCTCGACGGTTGCCAGCCTGATCACTTGGCTGGCCAGCGATGCCGGCAAAGATATCAATGGGGCAGTGATTCCGGTCTACGGCAGCGATGTTTGAAACTCTCGCAAAAATATTCGTCTACGCTTTGGAGACATACGCTGGTCTCGGATTTATATTTGCCGTGCTTTTCGTGTCGATTGGAGTTCAGCGTTTGGACTCCGAAGCACAGGGCTCGGGCGTTGCATTCCGGTTGCTGATTCTGCCGGGAGTTGCCGCCTTCTGGCCGATGTTCCTTTACCGGTGGACACGGGGCATTGCCGAGCCTCCCGCGGAGAGGAATCCGCACCGGGAGTCGCGTAAGCCATGATTCAGCCACTCAGAACCATGCACCGTCGAGCATTTGTCGTGCTTGCCTTGATCTTGCCTGCGATCCTTCTGGCAGGAATCGAAGCACGGCATCCCGGCAAGAGCCCGACGGGACGTTCTCCTGAACTGCCGCCGACCGCATACCTCGTGCGGGAGTCGAACGGACTCTGGACGCAGCATTCGATTGCTACGAAGTTTTACGGCAGAGCAGACAGACCGAAAGACATCTACGTTGTTCTGCGACCGATGCAACCGCTGAACGAACCCGATTTGTTGCTCTATTGGAGCACCAACTCA
>Ga0074044_10002048_pt1 | contig 17807 bp, 15 predicted proteins | sample BogForMeECP23OM1_FD_94443 | JGI IMG/M metagenome (GOLD analysis project Ga0074044, IMG submission 94443) | Bog forest soil microbial communities from Calvert Island, British Columbia, Canada - Bog Forest MetaG ECP23OM1 | ecosystem: Environmental > Terrestrial > Soil > Wetlands ...
AGCCTGCCCACATCCAAAGATTGGTGCGGGTTTCTAGATACGAGGCGATCCAGAGCAGCGTGGTGAGCAGCAGGGCGACCAGGGCGTGCGACCACATGGAGTCGGCAGAGAAGTAGACGGCATAAGGGAAGAAGGCCCAAATCCACGTGGCTCCGACGGCGGTGCGAAGACCGAAGCTGCTGCGGGCGAGGAAAAAAATTGGAATACAGGTCAGAGCGGAAACCAGGCAATCGAAGCCGAGCATGACCAGCGCCGCGGCCTTGCTATAGTCCCCAAATAGTTTGAAGACCAAGCTCATCAGATAGGGAAAGACAGGACTGAGAATCGCCGTGGGGCCGGTTTCGATCCAATACGGATTGCTGAATCCGTGACCGTGGGCAAGGGAATAGGCGATCTTTCCCGTTTCGTAGCCGAACTCCCAGTGATCGCGGCCCGGGACTAAGAAATCGTGGTAGACAAAAGGGACCACGAGCAGGCGGAGCGCCAAGGCAATGAGAACAGGCCAAAGGAGGTGAGAACGACTCCGGGAGTCAGGTTGCGGGGTTTTCAGTACGGTTGGCTCACTGATTTTCATGCAGCAGTTGGCAGCCGCGGCGGAGCGTGCCACTCGAAATCCTAGAGGTTTCGCGCGCTTCGCCCTCTGCGTCGTTCACTGGTTGATACTACACGAATTTGTTTTGCGCCCGGGGACGAGAGACGAGCGCGGCGTGCTCTCGCATAGTCGGGCGATCCAACCGGGCGGTCGCAATGGACCCGCCGCGTGTATTTTTGGGGACGTAAATATAGCATCCGTCATGCGCGAGGCCCAATTCATACGAGGCCTCTAATGCGGAGAGCATCTGCTGGGTTATATCGGGATCGTCGTCATGTTTGAGGAAGTCAATGGAACAGCAGAGCTGTACGACCGCGATTTCGCCCCGGTTCAGGCGGTCCAAAAGATCATCCGGCTTTCCCATTCTTATCAAGTTGGCGCTGCCGAATGGATCGTATTCATAGGGTTTGTCGGCTTCGTAACAACGCAGCAAGGATTCGCAGAAGGCCGATCCGGCGTGAGCTCGCAGGAATGCAACTTCGGTTTCAAATTGCTCCTGCCTTACTGACAAACCGGAAATGGCGCCGTGGAAAAGCGGCGGTCCGGTGGCCCAGACGGGAACAAAGCAGAGGAGCAAAGCCAGGGAAGCGGCCACGGGGGCCCACACGTGCCGGCTGCTGATTGGTCCCTCCCAGAATCGATGCATTAAGAGGCCGACAATGATGGCGACGGATAGATAGAGGTCGAAGTAACAATTTACCCAGAGCCCAACGACGCCGCCGGAAAGGCAACCGACAACCAAGCAGGCCAAAAAGAAAAGGGCGACGATCCGAAGTCGACGATCCTGGAGCGATGCTTTCGTCCAGACCAAGGCGGCAATCATCGCCAGCGACACAGGTCCAAAACCGTACTCCATAAACTGGAGAATGGCCTTCTTCAAGGAATAGGTACGTGGGGAAAGCATGCTCGATACAAAGAATGGGCCGCCGACCAGCGTATGGACATATATCGATGCGCCCAAGAAGACAGCCGAGAGCGCCAGATATTGCAAAAGTCTCTTTCTTCCGACGAAGGCTAAATCGATCAGGACTGCTAAAGGAAACTCAATCAGGTTGTGCTTAACGCTACCACCGAGGACAAACAACAGGGTGGTCAACGCCAGGCGGGAGAACCGCGCAGGACCCGATATGTAGACGAGGAAGCCGGACAGGAAAAGGACCTGCGCAAACATTTGTGGATCGTCGGAACCGATGTACTCGTTAGCGGCGATGCAAAAGATCGCCGAACAGAAAAGAGAGCTGAAGAGGGCGGAGCGATAGTCGCGGCTGAACTTCCAGACGATGAGACCAACCAGCAAACAGGAGACAAGGAAGGATGCGAGGGATAATGATCGTCCGGCTAGGAGGTAGCCGAGGCCGATGCGATGCAGCCAGGCAACCACATAGAATGATAGCGCCGGGTAGCTGGCAGTGGTCGACGCGAATCTTTGGCCATAAAACGGCACATGATGATCGGCGGCAACGGCCATGTAGACGTTCCAGCCCTCGTTGTACCTGATTTCGAGGCTGGTAAGAGCGCGCAGAACTGGATAGATCATCAATGCGGCGGCGAACAGTGCCAGGAGGGCCACGGATGCCCATTCTGAGAGCGGTGTGCGCAGCGGGTAGGCTGGTTGTTCGTGGCCCGAAGCAGCGGGCACTGCGTACTGGTTCGTTGCTGCCATCACCTCTCCTGAATGATCTGATACCTACGCCTGGCAACGATCTCTCCGCCGAGATTCGGCGGCCCATCCGGCTCGCATGGGTGCAAGGTTACCGGATGGGCGCCCCCAAATTCCAAGGACCAAGCACATGCTGGCTTTGCTCTACCAACTGATCCTAAATGGCTCAGCGCCGGCGCACATATAGTGCCGATCCGACCTCCCCCAAAAGAGGATCCACAAGAGCATCTCGAGAACTGCCAGCGTATTCTCGGATGAGCAGTTGTACTAAAGCATCGTATCGGATTTCCCCGGGCTTTCCCCAAACGAGGATAGCGTCTGGACTCGCCTTGGATAGATCGCGGAGCAGCGCCGGCGTCTCTTTTACGTCAGGCAACTGATTTGCCGCAGCAATCAGGGTTCGATCCCCGAAGTATGCCGACTTATATCCCGCTTCCCAGCCGACTCCATGTTCCTGGTAAGGTCCAGAGCCGACACTTACAACCGTGGATCCCGGATGCGCTCTCAAGCTCTGGCCGGCCCGGTAGCACGAGATCTGGAAATCGCGACGAATCGTGCGGAAAGGAGACGAAGAGTAGACGAGCGACACAAATATTCCGACGACGATCAAAGCCAGGATACCCGTTCGCCACATGCGAAGCGCCGGACCCATCGGTTCCAGGAACCCCACGGCTACGGCCAGCAGAAGCGGGATAATCGGATAGAGATAGCGACCATCGAATACCAGCATGCAGTAAGCGAGCAAGAGACTCACACACGCCCATCCAACCATCGCCGCTATCGTAAATTCAATGGGATTCTGCTCTCTTCGTCGAATCTGAAGCGCAATCACAAATAGGAAAGCGGCGACTCCGCCCGGAGTTACGACGATCAGAAGCTCTTTGGCGGCCTTGGGCAGGTTGTGCGCCTCATGTGCGGCCAGTTCAGCTACGGCCTGCCTCGCGTCGATGCGATAGTGCCACAGCCACGACCCCGGCGGCATGGGATCGTCTACGTGGTACTCATCCATGAACGGCTTCGTGTCCTCGAGGACGGCGTAGGTCCTGTCCGGTTGTTGGTCATAGGCATGCGTCGACCATTGCAGAAAATTAACCTTAAATTGTGTTCCAGAGGTGAACGCGTCATATTTGAGGTGCAATACTCCCGCCCACGCTGTCGCCACCAGCAACGGCAGGATGGCGGCCAATACAAGGCATGCCGCCTGCCGCTTCAGAGGCGTCGACTTACGATGTCCGTGGAATAGGATGGAGAAAATCGTGGTCAGCCCGAGCCAGGGCAGAGCAAATGCTTTCGCCAGGAATGCGAGCGCGTGAATACCACCGAGTACCCCCCACCATCTTTTTTCATCCCTGCGGAAGCATCGCAGCAGCATGATGAAATAAACCAGCACCAAGGCCGCCAACAAGAAGTCGGGCGTAACCATCGCGACGGCAATGATCGAGAGTCCGCGGCATAGAGAAAACCAGAACACGGCCGCGGAACCGGCCAGCTCCGAATGCCAAAGACTCTTCGTGAAGAAGTAGAGCAGCGCTCCGCAGAGAAGATAGCTGCCGATGGTAAAGACTTTCCCGACGCGCGCCAGGTCACCATCGAATAAGGAACCGGTGGCAATCATCCAGGACAGGAGCGGACTGCGGAAATCGTTGATCGCCGAATAGAATTGGTGATTCCGCAGATGCCGGGCAATTCCAATGTAGTCAATGCCGTCAATATCAATCTGATGAAAACACTTCGAACCGAACCAGATAAGCTGAGAGCAGTAGCTCAAAGCCGCAGCCGCCAGCAGTCCGCGCGAGAGCTTGTGCTTGTAAGAGGACGACAATCTGCCCAGTTTCCTATCTTCGCCAACGCACTGCTATGAAAGCCGCGCCCGCGCCTGTCCCAGACTGGCGGGATTTCCAAAATAGTCTATAGCAACGTGAGCGCAAACTGCGGCGCCACCTCGTCGGCACTGGCATCGCGAGTGGCCGCTTGGGCGTGGCCGTTACAAGCTGTTGCCCTCATGACTTAAGTTTCGCCGCATTTCGCGCGGGCTCACATTTCACATTGCATCCCGCCACCCGCTACCGCAAACTTGGAAGCAAAGCCATTCATGCCCGTTGCTGCTACCAAGCCGGCGATTGCGCCCCATCTGACGCAAGGGATTTTTCGTTCCATCTTTCGTTCCCCAGCTCAGCGCAGACTGGTGTTGAGCCTATTGCTGGCGGTGGTCACGCTGGCCCTTTACAACCCAGTTTCGCGCAACGGGTTTGTGAACTTCGATGATGACCGCTACGTGACCGAAAACCCTCACGTGCTCGCGGGTCTCCGCTGGAGCACGGTTTCATGGGCGTTTACTTCGTTGGAGCAAGCGAACTGGCATCCGCTCACTTGGCTGTCGCATGCCCTGGACTGCCAGCTTTTTCAGCTCAATCCAGTCGGGCATCACTATGCGAGTCTCTTGCTGCACGCTGCGAACGCGCTGCTGCTGTTTCTGATTCTGCAGTGGTTCACCGGATACACGGCGCGCAGCCTGATGGTGGCTGCGCTCTTTGCCGTGCATCCACTCAATGTGGAATCGGTTGCGTGGGTAGCGGAGCGCAAGAACGTGCTTTGCATGTTCTTCCTGCTGCTGGCGATTGCGGCTTATGGATGGTACGTCCGTCGCCCCGGCGTTGCGCGCTACGTGTTGGTGGCAGTTTTGTTTGCTCTGGCGCTGATGGCGAAGCCGATGGCCATTACGCTGCCGTTGCTGCTTCTGTTGCTCGACTATTGGCCGCTCGGTCGAATACGGTTTCCCCGCAAAGCTACGTTTTACGACGAAGGGCGAGTCTGCTTCGAGAGCTCCACGCAGCCTCTGACGACGTTGTGTTTGGAGAAGCTCCCGCTTCTGGTGCTTTCGGCGGGGAGCGCGGTCATCACCATGATGGCACAACGTGCGGGTGGCGCCGTGCTCACAAGCGCCGAACGTTCTCCGCTGCTGCGGCTTGAAAACGTACTGGTGAGCTACGCGCTTTATATCGAGAAGGCGATCTGGCCATCGCATCTGGCGGCGCTTTATCCTTATCCGCACGCATTGCCGCCGTGGGAAGTTGCGGCGTCGGCGAGTTTTCTGCTGGCCGTCACTTACGCCGCGCTTCGATATCGCCAGCATCGCTATCTTGCGGTGGGCTGGTTTTGGTATCTCGGGACAATGGTTCCGATGATTGGCTTGGTGCAGGTTGGAAACCAGGCCATGGCCGATCGCTATGGTTATCTGCCTTTGATCGGCCTTTTCATAATGATTGTTTGGGCTACCGCGGAGTGGGCTAGCGCCCATCAGCTCTCGGTGAAGTATCTGGCCGCAGCCGCACTCGCCTGCCTGCTCGCGTTCTCCGCCGTTACTCGCAATCAGATTGGGTATTGGCACGACGATTTCGGTCTTTGGGCGCACGCTCTGGCCGTTACTCGGAACAATTACGTGGCCGAAAATAATTTTGGCAACGCGCTGGTCCGGCAAGGGAGAATCGACGAGGCTATTATTCACTTCCGAACCGCCTCCATTCTGGAACCCCTGGACCCGACCAGCCAACTGAATCTGGGAATCTACGCCGAGCAGCACGGAGATTTGGGGCAGGCCAAAGCGCGCTATGAAGCGACGCTGAGGTTGGCGACCGATACGCAACTCCGTGCCACTGCTTATGCGAATCTGGGCACCGTCTACTTCGCGCTTCACGATTACGACCGGGCGCAACAGAACTTCGATGCCGCCCTGAAACTAAAGGGGGCGTTCCCGGTTGCTTTTCTCGACATGGGCCTGATCGCAGAGAAGACCGCGCAAACGGCCGCTGACTGGAGCCGCGCTGCTAGCTACTTTGCACACTTCGCCGATCTCGAGCCTACCGATGTTGGATATCTACTGCTGGCTGACGCTCTCCACCACGCCGGGCGCGCGCAGGACGCTGACTTGGCCTACCGGCGGGCCCTGCAACTATCGAGCGATATCTCGCAATCGCGGCAGCGGGCGGCTCAGTTGTTGGCCCAGTAGTCGGCGTCGAACCTCGTGGGACTGCGCGTTGCCAGTCTCATTGCTCCTCGCGCTGTTCCCCTCACATCGCTCCTCGCCTCCGCCATCTGGCCCTGATCTTCCGTGACCTCGGAAGCACGCTCGGCGCTTGCTAAGCTCCGAGTGAGTTCAGGAGGGTCCTTTGCCCGCAACCGCTCAGAAAGCTGCTCATACCGCAACCATCAAAATTCTTTACGGCGAGTCCGACGAACAAACGCTCTCGCGCCAAGCCGCTGAGATGACCAAAGCCGGACATCACGTGACCACCGCCCTCAACCGCCGGGGCGTTCAGGAGGCCCTGCGGCAGGGCACTTTCGACCTTGTCATTCTCGGCGCAACGTTGTCCAAGGACGATCGCCATCACCTGCCTTACATGGTCAAGAAAGCTCACGCGGGAACGAAGGTTCTGGTCATGCATGCCGGCACGCACCATCACGAAGTCGATGCCGCCGTTGATCCCAATATCAGCATGCACCGAATCCTCGAGAAGATTGCGGCGCTGATCCAGCCCGTGGCAGCACGGTAGATCGTTCGAAAATCACGTGGGGACAGACGCCCTCGTGTCCACGCGAGCGTAGCTCGCGCGTTTTTCATCCTTCAACAAAAAAGGTCTGGCCGGGTGGAGAGAGCAGCACCCGCCAGACCCGCCAGACTTCCAGGCTGACAAGATTATTTTCGCCAACCACCACCCGAGCAGTTGTCACGGGTATGTCAACTTGTCGTCATTAATTCCGGAGTCCATAGAAAGCCCCAAACTTAAAATGGGCCGCCAGCCAAGAAGCGGTGACACTTCCTTGGCTATCGGCCCATTCGATCCGGACTGGGATCGGAGGTGATAGCTACATGCTAAACCCTCGGCCCTGATTGTCAAGGAATCAATTTCTGCGCCTTCGACCTCTGTCCCGGAGTGGGAAATCTCCCGCAAAAATGCGCCGCGTCATTGACACCTCATCTCTGGCAATGTTACCGTTATTGGTTTTAGAAACGGCTCTCCTTCCATCGGAATCAGCCAGTAAAATCGGCAAGGACACGATCGTCAGTTCGGTCAGCAAAGAATGGAACAGACACTCCGACAACTAGGCGAATTACTGCTCGGAGCCGTACCCACCGTCATCCTGCTGGCCACGCTGTATATTCTGTACACTTTCATCGTGCAGCGTCCGCTGGCGGCCGTACTCGCCGAGCGGCGCAACCGGACTCAGGGGGCTATGGAGAAGGCGCGGGCGGATATCGCGGCTGCCGAGGCCCGCACGGCCGAGTACGAGCAGCGCCTCCGCGAAGCACGCCAGAAGGTTTTCAAGAACCAGGAAGCCCGTCGCCAGCAGGATACCCAGTCGCGCACCCAGGCGGTGAATGAAGCCCGCACTAGAGCGCAGGATCAGGTTAAGCAGGCGCGCGCCGCCATCGAACAGGATAAGCAGCAAGCCATGTCGAAGCTGCAAGCGGACGCGGCCCGACTGGCCAACGATATCGTGCGCGCCGTGCTGCGTCCCATGGCATCGCCCAGCCAGGTCGGTGGCCAATGATGCTTCAGACCTGGATGCTTCAGGGAATGAAAACCAAGGCGCTGACCGCCATTTTCCGCACCCTGCTGGCGCTTTTGTCATTTTTGTTGCTGCTTCCAACCCGGCTCGCCGTCGCACAGGAGCAACCCTCAGCCCAGCCTTCCGAGCAGACGTCCGCAGCCCCTGAAAATGGAACTAAACAATCCGCGGCTGGGCACGTGGGCATCGGACAAGAACTGGCCAAAGAGACCCGCGAGGCGGCCGGAGAAGACGAGGAAGAAAACGTAAAGCTGAAGCACGCCAAGCCGGTGCAATGGCTTGCCGCTAAGATCGGGTGGAGCGTGCATGGCACGCATCTTCTCTTGTCTGGTCTCAACTTTGCCATCGTCGTGGTTATCGTTTTCTGGGCCGTGCGCAAGTTTGTGCCCGGTGTATTGCACAATCGCAACGCGTCCATTCAGCAGGCATTCGAAGAAGCACGGGCGGCCAGCCACGATGCCAATCGCCGCCTGGCGGACATCGAGAATCGTCTGCGGCAATTGGATGTAGAAATCGGACAGATGCAGGCGACGGCGGAAAAGGAAGCCGGCGCGGAGGAAATCCGCATCAAGAAAGCCGCCGAGGAGGACGTTCGCAAAGTGGTGCTGGCGGCGGAGCAGGAAATCGCGGCGGCCGCCAAGCAAGCTCGCCGCGAACTGAGCACGCATACGGCTGGCCTTGCGATCGCACTCGCTCGCCAACAGATTCACGTCGATTCCAATACTGACCAGGTGCTGGTGCGCACGTTTGCCTCAGGGCTCGCTTCGCGTCCCTCCGGGCATGACGATGACAACCACGGCGGAAAGGATGGGCGCTAACCATGGCTTCCGTGGTGGGCACATACGCCCGGGCTTTCGCCGATGTCGCGATGACCAAAAGCAACCTGCTCGATCCCGCGCGCGTATTGCAGGAATTGCGCGGCATCGAGGCGCTGCTCAAGGAAAGCGATCCGTTGCGGCGGGTGTTGGAAAATCCGTCCATTCCCGGCGAGGGGAAACGCGGCGTGCTCGATGCCATCACCAGTCGACTGGGCACGACAAGGCAGGTGCGGAATTTTGTTGCGGTACTCATCGATCACAGAAGGCTACCGCTGTTCAGCGAAATCCTGAAACATCTGGAGCGGGAATTGGACGAGCGCCAGGGCTTGGCGGAAGCACAAGTGAGCAGCGCGCGGCAGTTGAGCGACCCAGAAAAGCAAATGCTCGAAGCCGAGATCACGAAAATGACGGGCAAGAAGGTTCGCGCGCGTTACGAACAAGACGCCTCGCTGCTGGGCGGAGCCGTCGTGCGAGTGGGCAGTACCATCTACGACGGGTCGGTGAAGGGGCAGCTGGAACGGATACGGGAGCAATTGGTGGAGAGCTAGCGATCGGCCACCGTCTCTCAGGGGTTTTGCTGGGAGCTGAGAGCTGAGAGCTGAGAGCTGACTTTATGGCACAAATCAGAGCAGACGAAATCACGCAATTAATCCGCGAGCAAATCGAGCACTACGAATCGAAAATCGCGGTCGACGAAGTTGGCACCGTCATCACGCTTGGTGACGGCATCGCCCGAGTCTATGGCCTCGACAAGGTCATGGCCGGAGAGTTGCTCAGCTTCCCGCACGGCATCGCCGGCATTGCCATGAACCTGGAAGAAGATCAGGTGGGCGTGGTCATCCTCGGCGAATACACCGAAATCAAGGAAGGCGACGAAGTCAAGCGCACCGGCCGCATCATGAGCGTGCCCGTGGGCGATGCCCTGATCGGCCGCGTCGTGAACTCGCTCGGCCAGCCCATCGACGACAAGGGTCCGATCGCGACCGACAAGTTCATTCCGCTGGAGCGTATTGCTCCCGGCGTCATCGATCGCCAACCCGTGCGCGAGCCCATGGCTACTGGGTTGAAGGCCATTGACTCCATGATTCCCATCGGGCGCGGACAGCGCGAGCTGATCATTGGCGACCGCCAAACCGGCAAGACCGCCGTTGCTCTCGACACCATCATCAACAGCAAGGGCAACAATCTTATTTGTATCTATAACGCCGTCGGCCAGAAGCGCTCGTCGATTGCGCAGGTGGTCAAGATTCTCGAAGATGCGGGCGCCATGGAATACACCATCGTGGTCGCAGCGTCAGCCTCCGAACCGGCTCCCATGCAGTACATTTCTCCCTATGCAGCCTGCGCCATGGGCGAGTTCTTCCGTGATTCAGGACGCCACGCGCTCTGCATTTACGACGATCTTTCGAAGCACGCCGCTTCCTATCGAGAGATTTCGCTTTTGCTCCGCCGTCCTCCCGGACGCGAAGCTTATCCCGGAGATGTTTTTTATCTCCACTCGCGTCTGTTAGAGCGCGCCGCGAAGTTGAGCGACGCGAACGGCGGAGGATCGCTCACCGCGCTTCCCGTAATCGAAACGCAGGCGGGCGATGTGTCGGCTTACATTCCGACTAACGTGATTTCGATTACCGACGGCCAGATTTATCTTGAAACCGACCTGTTCAACCAGGGCGTACGCCCCGCCGTGAACGTGGGACTCTCGGTAAGCCGCGTGGGCGGCAGCGCGCAGATCAAGGCCATGCGGCAGGTTGCGGGAACGCTCAAGCTGGAACTCGCCCAATACCGCGAACTGGCGGCTTTTGCGCAGTTCGGCAGCGATCTCGACAAAGCCACGCAGGCGCAGCTCAATCGCGGCCAAAGGCTGGTCGAACTCCTTAAGCAGGGCCAGTTTTCGCCGCTCCCGTTCTCGAAACAGATTCTGATCATCTTCGCGGGCACGAGCGGAGTTCTCGACGACATGCCGGTCAACCAGGTGCGTGACTTCGAGAAGGACCTGTACAAGTACGTCGAAACCACGAACCCGGGCCTGCTCAATACGATCATGGAAAAAAAGATTCTGGACGACAATTTGAAAGCGGAGATGTCCAGAGTGATCAAAGAAGCCAAGCAGCAATTTGTGGATTCGAGGCAAGCGGTAGCGAAGTAGTTTTGTAGAGACGCGGCTTGCCGCGTATTCTCTGCGGAGATCGAGACGCGGCAAGCCGCGTCTCTACATAACATGGCAAACGTTCTCGACATCCGGCGCCGTATCCGCAGCGTGGTCAACACGCGGCAGATTACTAAGGCCATGAAGACCGTCTCGGCGGCCAAGTTGCGGCGCGCGCAGGAGGCGGCGCTGGCTGCGCGTCCTTATTCGCAGATGCTTACGAACGTGCTCAAATCGCTGATTTCGCGCGCCGATATCTACGATCCGATTACGGGAGAGCCGCGTCATCCCTTGCTTGCCGAGCGTCCTGAAAAAAACATCGCGCTGATCGTGGTTACCGGAGATAAGGGCCTTGCCGGCGCATTCAACACCAACATTTTGAAAATGGCGTCAAGATTTATCCAGTCGAAGCCCAATGAGAATATCAACCTCGAATGCATCGGGCGCAAAGGGCGCGACTTTATGCGCCGCCGCTTCCCCATGGCGCCGCAACCTCCCGAGGAAACGATCGGAAACGATGGAGAAGCGGGTGCGTCGCCCGTTCACGCCGATGCGGAAGCGGCGCCGGAGCGCGCCGGACGCTTGCAGATAACGGGCGAGTACGTTGGAGTTCTCGGTAAGGTCGATCACAATTTTGCCAACACCCTTAGCCAGGGCTTGATCGCTCGCTACTGCCGCGGCGAGATTGACGCGGTCTACATTCTCTTTAACGAGTTCAAGTCGGTCATCGCGCAACGGTTGGTTGCGGAGCGCCTGCTGCCGATCAAGGAGATTGGCGAAGTCGACGTCCAGATGGCGGAAGAAGCTTCGGAAGAGGAACGCAAGCAGCGAATTGAGGCGGCCAAGACGGCCCACGTCGGCCTGCGTGCCATGGATACGACCGCCGTCGATGAGGCTGCGGCTCGCTTCGCCACGTTGCCGGTGGACTACATCTACGAGCAGCCGCCGGAGCAACTTTTCGAGGGCATTCTGCCGAAGTACGTCGGCATCCAGATTTTTCACGCACTGCTGGAGTCAGTCGCCGCCGAGCACGCCGCCCGCATGACGGCGATGGATGCAGCAACCAGCAACGCCAGCGATATGATCGAGTCGCTGACGCTGATCATGAATCGCGCCCGTCAGGCCAAGATCACCAAAGAAATTATCGAGATTGTAAGTGGAGCAGCAGCGCAGTGAGCTAGGAGCTAAGAGCCAAGAGCTGAATTATGTCAGAAAATATCGGAAATGTAATCCAAATCGCCGGCCCCGCCGTCGACGTGCAATTTGTCGAAGCGACGATGCCTCCTATTTACCAGGCCCTCCGCGTCGTCAGCGACGGCTTTACCGTGCCTTCTCCCATCAACGTCATTCTTGAGGTGCAACAGCATCTCGGCGAAGGGCGTGTGCGCTGCGTCGCCATGGAAGCGACCGACGGCATGGTGCGCGGTATGAAAGCGATCGATCAGGGTGGACCGATTTCGGTTCCCGTCGGCCGGGGAACATTGGGCCGCGTGATGAACGTGATTGGCGAACCCGTGGACAAACTCGGCCCCATTGCCTTCGAAAAAAGAATGCCAATTCATCGCCTCGCGCCAGCGTTCGATGAACAGTCAACCACGGCCGAGATGTTCGAGACCGGCGTGAAGGTGGTAGACCTCATCCAGCCTTTTTTGAAGGGCGGAAAAATCGGCCTCTTTGGCGGCGCGGGCGTGGGCAAGACCGTGGTCATCATGGAACTGATCAACAACGTCGCCAAGCAGCACGGGGGATTCTCCGTGTTTGCGGGCGTCGGCGAGCGCACCCGTGAAGGCAACGACCTGTGGCTCGAAATGAGCGAGTCGGGAGTTATTAAGCCGGGCAAGCCAGCCGAATCGAAGGCGGCTTTGATCTATGGCCAGATGACGGAACCACCGGGAGCGCGCCTCCGGGTTGCGCTGACCGCGCTGACCGTGGCCGAATACTTCCGCGATGAAGAAGGCTCGGACACGCTTCTGTTCATCGATAACATTTTCCGCTTCACCCAGGCGGGCTCCGAAGTATCTGCTTTACTGGGACGCATGCCCAGCGCCGTCGGCTATCAACCCAACTTGGCAACGGAGATGGGTGAATTACAAGAGAGAATTACTTCTACTAAAAAAGGATCTGTCACTTCGGTGCAGGCAATTTACGTGCCGGCGGACGATTTGACCGATCCGGCGCCGGCAACCACGTTTGCTCACCTCGATGCCACGACCGTGCTTTCACGTGCGCTTACCGAGATTGGAATTTACCCGGCGGTCGATCCGCTGGCTTCCACTTCGCGCATTCTTGATCCTCGAATCGTTGGGCAGGATCATTACGATGTGGCGCAGATGGTGAAGAAGACGCTGCAGACTTACAAAGACCTGCAAGACATTATTGCCATTCTGGGCATCGACGAACTTAGCGAAGACCAGAAAGTGACGGTGGCTCGGGCACGCAAGATTCAGAAGTTTCTCTCGCAGCCATTCTTTGTGGCCGAGCAGTTCACGGGCACTCCGGGACGCTATGTGAAGATCGCCGACACGGTGAAGGGTTTCCGCGGGATTGTGGAAGGGAAGTACGACGACATCCCCGAGCAGGCTTTCTACATGAAGGGGACGATTGACGAAGTGCTGGAGACTTCGGAAAAGATGAAGGGCGCAGCAGCGTAAGATCGGTCGCTGGTCGCTGGTCGTTCGTCGTGAGCCGTTGGGAAATTCCCAGCGGCTGACTTGGCGAGCTAACGACGAACGACCAAGCACGAACGACCAAGCACTAGTGACCCATGTCTGATACTTTTCAACTCGAAATTGTTACTCCCGCCCGGCTGCTGGTGAAGGATGCGGCAGAGGAAGCGCAGATTCCGGGGGTTACCGGGTATTTGGGCATTCTTCCTGGGCACGCTCCATTGATTACCGAGTTGGGGGTGGGCGAAATCAGCTATAAGGCCAGCGGCGCGACGCACATCCTGTCGGTGGCGTGGGGATTTATGGAAGTCCTGCCTGACAAGGTTACCATTCTGGCCGAAGCGGCCGAGCATCCACAGGAAATTGATATTGAGCGCGCGCAAAAAGCCAAAGAGCGGGCTGAGCAGCGGCTGAAGAGCAACAGTCCTGAAGTTGATTACACGCGCGCTGAAGATGCTTTGCAGCGCGCGGAAACGCGTCTGAACGTCGCCAAGGACGTTGCGAAAGAAAAGTAGATTCGCAGCTTTGACATCAGACCACCCTTGTCATGCTGAGCGAGGATTGAGCTTCGCACGCGAAGCTCAACCGCAGTCGAAAACACCCCTACCCCCTCCACTGCGGCGAGCCGATCAGGATGTCAACAGAGCCCGATCAGTCGCCTCTCAATTCGCTTTTGGCGCCTTCATCCCCAATTCCTTCATTACCATCTGTAGATCCTTCCAAGCCTCACCCTTCTGTCTAGGATCGCGCAGCAGAAATGCGGGATGGTAGGTGACTGCCAGCTTGCATCCATCCCAGTGGGGATCAGTGTCTCGTGCCCCCGCCGGACGGAAGTCATAAAAGCGCCCACGCAACTGCATCATCGAAGCGCTCATTGCCAGCAGCGTCTTGGCCGCCACTGCGCCGAGGGCTACGATCACCTTCGGCTTGATCACCGCGATCTGCCGCATCAGAAATGGGGAGCAAGTGTCGCACTCCTCGCGCTCCGGCGTGCGATTACCCGGGGGGCGGCACTTCACGATGTTTGCGATGTATACATCCTTGCGCTCGATTCCCATAGCCTTGATCATGTTGTTGAGCAGTTGTCCGGCGCGTCCCACAAAGGGCTCACCCTGCGCGTCTTCATCGGCGCCCGGGCCCTCGCCCACAAACATCAGCTCCGCCTTCGGATTGCCAACTCCGAACACAATCTGTTTCCGTCCCTGCTTGTGGAGCACGCAGCGGGTGCAGTCGCCCAGATCCTCGCGGATGATCTTCAGCGCCTTTACCGGATCGCTCACACTCTGCTCCGGCTTGAGCGCGATCACTTCGAAAATATTTTCCTCGATCGCAACTGGAGCCGCGACCGCCATGGCCTTTCGTGGACTCATTTCTTCTCCTGGTTCAAGTGTGTGCTGCGCGACAACGACTTCCGCTTCGTCCAGTGCAAGCGATGACGCCGACGACGGGCGGCGGTAAAAATCATAGATGCCCATTTCGTTGTAGTAGCGGATGCGCGCAGCAAGGGCGCGGCGGAGTTCAGGATCGAGGACGTGGGGCATTGCGGATAAGAATAACAAATTGCAGGATTGCAAGATGAGAAACGGCGGTGAGTCGGTGAGTTCTTTCGAAAGGGGCGGCCGACGGCGGCCATCCCTGCGTAACCGAACTAGATATGGATCGCCGCGCGCTTGCGCAACTTCACGACCTGGTCGAGCACGCGGTGCGCCACTTCCCACTTCGAGGTTTCGGGAACCTCAACCACTTCGCTCTGCGAGATGATGGTGACCGCGTTACGGTCGGAATCAAAACCAACGCCTTCGCGCGAAACGTCATTCACTACGATAGCGTCTAACGATTTTGCGGCCAGTTTCTTGCGCGCGTTCTCGAGTACGTTCTCCGTCTCGGCGGCAAAGCCCACGACGATTTGCGCAGTCTTCTGCCGCGCGACCTCTGCCAGAATATCCGCAGTCGGCTCCAGTTCCAAAGTCATCTCGCCCTTACGCTTGATCTTCTGTCCCGACGCAGCCTTTGGCCGGAAGTCAGCCACGGCCGCGGTTTTGATCACCACTGTGCTCTGGGGCAGCAATTTCAAAACCGCAGTCCGCATCTCCTCCGCTGTCTCGATCGGCGTCAACTCGGCCGCGCCCGGAGCGGCAATCGCCGTCGGGCCGCTCACCAGCAGGACACGCGCTCCACGGCGAAGCGCGGCTTCCGCAATGGCATAGCCCATGCGCCCGCTCGACCGGTTCGTCAAATATCTTACCGGATCGATTTTTTCCCGCGTCGGTCCGGCCGTCACCAGAACGGTTTCGCCGGCCAGATCCTGCACGGCGCCAAGGGCCTCCATGACTGCCGCCACAATCGTTTCATTCTCCGCCAGTCGACCCGCGCCGGTCATGCCGCAGGCGAGATAGCCCTGGCCGGGTTCGACGACGCGAACGCCACGCTGGCGCAGGATTTCGAGATTCGCCTTCGTGGCGGCGTGATTCCACATGTTGACGTTCATCGCCGGAGCCACTACCACAGGAGCGGTGGTCGCCAGGTAAAGAGTGCTGAGAAAGTCGTTTGCAATTCCCTGCGCGAAGCGCGCCAGCACATCGGCGGTCGCCGGCGCGACCAGCAGTGCGTCGATCGCCTGCGCGATCGCAATATGCTCGATCGCCGACTCGACATTCGCCTGCGACTCGTCGGAACCGAAGAGGTCGGTAATAACCTTTTCTCCGGAGAGCGCGGCGAACGTGAGCGGACGCACGAACTCCTGCGCGGCGCGCGTCATCACGACTTGCACACGAATACCGCGGTCTTGCAGAAGACGTACGATCTCCGCCGCTTTATAAACTGCAATTCCGCCCGTCACACCCAGTGCAATCTTCATAAAAACAAGAACACGGCCATGGTTTAAGGACCGCCCCGTTGCCGGCCGGAAACTGTCTAGGCGTCTTCCGCGAACACCTTATTTAGCGACTCGGCTGCGGCCACGACCGGCAGTTTCGGAACTTCCGGAATCAGCCATTTCACCTTGCCCGCCTTGATTTCATCCTGTGCAATGCGGCAGGGCTTGCGCGAACCGGTATCGATCACGGGCGGCGCGCCGCCTTGCAGTTGCCGCGCACGCCGTGCCGCCACCAGAATGTAGCGATAGTTGCTGTCGAACCCTTCTACCAGCTTCATACTCTCTCTCCCCCGTAACTTTAGTTACCCTTGACCGCTTGCGGTTGAAACGAAGCCAGAATCGGCTGCACCCGCTCACGTGACGCTTCCAACCGGCAAGCTTGTGCCGCTTGCACTCGCCGCGCTTCTTCACTGGAAAGTTCAACTCCGCTGCGCAGCAACCGCTCCGCCACCACGATCCCCTTTAACTGGTCGGCCGATTGCTCGAGCAAGTTGTTCACTAATATATAGTCGTATTTCGAGTAATTCTCAATCTCTCGACGGGCCGTGTCCAGCCGGCGACGGATTACCGCATCCGAATCGAGGCCCCGGTTGCGTAATCGCCATTCCAGTTTCTCCCGGTCCGGCGGAAGAATAAAGATGCTAACCGCGTCGGGGATTCTCTGCTTGACCTGGCCGGCGCCTTGCACGTCGATATCGAGCAGCAGATCGCGGCCACGGGACTCGGCCTCGCGCAGAAAGCGTCGCGCGGTTCCATAGTAGTTGCCAAAAACGTCGGCGTGCTCCAGAAACTCGTCCGCCGCGATCATGGCTTCAAATTCTTCCCTGGAGACGAAGAAATATTCCTTGCCATTTTTCTCGCTACCCCGCGGCGACCGCGTGGTGTAGGAGATGGAGAAGTCCAGGTTACGAACCATCTTGAACAGTTCGTTCACCAAGGTGGATTTACCCGAACCCGAGGGCGCGGAAATGATATAGACGATGGTCATTCCAGGTTTTGCACCTGCTCCCGCGCTTTCTCGATTTCCGACTTCATCAGCAGCCCCATCTCGGTGATTTTCAAGGCGCCGCCCGCCAGGCCGGATGTCTTGGAAAGCAAGGTATTGGCCTCGCGGTTCATTTCCTGCAGAAGAAAATCCATCTTCTTACCCACTTCGCCGCCCTGGTCGAGCAAATCGATAAAATGCTCCACGTGCGCATTCAACCGGACCAGTTCTTCCTGGATGTCGCTGCGGTCGACCAGCACTGCCACTTCCTGCAGGATGCGCTCTTTGTCGACTTGTGCGCCGAGCAACTCCTGCATGCGCGCCCGCAGGCGTTCGGAATAGCTGAGCAGAATCGTGCCGCGATGCGCGTCGACTCCGACCGCGGCTTTTTCCAGATTTGCCATACGCGCGCGCAACTCGGCGCTGATGCTGCGGCCTTCTTGTTCCCGCATCTCATTGAGTTTTGAAAGCGCTTCTTCCACTCGCGCCATCACCGC
>Ga0074044_10002049_pt1 | contig 17807 bp, 21 predicted proteins | sample BogForMeECP23OM1_FD_94443 | JGI IMG/M metagenome (GOLD analysis project Ga0074044, IMG submission 94443) | Bog forest soil microbial communities from Calvert Island, British Columbia, Canada - Bog Forest MetaG ECP23OM1 | ecosystem: Environmental > Terrestrial > Soil > Wetlands ...
AAAGTGGTGCTGGGGGCGCTGCCGGGGGTGGATCGTCCGGCGCTGGCGGCGGCGTTTCCTACGGTGCTCAATACGGCGGCGGTTTTGCTGGACGTGGGCGCGAATGTGGATTGCACTCCGAATAATCTGGAGCAGTTCGCGGTGATGGGCGATATTTATTGCCGGTCGATTTTCGGAATGCAGCATCCGCGGGTGGGACTGCTTTCGATTGGAGAAGAAGAAGGCAAGGGCAACCACCTGACGCGCGAGGCGTTTCAGCTGCTGAAGAGGCTTCCGATTAATTTTATTGGCAATGTGGAAGGGCGCGATTTGTACAACGGCCATGTGGATGTGATCGTGGCCGACGGATTTGTCGGCAATGTGGCGCTGAAGACTTCGGAAGGCGTGGCGCGGCTGGTGCGCACCGTTTTGAAAGAAACTTTGAAGTCGACGATTACGCGGCAGGTGGGCGCGTATATTTCGCGCAACGCGTTTTCGGATTTCAAGAAGCGGCTGGATCATACGGAGTATGGCGGTGCTCCGCTGCTGGGGGTGAAGGGCGTGTGCATCATCACGCATGGATCGTCGAATACGAATGCCATCAAGAACGCGGTACGCGTGGCAGCGGAGTTTGCCGAGGGCAAGGTGAATGAGACCATCGAGCGGGAATTGGCGCAGCTTTCCGCGACGGTTGCGACGTAGGGAAGGTCAGAGGTTAGAGGTCAGATTGCAGAGGTTAAATCTCCCGCAGTCGCCCGCGGCGTTTGTGTGATTGGTTCATACCTCTGCAATCTGACCTCTGAATTCTGACCTCACACTCAATATGACAGATAGTTCTTCTCGAATTGCTTTTCTTTTTCCCGGCCAGGGTTCGCAAGCGGTTGGCATGGGCAAAGAGCTGGCCGACAACTATCCGGTGGCTCGTCGAACCTTCGAGGAAGCTGACGAGGCGCTGAGCTACAGGCTGTCCGCGCTTTGTTTTGAGGGTCCGGAAGAACAACTGAAACTGACTGAGATCACGCAGCCGGCCATTCTTACGGCGTCGGTGGCAGCTTGGCGCGTGCTGCAGGAAAAAGGGCTGAAGCCGGATTTTGTCGCCGGGCACAGTCTGGGCGAGTATTCGGCGCACGTGGCCGCGGGCACGCTGACGTTTGCCGATGCGCTGCGGGCGGTGCGCAATCGCGGCAAGTATATGCAGGAAGCGGTGCCGGTGGGCGTGGGCGCGATGGCGGCTATTCTGGGGATGCCGCTCGACAAAGTCAGCGAAATTGCGAGGGACGCGGCGCAGGGGGAAGTTTGCCAGGCGGCCAATATTAATTCTCCCGACCAAATTGTTATTTCGGGGAACGCCGGCGCGGTGGAGCGCGCGGTCAAGCTTGCTACTGAATGCGGGGCGAAGAAGGCGGTCAGCCTGCCGGTGAGCGCTCCTTTTCATTGTGCGCTGATGCAGCCGGCGCAGGATCGGTTGGCGGCGGATCTCGGCGTGCTGAGTTTCAAGAATCCGTCGTGCCCGGTGGTTTGCAACGTTGATGCTGCAGTGGTCGACTCCGCGGAGGCTGCGCGGGCGGCGCTGATTCGTCAGGTGACCGGCACGGTGAGGTGGGAGCCGTCGGTACGTTTGCTGATCGACCAAGGGACCCGCCTGTTTATTGAAGTCGGCCCGGGAAAGGTTTTGTGGGGACTGATGCGGCAGATCGACCGCTCGAAGACTTGCTTGACGGTGGGAGATGAGGGGTCGCTGCAGAAGACGCTGGCGGCGGTTGCGGCTGCGGCGGCTTAGACGGCGCGAGAAAATGGCCGAGCTGCGCTCGGCTTGGACAGCCGGGGGCGGCTGTCCCTACGCGATCACGGGGCGGAGCCCCGTCACCACACGAGCTGATCACCGCACGAGCTAGTACGGATAGACGGTCAGCGTTTTATCTGATTTCTGCACGAACATTCTGGCGTGCTCGGCGCGCTCGTTGACGATGACCTCGACCACCACGCCTCCGCGGCCAAAGCCTTTGGTGTTGGCTGAGCCGTAGATCCGGTGCGATTTGATCAGGCCCCACTCGCCACCCGGTCCCCAGTCGCGATAGAAATCCGCGTAGGTGTATTGAGGATATTTCTGCTGATGCTGGCGCCAGCCGGGATCATTGAAGTAAATGCCGTAGGCGGTTTCGTAATCCTGATGCTGCAGGGCGGCGAAAAACTTGTCGACGGCGTGCTCTTCGGGCCAGTTGCGGTAGAGCCATCCAAGTGTGGCCAGAACGATCACGGCCAGGATGGCAAAGGTAATCGCAATCTTGCGCCGTCGCGCCTTGGCCGGGTCGTAGAGTGGGGCGTCGAGCAGGGTCATAAGTCTTTATTAAGCATAGCGGATTTGCAGACGATAAAGGTAGGTGAACGAACCGTGGCTGGCAACGGTCTTCGCCCAAGCACCGGCCTAAAGCACCGGGTTGAACTGCCGATGTACAAGAAGTCAGTCAGAAATGACGGGCGCGGTTTCGTGGCTTGTGGTTTTTGCGGGCTGACCTTCGTGGCCTAACCGGGGGAGCAGCAGAGCGGTGGGGCCCGTTGTGGTGAAAACCTTATGGATAAGATCCGGGCGCTCATTGTGGATGACTCCTCGGTGATGCGCAAGATCGTTGAGCGTTCGCTGCGTCAAGCGGGCATCGAACTGGAGAAAGTTGTGGAAGCCTCGAATGGCGCCGAAGCGCTGGCCGCTTTGCAGAGCAACGTGGTCGACCTGATCCTTTGCGACATCAACATGCCGGTCATGGACGGGTTGGAATTTGTCCGGCAGGTGGCCACGGTGGACAGCGCCAAAGGGGTTCCGATCGTGATGATCACCACCGAAGGCAGCGAATCGCATGTGGTCGAGGCGCTTACGGCCGGGGCGCGCGGATACATTCGCAAGCCGTTCACTCCCGATCAGGTGAAAGAGCATGTCTTGCCCGTGCTGGGGAGGAAGGTATGAGTACAGATACCTCGTTTGCCACGCGGTCACACGAGGAGAACTGGCTCCCCGTTCTAGTACTTGCGGTGGAGGAAGTCTTCGAAATCATGCTGGGCTGTCGAGTGAAGCCGGCGGGGGAATCCGAGCACAAGGCGCACGGAGAATTCACCGCTATGGTGGGTTTGGCCGGGGCGCTATGCGGAGTTCTGACCGTCAGCTGCGACGGGGAGACCGCCCGCCAGGTGGCCAAGCGCATGTTGGGGGATACCGCCGATTCCGAAGATCAGGTGGCGGATGCTCTGGGAGAGATCTGCAACATGGTCGCGGGAAACTTCAAGAACAAACTCGCGGGCACGGATGAACGATGCCTGTTGAGCGTGCCAACCGTCATTAGTGGCGGGCAGTACAGTTTCCGTTCGCTGGCCGAGGGGAATTCCATGGAAGCGGTCCTGCTGTTCGAGGGCTCGCCGGTTGCGGTTCGTCTTCAACTGCAGACCTGACCAAGCCAGGTGTCAGGTCTTAGGTGTCAGATCTTAGGGAAAACCTGCACGCGATCTTCCGGAGACCTGGCACCTGACACCTGGCACCTGGCACCTGGCACCTGACACTTGACCTTTCTTGCCCGGCAAAGTTTTCCCCGCCTGCTCACTCTAAGAATTTTCCAATGTTTCTACATGCGCGGCGCCTCCTAAACAGTGCAGAACAAGGTCATTGGTGAAAGGCTTCCCATCTTCGTCATGGCGATTGGCTTGCATTCTGTTTAACCACAAGGAGCCAACGTGGACAGTGGATTCTATGCGGCGTGCGCTGGGTTAAGGGCGCAGAGCGAGGCGCTCGAAGTGGCGGCCCACAATCTGGCCAATCTGAATACCGCCGGGTTTCGTGGCCAGGAGACAACCTTCCGATCGCTGCTGGCGGTATCCGGCCCAGCGGTTGCGCATGGGCTCAGCAATGTTCTCAATGTGGCGATGAACAATTTCGGCGTGCTCGAAGGGACGCACCTGGATATGACGGCGGGCAATCTGGAAACCACCGGGAACCCGCTGGATGTGGGGATCGAAGGCGGCGGTTTTTTCGCCATCCAGACGGCGCGGGGCACACGCTACACGCGCAACGGCAGCTTCCAGGTATCGAGCAGCGGGCAGTTGGTGACGGCGGCGGGCGATCTTGTGCTGGGCAACTTCAAGCTCAAAGAAAAAGGCGGGATCAGCGTTCCGGCGGGAGCCGTCTCCATCGCTTCCGATGGGACGCTCTCGGTGAACGGCGCGATCGCGGGCAGTATCCAATTGGTGGAGTTTGCTCCGGGGACCCAGCTTACCTCCGAAGGCGGAACCTTGATCGCCGCCCCCGAGGGCAGCGCGAAAGCGGTGCTGCAGCCAGAGGTTAAGCAGGGAGCGCTCGAATCATCGAACGTGAACTCGATCAGTTCGATCGTGACGCTGATCGGAGTGCAGAGGCAGGCGGAAATGATGCAGCGGGCCATGTCGCTGTTTGACACCGAATTCAATCAGATTGCCAGCACGCAATTAGCAAAAGTTTAAGAAGAAATCGTGTCAGGAGGAAATCATGTTTCGAGCACTCTACACCGCCGCCACGGGAATGCAGGCGCAGCAAACGAATCTCGATACCATCGCCAACAACCTGTCGAACTCGAGTACGACCGGCTTCCAGAGCCGCCGCATGCAGTTCCAGGATCTGATCTACCAGAACATGGTGATGCCGGGCGCCGCTGCCTCGCAGCAAACCACGGTAGCCACGGGCCTGCAGATAGGGCTGGGCACGCGGTCAGCGGCGTCCGAGATCCTGCAGATGCAGGGCGACCTGAGCCAGACGAGCAACCCGCTCGATCTGGCGATCGAAGGCCAGGGACTGTTTCAGGTGTTGTTGCCGACGGGTCAGATCGCGTACACGCGCAGCGGCGAATTTCATCAGGACGCGCAAGGCAACGTGGTGACCGCTGGCGGGAATCCGCTGCAGCCCGCGGTGGCGGTTCCGGCGGGAGCGACCTCAGTCACGATTGCTTCGGACGGGACGGTGTCGGTCACACTGGCCGGGCAAGCCGCAGCCCAGCAGGTGGGCAGCATCCAACTCGCACTGTTTCCGAATCCCGGCGGATTGAACAGCGTCGGGCAGAACCTGTATCTGGCAACGACCGCGTCGGGCGACCCCGTCATCGGCACGCCGGGCAGCAGCGCCGGGTTGGGACAGATCGAGCAAGGGTATCTGGAGCAGTCAAACGTGAGCGTGGTCGATGAGTTCATCAACATGATCGTGGCGCAACGTTCCTACGAAGCCAGTTCACGCGTGGTGCAGGCCGCCGATGAAATGTTTCAGCTGGTCAACCAACTGGGAAAGTAGAAGGAGCTTGAGTGATTGCCCGATCAATTTTCGCCCGCTTGCTATTCGCCTTCGGAATTGTAGGGTGCGCGCTGCTCACGGCCGAACTCTCAGGCGGAGAGTCCGCCACGCCGCCGGACGCGCGGCCAACTGCGTTAACGCGGCAGGAAGTGTGGCAGGCGGTGGTGGCAGAGCTCCAACAGCGAGGAGTCTCGGGACTACAGTTGCCGCGGATCGAGGATCTGGATCTGCCAGTCGCTGTCCCGGCGATGGCTGGGCGGAAATTGCGAGTCGCGTCGGCCTGCTGGGACACGGTTCCTCGACGAACGCAATTCCGGCTGGAATGCGGCGAGCCCGGGCAGTGTCTGCCGTTTCTGGTTTATGTTCGTGTCCGTGACGAAAGCAAGGCAGACGCCGAAGCACGCGCTGGCGCGTGCGGATTGGCATCGGAGCCGCGGCCGGCGCCGGGGGCTCCTCCGAAGGCGTTCGCGACACCTACGGTGCGCCCCGGAGACCGGGCGACGGCGGTGTTCGTTTCCGACCGTTTGCGAATCACCGCGAGTGTGACGTGTCTGGAGCGGGGGCACGAGGGCGAAGTGATTCGGGTGCGTAACCAGGATGGAGAAGTTTTCCGGGCGCGGATTTCCGGGCCCGCCCTGCTGGAAGCTTTGCCGCAGTAGGAGTAGAGACGGGGCTTGCCCCGTTTTGCTGCGGGAGACGCGGCAAGCCGCGTCTCTACTCAGGGCTAGTTAGTAAGTCAGCGAGGAGAGACTCAAGTGAAAACGGGGTTGTGTTGCCTGTTGCTGCTGCTGACCGCCGGCTCACTGAATGCGTCGAAGCGGGATGCGAAGGACGACAGCCGAGCAAAATACCTGGCCCGGGTTCAGATGGCGCAACCGGCCGCGGCTGCGCTCTCGCTGGGAAGCATTTGGGTGGATACGGGACGGATGGCGTCGCTGAGCGCGGATTACAAGGCCATGGTAGTCGGGGACACGATCGAGATCGTGGTGGTGCAAGGGTTGACCTCGTCGAACGCCAACACGGTGAATACGGCGCGCACATTGAACACGAGTTCGGGCATCAGTTCATTGCCCGGCAAGATCAATGTGGGAGGGGTCACGAACCTGCTGGGGCTGAACTCGTCCGAGGCTTTGGCAGGTAAAGGCGCGGCTTCAACGGCTACGAGCGTGACCACGAACCTGGCGGGCCGGGTGGTCGCGGTATTGCCGGGAGGCAACCTGGTGGTCGAGGCGAGGCGCATCATCAACATGAACAACGAGAAGCAGACCATCGTGTTGCGCGGGGTGGTGCGCCGGGGCGATATCGGACCGAACAACACGGTCGCTTCGGACTCGGTTGGAGATCTGGAACTCGAAATCAAGGGCAAAGGCGTGATCTCGGACGGAGTGCGGCAGCCGTACAGGGTGATACGCACCATCCTGCACCTGCTGGATTTTTAGGCGCTCGATTCTAAGGAGATCTTGGGAGATATATGAAAGCCGTATGGGCCGCCGGTTTCCGGGTCGTCGTGGTGTCTGGAGCGGTCTTTATTTTGACGATCCTTATTTTGGCGAGCGAACCGGTCGCGGTCAAAATTGGCGATCTGACGAGCGTCGAAGGAGTGCGGGAAAATCCTCTGATCGGCTACGGCATGGTGGTGGGGCTCACCCAAACCGGGGACAGCCAGCAGACCGTATTCACGACGCAGACTCTGGCCAACATTATGCAGCGCATGGGCGCGCAGATTCCGCCGGCGACGGCGATCGTCAAGAACGTGGCGGCGGTGTTTGTGACCGCCAGCCTGCCGGCGTTCGCGCGGCCCGGCACTCAGGTGGACGTGACTGTTTCGTCGATCGGCGATGCCAAGAGCCTGGAGGGCGGGGTGCTCCTGATGACGCCGCTCTATGGCGCGGACGGGCAGGTCTATGCGGCTGCGCAGGGCCCGGTCGCGGTGGGCGGTTTTGCGGCGGGAGGCGCGGGCGCGACGAAACAGATGAACCACCCGACGACGGGAAGAGTTCCGGCGGGAGGGCGGGTAGAACGCAGTCTGGCCTTCGACTTCAACCGACTGGACCCGGTTTCGCTGCTTTTGCGCGAGTCCGATTTTTCGACGGCGGGGGAAATCTCCGACGCCATCAACCGCGAATTCGGACACGCGGTGGCGAGCGCGCGCGACGGCGGACGCGTCGAAGTCGATCCGGTGGCAACCGGCATGGTGAACCTGACGGCCGTGCTGGCTCGAATCGAGAATCTGACCGTACCCGTACACCGGCGGGCCCGGGTCGTGCTGAGCGAACGTACGGGAACCATCGTGATGGGGAGAGACGTGCGTCTGGGAGCGGTATCCATTCTGCACGGCGGATTCTCAGTACAGATCTCGACCGAGTATTCGGTTTCCCAGCCGGGACCACTCTCGAACGGGAAAACCGAGGTGATCGGCCAGACCGAAGTGCAGGCTAAGGACAGTCCCGCGAAACGCCTGGAAATCGGCGAAGGCGCCAGCATCGACGAGTTGGTCGGGGGATTGCACAACATGGGGGCGACGGCGCGTGACGTGATCTCGATATTGCAAGCGATCAAAGCGGCTGGAGCCCTCGATGCTGATTTAGAGGTGATCTGACACGGGTCGTTAGTCGCTGGTCGTTGGTCGTTAGTCGTTCGGGTTTCGTCGTTCTCTTTTCGCGGTGGGCAGAATCAGCTCGCATCATGGACGAGGCGCTAACGGACCAACGACCAACGACACTGGAGACAATTCCTATGAACATTACCCTTGCTTCGATCTCCATCCCGCCGACGGCGGCTAACCTTCCGGCCGCGAAAGCGCTCGGGAAAAATGAAAAAGCGGCGCGCGACTTTGAAGCCATGCTGCTCACACCGGTGCTCGACTCCCTGCAAAAGAGTTTTGGGGGCGATGGCGATTCGAAAACTCCGGGGGCCAGCGATTATCGCCTGATGGCGACCCAGGCGCTGGCGCAGTCGATCGCAGCGCGGGGAGGGATTGGCATCGCGCAACTCATCCTGCGCCATTTGCAGCCACCAGAGGTATCGGGTGGGGGATGAACGGGGGTTTGGATTCGAGCGCTAAAGTTTTTCCGGGCTCTGCCGATCTTAGACTTGAGGCGCGATGCGTTCGGCGAACGGGTTGCCCGACATTAAGAATTGTTAAGAATCTGCCGATACAAAAGGTAGTGGAGGATTGGAGAAATTTATGAGAATCGACTTAAACACTGCTGGACCGGAGCCAGCGGAAAAGGGCACGGCGGGCCGCGCCGGGCAGGCCGAGGTGACTGGGACCGGGGCGAGCAGCGCTTCGGGCAGCACGTCGGGCAGTACGACGAGCGGAACCTCAGGCGTAGACCAGACCCGCTTCTCATTCGATCAGACGCGGGTGCAGTCGCTTGAAGCCCAGGTACTGGCCCAGCCAGAGATTCGCGCTGCCAAGGTGCAATCGCTGCAGCAGGCGATCGGCAATGGCGAATATTCGGTGGTTCCGAGCCGGGTTGCCGATGCGCTGGTCAGCGAGTTGAGCGGAGCCGGGGCCTAGCGGAATGAGCTGTGGGGTGAAGTGCGGAGTGAACTCTGGAGTGAACTATGGATCCGTTGATCACGAACGGGATCGATCCGGCGCTGCTGCGCGTGCTGGAGAAGCGGGGCGATGAGCGCGATCCAGTGCCCCGGCGGAAGCGACCGGCGGTGCCCGAGAGACCGGTGGAAGAGCAAGTAGAAGAGCAAGAAGAAAATAAAGACGAGGCCGATCCCGACACTCCGAAACACACGCTCGATGACTTGGCGTGACGATGAACAAAGACTTGGCCGGACAACCGGCCTAACCACTCGGCCCGGCGAAGATTTGATCTGAAACGATCCGTTCTAAACGACCAACGATCCCCCTATGGATGATATCGCCACATCGCTTCCCGAACTGAGCAAGCTGATCGAGCAACGGCTGGGGCTGTTGCACAGGCTGGCGCAGAGTCTGGAGTCGAGCAGCTTGGCGCTGGTGCGCAACGACGCGGAAGCGATCGCGCGCGGCGCGGCGCATCAGGCAGAACTCTGCCGGCAATGGAGTTGTCTGGAAGAGGAGCTTCGCCAGCAGGCGGGGCGGCGTTCGGCGCCGCGGCCGGCGAGCGCATCAGGCAATTCCCCGGAAATCGGGCACTCTGCACAGCTGCAAGCGGAGTGGCAGGCGCTCGGAGTTCGGATCCGTTATCTGACGCGCGTGCACTGGTCGCTGCTGCGGCACCTGGAGCGCAGTCTCGCCGTTTTGAATCGCGTGGTCGACAGTTGCGCGCCCACCTACACGCCCGATCCCAGCTTGCTCAGAACCGGTTTGTTGAGGGCAGAAGTCCGGCCTTGGGCCGCGGAATAACCACAAACGGAGAATAACCATGTCGGGATTATTCGGGACACTTTCGACGGCCCTGAGCGGGCTCTCGGTCAGCCAGCAGGAGATGGAAACCACTTCCAACAACGTGGCCAACGCGAATACTCCCGGATACACACGGGAAGTTTCCGAGATAGCGGCCGGCGATCCGATAGAACTGGGATCGCTCAGCTTTGGCACCGGAGTGGTGCTCGAGAAAATCGAGAGTTTGCGCGACGTCATGCTGCAAATCCAGATCAATCAGGGAACGCAGCAGAACAGCTCGCTCAACGCCTCGCTAACCGAACTGCAACAGATTCAAACTCAGTTCGCGAGTTCCAATTCCGGCATCGGCGCCGACATCAGCAATTTCTTTAACAGCCTGCAGCAGCTCTCGCCTGATCCTTCGAACCTGACGTTACGGCAAAGCGTGTTGACCGCGGCCGACACGCTGGCCACCGATTTCAACACTGTCGCCCAGAGCCTGCAGACCCAGAGCGGCAATATTGACCAGAGCGTGGTGCAGTCGGTGAGCCAGGTGAATAGCCTGACCTCGCAGATCGCCAGTGTCGACCAGCAGATCAGCGATCTGCAGAGCGTCAACCAGAGTCCGGGCACGCTGATCGACCAGCAGAACAACCTGATCCAGCAGCTTTCCCGACTGATCGATGTGCAGGTGATTCCAACCGGTCAGGGCATCACGCTGGCGACTTCGAATGGGACGACGCTGGTATCGGGATCGCTGAGTTTTGCGCTCACTACGCAGGCGAGCGGCGGCGTGCAGCATATTTTTGCCGGAAGCCAGAACATCACCAGTTCGCTGACGGGTGGAAGCCTGGCCGGTTTGATCCAGGTTCGCGACCAGGAAATTCCGAGCATCAGCAGTAGTCTCGATCAGCTGGCGGCGGGCCTCGCCACCAACCTCAACGCGGCCAACGCGCAGGGATTCGATCTAAATGGCAACCAGGGCGGCAACATCTTTGCTCCTCCGCCGGCAGGCGGAGTGGGTGCAGCGGCTACGCTGACTGTCAGTATGACCGACCCGTCGCTCATTGCCGCCAGTTCCGACGGGACTTCCGGCAGCAATGGAAATCTGGCCAATCTCTCCGCGGTTGCGGATACGGCGCTGGCCAATGGACAGACGCCGATCAACGCCTATTCCAACCTGGTAGGTCAAGTGGGAAGTGCTACGTCCAACACTTCGGCCGATGCCTCCGCCTCCAATATGATCCTGCAACAGCTGCAGGACCAGAACGGGAGCGTGTCCGGCGTATCGCTGAACGAAGAAGCATCCAATCTCATTCAATTTCAGAACGCTTATCAGGCGGCAGCCCGTGTCGTTTCTGCAGTTAACCTCTTGCTTCTTGATGCCGTAAACCTTGGCATGGATCAGGCGGAGCAATAACGAGTAACGACTAACCCGTTTTTGAGGTGAACATCCCATGCGCGTCAATCCGAATCCCATGCCCGATCTGCTGGCGGCGCTCAACCAGACCGAACTGGAAGAGCAACAGGCGGAACTCCAGATTTCCACAGGCAAGAGTGTGAACGAGCCCTCCGACAATCCGGGCGCTGCCGCCTTGCTGGTCGAGAATCACGATCAGGCTACTTTCACCAGCGGCTATCTGCAGAGCATCAGCGCGGTGCAGGGCCAGCTCTCGACCGCCAGTTCCACGCTGAGTTCGATAACAACGGCGATGCAACAAGTGATCAGCCTGGGCGTTGAAGGCGCCAACGGCACACTCTCCGCCAGCGACCAGGCCGCGATCGTGGTTCAACTGCAAGGCATTCAGAGCCAACTGGTGTCGCTCGCCAACACTACGTATCAGGGTAACTACGTGTTCGCCGGCACCAAGACGAATACGGCGCCGTTTGTGGTGGATGGCGCCTCGCCTTCCGGCGTCGACTATGTCGGTAACACGGACGTCAATGAGGTATCGATCGGCAGTGGATACAAGCTCGCAGTCAACGTTCCGGGATCGCAATTGTTTTCCGCTCCGGGCAATGACGTTTTTCTGGCCGTCAACAACCTCATCCAGGCCCTGCAGACCAATACCGGCATTGGTACGGCCGTCAACGCGGTAAGCGCAGCCTCCAGCTATCTTTCGGCGCAGACTGTGTTCTATGGCAACGCTACGGATCAGACGCAGTCCGAGACCACGTACCTCAATGCCGCGCAGTTGCAGATTGCCCAGCAGCAGAACACGCTGGGCGGCGTGGACATGGCTACCGCCGCCAGCGATCTCACCCAGGCGCAGACCGACAGCCAGGCCGCGCTGGCCGCCATCGGCAAGTTATCGCAGAACAATCTGTTCGATTACTTGACGTAAGACGGAAGGCATTGAGTCATTGAAGCATTGAGGTATTGAATCATTGAATTTGAATCGCTCAATGATTCAATGCTTCACAGTGTCTTCTTACTGGCTCGGTCCCAGGCGGCTGCCGCGGATACGTGGGCTCGCGCGGTTTCAAGGCGCGACTTCTCCGCGAGCAGCCGCACATGCAGATCGGGCAGGAAATGCTTCAGTTTTTGTAGGTTGCTGCGATATTCGAGCGATTCTTCTTCGAGCGCGGCTTCAATTGTCACGGCCTCATCGGAATGTGCCGGTTTGCGCCGCAGACATTCCGCTGCCCGCAAAAGCTGGCAGAGCATGTCGGAGAAGTCCTGGGGCCGGATGGTCGAGCAGCGCTTTCGTTCTGGACGGAGACGAATGAGAGCGGAACGCAGATTCTGATTGACCTGATGCAAGGTTTCAACGGCGTCGGCTGGCATCAACATTGGCGTCGGCATCGACATCGACATCATCCTTGCCAGTCCGCGTGTACACGATCGGGATCGGGGTCGGCGGCGACGGAAAGACCCAGGCGGGACGCGCTCGCGGGCGATGGTCTTGGGCTCTCGGCTTGTTCAACCTTGATCCACGCTTCTCGCACCGCGAGCAAGTCGGTGATCAGCTGGGCGACCCCGCGTTGCGAAGGAAAGAATTGCACCTGCACGAGATTTCGGCGCAAGACGTCATAAAAATGGTTGAGGTCCGTAGCGACCTTACCTCCGTTGACAAAGTCGAGCGGCGACTGCAGATGGCCGACGACCAGAATCGCGTGGTTGATGCGTGTGGTGCGCCGCGCAATGTCGTTCTGCTCGATGGCCATAGCCACCTGCCGCAGATCTTCGATGAGCTGTTCGTAAAGCCGCACCACCAATGCCACCGGGCTTGCGCCCTGAACCGTCGCTTCTCGATACTGCTGCTGGATATTCATGAACGTGCGTCTCTTGAGTTAGCTGCCCGTACCGCCGGTCGTGCTTGGGCCGTTTCCTGAAGTCGGGGTGGTGTTCGTGCTCGGAGTTATGCCTAAGGTCGAGCCGCCCGGGGTCAGCGATCCCAGCTCCGCAGTGACTTCATTCAGCAGGAAGGGGTACTCCTCGAGATTGGCGTTGACCTGGCTGAACTGCTGATCCAGCTCTATTTTTTGGGCGGCCAACTGGGTCTGAAAATTGGTTATCTCGTTGGTAACGGCGGTCTGTTCGCCCAGGTTTTCGGCTAGATCCGCGTTGACGATGCCGGACACCGGGTCGGTGAGACTGGTGATGGCGGAACTCAAGTTGTCGACGAACCCGGTGGAGTTGGAATTCTGGAAGAAATTCAGCACCCCGGCGGGGTTGGTGGCGATCACATTGGCGAGTGATTGGTGGAGCACATTGCCCTGAGCGTCATAAGTCACTGCTTCGTTCACAGTCAGAGTTCCATCATTGTTGAGATCGATGCCGAGCGCGGCCAGATTGGTTAGGCCGCTGCTCACGGAAGTGGAGTCGGTAGTGGCGTAGGTCATGTCCGATAAGAGGCTGGATTGCAAAATGCGCAAGTTAGTGTCCGAGCCCGCTGGTCCTTGGGTATCGGTAGCGGCATTGATGGCGAACTGGGCGTTGATGTCGCCGACGACCGTATTGTATTCAGTAACAAAATTGTCGATGGAGTTGGTGATCTGGTTCGCGTCCGGGGCCACCGACAGTGTTACGGGCGTGGCCGGATCGGCGCTGGTCAGGGTCAAGGTCACGTCCGGAATCGCGCCGGTCACGGTGTTGGTGGTGCTGGCATACGGGACTCCATTGATCGAAATGAGGGCGTTGGTACCGCCGACCGGCGGCTCCCAGGTCAGATTGGTGGTGTTGGTGTTGGTTGCCAGAGCCCCCGCACTGCCCGTCGACTGGCTGGTGATCGCCAGGCGGGCGCCGTTGGCGTCGGTTATCACGGTGGCCGTGATGCCCCACTTGTTGGTGGCGCTCAGCGAATTGATAGACTCGGCGAGCGTGGCAAGCGTGTCATTGCTGCCGGCGGTGATGGGAATGTCGGCGGTGGTGCCGCCTGCTCCTCCGATCTGAAGGTTAAGGTCGCCACTGGATTGGCCGGTCGGCAGAATCGAGGCAGTCGCGCTGGCGACCGAGTCGGTGTACAGAGTCCCGGTTGACGCCAGTACGCTCACGATCACGGTGTAGTTGGCCGCCGTGGCTCCAGTCTGTGCTGAGGCACTGACGATTGCCGACTCCGATGAGGCGGCAGTCACTGCCGTGAGCGCTCCGGTCGAGAGGCCTTGCACGGCGCTCTGCAAGTTGGACAAATCGTTATTGATGCTGTTCAGGGCGCTGGCCTGGGTTTGCAGATTGGTTACATCCCCCTGCCAGACGGTTAGTTGCCCGCTCTGGGCGGCTTGGATCTCGGACACAATAGCATTCACATCGATGCCGTTGCCATTCAACAGACTCGCGGCGTTAAAGCTAATCCCCATGGTTTTTTTCTCCTTCGCTTCGCGCGGCTGCGGTGCTTTCGCTGGCGCGCAGTGTCGCCGCTTGTTGAAATTCCTGAGCAATTCCGCGTTCAACGCTAAGTTCCTGGTTGCTCGGCACTTGCAGAATTACGTTCTTGGCCTGGTCGAGATACTGAATGATTACCTGGTCCTTAATCTCAGGATCCTGGTGCACTTCAACAACATCCTGAGGCAATTCGTAGGCGGTTTGGACGCTTTTCGCGACGTTGTCTTCCTGTTTTGGAAGAGATCCCGAAACAGGCGGCATCACTTCTTCGGGCTGCTCATTACTTGCGGAAGGAAAGCTGGGTACCGGTGCGATGCTCATAACAGTACTCCGCGCACTACTCCGGATTTGTACAAAGGAGGCGGTCGCCCGCCTCCTCTGCAGAAAAGCGCTTACTTTATTGCAACAGTTTTAGAACAAGCTGCTGTTGCTGGTTGGCCTGGGCCAGAGCGGAAATACCGGTCTGCTCCAGGATCGAAAACTGGGTTAGGTTGGCCACGGCGGTCGGAATGTCGGCTGCGGTGACCGTGTTTTCCGCCGAGGTCAGGTTCTGCACCTGGTTGTTGATGACGTTGGAAGCGCTTTGCAAGCGGTTGACGGTTGCGCCAATATTGCCGCGTAAGGCGGCAACGGCGGCGACCGCGCCGTCGATGAGCGACAGGGCAGATTGAGCGTCGGATTGGGTTAACAGGTCGTTAACCGATCCAGCCGCGCCGCCCGTCAGGACGGTACCAGCGAAGGTATTGGCCGTTCCCGTCGCTGTGGTAGCGATACTGTTGCCGGCGAGACCCTTGGTTACCGCGGTAAATACGACTGTGGTTGGATTGGCCGCTGCCGTAACATTCGTGTTGGCGACCGTGCCGGTTGAGTAAGTAGCGCCTAGGCCGGTCCCGCCGTTAACGGCGTTCGCCAGGTTGGTAAGGGTGCCAGCCTCCGTGGCCTCGAGTAAAACCTGATTGGCCGTGGGAGTGGTGCTGAGGGCGTTCACGAAACTATAGGTTGTCCCACCCACCGACACCGTATCGCCCGCCTGTGAGAGCGGGGGGGCGCCGGCATTGGCGCCGGTAGCGAAATAGGTTGAGCCCCAAGTACCGGTAGCTGTGCCTGTTGCGCCAGTAACGATGTTGTTGCCTGCGAGGCCAGCGACATTCGCCGAGAAGGCGAGGGCGGTGTAGGCGGGACTCGTCCCGGTAAATGCTCCCGCGGTGGCGTTAGCGTTTTGCGTGGTATTGGTGCTATAGCCAGCTCCGCCCAGGTCGTTGACCGCAGCTTTTAGATTCACCAGGCCGGTATCTTCGCTGCTGGCAACCACTTCATTCGCGGTAAGAGTATGGCTGAGGGCAGTCACGAAGGTGTAGGTTTGGCTGCCAACGGTTACAGTGGCCCCGTTGACGCCGGCGGTGCCGGCATTCACAGTTGCTCCCGCGAAGGATTCGGTGGTGCCCGTTTGAACTGTGGTAGCGGCGGTGCCGGCGGTGTTTCCATTAACGGTTGCAGTTAGAGCCAGCGTGGTCGCCCCAGGTGTTCCCGCTGTGACGGCAGCATTAGGGGTTGTGCCCGCTGCGTAGGTACTACCCGCTCCGGCCCCGCCGTTGATGGCGTTCGCCAGGTTCTGAAGGGTATTTGTGCTCGCCGCCCCGATGAGAACGTCACCCGCGGACGTAAGGGCGCCGGCAGTAGCCACGAATGTGTACTGCTGGCTACCGATCGTAACCTGGTCGCCGGCAGTGGCGTTTCCAGCAGCGATGGTCAGCGTAGTAGTGGCGGCTGTGGCTTCGGTAAAGTTGGCTCCGGTGAGCGTGTCGGTGGCAGCAACGGCAGGCGTGCCCGCCGCTTGGGACAGGGTGCCGGTGGCAGCGACCGCTCCCCCTAAGTTAAGGCCGTCGGCGGACAACGTGCCTGTGGTCACACCGATCTGGCTGCTGCCGGTGGCGCTGCCGTCACCTAAGAAGACTTCGAGGGTATTCGCGGTGAATACCTGACCACCGTTGTAGTTGGTGGTGGAACCGATACTGTCAATTTCCGTTTTGATGGATTGATATTCGTTGTCGAGCGCGAGGCGTTGGGGATCGGAGACCGTGCCGGTGGCGGATTCGGTGGCCAGCGTAACCGCGCGGTTGAGCAGCGTGGTGACCTGAGACAGAGCGCCGTCTGCGACCTGCAGTTCGCCGATTCCTCCGGTAGCGTTGCTCGACGATTGAGTGAGGGCGGCAATGTTGGCCGATAAGCCGTTGGCGATGGCCAGACCTGCCGGATCGTCAGCGCCGCTGTTGATGCGCGACCCTGACGACAACTGCTCGAGTGTTGACTGGAGATTGTTGCTGGTGATGTTGAGCTGGTTTTCCGCAGCGATCGCAGCAATGTTGTTTAGAATGGTAAGTGCCATTGAGGTGCTCCTTTTTTTGGTTCCGATTCTGGGAGCCGTCCCCGAAACCTTCCCGGAGCTCGTTCCGTGTGTCCTGCGGAACCCAACTGCTTCTCACTTTGGTTCATCGGCTTGACCGGTCAGGGCTTTATTTCCACAGGCAACTTCCGGCATAGCTCTTAAGTAACCTGCACCCTCTCCTGTCCTTTCTCCCCGCACCCGCCGCTTCTGCCGATGCTTATGGATGAAGCCTCATAAGCGGCGGGCCTTCTTCGGTCCGGGACCTAGATACCAGGAGCCAAAACATGATCCAGCTCACCCGCCTCAACAACCACCCGCTGGTGGTCAATTCTGACCTGATCAAGTTCGTGGAGCAGGCTCCGGACACCGTCATCACACTGGTAAGCGGAGAAAAAATTGTGGTTCGCGAAAGCGCCCAGAACGTCCTCGAACGGGTGGTGCAGTTCCGCCGCTCGGTGCTGCATGGGGTCACGCTTTGCTCGGACAACCAGGGTTCCTTCCTCGCGCCCTTCGCTGAGAGCACCGCCGCGGGTGATGGCCAGCCGGCTGGCGAGAAGTAGGAGCCCCGGTGGATAAGGCAACTATTGTCGGTCTGGTGCTGGCTATCGGCGGCATCTTGTTCGGCTTGATGCTGGAGGGGGGAAATCTCGGCCAGGTGCTACAGCCCACCGCCGCCATGATCGTTTTTGGCGGGACGCTCGGAGCAATCCTCATTCAGTATCCGTTGCCGGTGGCGCTGAGTGCGTTCCGGCGGCTGGCACAGGTATTCGTCGAGCCCCGAAAGAATGCGCAAGCGACGATCGAAGTTCTGGTGAAGTATGCCAACCAGGCGCGGCGGGAAGGCATCATTTCGCTCGACAAGGAACTCGCGACCATCCACGAACCCTTCATGCACCGGGCCCTCATGCTGGCGGTCGACGGCACCGATCCGCAGGAACTCCGCAAGATCATGGAACTCGAACTCGATAACAAGGAAGGACAGGAGGAGAAAATT
>Ga0074044_10002051_pt1 | contig 17804 bp, 14 predicted proteins | sample BogForMeECP23OM1_FD_94443 | JGI IMG/M metagenome (GOLD analysis project Ga0074044, IMG submission 94443) | Bog forest soil microbial communities from Calvert Island, British Columbia, Canada - Bog Forest MetaG ECP23OM1 | ecosystem: Environmental > Terrestrial > Soil > Wetlands ...
CAATTGGAGTTGGGTCTTTCTCGGCAATCTGATCGGCAGCGTGGTCTATGGCGGCCTGCTGGCGATCACGCTGACCAATTTTGGCACTGCCGCTCCGACCGGGGTCGCCGCCAAAATCATCGCCGTCGCGCTGGCCAAAACCACGGGCTACGAAGCGCTCGGATACGCCGGACTCATTACCGTCTTCGTCAAGGCAGTCCTCTGCAATTGGATGGTGTGCCTGGGCATCGTCGCGGCCATGACCACGTCGTCGACGATCGGCAAGATCGCGTGCGCTTACATGCCGATCTTCATCTTCTTCGCCCAGGGTTTCGAGCACTCGGTCGTGAACATGTTCGTCATCCCGACCGGAATGATGATGGGCGCCAATATCACCGTCGCCGAATGGTGGCTGTGGAATCAAATCCCGGTGACGCTCGGCAACCTGGTGGGCGGCTTCGTCTTCACGGGACTTGCGCTCTACATCACGCACAAGCCCCGCACCACCGCGCCGGCGCCGCTAACGGCGCCGACGCAAGTGCCGGCCGAATGAGCGAGGCCGACCTCAAACTTGCCGCACCGGAGCAAGCTGGCGACTTCAGTCCCGAGCAGAAGCGTTATCTGGAGGGCTTTGTCGCCGGTGTGCAGATCGCCAAGGCGGCGAAAAGCGTCGCTGGCGCCGTAACGGCAACGCCCGGCGCATCGTCCCCCGCCGCGTCCGCGCCGACCGGACCGGACGCCGCGGGCCTGCGGGCGCAGAATCGCGTGCTCGCTGCCGGCGGCAAGCTTTCCGATCCGGAAAAATTCAAGCGCGAGCAACATCCCTTCGACACCTATGAGCGGCTGAAGGAGCACGCGGCGAAAGGCGAATATCCGAAACCGCCGGATAATTTCCGCTGGCGTTTCTTCGGCCTGTTCTACGTCGCGCCCAATCAGAACTCGTACATGTGCCGGCTGCGCATTCCCAACGGCATCCTCAAGGCCGCACAGTTCGCCGGAATTGCCGATCTCGCCAAGCGCTACGGCGGCGGCTATGCGCACGTGACGACCCGCGCCAATCTCCAGATCCGCGAGGTCGAAGCACCCAATGCTGTCGTCGTGGTCGAGGCAATTCAGGATTTGGGATTGTGCTCGCGCGGCTCCGGCGCCGACAACATCCGCAACGTCACCGGCACGCCGACTGCCGGCATCGACTCGCAGGAGCTGATCGATACGCGCGCTTACGCGCGCGAATGGCATTTTCACATTCTCAACGACCGCTCGCTGTACGGCTTGCCGCGCAAGTTCAACGTCGCCTTCGACGGCGCCGGTGCCATTCCCGTCCTGGAGGACACCAACGACATCGGCTTCCAAGCCGTACGCGTGAACGACGGCTTCGGGCTATCACCCGGCGTTTGGTTCAAGCTCTGCCTGGGCGGCCTCACCGGCCATCACGATTTCGCTCGCGATACCGGCGTGCTGGTGCAGCCGCAGGACGCCTGCATGGTGGCGGATGCGGTGGTGCGCATCTTCATCGATCACGGCGACCGCAGCGACCGGACCAAGGCGCGGCTGAAATATGTGCTCGACGCCATGGGCATCGAGAAATTCCTCGGCCTGGTCGAGGAAAAATTCGGCCGCAAACTCGAACGCGCAGTGCCGGGCGCAGTAGCGCCGCGTCCGCCATTCGATCGTACCGCTCATATCGGCATTCATGCGCAGAAGCAGGACGGACTGAACTGGATCGGCGTCGTCGTGCCGGTGGGACGAATGTCGGCCGCGCAGATGCGCGGCCTTGCCGACATTGCGCGCGAACTCGGCGACGGCAACCTGCGGCTAACGGTCTGGCAGAACCTGCTCCTCTCCGGCGTGCCGACCGGAAAGCTATCCGCCGCGCGAGAGCGGATCGAAGCGCTCGGCCTCGCTATCGAAACCAATGCCGTGCGCTCCGGCCTGGTGGCCTGCACCGGCAATACCGGCTGCAAGTTCGCGGCCTCGGATACCAAGCGCCATGCCGAGGAGATCGCGCGCTGGTGCGAAGCCCGCGTCGCGCTCGACACGCCGGTCAACATCCATCTGACCGGCTGCCATCACTCTTGCGCCCAGCATTTCGTCTCCGAGATCGGCTTGCTCGCCTGCAAGGTGCAGGCGAACGAGGATGCCGATCCGGTAGAGGGCTATCACGTCTTCGTCGGCGGCGGCTTCGGGCCGAACGCCGCGCTCGGCCGCGAACTTTATCGCGACGTCGTCGCGGAAGACGCGCCGCGCACCATTGAGCGCATCTTGAAGGCTTATCTCACGCACCGGGACTCGCGCGAGGAGACGTTTCTCGCTTTTGCGCGGCGGCACGAACTCGACGCGCTCAAAGCCATGACCGAGCTTGAGGCCACCGAATGAGCATGACGCCACGGCCGCCGGTCCCGTCATTTATTCCCGAGACAGCGCCGTTCACGCCCGAGCAGCGCACCTGGCTCAACGGACTGTTCGCCGGATTGTTTGGGCTCGAGAGCGGCGTTACGCCGCTCTCCTCCGCCGAGGTTGCCAAGCTGTTGCCGGGGCTGATCGACGGCACCGTCTCGCCGACCCCGCCGCCGCAGGCCGGCGATGACGCGGATGATGGCGCCCCTTGGCACGATCCGGCCATGCCGCTTGCCGAGCGCATGAAGCTCGCCGATGGCCGGGCGTTGCCGCGGCGCATGATGGCGGCCATGGGCCAGCAGGATTGCGGTCAGTGCGGCTACAATTGCAAGGACTATGCGGACGCGCTGTTTGTCAAATCCGAGAAGCGGCTGAACCTCTGCGTGCCGGGGGGCAAAGACACCGCGCGCATGCTCAAGCAGCTCTATGCGGAGCTTGACGGCGCGCCGGCCGCGGATGCGGCGGTGGCGCCGGCGCCGGCGAAGCCGATGCTCGCCGCTTCCCCCGGCTACTCACGCGACCATCCGGTCGATGCGACCTTCCTCTCGCGCCGCCGCCTCAACAAGCCGGGGTCGCAAAAAGAGACGTGGCATATCGAAATCGATCTTAACGGCACCGACCTCGATTATGCCGTCGGCGATTGCTTCGGCATTTTCCCCGCCAACGATCCGCAACTGGTCGGGGCGGTGCTGGCAGCGCTGGCCGCGCCGCCGGATTTTCCGATCGGCGGGCGCACACTGCGCGAGGAGCTGACCGACGGGGTTTCGCTGGCGCCGGCACCCGACATGCTGTTCCAGCTCATCTCCTATATTACCGGCGGCGAACGGCGGCAGAAGGCGAAACGGCTTGCCGCCGGCGAGGATCCGGACGGCGATGCCGCAAACCTCGACGTGCTCACGGCCGTGCACAAGTTCCCCGGCATAAGGCCGGATCCGGAGGCCTTTATCGAGGCGCTCGATGCGCTGCAGCCACGCGTCTATTCGATCTCCTCATCGCCTCAATGCAATCCCGGCCGCGTTGCGCTCACCGTCGATGCGGTGCGTTATGAGATCGACAAGCGGACGCGCCTTGGCGTGTGCTCGACGTTTTTCGCCGAGCGCCTCGCCCCCGGCGACAAGATCAGGGCCTATGTGCAGAGGGCGCAACATTTCGCCCTTCCGGCCGATCCGTCGAAGCCGATCATCATGATCGGCCCCGGCACCGGAATCGCGCCGTTTCGCGCGTTTCTGCAGGAGCGGCGGGCTACCGGGGCAACGGGACGCAACTGGCTGTTCTTCGGCCATCAGCGCAGCAATTACGATTTCTTCTACGAAGAGGAATTGCTGGCCATGCGCTCGGCCGGGCTATTGACGCGGTTGACGCTGGCGTGGTCGCGCGACGGCGAGGAGAAAATCTACGTGCAGCATCGCATGCGCGAGGTCGGCCGCGATTTCTGGTCATGGATCAACGAGGGCGCCCATATCTACGTTTGCGGCGATGCGTTGCGCATGGCCAAGGACGTCGAGGCGGCGCTTGTCGACATCATTGCCGAGCACAGCGGCCGCACGAAGCCCGAGGCGGCGAAAATGCTCGCTGAGCTGAAAGCCGCCCACCGCTATCAAGCCGACGTTTACTAGGAGACCGTTTCGCCGTGACCGCCGATCGTACTCCCGCACCAGTCCGCGAGCCGCGCATGGCCGCATTGTCGCGGCTGCCGGCATTCTTCGCGCTCGAAACCAAGCGCGCCGTTGTCGGGGGAGGTAGCCAGGCCGCAGCGTGGAAGGCCGAACTGCTCTCGGCCGCCGGCGCTCGGGTCGAGGTCTTTGCGGCAGCGCCCGACGAGGCAATGCTCGCGCTCGCCGCCGCTCCGCCGCGCGGCGCGGTCAGCCTTCATGATCGGCTTTGGGCAGCGGATGATTTCGCCGGCGCCGCGCTCGCCGTTGCCGATTGCGCCGACGACGAAGAGGCCGGGCGCTTCGCCGCGGCCGCGCGCGCCGCGGGCGTGCCGGTCAACGTCATCGACCGGCCGGCGTTTTGCGATTTCGCCTTTGGCGCCATCGTCAACCGCTCGCCGCTCGTCATCGGCGTTTCGACCGACGGCGCGTCGCCGGTGTTCGGCCAGGCGATCCGCGCCAAGATCGAAGCGCTGATCCCAAAAGGCTTTGCGCGCTGGGCGGCTGCCGCGCGCGCCTGGCGGCCGCGGGTGCAGGCGCTCGCTTTGCCGTTCCGCAGCCGCCGCACTTTTTGGGAAAGATTTACCGAGCGCGCGGTTGCCACACCCAATGCGGCACCGAGTGACGCCGATCTGGAGGCGTTGCTCGCCCCGACAAACGCGCGCGAAGCCGGCTCGGTCGTCCTCGTCGGCGCCGGCCCCGGCGATCCGGAGCTGTTGACGCTGCGCGCGGTGCGCGCGCTGCAATCGGCCGACGTCATCCTGTTCGACGATCTCGTGTCGGCCGACATCCTCGATTTCGCGCGCCGCGAAGCGAAGAAAATGCTGGTCGGCAAGACCGGCCACGCGCCCTCCTGCCGGCAGGACGACATCAATGCGCTGATGGTCTCGCTCGCCAAGGCTGGTCGGCGCGTGGTGCGGCTCAAGGGCGGCGACCCGATGATTTTCGGCCGGGCGGATGAAGAGATCGCGGCCTGCCGCGCGGCGGGGATCGCGGTCGAAGTGGTGCCCGGCATCACGACGGCGCAGGGCGTCGCGAGCCGCCTCTTAGTCTCGCTCACTCGCCGCGGCCAGGCGCGGCGGGTGCAATACATCACCGGCCACGGCCGCGATGGAAAGTTGCCGCCCGATATCGACTGGGCGAGCCTCGCCGACCCGACGGTGACGACGGTCGTCTATATGCCGACGAAGACGCTGCCCGAACTCGCCGCCAACGCCGTGAAGGCGGGGCTCGATCCGGCAACGCCCGCCGTCGCCGTTGAGCAGGCGACGCGCCCCGACGAGCGCATGATCGCCGCAACGATCGCCGATCTGCCGGCGCGGCTTGTCGCCGCGGCGACGTCGGGACCTGTCGTGGTGATGATCGGACGCGTTTTTGCGGACTATGTCGAAGCCGCTGCGACGAACAAGGCGGCGGCCCACGACGAATCAAAGAGCCGCCAAGCCCGCGCCTGAGACACCCTTACCGTCCTGAATTATTGCCTTGCCCGAGACGCGATGATCTCGGCCACCGGCCCATGGCCCTCGCCATCCTCGCGGGCCAGCCCTTCCAGCACTCCGGATACGTCCTGGTCTGGACGATTTTGGCTCATCTTCCACTTGCCTTCGAGCTTGGTGATGAGCAGCCGAAATCCGACAATGGCGCGGACCATATTAGCAACGAAGTCCGCCGGCGCGTCGCTGACGGCCCATGGTGCGGCCCGCGGCGCCTCATGGGTGTCGGTCATCTTGCCGACGTGATCGCGCAGTTCCGCCGGGTCATCAAAGAAGCTGAGCGTCCCGTAGGCGTGAATCGCCAGATAATTCCAGGTCGGGACGACTTTGCCGGTCTGTTGCTTGGTCGGATACCAGGACGGCGTGATGTACGTGTTCGGCCCAAGAAAAATCGCCAGCGCCTGAAAGCCCGGCTTTGCCCGTTGCCACTGCGGATTGGCGCGGGCGACATGCCCCAGCAGCGTGCCCAATGGCGCCGGCTCGGGGTCCAGCAGCATCGGCAGATGGCTCGCGTCCAATTCCTGTTCGCTCGACGTCACCAAGGTGCCGAAGCCATACGTCCTGATGGCATCATGCAAGACAGGAACGCGATCTTCTTTAAAGTGCGCCGGAACGTACACCGTTCCCTCCCGTCGACTTGATCGATGTGCAATAGGCCCAAAGGACCCCAAGGTCCACGAGATTGAATGCTTTGTCCGCTACACGACGGGTGTGATACGGTCGGCCTCCTCAGCAAAGAGGATGCCGCTCCGCCATGCTCGACCAAGCCGACGATGTTCGCCGCACGCCCCCACCCTACCGTCCCCCGCTCGCGGGAGAGGGTAGGGTGGGGGTGGGGCCGCGCCTCGATTTCCAGGATCATCTCGCCGATCTCGAAGCCGCCGGTCTCGTCGAGCGCATCGAAACGCCGATCAACAAGGACACCGAGTTGCATCCGCTGGTGCGCTGGCAGTTCGTCGGCGGCGTGCCGGAGGAGAAACGCCGCGCTTTTCTGTTCACCAACGTCACCGATAGCAAAGGCCGCCAATACGACATTCCCGTCGTGGTCGGGGCACTCGCGGCCTCGCCCGAGATCTACGCCATGGGCATGGGCCGCAAGGTCGAGGACATCGGCGCGGCCTGGATGCAGGCGATCGCGCATCCGATTCCGCCGCGCGCCGTCACCTCGGCGCCCTGCCAAGACGTCGTCATCACCGGCGATGATCTCAAGGCGCCGGGCGGGCTAGCCGCGCTGCCGGTGCCGGTTTCGACGCCTGGTTTCGACGCCGCACCCTATTTGACGGCAACGCTTTGCATCACGCGCGATCCCGACAGCGGCGTCCAGAACATGGGCACCTACCGCGCGGCGCTGAAAGCCGCCGACCGGCTGGCCGTGCGCATGGTGGCGCGCGAGGCGACCGGCGCCGGCGGCTTCCGGCACTGGCTCAAATACCGCGAGCGCGGCGAGCCGATGCCGATCGCGATCGTCATCGGCGCCGCGCCGGTGGTCGTATTCACCGGGCCGCAGAAACTCGCCATCGACCTCGACGAACTCGCCGTGGCCGGAGGGCTTGCCGGCGAGCCGATCCGCATCGTCAAGGCCAAGACCGTCGACCTCAATATTCCGGCCGACGCCGAAATCGTCATCGAGGGCCTGATCGATTGCGAAAAACTCGAGCCCGAGGCGCCGTTCGGCGAAAGCAACGGCTATGTGGCGCTCGAAGCCTTCAACATGCCGATGCAAGTGACGGCGATCACGCGAAAGCGCGCACCGGTTTTTTGCTCGATCATCAGCCAAGTCACGCCGAGCGAATCGAGCGTGATCAAGAAGGTCGCCTACGAGCCCTTATTCCTCGCCCATCTGCGCGACCAGCTGGCGATCAAGGGTGTCATCCGCGTCGCCATGCACGAGCGGCTGACCAATTTGCGGCCGGTGCTCTTCGTGCAGATCGCGCACGGCACGCCGCGCACGGAGGTGTGGCGCGCGCTCCAGGGCGCCGCGACGCTGATGTCGAATTGCGGAAAAATCGTCGTGGCGGTGAGCGACGACATCGATCCGGCGAGCGTCGATGCGGTGCTGTGGTCGCTCGCCTACCGCACCAATCCGATCGAAGATGTGCAGCTTGTGCCCTATCGCGGCGGCGTGCAGGGCGCCCAATACGGCCCGGAGCAATCGGATTCCAGCATGCTGATCGACGCCACGCGCAAGCGGCCGATGGCGCCGCTCGCCTTGCCCACGCGCGAGCACATGGAGCACGCGCGGGAACTCTGGGAGCGGCTCGGCCTGCACCCGCTGACCGTGACCTCGCCGTGGCACGGCTATTACCTGGGCGACTGGACCGAGACCTGGGAAGAATTCGCCCGCCGCGCCGCCGCCGGCGATTGGCAGCTTTCCGGGCTGGAAACGCTGGCGCGCCAACGCGGCGGGCTCATGCCGGAAACCTCGGTGCGGGCGGTGGAAAAGCCGAAGGAGTAAATCGTTAGATGGCACGCGTTCCTTATCTCGATCGCTCGGACCTTGCCCCCGACCAGCAAGACCTGCTCGAACATCCGATCAATTTATTCCGTGCGCTGGTACACAGCCCGAAGGGCGCGCGCGCTTGGAGCACCGTGGGCCGCTATATCCGTTTCGGCAGCAAGCTCGATCCGCGGCTGCGCGAGATGGCGATTCTGCAGGTCGGTTATGTCACGCGATCGGCCTACGAATATTGCCATCACGTCCAGATCGGCCACGATTTCGGCGTCAGTGATGACGACATCCGCGCTATCGCTGCGGAGACGGCCGGCCGCGCCACCAATCTCGATTCGCTCGCCAAGACGGTGCTCAAGGCGGCGCGCGAAATGACGACGGCGCTCGCCGTTTCCGACGAGACCTTCGCGGCGTTGCGCGAAAAACTCGATACCGAGCGCCTCACCGATCTCGTGCTCTCAATCGCTTTCTACAACGCGGTGGTGCGCATTCTCGCGACCATGCAGATCGACATCGAGGACGAATACCAGCCCTACCTCGAGCAATTCCCGCTGCCGAAAGACTGAGCGGATCGTGCCCGGCGGAATAAATTATTTCTCCCCTGGAGAGCCCCGCTCATAGCAAAACCTTCCATATCCCCAGAACGGGTTGCGGAAACCCACCGGGGCCGCCTATCTATGCCTCGCATGGACACCGTCACCGCACCATCCGCAGCCGGCGCGAATCTCACGCACGCTGCTGCCTCGCACTTGATCGATGCCCGGCTGACCGACATCAAGCCGGTGGCGCGGGAGACAAACCTCTACACATTCCGGCGCGTCGACGGCGCGCCGCTGCCGGCCTACAAGCCGGGCGCCCATATCGACCTGCATCTGCCCAATGGGCTCACGCGGCAGTTCTCGCTGGTCGTTCCCGCTTCCAATCCCGAGAGCTACGTCGTCGGCGTCAAGCGCGATCCGGAAAGCCGCGGCGGCTCGCGCTATATCATCGACGAGATGCGGGTCGGACACGAGATCAAGATCAGCGCGCCGCGCAACACTTTCCCACTGGTCGAGGACGCCGAACACGTCGTGCTGTTCGCCGGTGGTATCGGTATCACGCCGATCTGGTGCATGGCGCAGCAGCTCGCGGCGCTCGGACGTTCCTGGAGGCTCTATTACGCCTGCCGCTCGCGCGCCGACATGGCGTTCGTCGAGACGCTGGAAAAATTCGACCAAAAATTCCGCCACCTGCATTTCGACGACCAGGCCGGCAAGGTTTTGGACATCGCGGCGGCCATGGCCGAGACACCGCAAAACGCGCACATTTATTGCTGCGGCCCCAATCCGATGCTCAAGGCGTTCGAGGCCGCGACCGCCGGTCGCCCGCGCCATCTGATCCACGTCGAATATTTCACGCCGAAGGAGGTAGCCTCGGCGGATCAAGACTCGAAGCTCGGCGGCTTCTGGGTCGAGCTCGCCCGCTCCGGCGAGGAATATTTCATTCCCGAGGGCAAGAAAGTCCTGGAAGTGCTCTACGAGGCCGGCGTCGACGTTGATTATTCCTGCGAACTCGGCATCTGCGGCGCCTGCGAGACCAAAGTCATTTCCGGCATTCCGATCCACCACGATTCGGTGCTCAGCGAAGAGGAGCAGGCGACCAACGAGAAGGTCATGATCTGCTGCTGCGGCTGCAAGACCGGGCGGCTGGTCCTGGATATGTAGTCGCCAAGCCCGTAGGATGGCGCATGGATACGGCCGTCAAAACTCGGGCGACGCAGCAGCAGGCCGCGGCGCAACGGCAAGACCTGCGCTCGTGGATCGCGCAATTGCGGGCCGCCGGCGAGCTGCAGGACATCACGGGTGCCGAGCGCGAGACGGAGATCGGCGGCATCGTCGACATCTACCAGCGCAAAATCGGCAACAAGGCCGTGCTGTTCGACGATGTTCCCGGCTATCCACGCGGCCACCGCATCCTCGCCAACATCCTGACCGCGGTGCGGCGCATCAACATCACGCTCGGGCTTAATCCCGACGCCAGCGCCATCGATCTCGTGCATTATTGGCGCCGGTACATGAAAGAGGCGAAGGCCATTCCGCCGGTGACCGTGAAGAGCGGACCGGTCATGGAAAACGTGCTGACCGGGAACGCCATCGACATTTTCAAAATCCCGGTGCCGCGCTGGCACGAGCATGACGGCGGCTACTACATCGGCACCGGCGACATGGTGATCATGCGCGATCCGGATACCGGCTGGATCAATTACGGCGCCTATCGCGTGCAGGCCCATGACCGCAACGTGGCGACGGTGATGTGCTCGAAGGGCAAGCACGGCGACCTCATCAAGCGCCGCTATCACGAGCGTGGCGAGCCCTGCCCGATCGCCGTCGTCTGCGGCATGCACCCGGCTTTGTTCATGATCGCCGGCCTCGAAATCCCGTACGGCAGGAACGAATACGACGCGGCCGGCGGGCTGATCGGCGAGCCGGTCGAAGTCATCGCCGGGCCGCGCACCGGCCTGCCGATTCCGGCCCATGCCGAAATCGCCTTCGAGGGCTTCATCCATCCCAACGACCTCCTTGATGAAGGCCCGCTCGGCGAATGGACCGGCTATTACGCCGGCGGCCGCAAGAAGGAGCCGGCGATCCGCATCGAGACATTCATGCATCGCGACGATCCGATCCTGCTCGGCGCGATCCCCGGCATCCCGCCGGACGACGACTCGTTCTATCGCGGCACTTACCGCTCCGGCGCCGTCTGGAATCAGCTCGAAGCCGCCGGCGTGCCCGAAGTGAAGGGCGTCTGGGCCCACGCCGCCGGCGGCAGCCGGCTGTGGCTCACCGTCGCGATCAAGCAGCAATATGCCGGACATGCCAAGCAAGCCGGCCTCATCGCCTCGCAATGCCATGCCGGCGCCTACGCCAACCGCTTCGTCGTGGTGGTCGATGACGACATCGATCCGGCCGACATGGACAAGGTGGTGTGGGCGATGTGCACGCGGTTTGATCCGCGCGAGGGCATGGAGACGCTGCGCGGCTGCTGGTCGACCGTGCTCGATCCGATGGTCTACGGCAGCGACGACCCGCGCAACGCCCGCGTGGTGATCGACGCCTGCAAGCCGTTCAAGCGGCGCGACACGTTCCCCGTCGTGGTGCGCGCCAGCCAAGAGGTCGAGGAGCTCGTGCGGGATAAGTTTTCCGACGTGCTGCCGCGTTAGTTTCTCCCTCCCCCCTTGTGGGGGAGGGTGGGGTGGGGGGTCGCGAGGTGACGTGAGAGCGTCGACGCCTGTGCGTCACCTCCCGACCCCCACCCCTACCCCTCCCCACAAGGGGGAGGGGATCAAAAATGGGTTCGTCCAGGCATGAACGAAAAAATCGACATCACGCTCACCATCAACGGCCGCGACTATCCGATCCGGGTCGAGCCGCGCAAAACGCTGGTCGACGCCATCCGCGACGATTGCGGCCAGACCGGGACCCATATCGGCTGCGAGCATGGCGTCTGCGGCACCTGCACGATCATCGTCGACGACGAGGCGGTGCGCTCGTGCCTGATGTTCGCCGTGCAGGCCGCCGGCAAGAAGATCCGCACCGTCGAGGGCCTCGCCAACGGTGACGAGCTGAGCGTTTTGCAACGGGCCTTCATCGAGAACCACGGCCTGCAATGCGGCTACTGCACGCCCGGGTTTCTCATGCTGGCGACCAATGTGCTGGAAAAAAATCCGCACATCGACGACGAGGAGCTGATCGATGTGCTCGCCTCGAACCTCTGCCGCTGCACCGGTTATCAGAACATCATCAAAGCTGTGCGCGCCGCGGCCGCCGAGATGCGCGGGGCGCGATAGTCATTCCGAGGCCCAGCGCAGCGAGGAGCTCGGAATCCAACCACCGCCGTTCAAGAAGGAAGTCCGGATACTATTCTGCGACCGCTGTGAGTATGGGCTTTGTAATACTCGAGTTCCGCTTTTTTGTATTCTCGATCTACCGCTTCATATTCTTTAGAACCAGGCTCGCGAGTGTCCCGCGCCTCTCGAAAAGCAATCATGGTTTCCCAAGCGCATCTTTGTTTGTCGTCCATATTCCGAACTCCTATTGAGTGCGCTGGCGAACGAACGTCAATGCTCGATCCAGCGCGTCCCTTTCCTTACACAAAATCGTGGCCTGGGAGGTTAACAAAAGGTTAAGGGATGCCGACTGTAGCGGAATCCCGTGTTTCAGGACTAGGGTTCTCGCACGCCTCATTAAGGCGTTGCCTGTAAGCTGTTAACGGGTCCTGCCGGGCGGCCTGCCAAGGAGGATTGGAATTAATGAAAGCCATTTTCTCTATTGTCGTGCTGCTGCTCGCAACGGTATCCAATGAAGCCAGCGCGCAACTTTATTACCTTGGAGCCGACAAGCTACAGGCGCAGTGTACTTCTGCTGAAATGGAAAATACGGAACGCCCTACTGCTGACAGCGCGCTAAAGTTAGCATTTTGTACTGGGTTCATTTTAGGGGTGGCGGACAGTCTCACCGTGAACCGTCAACTCTGCATTCCTAGCGGGACACCGACCAAAGTAGTTATTGGCATGTTCAACAAGTTCTGGCTAACACGAAAGGCGGAAGACTTGAAAAAGGCCACCGCTGCTGGAATCGTTGGCTCGGGATTGCTGGAATTGTATCCGTGCACGAAGTAAGAGGAAGATTTCGAGCGGTTTGGTAAGTCGCATCGCATCGTTGCGCCAATTTGATCGCAGCTAATCCTTGCTGGCCGCATGAGGCGATTTTGCACTCGAACCAACATCGAAGCGATCTGCTACCGTTTCTGCTTGATATTCTAGACTTTATGATTGAGCAGATTGAGTCCTCACGATCAGATTTTGATCGAGCAGCGGCGGTTGATGCGGCCTGTAGCGCCATACCACTGCTCAGGTCGCGGTTGTGGGAGAATGCGAATGTCGGTGCCGTGATGGCGTTATCGCCGTTGGAGATTTGGATGTTCTCGCCACATTGGCGGGATAATTGGCGCAATCTCGCAAAAGAACCTTCCGATCAGTTCAGCAAGTCTGCCGATGCACTCGTCGAGAATTTGAGCGTCGTGAAGGAGGCAATACAAAAATTGTGCACAACGCCCCGGGGCTCGCCGCTTCGCGGCGCCTCGGAATGACGACCAGCCGGAGGTGTCGTCACGCGACCTCCGCCCCCAGCGCCGCGAGCGCCGCCTTCGCGACCTCGACGTCCTGCTCGATCTTGGCGCCCCCGGCGGCGACGGCGCCGATGACCTCGCCGCCGACCTCGATCGGAAATCCGCCCGGTACGTTGGTGAAGTCGCCCATGCGCACCGCCATGCTGAGCGCATTCTCCTCGGGCGCGTAGCCGGTCGGCAGGCGCTGCGACGCCGCGGTGATCGCCTTTCGTTGCGTGGTGATGATCGAGAAGTGGCGCGCGCCGTCCATCATCAAAAAGGCGATGAGCCGGCAGCTCTGGTCGACGACGGCGAGACTGACTTTGCAGCCAAGCGCGTTCGCCTTCGCCACGCCGGCTGCCAGCATCTTTTGGCTCGCCTCGTGGGTGAGCCGGTGGGTGGCGACGAAATCCGCCATGGCAGGCATTCCTCGACCGCAGAGTTGATCCACTTCCGAAATCAACTCCCCAATGACACAAAACTAGCAATGTTGTTAGTCTCTCGGTCGGTCGGATGCCTGCGGTAGAAATAATCAGCAAGGAGGCCATAAAGGTGGATAGTCGAGATTTACTGGCGAAAGGTGCCGGGACCAATCCCGCTTCGGCACATGCGGGCGAGCCGCCCTTGCATTGGGATCGCGAGGCCGACGTCGTCGTGATCGGGTCGGGCGCAACGGGATTGCCTGCCGCCATCGTCGCGCGCGAGACCGGCGCGTCGGTCATTGTCGTTGAGGCGCAGAACCACATCGGCGGCCACGCCATCACCAGCGGCGGCCATATTCCGCTCGGCGGCGGCAACAGCTACCAGAAAAAATACGGCATCAAAGATTCGCCCGACCTGTTCTTCCAGGATCTGACCGACTGGTCGGTGGTTGAGCCCAATGGCTTTCCGCCCTACCGCTACAATGACCGCGAAATTGCCCGCGCCTTCGCCGACAACAGCGTTGCGACGTTTGAATTCCTGCTCGCCCATGGCGTGAAGATCGTCGAAAAGGAACCGGACTGCCAGGCCGGACACGAAATCGGCCTCTCGGCGCCGCGAACCATGCACTGCGCGGTCATGGATTGGCCCATGGTGCAGACCGGCAAGCCCGCCGATGCGAGCGTTCAGGCGACCATGTCCTCGGGCAATGGCCTGATGCAGCCGCTCCATGCCGCAGCCCTCAAGGCCGGCGTGGAAATCCTGCTCGAACACCGGATGACCGCAATCCACCGGGAGGCGCCGAATTCCGGCCGCGTGCTCGGCATTGCAGTCGACAACAACGGCATCAGGCTCAACCTGCGCGCGGACAAGGCCGTTATCATCGCGACCGGCGGCTCGACCGGAAACGTGAACTTCCGCCGCATGTTCGATCCGCGCCTGACGGAGGAATATTGCGGCCTCGCCGGCATGCCCTGGTCCGATCAGGACGCCAGCGGCGAACTCGCCGCCGTGGCAATCGGCGCATCGCTGTGGGGACTGTTCAACTTCACCGGCGAGTTCGGCACCGGAATCACCAAGCCCGGCTCGATCGGGTGTCAGTACGGCTACGATCATCTGCGCTGGTTGCCGGGCAGCCCCGTTTTCGACCAGGCGCGCGCGACCGGCCTCGAAGTGGCGGACTGGCAAGACCTCATCCTGGTCAACATGCTGGGCAAGCGGTTCTACGATGAGACCGGCCGGCACTTCACCTCCAGTTCCTACGTGAGCGTCAATTCCTACGAGCCGGGCAGCTATCTCAATGCCAAGAACGTCAAATATGGTCCGGACAATCTTATCAACGCCGCCCTCGCCGGCATCGGCGACGGGCATAACGGCGGCGGCCCGATCTGGGCCATCTTCGACGCCGATGCCGTCGCGCGCGAGAAATGGGACCCGAAGCCGCCCAACGTCGATATCGACGCAGGCCTTTTCTTCAGCGCCAACAGCATCGACGAACTCGCCGGCAAGATCGTGATGAAGTACCAGCGCATGCCGATGCCGCCGCAGAACCTGGTGGACACCGTCGCGCGCTACAATGCCTTCGTCGAGGCGGGCAAGGACGATGACTTCGGCAAGCCAAAGCCGCTCTGCAAAATCGAGAAGCCGCCGTTCTACGCGGCATGGGCGACGCCGGTCGTCCACGACACGCGCGCGGGCTTGCGCATCAACGCGCGCTGCCAGGTCGTCGCCACGGACGGCGAGGTGATTCCCGGACTTTACTGCGGCGGCGAGTCGGCGGGCGGCTTTTCCATGCACGGCCTGCCGCGCGCTATCTGCCAGGGATTTATCGCCGGAAAGAATGCCGTCGCGGAAAACGGCAAGACCTGACGCTACACCGTCGTCTGCGCCATGCCGGGTTTGGCGTAGAGCGCCTCCTTGGCGCCGTCCTTGAACGCCACCTCGGGCGGCAGCACCACCGAGCAAGAGCGGATCTTCTGGTGGGCGGGATCGACGCCCGGCGGTATGACGCCCTTCTCGACCAGCGCCTTGGCGGCCCGCATCAGGCGATGCCGCGCCATGATGATGCCGTTGTCGGTCGAGACCAGGTTCTCCTTGGTGCGGTCGCAGATCGGGCCCATGCTCTCCTGCAATGAAGCGTCTTGCATGGCGAAGCCGGCGACGCCGCTATAGGTCTTGCCGGCTTTTTGAGCCGCGCGATCGATCAGATAATCGTTATCCTTGTTGGCGAGTGGCCGGTAGGTGCCCGGGGTATATTTGCAGTGCACGCCGGCGCCGTCCTTCATGGCGTCGACTTCGCGCTGCGCCAGCGCCCGCACCGGATGGAAATCATAGCTCCACGCCCAGCAGTTCTCGTCGTCGATCGGCACCCAGAAATGGCCGTGAATGGGATGGTCGCCGCGCGGCGGGATCATGGTGAAGCAGGGCATCACCCACGGCGTGATGCGCCAGTAGTATTTGCCGTTCTCCGCATTGCGCCGCGCGCCGATGAACAGTCCGCCGGGCTGCTCCACGACTTCGAAATGCGGCTGCATGTCGGAGAGGTTGTATTGATTGCCCTTGGCGCCCTTGAACAACGGATCGGAGCCCAAATCGCCGCGATGCAGGAACGAGACATGGCTCGAATCGATGCCGCCTTCCATGGCTTGCAGCCAGTTGCACTCCTGCAGCCGCTTTGAAACGAAGGTCTGCTCCGGCCGCACCATGGCGAATTCCCATTCCGGCAGCGGCGGCCGCTGGTCCGCGGGCCCGATATAAGCCCACAACACCTCCCCGCGCTTCACCAGCGCGTACGACGTGAGCTTGATCTTGTTGCAGAAGCCGCTCTCGATTGGCTCCGAGGGAACCTCGATGCACTGGCCGTTCACGTCGTATTTCCAGCCGTGATAGGGGCAGCGCAGCCCACCCTCCTCGTTACGGCCGAACCACAACGAGACGCCGCGATGGGCGCAGAATTCATCGATCAGGCCGTACTTGCCGTCGGAGTCGCGGAAGGCGAGCAGGCGCTCGGACAGGATTTTGACCCGCACCGGCGGGCAATCGTTCTCCGGCAGTTCCTCGGCAAGCAGGACCGGCAACCAGTAGCACCGGAACAGCTGCCCCATGGCTGTGCCGGGGCCGGTCTGGGTCAGAAGCTCGTTCTGTTCTTTTCTGAGCATGGTACTTGTCCGTAACCAATCGTAATGTCCCTTTCAGAGTAAGGATTCGGCCACGCCCCGACAAGCCGCAGCCGCACGCCGCGAGCCGTCGCAACCCCGCATCGTCGCCAGAGCGTCACACGCCTCACATCCATGACGATACAAGATGGCAGCCAAGCAATCCCAGCCGCGGCATCCCGTTGCTCTGCGCAAGCAATTACGCTAAGCCGCGGGCGCCGGCGCGCCGGGGGCGAGGTTCGGAGGGATGTGATGGCTGAGCACGGTCAGGTCGAATACGCGAGTGCGACGGGCAACGATTACCCCGCCCATGAGCAGACCTACCGCTCCTTCGTGACGCTGGTGAAAGTCATTCTCTCGATCGTCGTCGTCATCGTCATCCTGATGGCGATTTTCCTGACCTGAGCCGAGCCGCATCCTGACTGCCGGTGGCCGGCAGCGGTTGGAGGAATGAGGAATCATGAAGGTTGCGGTTGCTGCCGAAACCGATGGGGGCGAGCCGCGGGTTGCCGCGGTCCCCGAAACCGTCAAGAAGATGATCGGGCTTGGCGCCGAGGTTGCCGTCGAGCCGGGCGCCGGGGTGAAGTCCGGCATTCTCGATGCCGACTACAAGGCCGCCGGCGCCGCCGTGACTGCCGATGCGCTCAACGGCGCCGATGTCGTACTTAAGGTACGGCGGCCCTCCGCTAACGAGCTTGCAGGTTACAAGAAGGGCGCCCTGGTTGTCGCGATCATGGACCCTTACGGCAATGAGACCGCGCTCAAGCAGATGGCCGATGCCGGTGTTGTCGCTTTCGCCATGGAATTGATGCCGCGCATCACTCGCGCGCAGTCGATGGACGTGCTGTCTAGTCAGGCCAATCTCGCCGGCTACCGCGCGGTCATCGACGCTGCCGAAGAATATGGCCGCGCGCTGCCGATGATGATGACGGCGGCCGGCACCGTGCCGGCGGCGAAAGTGTTCATCATGGGCGTCGGTGTCGCCGGCTTGCAGGCGATCGCGACCGCGCGCCGGCTCGGGGCCATCGTCACCGCGACCGACGTGCGTCCCGCCACCAAGGAGCAGGTCGAAAGCCTGGGTGCGAAATTTCTTGCGGTCGAGGACGAAGAGTTCAAG
>Ga0074044_10002053_pt1 | contig 17782 bp, 15 predicted proteins | sample BogForMeECP23OM1_FD_94443 | JGI IMG/M metagenome (GOLD analysis project Ga0074044, IMG submission 94443) | Bog forest soil microbial communities from Calvert Island, British Columbia, Canada - Bog Forest MetaG ECP23OM1 | ecosystem: Environmental > Terrestrial > Soil > Wetlands ...
CGCTCGCGCGCGGATTTCTGGCGGGCAATCGCGACAAGGGCGGCACCGGTCCAACGGCGCGCGCCAAGACCGACGACTTCGCCAAGAATATGTACTTCCGCGAGTACGACTTCGAAGTGCTGAACGTGGTCGAACAGATCGCCAGGGAGCGCAGCGTCACGCCGTCGCAGATTGCGTGCGCCTGGATTCTGCAGGCGCCCGGCGTCACCGCACCCATCATCGGCGCGACCAAGCTCTCTCATCTGAAGGAGGCGATCGCGGCCGTCGAGGTGAAGCTCACCGACGACGAAGTTGCCGCGCTCGAAAAGCCGTATCGGCCGCATCCGATTCTCGGCCACGAACAGCCAAGGCCGGCGCGGATGGTCCCGGCGCGCTGAGGGCGGATGTGTTTTAACCGCGAACACGCCACAACCAGACCTTAAAGCGTTACTTGAGGTTGCGGAGTCGTCGGGGCGTCGGCGGCTGAAAAGGAAGAAGTGGTATGGAAATTAACGGCGTCGCGCACGTGATGCTCACGGTCAGCAATTTCGAGGCGTGCTTTCCATTCTACGAAAAGCTGCTCATATATCTCGGACTCAAGCCGGTGATTCGCAGCGAGCAGACGCTGTACTGCGTGGGCGGAAGGACTGCGATGGAAATAGTCAGATGCGACGATGCGCATCGCGCGGAGAAGTTCGAGCAGCGCCGCGTCGGGTTGCATCACGTGTGTCTGCGCGCGCGCGAGCGCGGCGATGTTGACGAGATTTACAGCTTCCTCAAGACGATCGGCGCAAAGATCGTGCATCCGCCGGAGGACGGCCGATGGGCGCCGGGATATTACTCGGTGCTGTTCGAAGATCCCGACGGCATCCGCCTCGAGGTGAACCACGTTCCGGGCAAGGGTCTGTTGGCGTGAAGGCAGGGCCCAGCCCCTGCACCTGAGTAAGGAGAATGCAGGCGGTGTTTACCCGGAGCGAAGTCGCGGGCGACGGATGCTGGCGTGAAGCACGCTAGTCGGGGCGTTGGAGCCTGGCGCGCAGGCGCGTCGCCAGGTCGGGAGCCGACGTCTCGTGTTTGAAATAGACGAAGACTTCGTCGGCGCCCGACGCGAGGCGATCGATATTTTTCACCCATTGATCCAGGCCCGCATCGTCGTACGTCTCTTTGCGCAATCGAACATAGACGTACGGCGCGGTTCGCTCGAGCGGTGAGGCGAGCTTTTCCGTTTCCGCGATACATAGCGCGGCGCCGTTATCGGCAAGCGCGGTCATCACGGAGTCGTCGAACCAGCTCGGATTTCTAAATTCGAACGCGGCGCGAATCCGGCTCTGCAGAATCGCGAGGAAATCGCGCAGCACGGCGAGATCGAGCTTGAAGTCGGGCGGGAGCTGGAACAGCGCGGGCGCGAGCCGCTGGCCCATGACCGACGCGCGCTCGATGAACGTATCGGTGGTTTGCTTTGCGTCGCGAAGGCGCGCGAAATGCGTGATGCGCTGGGGGGCCTTCAGCGCGAAGCGAAAACTCGGCGGCGTGCGCGAGGCCCATCCTTCCAGCATCGTGGTCCTTGGCATCGCGCGGAAGGTGTAGTTGATTTCGACCGTCGGCAGCCGCTCGGCGTAGTACTCGAGCATCCTGATGGCGGGCAGCTTCGCTGGATAAAAGCCGCCGAGCCATTCCTTGTAGGAAAAGCCCGAGGTGCCGATCAGGATGTCCGCCTTAGCCATCGCGACTTCCCCGCCCGAGTCAGAGCCAGCGCTCGGCGTCTCGCCTGTTCATCCTTTGAGCATGGCCTGCAGATTTTTGCCTTCGCGTTTGCGGAATCCGACCGCAACGCTTAGCCGCTCGAGGTGCTGATCTATAATCTTGCCGCCGAGCCGCACGCGATGCTCGGCGAAGAACTTCTTCACCTCGTCTTCGCGATCGAGCAGCGCGACCACGGCTTCGCACATCCGCGGCAAGGCATTGTCGGGATACTTCTGAGTCATCTCGTCCCAATGCGCGCGCGCAAAGTCCCACGCCTGGTAGCGGCACGCGGGGTTGAGCAGCAGCGCATGCATCAGGTACGGCGAATTCTGCGTTCGCACCTGTCCGTCCAGCGTCATCGCCATGGTTTTTTCCAGGAGATTGCGATCGCGGAAATTTGCCAGCGCAAACAGGAAGCGCTGTTCTTCCTGCGGCGTGCGCGGCGCTTTGAACTTTCGCTTGAACTCCTCGTAACGCGCGGCGTCGCCCGAATGCGCGAGAATATTCACCAGCGCGGGCATCAGGTCGCGATCCGCGGAATCGGGGCTATCCTCGAAGCGCGCAAACAGGTCGCGCGCGCGCTGCTGAACCTCGGGATCGTCGCCGAGCGTGCCGAGCGCGCCGATGAGCGTGCCGCGCAACTGGTGCATGAGCTCGCTCTCGCCGGACTTTGGCTCCCAGGCGAGACGGGCGGCGGCAGGGCCGGCGACCTCGCGCACGGTGGCGGCCAGCGCCGGCCGGTCGGCCCCGGACACGATCAGGTCGAGGTACGCGAACGCACCGAGCAACGCGCGCCACACGTTGATGTCGGTCTCAGCGGTGAACAGCCGCGCCATCTCGAGGAACTCGCTGAGCGGTCCAAGTCCCGCGACGGTCGCCGCCCAGGTATCGCTGACCAGCCCGAAGCGTTCGATCGGCTGGAGCGTGCCGAGATTCTTCGTGATCGCGGCGAGCAGCGCCGGCGCATAGTGCACGCGATAGAAGCCGTGGCCCCCCTCATTCAACAGCGCCCATTCGAGCTTGCCCGGGATATCGAGAGTCGTCTCGCCCGCCGTGAGCAGCAGCTTATGGGTCGAGCCGCCCGTGTCGGTCCTCGCGCGAACCATCACGGGCACATGCCAAAGCTGATGGTTGTCCTCGGTGAGATAGAAGAAGCGGCGCTGCGAGAGCCTGAGTCCGCGGCCGTTTTCAGCCGGCGCCACCTCGATGATCGGAAAGCCGGGCTGGAAGATCCACGAGTCCATCATCTTGCGCACGGGCTCGTGCGACGCCGCCTCGAGCGCGTCCCACAGGTCGCTGGTCTCGGTGTTGTTGAATTGATGCTTCTTCAGGTAGAGGCGAATTCCGTCGCGAAAGACGTTGGCGCCCAGGAACTGCTCGAGCATCCGCAGCACGGCCGCGCCCTTCTCATAGGTCAGGATGTCGAACATCGCGCGGCAGTCTTCGGGGCTGCGCACCGTGTATTCAATCGGGCGCGTGCTGCGCAGCCCGTCGGTCGACATCGCCGCCGCGCGCGAGACACTGAAGCTCTCCCATCGCTTCCACTGCGGCTTCCAGGCGTCGACGGCCAGCATCTCCATGAAGGTGGCGAAGGCCTCGTTGAGCCAAATCCCGTTCCACCATCGCATGGTGACGAGATCGCCGAACCACATGTGCGCGTTTTCGTGCGACACCACGTCGGCGACGCGCTCGAGCTCGGCGCGCGACGCGGATTTTTCGTCGGCGAGCAGCGCGGTCTCGCGAAACGTGATCGCGCCCAGGTTTTCCATCGCGCCCGAGGCAAAATCGGGAATCGCTATCAGGTCGAGCTTGTCGCCGGGATACTCGAGCCCGTAGTAGTCGGCGAAATATTTGAGCGAGAACGCGCCCACCTGGCGCGCCCAACCGGTCAGCGACTCTTTGCCGGGAACGTGAACGATGCGCAGCGGCGTGCCCGCATCGACCGGCGCGGTCGCATCGAACTCGCCGACAATGAACGCGACCAGGTAGGTGGACATCGGGATCGTCTCCTTGAAGACGACCTCCTTCTTTGCGCCGGCCAGCTTGCGCTCGCTCTGCTGCCCGCCGTTCGAGATTGCCGCCAGGTGCTCATCGACGACCAGCGTCACTTTGTAACTCGCCTTGAGCTCGGGCTCGTCCCAGCACGGGAAAGCGCGGCGCGCGTCGGTGGACTCGAACTGCGTGGTCGCGGCGACGTGGGTCTTGCCCGACGCGTCCTGGTATTGGCTGCGATAAAAGCCGTGCAGCTTGTCATTGAGGATTCCGCGAAACGCAATCTTCAGCAGCCATTCGCCCGGCGAAAGTTTTTCGGCGAATCGGAGATGCGCGCGTTCTTTGGCCGGTTCGAGCTCGGCCTTCGCGGCCAGAGATTTTCCGCCGCGTTGCGCTGCAACCTTTTCGATTTCCAGCTCAAGCGCGTTCAGCACAACGTCGTCGGTCGCGTCGTTGACGACGACGGCGATATTCACCTCGCCCTGAAACGTGAACGCCTTAAGATCGGGCGTCAGGCGAATTTCGTAGCGCTTGGGCGTGACATTTTTCGGCAGGCGATAATCATCCGAAGCATCGGCGAGCGGAGCTCCATCCTGATCGCGCATCTGGTCTCTCTTCCTTAGTGTGCAGTCGAGCGTGAAAAAGTGAAAAATGAAAAATTGTGCGGGGACGCGTCCCGCAAATTCATAGCCTAGTTCAAACCGCGCCGTGGCGCGAGATTCATTCGCCGGCGAGCCGGAGCGGGCGTTGCATCCACACGACGTCCCAGTACCTGCCCAGCTTGCGGCCGTTTTCGCTGAAGACGCCAACCTCGGTGAAGCCGAACCTTCGATGCAGCTTGAGCGACGCGTCGTTGGGAAGCGTGATTCCGGCCAACAGGCGATGAATGTCCTCGTTCTTAAGCGCGGCGAACAGCGCCCGGTACAGCATCGCACCGATTCCCCGCCCGGTCGCGTCGTGCGCGCAGTAAACCGAGGTCTCGGCGCTCGTGTCGTACGCCGCCTTGTCGCGAAACGGTCCCGTGCACGCATAGCCCACGACCCGGCCCGCGTCTTCCGCGACGAACATTCGATAGCGTCCGTTGCCGGCGTGCTCATCGAACCATCGCGTGCGCTGCTCCACCAACAGTGGTTTCAAGTCGAACGTGATGGGCGTATTGACGATGTAGTAGTTGTAAATTTCCGTCAGGCGCGGCAGGTCGCCGCGTGCCGCAGGCCGAATCTTTGCTTCCGCCATGACGCTGGTCTCCCGCTCGGGAAGTTTCGCTGAGTCACAGGCAACGCCAGATGCAAAGTTGAATCAAGCGCCGGGATTGCCCCTGGCAAGATCGGCGAACGTGATCAGTTCGATTCCATTTCGAGCGATCGCATCGCGCACGCGCCGGCTGGTGAGAATCTCGAGCTCGAGTTGCGCTGCGACCGCAGGCGGGATTCCGCCGACATCAGCGGCCGGATGAAAATACAGTTCCGTGACGCCATCGCCGATACGATCGATCACGCCCACGACGTAGTCCTCGTTCAGATGACCGCTCTGATGAAGTCCAAAAAGCGCGTCGGTCGAGATGAGGCCCCGCTCCGCCATCATTCGGCGGGTTCGGCGCGACAAGGTGCGAAAGATGATCGATTCGACGAGCTTGCGCGGCGCATTGTCGCGCCGCAGCCGAAGCGTGGTCATCACGCGCTCACGCGGAAGCCTGATGCATGGCACTTTGTATTCGACGGCGAGGTCAACCAGAATATCGGCGAACAACGGATGGACGTGGAAATTCAAGTGCCCGTCGATATGGTTGAGGTAGCCGACGAGCTCCAGATGCCGTTCGACTTGCGCGCGCAGTTCGCCGGTCATCGCAGTGCGCATCGATCGGTCGAAGAAATATCGCATCCCCGCGGCCACGGGATTGTCGATGAACTCGCCCGATGCGCGCACCGCGGCGCCGAGCCGCGACGCACCGAGGATGCTGCGTCCCCGGCAGACCACCACGTGCAACCCCACGTCGAGCGCGGGATTTTCGCGCGCTATTTCAGCCGCGGCCCGCGCGGCAGGCTCCGCAACCATCAGGCTCGCACTGCGCAAGATCCCGTCGCGACTGGCCCGCACGACGGCAGCGTTGACCTCGGGCGACAAGCCGAAGTCGTCGGCGTTAACGATCAGGCGCTTCAAACTGCGCCACCGCGAATCGTCACGGACGGCGGATACGCACCCGCTCGAGTAGTGAAAAACACCGGCACAATTCTGCTAGCATCGGATGGTTCGCTCAAGCGCGCGCTCGGAAAAAAAGTCCAAGATGAGACCACGCGATTGATTCTTATCTTTTACGCCTTCGCGCGCGAGATCGCGCCTTTCAAGCGCCGGCTCCGCAATCGCGCTCCGCTCGCTCTCGACGGCTTGCATGGCTTTCGCGCGGAGATCGGCGGCAATAAATTCACCGTCGTCGGCCACGGAATCGGGCGCAGCCGCGCAAGCGATACCGCACGCCGCGCGTTCGATCTGATACCCGGCGCCGAGCTGGTAATCGGGAGCGGCGTCGCCGGCGCGCTCTCGAGCGGACTGAAGCTGGGCGATCTCGTCCTCTCCGACCGCGTTCTGACGATTCATGCCGACGGCCGGGTTGCCGAACAAGTGACGGCCGTGGGTGACGCGCACCTCCGCGCGGTCGGCCGCGCGCTTGCGATCGCGGGTCTCGCCTACTCGACCGGCGCGATTTTGACATCGCATCGCGTGCTCGCCACCGGCGCCGAGAAACGACACGCCAAGGAAAGCACCGGTGCGATCGCGGTGGACATGGAAACCGCCGCGATTGCCGCAGAAGCCGCGGCGCGCGGGATCCCGTTCGTCGCGATCCGGGCAGTGCTCGACGAAGTTGACGATGAAATAGCGGGCGCGGCGATGGCCGACCAGGACGGCAATGTCCGGCCGCTCGCCGCGACGTCCTACCTGCTGCGCAATCCGGCAACGATGCTTAAGCTGCCGCGGATGATTCGAAACCTCTCGCGCGCAACGACCGCAATCGCCGACGCACTGACGGCGGTCGCGCACGACGGCGAGATCGCGGCGGCTATCAGGCGTGCTCCCGAGCCGGTGGAGCGAAAGCGCCCGCGCTAAGCCCGCCGTCAATTGGCACCGCGACGCCGGTGATGAACCCCGCCTCATCCGACGCCAGGAACGCCGCCAGGGCAGCGACCTCTTCAGGCTTGCCGTTGCGCCCGAGCGGATGCGTGTCCGCGGTGCGTTCCCAAACCAACTCCGACGCGCCGGCGGGAACGACGCCGCAATTCTCGGCGATCGGCGTTTCGATCACGCCCGGGCAGATCGACACGCATCGAATCCGGTGACGCGCGAAGTCGAGCGCGATTCCCTTCGACATGATCACGACGCCGCCCTTGGCCGCCTGGTAGGCGCCAAGATTCGGCACGCCCTTGATTCCCGCGCCGCTGGCGGTGTTGATGATCACGCCGCCGCCCTGCTTGATCATTTGCGGGATCGCATACTTGCAGCCGAAGAATACGCCCTTCAGGCAGACGTCCACGACCCAGTCCCATTCTTCCTCGCTCGTGTCCACCACGTTTTTGGGGACGAAGACGCCGGCGTTGTTGAACAGGATGTCGAGCCGGCCGAAGGCGCTCACCGTTTCATTGACCATCCGCTCGACTTTGGCGCCGACGCGCACGTCCACCGTCACTGACTTCGCGACGCCGCCGGCCTTCTCGATCTCAGCCTCGGTATTGCCAACCGACTCCGCGCGCACGTCGGCGAGCATCAGCTTCGCCCCTTCTTGCGCAAACCGAAACGCGCTGGCGCGGCCGATTCCCGAACCCGCGCCGGTGATCAACGCGACTTTGTCCTTGAGCAGCATGCTAAGTCACCTCCTTTTGTTTACTTGGTCGCAGCTCGATGACCGACGCTTGCCACAGTTGGCGAAAATTTGGAAGCGCGTCGCGATCAAGCGCCTCGCCGGCGACTGTCTGGCTGCCGGCTATGCGGTAGCGCGGCGCGGCCCGCGTGTGTGCGCGCGCGTGCTCGTCGGCTTCCAGACAGGGAGAGCTCGCTCGTAGGGAAAGTCTGCAAGATGGCGCTCGATCGCCGCGTCGTCGCCGTAGGATTCGCGGCGGGTCAGGATATGAATCGCCAGCGCCGTGAAGGGCAGGTAGATGAACACGGCCGACCATCCGATATTCGGCGCGTTGATTCGGAACAGCATCGTGATTCCGAAGATCACGAGTCCCGCATAGAGCGCCGGACCAAGGATCGCGCGCGACCGCATCGCGGGGAGCGAACCCGCCGGCTGCGACGCGCCGCGATTAAACGTTGCGTCGAGCCACTGGAAAATCGCGATCGTGATCGCGGCGACAAAATACCATCCCAGGTAATTGGTGATCGGCACGCCGAAGTGCGGCCCCGGCGGATCGTACCAGAAAAGTTTGCCGAGGAACCATCGGTCGCCGAGCACGGTCAGCGGATCGACGACCATGTCCACCATCATCATGAACAGCGCTGCCATCAGCCATACTCGCGGCGCACGGCGAATTTGCCAGGTGTCGAGAATCCGAAGATCAGCACCACGCCGATACAACGGCGAACTGAGCAACAGCGCGACCGTATAGCTGGCGAAAGCGAGGAACGTGAACGACAACGAATCCATGAACGGAACGCCGAACACCCAAATCTCGCGCCCGCGGCTCGCGTCAATATAGTGATAGAGGCCGAACGGGAATCCGTTGTGGATTGAAGACCACTCGCACGCCAGCGCGGCGGCGTAGGTCACGACCGTAAACAAAACCGTCGTGCGCAGACCGAAGTTCACGGTCGCGATAAACAGAAAACTCAGCAGAAAGATGAACACGTACGGGCGCAGCGCGATCGTGGAGAGCAGCAAATGCATGGCGTGGCTTACGCGGCGCTCCTCGCCGTCCCTTTGGATCTGAAGAATTCTATCGCTGCCGCCAGCGCCGCATCGATCGGCCCTGGCGAATAGCCCAACTCTGCGCGCGCCTTCGACGAGTCGAAGAACATCCGCTTTCGCGCCATCCGCACCTCGGTCAGGCTGGCCCGCGGCGCGCGGCGCGTGACGGTGCGCGCAAACGCTTCGGCGCCGAGTGCGTAGCCCAACGCGACCGCGTACGGAATCCTCATCTTGGGCGCGGGCAGCCCGGAAATCATGGCGAGCCGCTCGAGAAATTCCCTGAGCGTGAGATTTTCGCCGCCGAGAATATACTTCTCGCCGATTCGCCCGCGCTCCGCCGCCAGCAGATGACCGCGTGCGACATTTTCAACATCGACGATGTTGAGTCCCGTCTCCACATACGCGGGCATCCGCCGATTCAGGAAGTCCACGATGATTCGGCCGGTCGGAGTCGGCTTCAAGTCGAGCGCACCAATCGGCGTCGATGGATTCACGAGCACAACCGGCGCGCCCGCGCGAGCGGCTTCCAGCGCTGCCTGCTGCGCCATGTACTTCGATCTCTTGTAATGACCCGTCATCTCGGCGAGCGACGACGGCGTGTCTTCGCGTCCCACCCCGCCGTGCGGAATGCCGAGCGCGCCCACCGTGCTGGTGTGAACGATTCGCGAAACACCCGCGTTGGCAGCGGCCCGGATAATATGCTGCGTGCCCGCGACGTTGGTCGCATACATCGGCGCCGGATCGGTCAGCCACAGCCGGTAATCGGCGGCGACGTGATAAACCTCGCTGCATCCATCAACCGCGCGCACGACGGAATCGAAGTAGCGCAGGTCGCCGCGCACGATTTCGACCGGCAGACCAACCAGCGCACTTAGATCCGCGTTCTCGCGCGCCAGCACTCGGACGCGATCGCCGCGGGCAAGGAGCGCGCGCACGACGTGGCATCCCACGAATCCGTTGCCACCCGTCACCAGCGCTAACTTAGTAGTCATCGGATTCAATCAACAGCTATTCGGCGGCGCGCGCCAAAACCGCGGCGGCTGCAGCCCGGCCCGAAATCACCGCGCTCTCAATCGTTGCCGGCAGACCGGTTTGTATCCAGTCCCCGGCCAGGAAAAAGTTCGCGATCGGCGTTTTCGCCGTCGGACGCAGTTCGTGCGATCGCAGGTCCGGGGCCATCGTAGCGTTTTTCTCCTTGAGCACCAGCGACTTCACGACTCTGGCTCCGCGCGACGCGGGAATCATCGCGTGGAGATCGTAAATCACGATATCCAGGATTTCCTGGTTGCTGCGATCGACCAGCTTTCGCGCGCCGCTGATCACGAAGCTCAGGTAACCCGGATGCGCCTCGCCGCGCTGCGCGAATATTTGACGTTTATTGAATAGCCATTGAGTAGTAGTGCCGATAAAACCGATGAACGGTGAATTAGTCACTTCGCGATCGAGCCACACGTGGACGCAGATGATTGGCGAGCTCGAAAGACCCGCGAAGCGCGAGAAAAATGGATCGGCAACCGCGTTTTCAGGCAAGAACCGCAGTAACTGCGGAGCCGGGACCGCGCTGATGAAGTCCGACGCCTCGATTCGCCGCCCGTCGCGCAGCCGCACGCTTGCGACCTGGCCTCGAGCGCCAGCTTCCAGCATCTCCACGATCGAATGCGAAACCACCCGTCCGCCGGCACGCTCGATCACCCGCTGCGCGCCCTTGCAGTACAGGTCGCTCAGCCCGACGCGCGAATAAACGAACGCCGAGTCGCGGCGACGCGAAAAGAACCCGCGCTTCAGGACCTCGGCCAACAGCTGCGCCGACGACGATTGCGGCTCGTCGTTCAGCGTAGCGATCGACAGCGGGTACCAGAAGCACCGGCGCGCTCGTTCTGATTGCCCGATGCGATCCATCAGCTGCGCGACGGTGAGACGACGCAATTCGCCGTCGCCGAACCGTCTCATCGCGAGCATGCGCAGTCCGCCACGCATAACAGCGATCCGCTCCGCGATGCTCAGATGCCGGTATCCGAGCACCGCGGCCGTCATGTGCAGAGGTCCGGGCAGCCGCGCCGTTTTCAGGATCGCGCTTTGTCCGGGACCCGCGAGCATTTCGATTTCCAAATCTTCGTGGAATACCAACTGCTCGTAGGCGCCGATCCGCTTGAGGAAGTCGAGGGTCTCAGCGTAACAACCCATCAGGACGTGCTGCCCGTTGTCCACGAAATCTCCCGTGTCCGGATCGGCGAACGAATACGCACGCCCGCCGAGCGCGGGTTTCCCTTCGAGCACTGTGATCCGCACGCCCCGCTCCGCGAGCGCGACCGCGGCGCTGAGTCCCGCGAACCCGGCGCCGATCACGACCGCGTCTTGCGTCGCCGATGCCATTTAATTCGCCACGCGCATCTGACTTATCCGCGCAGTGCGCCGAAGCGGCCCAGCGCCCACGCGCGGCCGACCAGGTAGAGCTTGTGCGGCGCAGAGAGGCTGTGGCGGCGGTCGAGCACGCGATAGTTCGACTTGATGATCCGTTCGAGCAACGCGGCATAGATAAGCCGCATCGCCTCGGCCGTCAGCAGCGTGGCGCGATCTTCCGGCGCCAGCGTGCTCTGCGCCTTCGCGTAAAGTTCCTGCGCGCGTTTTGCCTCGAAGTCCATCAGTTTGACGAAGTTAGGCGAGTACACGCCGCCGAGAATTTCATCCTCGCTCACGTTGAATCGCGCGAGGTCTTCCAGCGGAAGATAAATGCGGCCGCGCGCGGCGTCTTCGCTCACGTCGCGGATAATATTGGTCAACTGGAGCGCCAGTCCGAGGTTCTCCGCGTACGACTTGGCCGACGGATTGCGGTAGCTGAAAATCTCGATGCAGATGAGGCCCAGCACCGACGCGACGCGATAGCAATACGGCCGCAGCTCTTCAAAGGTTTGATAGCGCTTGCGCGAGAGATCCATCTCCACGCCGGTGATGATCTCCTCGAAGAGACCTCGCGGAATTGTAAACCGCCGCACGGCGTCGGCGAGCGCGCGAGAGAGAGCGCGCGTCGGCACGCCCGCATACGCACGATCAAGTTCCTCGCGCCACCGGCGGAGCAGCAGCGCCGGCTCGCGAATCGATTCGTCGTCGGCGATATCGTCGATGAACCGGCAGAATGCGTAGACGGCATGGAGCGCGCGGCGCCGTTCGCGCGGCAGCAAAATGAACGCGTAGTAAAAACTCGACCGCGAACGCCGGGTGATTTGCGCACAGCGTGCGTAGTCGGCGTCGAGCGACGCGCCGTCGCGGCCGGCGGCCTCTGCGAAGCCGGCGGCGCTGCTGTCAGACTTCAAGCCGTCCACGCAGCGCGCTCCATCCGAGTTTCAGGTAGTCGAGTTTCGCAAGTTCCGGACGCATCCGGAACACGTCATAGTTGACGCGATCGATCGCGCGCAGAATCGCCAGCCCGCCGCCGGCGAACATTACTATGTCGCGCCTGAGCCGCTTGTCCACGCACTTGTGCAATTCTCCCCCCTCGGTGAGCATCGCACGCGCGACTCCGGCTTCATGGCGCATCAAATCCACGAACTCGCGCGACGACGTATGCGCGGCCAGGTCCGCCGGCGTGACTCCGAATCGTTCCATGTCGCGGCGCGGAAGATAGATTCGTCCCTTGTCGAGATCGACTGCAACATCCTGCCAGAAGTTGGCGAGCTGCAATCCGCTGCAGACCAGGTCCGACAGATGCTGCCGCCCGGCGTCGCGGTAGCCGAACAGATAAAGCACCAGCCGTCCGACCGGATTCGCCGAGTAGCGCGAATAGCCGAGCAGATCGTCGAGCGTGTTGAAGCCCTTGAAGTCCAGGTCCGATCGAAACGCGGTCAAAAGATCTTGGAACGGCTCGCGCGGAATTTCGAAGCGGCGCACCGTATCAGCGAGCGCAATAAATACCGGATGGCGCGGCGTGCCGGCGTACGCCAGGTCGAGCTCGCGCTCCCATTCGTCGAGCATCGCGGGGTCATGATGCTCGTCGGCAAAGTCGTCCGCCATCCGCGCGTACGCGTAAATTGCATACATATGCGGGCGCATCTCGCGCGGCATCAGCCACGAAGCGACCGTGAAATTCTCGTAGTGCGATCTTGCCAGCCGCGCGCAGAACTCGTACGCGCTCGCCACGTCGAACGTTCCCGGCGGCAGCGACGCGTCCGGCGCTGCACTCGCAGCGTACAAGGTTTCTTCGCTTTGCACGTTGGTCCGCGCGTTTGCCATCGTCTCAGGCTGCGACCGGCGCTCGGATAAGTTCGCGCGCCGCGGCTCGCGCCCATCGATCGGTCTCCAGCAGATCTTCGATCGTTCGCGCCGCCGAGTTGGGATACCGCTGCATCACCGTTTCGATATGGCGCGGGATGTCCATGAAGCGCACGCGCCCCGCCAGGAAGCCCGCCACCAGTTCCTCGTTGGCGGCGTTGAGGCACGCGGGCATCGTGTGCCCCGCCGCGAGCGCTTCGTACGCCAGCCGCAGACACGGGAAGCGTCTGAGGTCGGGTTCTTCAAACGTCAACCGCGAATTTTCCGCCAGTGACAGCGGCTTCAGATGCGTCATCGGCAGCCGCTCGGGATACGCAAGCGCGTACGCCACCGGAATCGCCATGTCGGGAATCGCCAGCTCCGCGATCACCGAGCCATCGATCATTTCGACCATCGAATGGATCACGCTCTGCGGATGAATCACCACCGAGACCTCGGCGGGCTTGAGGTCGAACAGCCACCGCGCCTCGATCACCTCGAGCCCCTTGTTCATCAGCGTCGCCGAATCGATCGTAATCTTGCTGCCCATACGCCAGGTCGGATGCTTGAGCGCCTGTTCGACTGTTATCGATTCGAAACCATCGGCCGGCAGCTCGCGAAACGGCCCCCCCGACGCGGTCAGGATGATCCGCTTCAACGACTCGCGCCCGCGTCCTTCCAGGCATTGAAAAACCGCGTTGTGCTCGCTGTCCACCGGCAGGAGCCGCACGCGATTGTCCCGCACCGCCGCCGTGATCAACTCGCCCGCAATGACCAGCACTTCCTTGTTGGCAAACGCGATGTCCTTGCCGGCCCTGATGGCGGCCAGCGTCGGCTGCAATCCCATCGCACCGACCAGCGCCGACATCACCAGCTTCGCCGCAGGATGGGTTGCGACGGCGATCGCTCCTTCGAGTCCATGAACGATCGTCACGCGCTGCGCACCGACGCGCGTCGCCAGTTCGCGCGCAAGTTCGGGCGTCGCCACCGAGACGAGTTCGGGATGAAAGCGCTTCACCTGCTCCGCCAGCAGATCCAGGTTGTGTCCGGCGGCCATTGCGACGACGCGAAATCGGTCGCTGAAGCGCGCGGCCACGTCCAGCGTGGTGACGCCGACCGATCCGGTCGAGCCAAGAATTGAAATTGCTTTCATCGCGATGCGTTCAATCTGATGCCGTCTCCGCCAGCCGCCGGCGGAACCGCCCAAGCGCCATCAGCGGAAAGTAATGCGCGTACAAGTAGTAGCGAAGATAAAAATGATTCGGAAATCCATTGCCAGTCGATTCCCTCTCGTCCCACGCGCCCTCATCGTTCTGCCGCTCTGAGAGCCACTGCGCGCCGCGCATCGCGTGTTCGCTGATTCCCGCCTCGCCCGCGATCAATCCGATCAGCGCCCACGCCGTCTGCGACGCGGTGCTGTTCCCGCGCCCGTGCCACGCGGGATCTTTGTCCGACAGCGGGCTCTCGCCCCAGCCGCCGTCGGGATTCTGCTTCGACTTGAGCCACTCAACCGCCCGCTTGATCCACGGCTCGTTGATATCGACGCCGATCGCGCGCAAGCCCGACAGCGCCGAGAAAGTGCCGTAGATATAGTTGATGCCCCAGCGTCCCCACCATCCGCCCGCCGGCGACTGATTTCGCTTGAGCCATTCGATCGCGCGTTCCGCCACCGGATGCTCGGCGCGATAGCCGACCGACGCCATCATATCGAGCACTCTGCCGGTGAGATCGGGACACGACGGATCCGTCACCGCTTCCACGTCCGCGAGCGGCAGATGATTGAGCCAGGTTGAATCGTTGTCGGCGTCGAACGCCGCAAAACCGCCGTCTTTCGATTGCATTCCCATTACCCAGTTCGCACCAGCGCGGATCGCGCGCTCCCTGGCCGCGGCATCATCGGCGGCCGACTCCGCCATCACCGACAGAATCACCGCCGAATCGTCCACGTCGGGATACCAATCGTTGTAAAACTCGAAGGCCCATCCGCCCGGTTCGAGAGCGGGCCGCTTCACTGACCAATCGCCCTTCTTGAAAATCTGATGATCGATAAACCATTGCGACGTCCGCTTCAGCGCCGGATGGTCGCCCGGCAATCCCGCGTCAAGCAACGCCCGGCCCGCGAGCGCCGTGTTCCAGTTGACCGACACGCACGGCATGCACAGGTCGCAGTCGTTGAAGTGCCAAATCAGTTCGCGCGACGCCTCGATCGCTTTCTTCAGCACCGGATGGTCGTTGCGGTAGCCGTTGGCTTTCAGAGCCATCGCGCTCAGCAGGTAGCAGGGCTCGATTCCGCCCCACGAGCCGTTGGCCTCCTGATGCTCGATCAGCCAGTTTTCGGTGTGGCGCAGCGCGCGGGCGCGAAGCGATTTGATTTTGTGCCGATCGTAGAAACGCAGCGCCTTGTCGGCGAGGTTCAGCGCGTTGCGGATCGACAGTATTTTTTTGCCGCGCGGCTGTTTGAACTTCGTGAAATGCGGCGGCTCGATGAACAGCTCCAGCACCCCGCGCTGGTAATCGATCTTTTTTTCGGGACGCGCCGCCTGCAGCATCATAAGTCCCATCAGCGTGCCGCGCGCCCACGAGCCCAGCTCATAAATGTTGAACGGGAACCAGTTCGGAAAAAGCGCAAGTTCGACTGGCAGCGCAGCCGTCGCTGCCCACGTTATCTGCCCCATCGCCGCCAGGTAAAAGCGCGCCAGCGTCCCGCAGTTCACGATGCCGCCCTGGGACAGGATCCAGCGCCGCGCCGCCGCCATCGGCTCGTCACCCGCGCGCATGCCGGTGAGTTTCAGCGCAAAATAACTTTCGATCGTCGTCGAGAGATAGCCTTCGCCGCCCTGGTAAAGCGCCCAGCTCCCGTCCGGGCTCTGGATGTCCAGCAGATACTTCTTCAGCCGCGCTTCGAGCTCGAGATCGACCGTGTCCATGAAATGGTCGAAGATGATGAACTCCGCGTTCATCTCCGCATTCGCCTCCAGCGGCGCGTGCCAGTAGCCCGCGGGCTGTTGCAGCGCGATAAGCGCACGCTGCGCGCGATCCACCGTGTAATCAACCTTCGCGACGAACTCTTCATGCGGCGACATGGCAATCGCCGTGTTTCCGACTTTAATCGCCTGACTCATACTTCACCCCTGTCCGAACTCAGCCCGCGTCCCGCGGGAACCCGCCGCCACCTCACCGCAATACACTATGGAATCACGGCGCATTTCAGCACCGCGCCGCGCTCGAGCAGCGCAAACACTTCCGCCAAATCGCCCAGCCGCATTCGCGCGTTGACGATCGCGCCCGCGTTCAGCGCACGCCCCTCCAGCAATTCGTAAGCGCGCCGAACGTCGCGCGGCCGAAAATGAAACGGCGCCATCAATGTCAGATTGTCGTAATGCATCAGTCGCGTATCGACGCTGAGCGTCGTGCCCACCGGACATCCGCCGAAAAAAACCACCCGCCCGCCACGCCGCACCCGCGCCACCGCATCCTGCCAGCCCTCGACTTGCCCGGTGCACTCGATCACCAGGTCGGGACCGAAGCCGCCGTTGAGCCGTGCGATTTGCGCGGTCGCATCGGCGCTGCGCGCGTCGATCACCCGGTCCGCGCCCATCTCCTCCGCCCACTTCAGGCGCTTGGCGCCGCGCCCCACGACCGCCACCTCGCGCACGCCCGCGGCCTTCAGCACGAGCATGTGCAGCAGGCTGAACGCGCCGCCGCCGATGATCGCGACCGTCTCGGTCTTTTCGGGACGCGCCATTTCCTGGGCATGAACCACGCACGAAAGCGGCTCGAGCAGCGCGGCTTCTTCGAACGGCAGGTCCGCGGGTTTGATAAACGTGCTGCGCGCGACGACGTGCGCCGGCAGCAGCAGCATGTCCGCGTATGCGCCGAGCACCATCCGCCCGACCGCATCATCGCAAAGATTCTCCTGCCCGTGCTGGCAGTAGAAACAGATTCCACACGGCGCGGTTGGCGCAGCCATTATTTCGTCACCGGCCTTGAACGCCGTTACGCCTTCGCCGGTTTCCACCACCACGCCGGAAAACTCATGCCCGAAAGCAATCGGAAGTTTCCACAGTGGATGTCCGCGCTGAAACATTTTCAGATCGGTGCCGCAACTCAACGCGCAGCGGATTTGAATCAGCAATTCACCCGGCCCCGGATGCGGCGCGACGTAGTCGCGCAGTTCGAGCCGCCCGGGCTCCACCAGCACGGCCTGGCGCGAATGCGTACCCGCCATTTTCACCGACGCCGCGCTCACAGCTCGCGCTCCACGACGAAGGTTGCAATGTGACGCAGCGCGTCGGCGCGATTGCCGAAGCCGGCAATTGCGCGATGCGCTCGGGTTTCGAGCTCGCGCGCCAAATCGAGCGAGCGCTCGATTCCCAATATCGCGGGATAGGTCGCCTTGCCGCGCTCGACGTCCTTTTGCGTGCGTTTGCCCATCTGCTCGGGCGTGCCTTGAACATCCAACAGGTCATCGACGACCTGGAACGCCAGCCCGAGAGCGCGCGCGTACGCGTCGAGCGCTTCGATTTGCGCCCCGCTCGCGCCGCCCAGGCGCGCACCGCCGCGAACCGACGCCAGGAACAGCGCCCCGGTTTTCTTGCCGTGCAGTTCTTCGAGCTCCTCGACCGTCTTCGACTTGCCCTCGCCGAGCAGATCGATCACCTGCCCCGCGACCATCCCGGCTGACCCCGCCGCGCCGGCGAGCTCCGCGATCGTTTCCAGCACCAGTGCCGGCGGCGCGCTGATGTCCGCCGAGCGCGCGAGCACCTTGAATGCGTCCGTCAGCAGCGCGTCGCCCGCCAACGTCGCGATCGCTTCGCCATAGACCTTGTGATTGGTCGGGCGCCCGCGGCGCATATCGTCATCGTCCATGCACGGCAGGTCGTCGTGAATCAGCGAGTAGGTGTGAATCATCTCGACCGCGCA
>Ga0074044_10002054_pt1 | contig 17779 bp, 20 predicted proteins | sample BogForMeECP23OM1_FD_94443 | JGI IMG/M metagenome (GOLD analysis project Ga0074044, IMG submission 94443) | Bog forest soil microbial communities from Calvert Island, British Columbia, Canada - Bog Forest MetaG ECP23OM1 | ecosystem: Environmental > Terrestrial > Soil > Wetlands ...
CTCCCAATCGACGCCGCAATAGAGCCTTCGCCCGACGTGGCCGCAGGGCTGGAGTAGCCCGACGTGGCCGCATGGCTGGAGTTGCCCGACGTGGCCGCAGGGCTGGAGTAGCCCGACGTGGCCGCATTGCTGTAGTCGCCCGACGTGGCCGACGTGGGAACCGTCTTTGTGCTGTCGAGTATGAACTTCACTCCCAGGCCAATCAGCGCACTCAATGAAACCTCAGCGCCAATGTGCAACTTGGAAGCCACGCGCTTAGTATCTTTGTCGGTCTGTTCTGCTAGACCTTCGCCTTCCACTTCGGCATACCGAGAACCCACGGGCGGGTAATAGCGCAGCACGTCTAGCGGGTTTCCGCAGAAGTGGAATCCAGAATTGCAGAGCGAAGTTACCCCTTTGTGCTCGTAGTCCTTACCGAGTTCGTACTGGAACACCTTGCCACCCTCCGGCGTGCACTGCAGCTTATCGTTGAACCCCTTGTATCCCTTCATTGGCCGCCTCGTTTCTCAAATTCAGTTTCCCTGAAAGCCCTAAGCCGCCGACCTGCGCTGATCCGCAAGTTCAGAACTTCTCTTCCGGTTCCTCTGGCTGGGTTGGTTTATCGTCAACGAACGCCATGCCGTCAAGTTCGATGATGTGCTCCAAGTTCGTGTAATCTCGGCCATTCTTGTTCTTAACTGAGATCTCGAAGATTGCCAGCTTTCCCGCCTTGTCATCCAGAAACTCATAGAATGACTCGTGCCAGCAACTCATCTGCCATTCTCCGTTATTGTCCAAGACGTGAATGATCCGCAGCGGTTTTTTGTCTCGCTTCTCAATTCGCTGAATCCTCACTCCCAGCCTTTGTAAGCCTTCTTGGACCGTGGACGAGGTTTTGGTCGGCTCTGCCTTCGTCTCGCTCTCCTGAGCCGCCTGTGGCTCCGCTTTGGCGTGTTTACAGAGCTTATGGTGACCACCGTTCGGTTTCGAGGCGTCCAACATTCGACGGCACTCCGAACACATGGCTGCATCCTGCTTTTTCTCAGTTTGATCCATTCCCGGAGCCTGAGACAGTGCTGGTTGCTGCGCCATGCCTTCATTCCCATGCCCACGGTTAGGTTCCGCACTAGCAGTCATGGTTGCGATCTCGCGGTTTACGTCAAGAGTCCCAGCTTCCTTGCCAGTAACCGGAGGCATGTCCATCGCTTCCTCTGCGAGACGTAATCCTTTGAGCGCGTCCGCGAACTTGTCGCGCAACCCAAAACCTCGCGCTCGCATGGCGAGCATCCGATCAGGACTGGTTATCCAAGGCGTGTCTTGGCCGTTGCTCCCTCGTTTCTGCCAGAGTTTCGCTGTCTTTGCATCCTGCACTGAGAACGTAGATTGGTGCCATTCTTGGCCTTTGCGTTTGATCTGGAAGACAGCGCGGCGAGTGTCGCCAGTCCCTTCAAAGAATTCTTTGTGGCCTTCATAATCAGGATGTGTTTGCACCAAGGCCAAGGCCAGATCACCCCATACCGCCGCTCGCCCGTTAATAACTGAGATGTTGGCAAGTGCAGACATCGGAGCCACGCCTAGTTCCGCTCCAAGCTGCATAGCGATCAGAACGTTCCCAGGCTTCGCTTTGTAATCTTTGGGAGCAAGTTCGCTGCTCGCAATAAGTTTCGCCAGAGCCATCGCTTCAGTGAGATTCGTTGGGGTGAATGCGGCGAGCCGAGTGAGTTTATTGGATTGCGATTCGGTGATTCGGATGGGAGCTACAGCAAGAGCATCCTGCTTTTCTGACATTGTAATTCTCCTTTTTCGCAGTTACCCCTGCGAGGGTTCAACTTCTCCCGCCAATTGTAGCGGTTTCTTCTCGAAAAACAGAGTCGGGTTTGGATCATTATTGACGATCCGAACCCAACTCAACGCTTCACGTTTCAGATCGGAACCAAGGAAGGCTTGGATAAGAATGCGCTCCATCGGCTCGACATTTCTTTCGAGGGTGACAACGACCATCCTGTTTAACTTTCTGCCAGAATCGGTATGCGAAAGAAGATTTCATTTGTCCTCTTTGTTTAAGTCGGCCTCTTTGATCTGAATCAACTTAGGGATAGAAGAGACACTGTGCTTTACGTGCGGGCATATATTCCAGTAGCCGCACATTTTTTCGGAGCACCACCAACTCAAGTCGCTGGCAGGGACAAATATTCCGCTTCTAATCGCCGCAATTCCATTGACGATCCGATTGAGATAGGACATGACCTGCTGATCGTCTCGCTTCGTGGTCAAAGTCATCGTCTTGGTGGACTTCTTGAGATCAATCAAGTAGTCCAACTTCATCGCGTCCGGCAGCTTGCCGTCGAGAACCTGAGACGCAATCGCATAGGCCGTGAGCTGGTTGCTCTTCTCGGCTGTATCTTCCGATGGGCTTTTCTTGGAAGTCTTTACATCGCGGATCACAAGCGCCGTGTCGGAGCGTTCAACTGTATCCTGCTCACCAACGAAGTCAAATCCGTCACGCGCAGCGGCGTTTAAGTAGGCCGCCTGCTGGTGCGCGATCTTCTGGAAGCCTTTGACTTCCATCTTCTCGGCTTGCGCGTGAATCTCTTTGGCTCGTTTTCTCAACCAAGCGTCCATATTGATTGAGAACTTGCGATGCGTTGCAGTCGGCAGTACAAGAGGCGCGATTTCCGCGTGATGTGCTGTAACCAGACGTACAGCTTTGTCGGTCACATCACCAAGAATCTGTTCGTTCGACTTCCCAACTTCGTCGTCTTCCGGCTCGATGTTGTCGCGCTCAGGATGGTACTTAACCGTATCGCGTGCAACGTCCAAGATGACGGACTCCTGCTCCAGTTCCCCGGTGCGAATCTTGCAATCGAGATCGGTTCCGACCGCTGCATCCGTCGCCGTCCCGCAGATCAGAAACGATTTCGGTTGGCGCTTCATGCCTTTCAAATATCGAAACTCGAACTGAATTCCACACTTGCTGAGCATTTCTAGCCCGCTCTGGTGGAGCTGCTTGCGGACTTTCATCGGTGGCAGATTGGTTAGCGCGTCACTCATCTGAAATCCTTTGCATTGGGGCACGTACTCCAATGTGAAACGCAGTTTCCACTTTCGTCCACGTCCATCGGCATTTTCTTGCCCTTGGGTGTGGTCCACCACTCTATGCGAGAACCACACCCTCGACAGTTGGCGTCGTTACTGAAAACGTATCCGGCTGCTTTCAGTTCTTCGACGGTGGTCGGGAACGGCATATTTTACCCCTCGCTATCTACTGCCAGCGACTCCGCGCTGACGTTGGGAGCGGGAGCCGGAGTGATGTCGGTCGGCAGATCGTCTTCCGACTTCACGCGAACCTTCACACCCTCTTTTTCGACGGTCAACTTCACGGTGATCCCATTCCGCTTGTACTCCGTCTTTTTCTGTTTGTGCATCTCGTCAATCAATTTGGTTTTGAGGTCGATTTCCCGAGCAGAGAGAGCGACACGTTCATCCCGAAGTTCTGCATAATCGAACGCAAGGTTCTCGATGCGTGCCATCTTCGCATCTTCCATGCCGGGGAGTTGGTTTTGACGGGGAATCTTCTTGGTTGCGGGTTTGTCGTTCACTTTCTTGTGGTGCGAGCGTTTCTTTTCAGGCATTAGCACTCCTCTCAAAATGTTCGCGGATAATTCTGACGACCGTGTTGCCGATGGTACGGTCCTCTTCCTTCGCTTTCTTCTTTAGCTTGTCGAGCAAAGGTTTCGGCACTCTGGCAGCAACGATCTTTGTGTTATCCATGCGGCAACAATGTTTACATTAGAGTTTTATAGTTGTCAAGCGTTAATTTTAGTTGACAAACGATTTGCGCGATGGTAGTGTCTCTCACGTCATGGCAAAACAATCCAAGAACCAAATCGCCCTCCAAGAGAACGAACACCAGTTAGAGAAAGCCAAAACTGATCTGCTAAAAGCGCAAACAACGGTCACCAAGTTGACGCAGAAGATTCCTGAACTGGAAAAGGCTGTGGATGCGCTGCGGGTGTTATGCGGACAGAAACCGAAAGAGCAAGTTCCGATCTTCGTCCATACATCGGAGATCGCTTCCTACACTGCCGATGAGATCACTAAACTCGTCCCTCTCGAACTCGCCGTACAAGTTCCGGCGCTCCGCGATCTGACCGGAGTTGGTAGCATTCCAGCCCCAGTAAAACCATCCAACGAACCAGAATACGTTGTCGAGAACCCAGATGACGAGAACGCTTACCTGCCGCCGATTACGGGAGAGCCTGTCTAATGCCTACGCCGCTACTGATAATCAGCGACGGTCCTACCAGTGGAACGGGACTTGGTAGGATTACTCGTGATCTCGCCGCACGAATCGAAGAGCATCTTCCTGACGTGTTTGAGGTCGCCACCCTTGGCTATGGTGGTCCTTATTCCCGCTCCCTCCCTTTTCGCCAGTTCAAGCTCGATATGAAGGACTGGGTGATTTTCAATCTCCCGGAAGTCTGGGACGAATTTGCCGGAGATCGTCAAGGCGTCGTCATGACGATCTGGGACGCCTCGCGCTTACTCTGGTTCTCTAGGCCGGAGAACTGCGAAGTGAAATCGCTACAAACCTTCCTGATGAAACCACCATTTGTTCGCTGGGGCTACTTCCCAATCGACGCAACTGGAGTGAACGACAAATTAACTGGCATTCTGAAGCACACTGTTGAAGGCTATGACCGTGTTCTTGCTTACAGCGCATGGGCCGAGGCGATCCTGAAGCGCACGATTACCCTACCGACCGACCATATTCCCCACGGTATTGACACGTCCGTATTCCTTCCGCGTCCTCGCATCCAAGCTCGACATGGATTTGGAGAACGCATCGGTGCTCGCAAGCAGACTGGAAAGTGGTTGACGATTCCAGATGATGTTTACCTGATCGGCATCGTTGCGACCAACCAGGCGCGAAAGGATTTCGGGTTAGCCTTTCAGATCGTCACCGAACTGATTAAGCAAGGAAAAAAGGCCCACGTTTGGATTCACACAGATGTTCTTGAACGCCACTGGTCTGTTCCTGCGCTTGTACACGATTTCGATCTCACCGATAAAGTGATCGTCACAATTCTGCCGCTGACCGATGAGCAGATGTCATGGTGCTACTCGGCTTGCGATGTGACATTGGGGATCGGAAATGGAGAGGGTTACGGATTCCCAATATTTGAGAGCTTGGCGTGCGGGACACCTTGCATCCACGGAAATTACGGAGGCGCGGCAGAACATCTCCCAGATGAATTCAAGGTAACGCCCGCGATTCAGAGGATTGAAGGCGTCTACAACTGCATCCGCAATAATTACTGGCACGCCGACTGGGTTTGGAAGATTCTCCAGCTTCCGAAACGAACCGGCGAGAGCCTCCTGCCATCGCATCTGGATTGGACGAATCTCTGGCTTCGATGGGAAGAGTGGCTCCGCAAGGGGGTTGCATGAGCGAGATGGTCTTCTGCATTGCAACCCGAGGCTGGGAAGGTTGGACGGAGTGTGTGTCGAGTTGGAGCCGTACTGCAACTCGTGTTTACCGCGCGTACTGTGTAGCGAACTGCGATGTTGTCCCCGCTTATCAAACGGCTTATGAGGAAACGGATGAGCCGATCTTGGCCTACATCCATGACGATGTAGTGATCTACGAGCAAGGCTGGGACGAACGAGTTCTCCGCGAGTTCGATGATCCGACCGTGGGAATCGTCGGCTTCGGAGGCGCTCTCGGTCACGGCCAGCCGCGCCTGTACCAAGTTCCTTACCATCTGCCTGATCTAGCACGGCAGAACTTCATGTCGGATATGCGGTCGGCAGAGAAACACGGCACGCGGTTCAAGGGTGAACGGGACGTTGCGATTCTTGACGGGTTTGCTCTATTTGTGCGCCGTCCAATATTAGACAACTGGGGCGGCTGGCCGAAGGGGAAGCCAATCGGATACTTCATGTACTCCGAAAACCTGTGCTGCGAGGCCCGCAGGCAAGGCTATCGCATCCGTTTAGTCGGTGTGGCCTGCGAGCATCTCGGAGGAAAGTCTTCCGGCCACATTCCAGCCTCGCCAACCTACGAAGAAGAACATCGCTATTTTTACGAGACAAACCGGGATGTGATGCCGTATAGAGTTAAAGAATGCGAGTCTGCCTAGTGACACCGCCATCGGAATTCCTTCTCGATCAGAGGGTTTTTCTCTCGCTCGGTATTCTTAAAGTCGGAGCCGTTCTTGAACAGTCTGGATTCCAGGTTGACCACTTGGATCTGACCGGCGTTGAGAACTACGAAGACGCAGCGCGAGACTATGACGGATGCTCGACGTTCGCCATCACCGCGACAACTCCGCAGTTGCCATCTGCCGTGCGTATCTGCAAGGCGCTGCAATCTTCGGACTCGCACATTATTCTCGGAGGCCCACATCCAACACTGGTCAACGCCGCAGCAAGGCGAGGGAGTACCAGAGCCAAGGCTGCGCTCGATTATCTCTTGGCAAACTTCGACTGCGTTGTTGCTGGGGATGGTGAGAAGGCGATCTTCCAAGCGCTCGGCTTCTATGGTCTGATTGACGCGGATGATCCGAAGTCTCAACTCTGGCAGTCTTCTAAGGATTTCAATGACTCCCCTTGGCCTGCTCGTCACCTTGTCGATCTCGATTCCTACCACTACACCGTTGATGGGAAGCGTGCGCTTTCGATGGTTTCCCAGCTCGGATGTCCGTTTGAGTGTGGCTTTTGCGGAGGACGGTTTTCTCCGATGCTACGACGCATCAGGAGCCGAACTGCTGACAATGTTGTAGCGGAGATGCTGTCAGTCCATCGGGAGTACGGAATCGAAGGCATGATGTTTTACGATGACGAGCTAAACGTGAACAAGGGAATCGTCCCACTCATGCGCGAGATTGCAGCCACTGGGATCGACTGGCGGCTGCGAGGATTTGTGAAGGCTGAACTGTTCACTGAGGAGCAGGCCGAGGCTATGTACGCGGCTGGCTTCCGATGGTTGCTCTGTGGGTTTGAATCGGCGCATCCGAGGATTCTCAAAAACATAAACAAGAAGGCCACTCTTGAGCAAAACACGGCCATGCTACGGACAGCGCACAAGTACGGCCTGAAAGTAAAAGCGCTTATGAGTATCGGTCATCCCGGCGAGAGTGAGGAAACGGTTTATGCGACTCGGGATTGGTTGCTACAGGAGAAACCAGATGACTTTGATTGTACGGTGATTACTGTCTACCCAGGAACTCCCTTTTACGACTCTGCCGTGGTGGTGGAACCCCCCGTCTACCGCTACGAGATCAACGGAGACGCACTCTACAGCGAGGACGTTAACTTCAATGAAGGCGTTGCGTACTACAAAGGCAAGAGTGGAGCCTATCACTCTTACGTCTGGACCGACTACCTAACGCGAGAGCGGCTGGTTGAGTTGCGCGACCAATTGGAAGCCGAGGTCCGGTCGAAGCTCGGCATCCCTTACCAGACTGGCGCGGCTGCGCTTCACTTTGAACATAGTATGGGGCAGAATCTTCCACCGTACATCCTGAGAGGGTCAAATGGTAAACCTGACAATGCTTGTACATAACCGACTCACGCTGACATCACAGGCGTTGGAGTCATTGAATCATTGCGGTATGCGTGGCCTTACTACTTTGCTCTACGATGATGCCTCTGATAATGAAACATCGGAATACCTGATGGATTGGGCAGATAACCACAACGCTTGCGTGCGAGGCGTTCTGTATTCATCTGGAACCGGCAGAGCGCGTAACGCTTCAATTGAGCACTCTCAGACCTGTTTCGGTCGCGGAGATTACCTCTATCTCAGCGACAACGACGTCTTCTTTTACGAAGTATGGCTAGAGAACCTGATCCAATGCTACGAGGAAGCATGGGAGCACAACTTTGCAGTCGTTGGCGCTTACAACCATCCGTACCATCAGCCAGTGTCTTCGATAAAAGTTCACGCTTTCGAGGTCAGGGAGGTTCAGGCGCTCGCCTTGCAGTCGATGTTAATGCGTTGGGAGGTCTGGGATCGCTACGGCCCATTCTGCGCTACGCCACCAGGGAAAGTCTGCCAGAGTGAAGACGTAGACTTCGCCAGAAAGATTCAGGCAGACGGCTTCAAACTTGGCGTGGTCAGTCCCGCACTCTTGGTGAACACAGGAATAACCAACAGCTTCGGAGAGAAGATACCGGGCTGGCAGATGGTCTGGAAAGAAGCGCCTCCGGGGGTAATCGTAGAATGATTCAAGGAAAAGATATAACCGCATCCGTTTCCTGCCTGTTCGAGAACGAAGACCCAATCTGGATGATGAGGGTGAGTGCTGACCGCTTTGGAGTCACACTCCGGCCCTATGGTATGAACGCGACCTATGACGGCTGGATTGATATGAAGGTCAACAAACTGCGTCAAGAAGCGCTAACCTGTCCAACCTCTCATATTCTCTACAGCGATGCGCGAGACGCATGGTTCCTTGCCGGTCCAGATGAGATCGCGGAGAAGTACAACGCTCTCGGTTGTCCTCCGCTCATGCTCTCAGCGCAGTGCGACATCTTCGGAAGTTATGCCAATTTCTACGAAGGCTTGCCGTGGGATACAACGAAACGATTCCCGTACATTGGGACTCCCGGCCAACTCTGCGAGGCCAAGGCTCTCGCGGACGCTCTTGGATGGATGCAGAAAACTTGGCATCTCGGGAATGACTCCAACGGTGGACTCCCAGACGACGATCCCGCTTGGTGGTTGGAGTACATGCGTGCTCATCCCGGAGAAGTGAAGCTAGATCACGAGTGCGCGATCTTCATGAACTGCGGTTCGGAGATCCCAGAAGGAATGTTTCCCGGTGTCCTTGAGTTCAGGAATGGTCGCGTCTACAACAAACTGACCGGCCAGTGGCCTTGCGTTCTGCATTTCAACGGCGGCTACAGCCATGCGATGTATGGCAAGTGGGAGAGTCTGGAGAAATATTGGACGGCGCTCGGCTACACTCAGCGGCCTCCGTGGGAGACAAAGTGAAAACACTGGACGAAATCCTAGCGTTCGCCGCGAACGTGGATGGTCAGGGGATTGAAGATCACCAGAACTGTACCTACATGCGGTCAGAGTTGTTTGCTCTGGCGTCCCGTCTGTACGACCTACGGCTCGGCGCTCGGATAGTAGAGATCGGAGTATTCGGTGGACGCTCGACTTCGCTCTACCTCCAATTGCAGACAACACAGGCATTCGACATTCACCTGATCGACAACTGGTCATGGAATCAGGCGCTCGCCGCGCACCAGTTCACAAATCTAATATTGGACAACTTCAACGAAGTCCCGTTCACCCTGCACAAGATGCGGAGCGATTACCTCGGGGAGTTCTACTGGACGCTCCCAATCGACTTCATACACATTGACGGCTGGCACGATATGCCGGGGATTGAACCGGACTGCCGCCTCTGGTTGCCGCACGTCGTCTCAGGGGGAATCGCAGCCTTCCACGATAGCGACTCGCCAGCGGTCGCAGAGTGCATCCAGAAGTATGTAAATGACGCAGGCTGGGAACTGATTGAAACCGCGCACCGCACTACGACGTGGAGGAAGCCTTGCTTGACCTGATCGTTCTGAGTCCGTGCTTCTACGAGAATTCCGCTCCAGCCGACTTGATGATCCAGAGCGCGATAGCGCACAGGTTGAATGTCCAACTCTACGGCGTAGGCGATCCGTTTATTCCGCACGGAGCTGATGCACAGGTGGCGAAACTCTATGACCTGATGTGCAAAGGCGGGAAACTGGCCGAGCACGTTTTAATGACGGATTGCCGCGACGTTTTGTTCTTGGCCGATCAAATCGAGATCATGGGAAAATTCAAAGCATTCAAGAAGGAACTGGTAATGTCGGCTGAGACTGGATGCTGGCCTCCTGAACCGGAAGTTGTAGATTTCTTCTTTGGCAAGGATGAGAACGGCTACAACTTCGCCAATGCCGGACAGTTCATCGGAACTTGGGAGTATGTCCGATCTTGTCTGCAACTTTTACTACATGACTATCGCGGCAAGCATCCGGGAGCCGATAACTCTCAGGGATGGTGGATGTGGGCGAAGATGCGCGGCCAAGTCGATTTCGCTCTCGATTCGCAGTGTCAGATCTTCCAGACCATGAGCGGAGGGTCAGACGCGCAGATCCTTGCCATTGGTGATCGCGTGCTCAACACGAAGACAAACACCCATCCTTGCTCCGTTCACTACAACGGAGATCAGAACGGGAAGGCTTATCGAGAGATGTACAGGAGATTGTTTCTCAATGAGAAAAATCGGTCTTAACGTAGGCAGCGGCCAGCGCCGTTTCACTTCCACCGCAGAAGTCGAATGGGTCAACGTAGACAAACTCCAGCGACTCGACCGACCCAATCATGTCCCTGATCTTGTCTGCGAAGGAAACAACTTGCCTTACGGGGATGGCTCGGTTGATTACTACGTCCTCCATCACTGCCTTGAGCACGAACCGCAAGGCGGAGGCGGATTGATTGAGGAAGCGTATCGCGTGTTGAAGCCGGAAGGGTCACTCCTGATATTCCTTCCCGACATTTGGGCTCTCGCCGTTCGCTGGCTTGCCGGCGGGATCAGTGACTACATCTACATCGTGAATCTCATGGGAGCCTACATTGATGACGAGGCCGATAGACACAAGTGGCACTACACGGTCGAGTCGCTCACTGAGACTGTCGCTGAACGCGGTTTCACGCGATACTTTCCGTTTGACTGGCGCACGATTCCGGGGAGCGATTGTGCGAGGGACTGGTGGATCATGGCGATGGAGGTCAAGAAGTGAATCCTGTTCTAATACTTACCCGCAACAATCTCGCTCTCACTAAGCGCTGCGCCGAATCTGTCTGGAAGCAGGACATCCCGACACAACTCTACATCGTGGACAACGGTTCGCACGATGGAACAGTTGAATGGTGTGAACAGAATCCGGTTGTGTTCTGGAGCCGAGCAGAAAACGAAGGCGTGAGTTCCGGTTGGAACACAGCGCTCAATACCATCTTCAACGAGCTGTTCTACGAACACTGCCTCTGCATTGGAAATGACACTGTGCTCGAAGCAAGCGCCTACGCTACCTTGCTTTCCTACAATGAGGGATTCATCACTGGAGTCGCCGTCAATCAGATGTCCCAACTAACCCACGGAGCAAGAATGCCACTGGAGAACCATCCCGATTTCTCGTGCTTCCTGATTACTGCTGACGTGTGGGAGAAGGTTGGCCCGTTCGATGAGCGCATGAAACTATATGCGAGCGATTGTGATTTCCACATCCGCGCTCACCGCATGGGGATTAACCTCTGGAAAGGATGCGTTCCCTTCTACCATGAACGAAGTTCCACGCTCCGTCTCGCATCTCCAGAGGAAGCAGCAGCAATAAACACTCAGGCGAATAAGGATCGGGAAGTGTTCCGGTCACTCTATGGGTGTATTCCAGGCGACAAGGCGTATGAATCCTTGTTTCTCTGAGGGTTCGCATTCTTGCTTTCCGTGGCAGCAACGACGAAACTGACAAGGTACGGGGAACTCGCAGGTAGAAAGCTGTGGCTCCGGTGTGTGTTCAAGATTACTCAGACGATCCAACCGTCTCTTGGCGAGATCAAGAACCTTCTGTCGCTGAGTGTTTTCTAGAATTGGAATGTCCACGCGAAACAAAATCTCCGGCAGAACGTCATCCGTCAACATTCCCTGTAACCAAGTCTCCCGAGTAATCTCCGCGTGATCCTCACGCCAGATTTGGACCCAGCGCTCGTTGAAAACCTCGCTGGTGGCACGGCCTTTCTTTCGGAAGCGGAGTTGCTTGTTCTTCGGATGTTGGAATCCTGTGGCCCAGGCGGATCGGCGCTTACCGTTTTTCTCCTGGCCGATGATCGCCACCACCAACTGCATCGGGAGTTGGTAGTGCGCGATTTCACCCAATGTGCTCCAGCCTCGGCACTCACTCCGTTGTCTCGACTCCGACCAGTGACTCACCAGCACCACTCGCCGCAGCGAATCGCCGCTCGGTGAGAGAAAACATCCACTCGTCCAATTTTGGACAGGATCAGGTATGAGCCAAGGTTTTTCGTCCGGCTTGCGGATCGCGGAAACGATCAGGTCGGCAATGCAGGCGTGATGAGTTACAACGTCATAAACGTTGTGGATTTCAGAGTCTAGGCCACGGTCGGCACCTAACTGCATCATGGCGTCCCCGGCTACCTCGCCAAATGGCCTGTCCTGCTCATTAGGTGCGATTAGAGCCTGCCGGATGGCCTCGGTGGTCATTTGGGATGACCGGAGCCGCTGGAACTCCCATAAGCGCGAGAAATAGCCTTTTCGCTGGCACGTCTCTAGACTACTGAGTAGCTGGGCGGAGGAGGTCAATCGCTTCCTTCCGGTTCTTGACCACGTTCCCGACAGTGGTTCCACCGGCAGCAGCAATAATTTTAGCGACATTAGCAGGGCCGAGCAGTTGGCGAGCTTCTGGTGAAAGTCTGACAGGACCACCCTTGGCCTGATCGACTGCTACTTCAGTGATGCCGTCTACAATCCGTATCTTGTCCCTGCCGGGAATCTTGTTGATAACGTCGATCTCTTCTTTCGGAGTCTTCGACAGCCATTCGATCACCGCTGGTTTGTTGAGCAGTCGAGACGCCGCATACTTGCCGCCTTCGTAAGTCACGGCTGCTATTGGCAGTTCGTAGCCACCAGAGGAAAAGGCGTGCTCCAACACTCCACCGATGGCGGAAGCTGAGAGAATTCCGATGTCTCTCGCGTTGAACATCCCCCAATTCTTCGCTCGGGTTGCTATCGCCTCCCGCGCCACCTTGCGAATATCCACAGTTGGAGTCTCAGGTTTGGTCGGGATCGGCTTATCGGTAGGTAACTGGTGAGCTTCCGGCGTAGTCTTCAGCGGCTTCTCAGTCGCGGTCTTCGGCAATCCGCTCATCGTCTCGTGACTCTTGAGTAACGCTTCCGCCTGTGCCGCCGCTTCTGTGCCGCCGTACTCTGGATACTTTTTCAGAATGTCAATGGCACGGTTGCCTACGCCGCTCTGCGTTCGGATAAATGGCTGGCGGATGTTCTTCGGGTCAACCGCGTCAAGAGCCTGAGCGACCGGAGAACCTGATCCCGATGGGCCGGTCGGTTCGTGGAAGTCTTCGCGCATCCGACGCCAGAAACCCCGTGCATCCGTCCACAACTCCCCGGCTCCGTTCGCTTCGGCCATGTTCCCCATCTCGTTGACGATGGCTTCATCGGCCTGAAACAACCCCCGCTTAAGATCACCATTGATAAGGCCGCGCTTCCTAAGTCGAGCTTCGATGCGGCTCTTTAGCGACTGGAGTTTGTCCCAGGTCAGCGGCTCTCCTTCTTTCAGTAATCCCTCTTTAACGTAAGCCTGCTTAACTTGTTCATATCCAGGTTCACCTGGAGAGATTTCCCCGCCTCCCCCGATGGACAACGGTCCTTCTGCTTCTCCTTCCATTTTCAGAATGGTGCGAAATTCTTTGATACTCTCTGGAATCCCTTGCAGGGTTTCGGCCTCTATGTTCTTTATCGATGCAATGAGTTTATCTGCGGGAGCTTCAGGAGCGGGCTTGCCTTTTGGTTGTATCTTTTCTTTAACCGCATCGTACTTTGCGTCGGCTGCCTTGTAAACCTTGGCCTCAACCTGCTCGATACTCTTGCCGAGCGCCGCGCTCTGTTCGTCTACCGTCTTAGCCAACTCTCCGCGCTTGGCAACCTGAGTCTTCTGCGCTTCGTTCGCGGCAGTAATGGACTTGTTCTTTTCGGCAGCGGTGATCTTCTCTTGGTCGATTGCTGTGCGAGTTTCCCGTTGTTGCCGCAGATTGTCCTTGATCGTCGCCGCAGTGTCGGCTTTATTCTTCTCCAGCGCCGTTCCATGCTTTTCCGCCACCCTCCCAACTTCCTCTTTCAACGCTGGCTCAACACCAGTGATCTTGCGAACGAAGGGTTGAATACCTTCCTTCATGGATTGCCGCAACTCCCCGACTTTGCTTAATGTCGCAGACGGCTTCCCTGAACCCGCTGTAGCCGCAGCACCAACCAATCCAGCAGTCGTAGTGAGAGCACCTTCCACATTCTCGGGGGTAGGATTCTTGAATGCGGCTTTCAATTGTCCAGGCGTTGCTTTCGCAGCCTTCGCACCGAACCACGCACCAGCAATCTCCGGTTGAACGGCTAAGGTGCTACCAGTGAGCACAGCAACGTCCGCAGGACTCATTCCCAGCATCCCGTAGAACACGCGGCCTGTGCCAGCGCCAAGACTCGCGCCGTAGTGCAGAACTTTATTCGCCAGCGAGCGTCCCGCCGCTTCAGGGCCAAGGGCCTTGTACAACTCATTCTGCTCGGTGATCCCTAGCCCTGTTGCCGTCTCTGCCATTTGGGGGAAGAGTGGATGGTTAATGAAGTTATCGAAGAGATCAGCAGATGATTTACTTGCGGGAGCGACCTCTGCTTTCTTTGCCCCGATACCTTTTTTCTTAAAGTATCCGATGGCCGCTGCTTTGTCGGTACCGTCAGGGAAATGGTAAGTCTTGCCGTCCGGCCCTTGCACTTCGACTGGCATTACTTCATTTCCTCTGGAGTAACGATGATAGGTTCACTCGTGCCAGAAGAGTGCGCGGCGGTTCTTGCCACTTCTGCTCCGTGGAGATTCTCGTGAGCGCCATCTATCATTTGACGCATTAGACTTCCTGGCAACGCTCCGGTCGTAGGACTGTTGGCCCATTCCTCAATAGTGGCACCCCAGCCAACTTTTTTGATGTAGTCAAGTGCTTGCGTTGTAAACCTTCCGGCTGCGATCCTTTCAAGAGCCACAGCTAGACGCTTCTGGTTAAACGCATCATCTGGTTTTTTCTCGACATCACGAGCGATGGTGTCTAGTTTCAGTGCAACCGTGTAGTCCTTGTCAGCAGCAGAAGCCGTCGAATTTTTAGTCGTTCCAAGAATTTCATCTTTCTTTGGCGCGACCGCTGCAACTTTCTTTTTAGCTTCGCCTGCGGTCTTGGGGACATCACTTCCACCACCCATCGGGGCAGAAATTGTCGTCTGCGGCGTCTTGTGCAGTTGGTTATTATCATCAACCCAATAGTGAAATCCCTGCGTGATTCTGCCAGTCATGGACGATGGAGGCTGAATATCTGAGTTCTCGGTCCCCGGTATCGGCTTGTTTGTTGCTGGATCCAGAAGCACAGAGACAATCTTGCCTCCCTTGTTTGACCATGCACGGATTGGCTTGGGAGTATTCTTGGCAGTAACCTTCTGCCCTTTGAAATTCACTTCTTCTGGCTCCGCACCAGTTTCGAGAGGCACGCGCCAGTAGTGTTTCGCGCCTTCGTCATCGGTCGTCTCCGTGAGTTGAGACGCGAACTTTGTCGGTAGTTCTTTTTCGTTCACGGCGCGAGGTTCAAGGCCGTGTTCCCTGCGCCATGCGCTTTTAACTTCGTCCGCAGTTGGCTGGTAGCCAGGAGGCGGTATCGCACCAAGTTCCAGCGTCTGAGCCATGATGTCTTTTGCCTGTCCCGCATTCTGAGGCATTCGGCTGTAGTCAGGTTTCTTCAGCCGGAGAAACTGAGCGAGTTTGTCCATCGCTCCTGGCCCCGTGTCAGGATGGAAAAGTGCTGTTCGCGCAGAGATGGTCTGATGCAGCGCATCGTTTAATTGCGTCCACTGCGGGTTCTTGAAGTTGCGCTGATCTGGAGGAATCTGACCGATGCTCGTAGTCAGTTTATCAAGCGCCTGATTGTAGACATCGAGATTTGCGTGGCGTTCTTCGTCGGAGAGTTTCGCACGCTCGCCTTTCCTCTTCTCAATAGCGTTAGCCGAATTCGTAGCTCCGGCTGCGTTGGCGAAACCTTCTGCGAGATTTTCGAGAAGAGGCATTAGGAATCCCCAGCATCTTCACCATATGACGGATTGTAGGCGCTATCTTTGTTGCTGTAGTCTGGCATATTGTCCCACCAGTTCCCGCCTCCGCCACCACCCGGCTTGCTCATACTCAGCGCGGCCAGACTCGCTCCTCCAGTGAACGGCGCCGCCCCGACCGCTGCGATGCTCTTGAGCAAGTCATTGATCTTCGCTTCATGCTGTTGCTGAACTGTGTTCGCTGCGCTGAATGCGCTAGTATCCGCTGAGATTCCTGAACTGAGCAGGCTTGATCCTGTTTGTCCCAATGTGCTCGCGGCCTTGCCAGTGAGATCAGAAATCATCGTATCCAGCGACGTGCGCGTGGTATCACCGAACTGCTGCGTTCTTGCATTCGTTCCACCGCCACGATTCCCGAACTCAGCAGTTGTTTTCATCGCCTGCTGACCGCGCTTATTGATTGCGCTTTCTTCTGGCCCCAACACAGTAGAGATTTTTGTCGGATCGCCTGAAAGAATTCCCTGCCAGAATTTGTCGGAGGCTCCAATGTCAGCTTCGCCTTCGCCCGTACCGAAGTTCCCTGCATTGGCAAGTGCTCCGAGTTCGCCGTACTCTGCGCCACTTGGACCCATGCCGATGCCGAAAAATCCATCCTCGTTCTGCCAGAGATAGCGAAGTAGTTTGATGAAGCGATTCATAAGCCCTCTTCTCGGTCAGTGTACGATAAAAACGCCGTCCGGGTTAGCACCATTTCTGTACAAGTCTCCTGCCACAAGCCCACCTGAGATCGCCGCCGCGTTATTGGCGAATACTTGGAGCGGCACAATCTTGGTGATCCCGGTAAACGTTGGATTCACCAACCCGCATCCGCTGTCGAGAACCACGTACCCTGCGCCCGTTGTACTGTCAGCCAGATCGTAGGCGTGCGGCTGTGAGGCTGCGAATACTCCTGCATTCGCATCGTAAGAGTTGAGCCATTGATGGGGCTGCTGAACGAAGGTTTGCGCGATGACGGTAGACCACCAGTTCACACCATCAAAGAAGACCAAGGCAAACTGCCCGACTACTAAGTTCACAGAAGCCACATTGTTAATAGTCCCTGTTGATGGAGTCAGGGTTGCAAGGCCGACACTTGAGTTTTCAACAACGCAGTAGAACGGATAGCCAACACCTATATTGAGAGTCAGCGCGAACGTGCTGGGACTCTGCAAAATCACAAGAGCGCCGAAGTCGCTGATCTGGATTGTGTAGCTTGTGCCTGTCTGTTGATTCACCGTCCCCGCAAGCGGAGCGCTACTTCCCCCACCACCTGAGACATTTGTTTCTGAGATCGTTTGATTGATGGTCGAGATGCTTGAACCGTGTGCATTTACTTTCGGAACAAGAGCAGCGATGGCTTGATTGAGATCTGTGTTCCCCTGGAAAAGTAAACGCAGTGCGTCTCTGACTGCCGGATGAACATCGTCGGGGAGCGCAAACGGAAAGCGGAATGATGTCAGGTTAGTTGCCATCTCTAACTCGCAAATGGTTTCGCTACACGGTAAGCCTCAGCACTCCCCCATGTTTTCAACTTGAATTCCAAATCGCTTCCCCAGAGCATGAACGGAGCCGTTGAACTGATGAATCCTTCCACCAGTTTGAATTTATTTGCGGGCAGAGTCACCTTCTGTTTGATCTCGTTTCCATTGGCGCTTGGGACCGTGAGCGTGATCGGAGGCCATTGATCGAAGGTCAGAAGCACGGTTAGCGGTTGCGTAGAATTGTGAGCGATGTTCATCTCTCTCGCGTGCTGCCATCCGACTGCTCCGAGGCTCGTCATGAGGAAGTGATAGCTCATGCGGTTATACAAATCATCGTCGAGCGGGATGATCGAAGGTTGCCACAAATCCAACTTCAGCCCAGTTCCAATCGGCCAAGTGAACAACGTC
>Ga0074044_10002055_pt1 | contig 17769 bp, 11 predicted proteins | sample BogForMeECP23OM1_FD_94443 | JGI IMG/M metagenome (GOLD analysis project Ga0074044, IMG submission 94443) | Bog forest soil microbial communities from Calvert Island, British Columbia, Canada - Bog Forest MetaG ECP23OM1 | ecosystem: Environmental > Terrestrial > Soil > Wetlands ...
CCGCCTGCTGCAATGCGCTTTTGGTCCCGACCAGCACGCATACCCGCTCGGCGCGCGTGATCGCCGTGTAGAGCAGATTGCGGCGCAGCATCAGGTAGTGACTCGAATGTATCGGCATCACGACCGCGGGATACTGGCTGCCCTGGCTCTTGTGCACTGAAATCGCGTACGCGAGCGCCAGCTCGTCGAGCTCCGACAGGTCGTATTCGGCGAGGGTCTCCTCGAACGCGACACTCACGCGCGCCTTGTGCGAGTCGATTGTGAGAATCCTCCCGATCGACCCGTTGAAGACGTCCTTGTCGTAATTGTTGCGCAACTGGATAACGCGATCGCCCTCGCGAAACGCGCGGTCGCCGGCGCGGAGTTCGCGTCCCGCGGGATTCAGCAGGCCTTGCAACTCGCGATTGAGAACGTGCGTGCCGAGCGGACCGCGATTCATCGGCGTCAGCACCTGGATTTCGCGCGGGTCGTTTATTCCGAACCGTCCAATCAGCCGTTGTTGCACGAGCTGCTTGATCGTCGCGAGCACGTCCTCGGCGGCGTTGCGCTCGAAGAAAAAAAAGTCGCCTTCGGCGTCATTGGAGATTTGCGGGAACTCACCGCGATTCAAACGATGCGCGTTGGCGACTATCAGGCTGCGGCGCGCCTGTCGATAAACCTCCTGCAATTGCACTACCGGCACGAAGTCGGATGCGATCACGTCCTTGAGGACGCTGCCGGGGCCAACCGACGGAAGTTGATCGCGATCACCGACCAGCAGCAGCGAGCAGTTAGGCGTCAGCGCAGACAGCAGGCTCGAGGCGAGCTCGAGATCCATCATCGAAGCTTCATCGATGATCAGATAGTTGGTGCGGAGCGGAAATTCCTTGCCGCGGACAAAGCCGCCGCTCTCGGGGGAGTATTCGAGCAGCCGATGAATGGTCTTGGCGTCGCGGCCAGAGGCCTCCTGGAGCCGGCGAGCCGCGCGCCCGGTCGGTGCAGCAAGCGTCGGCTTCAAACCGATCTCGGCGAGGGCGACCAGCAGCGAGCGCAGCAAGGTCGTCTTGCCGGTGCCGGGACCGCCGGTGATAACAGTGACGCGGCTGGCCAGGGCGCATCGGAGCGCGCTCTTTTGTTCGGGCGACAGTTCGAGTTCAGAGCTTCGCACGGCCGCATCCAGGGCGCGCTGGATCAGCTCCCTGTTCATCGCGCGGCCTGCGTTCAATTCCGCGATTCGCCGCGCGACGTTCACTTCAGCCTCGTGCAAGCGCGCGAGATAGACCGCGGCGTGATCGTCGGCCTCTTCGACAACCACGTCACCGCTGGCGGCGAGCTCGCCGACGGCCTCGCGCGCGAGATCGGGCTCCATCTCAAGCGCGGTACGGAACTGACCTTCGAGATACTCGAAGGGCGAATAGACGTGGCCCTCGTCGGACATGCGCTCGAGCAGGTATAAGACCGCGGCGCGGGCGCGCTGGATCGAGTTGCGCGGGACGCCGAGTTTCTCCGCGACGGCGTCGGCGGTGCGAAATCCGATGCCATGAATGGTGCGCGCGAGTACGTATGGATCGCTCCGCACGACGTCGAGCGCGTCCTTGCCGTAGAACTTGTGGATGCGCCGCGCGTGCGAGGCAGCCAAGCCGTGCCCGCGCAGAAAGACCGTCAGCTCGCGCAGTCCCGACGAGTCGCGCCATGCAGCCGCGATTCGCAGCGCGACCGCAGCTCCGATGCCCGAAACTTCGCGCATGCGTTCCGGAGCGTGGTCGAGCACCTCGCCGAGCGAGTCGCCGAAGTACTCCGCGATCCTTCGTGCCAAGGCGGGACCGACGCCCTTTATTTCCGAAGCGAGGTAGCGTTCGAGCGCGACCGCTCCGGCGGGCCGCACCGTTTCGAAATCGACTACGTGAAACTGATCGCCAAAGCGCGGATGCTGTTCGAAGCCGCCTTGAGCGCGGATGGTCGAGCCAACTTCCAGACCGGCGAGATTGCCAACCACCGTGACGCGGCGGAAGTCGCCGTGTTCGCCGGCAACGACCACGACGGCGACCGAGTAGCCGTTGTTGTCGTTAACGAACAGGACCTGATCGAGGATGCCCTCCAGCGTCTCGGCCGCTTGATGCGCTTGTGCCACGGAAAGAGGATTACGCGCGGCGGGCGCCGCGTCCAGTTGACGGCGATGGGAGCGTCAACAGGCGCGGGCGAAATCGGACTTCAGACTTCTATGGTCTCCCACTTGCCGGTCTGGAAGCGCCGGACTTTCACCGTCGAGCGAACGACGTAGTCGGCGATTAGAGACCACCAGATATAGTTGATACTGCCGCCGTGGTACCAAATGAGAATCGTGAGGAAGAGCCTCATTCCGTAAAAGCCCGCCAGCGAGCCGTAAAGGGGAAACCGCGAATCGCCGGCGCCGCGCAGTGCGCCGGTGATCGTCCAATCGATCGCCATCAGCGGTTGCGCGGCCGCGAGCGCGTACATGAACTGTACCGTGTACTCGATGACCTGTTTGTCGTCGATGAAGAGCGCCGCGATCTGATGGGCAAAGACGATAAACAGCAGGCCCATGGCGGTCATCATCACCATCGCCATCCCGGTCGATTCCCATCCGGCCTTGCGTGAGAACTTCGGGTCGCGCGCGCCGAGGCCCTGACCCACCAGCGTCGCGGAGGCGGCCGAGAATCCGAAGCCGGGCAGGAATGACAGCGCCAGGATTCGTACGCCGATGAAATATGCAGCGATTTCCTTCGCGCCGTAACGCGCGATGAATCCGACATAGGCGATGAAGCCGAATTGGATCAACAATTGTTCGATGGCGGCGGGATTGCCGACACTGAGAATTCGCCTGCCGAGGCCGAAGTCGGGCCACAGCCCCTCCCATCGGAAGTTGAGAACCATCCCGTCGATCGAGAGTGCGTAGAAGAACAAAACCCCGCCGAAGGCGATCGCGAGCAAGGTCGCCACGGCCGCGCCCTCCACGCCGAGCGCGGGAAATCCGAGCTTGCCGAAGATGAGCACGTAGTTGAGAAAGATCGCGAGCACGTCGATGAGACCGCCGATCCACAGCGGCGTGCGCGTGTCCCCGGCACCGCGCAACGCTGCCGCGCACATCAGAAAGATTCCCTGGAACGGCTCCGACAGCATCACGACCTGCAGGTAACGCGCGCCCATGTCGGCCATCTCGCCTTTGACCTGGAACACTTCCATCAGCGGACGCGCGAAAACTATTACCGGGATCGCGATGATCGTCGAAACCAGTACGCCGAACGTCACCGACTGCCGGAGCACTTCCTCGGCGCTGTCACGATCGTTCGCACCCATATAACGCGCGACCAGCGCGACAGTGCCGGTACCAACCGCCGCTATGCCGGCGCGCACCGCACCCAGGATTTGCGTGGCAAGTCCGACCGCACCGACCGCGTTCGCGCCGAGCCGTCCCACCATCAGCATCGAAGAGAGACTGAGGATCGAATCGAGTCCGAACGACAGAATCACGGGCCACGCGAGCGCCCATACCTCGAAGCGAATCCGCTCGATCGGTGGCAGGGTCATCGCGACCCCGTTCCGCGCACCGACTTCGGGAACCGGCTCCGACTCGAGAAACTCGGACATGATTGTGAACAGTTACGCCAGCACAAAGCGTGATAGTCAATGGACTGGGCGCGGCGGCGGCCGGGCACGCGCGAACGGATGAAGATCGTGCGCGCGCGCGAAATCCGCTATATCTCGCGCGGGGGCGGGCAAGGGAATCCTGATGACTGAAGCCGGGTCTGCGACAATCGAATCGTCATCGGGCGACAGATCGTCGCGCCGGCCGCTTGAAATCTTCGCGGCGATCTTCGTCGCCGCCGGATTGATCTATTCGTTTCATCTTGGCGCCGACGCCCTCGGCGCGAGCGAGGCCTACAGCGCGTGGGCGGCGGCAAAACCGGGAGTCGGCGCGATCATTCGCACGCCGGTGCTGCACGATCCGGGCAAGCAGGTCTTTTACTACGTCGTACTGCACTACTACACGCGGATATTCGGGCTGAGTGAAATTTCGCTGCGCTCGATGTCGGTGATCTTTTCGCTAATGACGCTGGTGCTGGTGTTCGCGCTCGGCTGCGAAATGTTCGACGACAACACTGCTCTGGCGGCGGCCGCGATCTGGGCATTCAACCCGCTCGCGGTGGTGTTCGCGCACACGGCGCGAATGTACCCGATGCTCATCGCGCTCGCGCTCGCGCATCTGCTGACGCTGTGGCAAGTGCGCGAGCGCCCGAGCGCGCCCCGCGCCGCGTCATGCGGTGTCGTGGGGGCCGCGCTGCTCTACACTCACCTGGGTGGCATCCTGTTCATCGGGGCAGGAGTAGCGATGCTCGTGCGCGACTACGTCCGCGGGCGGCGAAATCCGATGGCGTGGCTGGCGATGGCTATAACGCTCGCGCTGTTCGTTCCATACCTGCCGGTTGCGCGCATGCAGAGCGAGACGCTGATCGCGGGCCATTGGCTCGATTGGATCGGAACGGCATATGAGTATCCATTGGCCATCAAGATAGTGTCGGCGGCCGGGGCGGCGGCGCTGGCGATCTGGTTTGTGATTGGCACGACGACCGGATCGGATCGCGACGACCAACTCAGTTGGCTCGGCGTCTGGACGATCCTGCCCGGGCTCATGCTGGCTGCGGGATCGATCGTGATTCGCCCGATGTTCAACCTGCGGTACGTGGCGCCGTCAACGGCCACCTTCGCCTTGGCGGTTGCGGCCGGAATCGCGGGGGCGAGCGTGAAGTGGCGCAATCTGTTGGCGGCCGGGTTCGCGCTCGTGTGGCTGATAATGCTGCCGTTCGATAAGCCGAAGGCGCAACCGTGGCGCGACTTCGCGCGGCAAGTCACAGTGGACAGCGGCGGGTCGGAACCGGTCTTTTTCGAAGCGGGATTTGTCATCGACGATCCCGCCAATGATTTACCCAATGGCGGATTTCCATTTGGCTATTACTCAGTTCCATTCAATTACTACTTCAGCGGAGCCAATCCGCGAATAGCTATTCCGGGATTTGATACTACGGCCGCGCGAATGACTATAGAGGAGCGGGTATCATCGGCGCGCGGCGGATGGCTCGTCAGTTGGAAGGATAGCGACGCGGTAAGCTCGGAACTTCCCGATCCAAAGAGCTTCAGCGTGGTCGAGAGATTCCGCGGCGACCATCTCGCGATTTACCGGATCACACCGGCGGTCAGATGACGCAAAGCAATGCGACGCGGCTCTGTCCGGGCGTTTCAGACGGAGTAGGCGGCTCGCTGCAATCCTAGCTGATAGCGCGTCGCGTCGATCAGGTTCTGCATCAGCGCAAGCACGGTCATCGGACCGGTGCCACCCGGATTGAGCGTAATCCATCCCGCGACTTCCTTGACGGCGTCGAAATCCACATCGCCGATGAATCGACCGGGAGCGACACGTCTGAAGCCAACGTCAATCACGCAGGCGCCCGGCTTCACCATATCCGCCGTGATCAGATAGGACCGGCCGGTGTCGGTGCCGACGCAGGGGATGAGGATGTCGGCCTCGCGGCAAATGGCGGCGAGGCCGCGCGTGTGGCGATGGCACCACGTAACCGTCGCGTTGCGCAGTCGCCCGCCGAGGATCAGCGCGGTCGGCTTGCCGGCGATATCGCTGCGGCCGATAACCACGGCGCGCGCACCCGCGACGGGCACCCGGTAGTAGTCGAGCAAGGTGAGCACGCCGCGCGGAGTGCACGGGATAAAGCGTCCCCACTGACCGCGATAAAAGCCCCCGACGCTGGACGCGCCGATGGCGTCGAGATCCTTCTGGGGCGCGATCGCATCGAACAGGCGGAAGCGATCGACCCAATCGGGGATCGGCAACTGGAGCAGTATCGCATTGACGCGCGCGTCGGCGTTGAGTTCCTCGATCACGCTGAGCAACGCGCCGGTGGTCGCATCCGCCGACGGCATCCACACCGTGCGGCTGTCGCATCCAAGTTCGCCAGCCACGCGCTGCTTGTTCTTTATATATTGGCGTGAGGCAGGATCGTCGCCGACCAGGATCGCGGCCAGCGATGGCGTGCATCCGAACCCGCTCTTGATCTCGTCGACGTGGGCGCGCAACTCCGGCATCAGATGCGCGCTCAGCGCCCGGCCATCCATGATGATTGCAGCCATCGGGTATCAGTCGATTATAGCACCGGATCGCGCCGAGCAAGGCGCTGTTGACAGAAGTCGGGCGGGTGTTGGCAGATCACGCGCGGTTGTCTCGTTCGGCTCAAAAAGGTCTGTTAGGATTTTGCCGCTGATGAACGCGCCCAAGCGCACTGTTCTGTTCGACCTTCACCAAAGACTCGGCGCACGGATGACGGTTTTCGGTGGTTTCGAGATGCCCGTCAGTTACAGCGGGATCATCGAGGAGCATCTTGCGGTCCGCAATTCGGCGGGAATTTTCGATCTGAGTCATATGGGTGAGTTTGAAATCAGCGGACCGCACGCACTCGGGACAATCGAGCGGGCGTTCACCAATTCCGCGGCGCGGCTCAAGCAAGGCCACGCGCAGTACACGATTATGTGCGCGGAGGACGGCGGGACGATCGACGACTTGATCGTGTATCGACTCGGAGCGGAACGCTACATGCTCTGCGTCAACGCCTGCAACATCGAGACCGATCGCGAATGGATTGCCGAACTCAACGCAGGGCGAGCGAAGTTCGAGGATGTAAGCGACGCGACCGCGCTGGTCGCGGTTCAGGGACCGCACGCCGTCGCGCTATTGGCAACGCTGGCGGATTTTCCAATCGCCAAGGTCGCGCGCTTCGGCGTCGCCAGCGGACTAATCGCGGGAGTCACCTGCATTGCGGCGCGCACCGGCTACACGGGCGAAGATGGCTTCGAGCTGTTCGTGGAAAACGCCGGCGCGCGCCGATTGTTCGAAGCTATTCTCGACGCCGGCGCTGGCATCGATGCCAGACCGGTCGGGCTGGGCGCGCGTGACACACTGCGGCTCGAAGCGGGGCTGCCGCTGTACGGTCACGAACTCGATCGCAATTCGTCGCCGCTTGAAGCGGGCCTGGCGGCCTTCGTAAAGCTGGGGCGTCCGTTCATCGGCGGGGCAGCACTTACCGCGCAACACGAGCGGGGGCTGAAGAAAACATTGATCGGGCTGCAGACCGACGACGGCAGGATGGTCGCGCGTCAGGGCTACCGCGTATTTCGAAACGGCGATGAGGCCGGAGTGGTGACGAGCGGGACGTTCGCGCCGTCGATTCAACGGCCGATCGCGATGGCATATCTCGCGGCCGCAGGCGCGAAAAATATGCCAGCGGTGGGAGAATCGCTCCAAGTTGAAATTCGCGAGCGCAAAACCCGGGCGACCATCGTGCTGCGACCGTTCTATCGGCGCGATGAGCCACCTGCGGCATCAACCGCGCGCGTATGATTGAATTGTAGGTGAAGTGGAGGCGGAGCCGGGTGGAGGATAAGTTGATTCCATGAGATTCATGCCACACAGCGAGAGCGATGTCGCCGCGATGCTCGAGACGATCGGCGCCAAGCATCTTGATGACCTGATCGCGCATGTGCCGGCGAACCTGCGCGCGCGCGCGACAATCAATCTCGACCGCGGGCGCAGCGAAGCGGATGTGGTCCGCGAGATTTCAGCGCTGGCGGCTCGCAACACGGGTGCGTCGGGTTTCGTGAGCTTCCTCGGCGCCGGTTACTACCGCCACTACGTGCCCGCCGCGGTGCGCGCTGTCATCGCACGCGCCGAGTTCGCGACCAGCTATACGCCGTACCAGGCAGAGGCGAGCCAGGGAACCACGCAGGCGATTTTCGAGTTTCAGACGCTGATCACGCAACTCACCGCGATGGAAGTCGCCAACGCCAGCATGTACGACGGCGCGTCGGCGGCGGCCGAGGCGGTTCTGATGGCGCGACGGTTGATGCCCGGGCGCCAGGTCGTCGCACTCTCGCGAGCGCTGTGGCCGGAGTATCGCGCGACCATTCGCACCTACCTGAGCGCGCTCGAGGGACTCGACATCGTCGAGGTTCCGTTCGACGACGCGACCGGCGCGACCGACACCTCCGCGCTCGATCGTATCGCAAACGATCGCTTGCTGTGCATGGTCACCGGCTATCCCAACGCGCTCGGCATAATCGAACCGCTTGGCGCGATCGCTCAAATGACGCATCGCGCGGGAGCACTCGCCATTTCCGCCACTGCCGAGGGCATCGCGCTGGGTCTGCTTCGCGCGCCGGGCGAACTTGGCATCGATATCGCGGTCGGCGAGGGTCAAAGTTTCGGGCTGCCGCTTCAATTCGGCGGACCCGGCGTTGGCTTCATGGCCGCGCGGCTGACCCATCTGCGCCAGATGCCCGGCCGGTTGGTGGGACAGACTCGCGATCGTAACGGTCGCCGCGCGTTTTGCCTGACCCTCAATACGCGCGAGCAGCATATCCGCCGCGAACGGGCGACCTCGAACATCTGCACCAATCATTCTCTGTGTGCGCTGGCGGCGACGGTCTATCTCTCACTGATGGGCCGGGTTGGACTGCGCGAGCTCGCGGAGCGAAACGTCGAGCTGGCGCATCAGGCGGCCGCGATGCTGGAAACCGCGGGCATCCGCCGGCGCTTTTCGGGAGCGTTCTTCAACGAATTCGCGTTGAAGCTTGCGAACCCTTCGGCCGCTCTGGAAGCGGCGGAGCGCAGGCAAATCCTTGCCGGCGTCGCACTCGGCAACGATTATTCCGAACTCTCCGACGCGCTCCTGGTTTCGGTCACCGAAATGAATCGCGGCGACGAGTTCGGTCGGCTTGCGGCGGCAATTGCGGAGGTGCGGTGATGGCAAGTGCGGGCAGAATCGGCCCAGTCGCGGTCCCTGAAACTCCTTCGACCCCCAACCGGATCGAGGCGATGGCAGGCGTGCCCCTTATTTTCGAACTTTCATCCGAAGGTCGCCGCGCAACGGACCTGTCCCCGCGCACTGCCGGCGAGCGGCGCGGCGCTGAAATCATCGGCGTGGAACTTTGCCGCGAAGATCTTCCGGGCTTTCCCGAACTCAGCGAGCCGCAGGTGATCCGGCATTTCCTGCGTCTGTCGCAACTCAACTTCGCGCAGGCGCTCCATTTCTATCCGCTTGGATCGTGCACGATGAAGTACAACCCCGTCGTAAACGACGAACTGGCGGCTCTTCCGGAGCTGGCGGGGTTGCATCCCGCGACCCCGGCGCATCTTGCCCAGGGCGCGCTCGAACTGATCGCGCGGATGGAAGCGGCGCTCGCCGAGATCACCGGGATGGACGCGGTGTCGCTGCATCCGGCCGCCGGTGCGCAAGGCGAGTTGACGGGGCTGCTGATGGTCCGCGCGTATCATCGTAAGCGCGGCGAAGTGCGGCACAAGGTGATCATCCCGGATACTTCGCACGGCACGAATCCGGCCAGCTGCACGCTCGCGGGCTTCGAAGTGATCGTCGCGAAATCGAACCGGCGCGGCTACCTGGAAGCAGCAGAGGTTCGCCGGCTGGTGAACGACGACGTGGCCGCGATGATGGTGACGAACCCGAACACGCTCGGAATTTTCGAGCCGGAAATCCAGGAGATCGCGGCAGCGTTGCATGACCGCGGCGCGATGCTCTACCTGGACGGCGCGAACATGAACGCACTGCTCGGCGTTGCGAAGCCCGGACACATGGGCGCGGATATAGTCCAGCTGAATTTGCACAAGAGTTTTTCGACTCCGCACGGCGGTGGTGGGCCGGGCGCAGGACCGGTCGCGGTGAAAAAGCATCTGGAGCCGTTCCTGCCGCTGCCGCGCTTGAGGCGTTGCGGCGCGGGCTATGAATTCGACGCCACGCGTCCGGATTCGATCGGACGGATGCGGTCGTTTCACAACAATTTCGGAATGATCGTGCGCGCGTACGCGTATATCCTCGCGCTCGGCGGCGACGGGCTGGGGATGGCGAGCCGGCTGGCGATCCTCGGTGCGAACTACGTCCGCAAACGGCTGCAACCGCACTTTCCGAGCGCGACCGGCGAGCCCTCGATGCATGAATGCGTGCTCTCGCACGAGCTGGAAAAACGCGCCGGCGTGAGCACGCTGGAGATCGCCAAGCGTCTGCTCGATTTCGGAATCCATCCGCCGACGATCTATTTCCCGCTGGTGGTGCCGGGTGCGCTGATGATCGAACCGACCGAGACCGAGAGCAAGGAAATCCTCGACAGCTTCGTCGATGCGATGGAACGGATTTACGACGAAGCGTTGAACGACCCCGAGCGCGTCAAAAGTGCGCCGCAGACCTTGCCAGTCTCGCGCGTGGACGAGGCCGGGGCCGCGCGCCGCCCGATTCTGAGGTGGGTGAAAGAGGCGTAACCGTCAGCGCACTCGCGCGAACGCCCTCTCCCGCCGCTCGGTTACTCGCGCCGGCCGCTTCCTTTGGAAGGGCCAAGCAGAGACAAAGCTTCTGCGCAGTCGTCGGGCGTGTTCACGTTGAAGAAACTAAGCAGGTGTGGATCGAGAACGAGAAGATCGTTCTCGGAAATCCGCCTCGTGTTGACCGCATCGGCGATCGCAACCAGGCGCGACTCTCCCCGCGTGGCAAGCGCCGCGAGCGCGCCGGCGCATCGCTTGCGATACGCGGCGTGCAGCGGTTGAAGCTTTGCACCAACGATTGGAATCGCCGCGTCAAAGTCGCCAAGCATCGCGACGATCGCCGCCGCGACGTCGGAATCGAGCAGCGGCAGATCGCATGAGCAGGCGAACGCGATTTCATTGGTCACAGCGTCCAGGCCGCGCCGGAGCGCGTCTGAGGGCCCTTGAAACGCGATTTCGTCGCGTATTGTCTTTATCGCGGGAACGTCTATTTGAAGCGAATCCTCAGACTCGGGGGCCGCGACGACCACGATCTCCGCAAAGCGCCGTTTCAGCTCGGAGATGATCCTCGCCAACAGCGGGACGCCGGCAAAATCGAGCGACGCTTTCGGCCGGCCCATCCGGGAGCTGCGCCCTCCGGCAACGACGATCGCACTGGCGGCAACGATCGAGCTCATGGCGCGGAGTCTAACAAAAGAATCCGCGGCGATCGTGGCATCAGAACACTAATCCGCCGCGGCGCCGCTCTCGGGCGCGCGATTTGCGCGTAACTCGGTGCCGATGATCCGCAGGGCCTCGGGATGAAAGATCAGTGCAAGATGCCCAACCTCGTGCAGCGTCACGATCCGCGCGAACGCGGCGCGGTTCACCAGCGCCTCGATCGGCGCCGGCACGATAGGGTCTTCATCGCCGAAAATCCCGGTCTCGGTGGGACTCCATTGACCGTACGAATACGGCGAGCCGAGCGTGACCAGTGATCGTACCGCACCTTTGGGCGCGCCAGCCGCGTAGCGCCGGGCGACGGTGCCGCCCAGGCTGTGGCCGATCAGATGAGCGCCCTCTTTTGCGCGGGATTTTTCCTCTACGATGCGCCCGAGCCGCGCGGCAGAATCATCGATCGACTGCCATCGCGGGTACTCGAAGTATGACACGTTATCGAATCCCGCCAGCCGCAGGTACGCTGCAAGTACCAACAGATTGGCGCGGCTGCCGCCAAAGCCGTGGATAAGAATGACGGGGTCGCTGGCCGGCGCGCGGAAGTACGGCTCGCCCCTTTTAACCAGCCAATCCAGTGGATATGAGCCGATCAATGCGCCGGCAGCAGCGATTTCAGAAATGACAGTTCTCGAGTTCATTATTTTCCGTACTCCAGCATCGCACCCCTTTTCTGCGATTAAAAGTTAACCACGCGCCATCTCCTCGGCAACTGTCCCAGCGGAGGTTTGCGCCTGCGCCTGTGACCGGCGCACAATGCCAGGAACGCGACGCCCCACCATCAGTTCCATGCCGCGGCGCCCATATCGAGGTGACGGTTATGAGCGAAGCCAAGAGGGAATCCAAAGGACCGGTGCGCGGATACTTCTTCGACAAGTCGGTGGTCGTAACGGGGGCGTCGAGTGGAATCGGCCATGACGTCGCCCTTGCGTTTGGCGAACAAGGGGCGCAGGTTGCGCTGCTCGCACGCCGGCGCGTGCAGCTCGAAGAACTCGCGCATAAAATCAACAAGGCAGGCGGCAAGGCGCTGGCGCTCGATTGCAACGTGACTGATCGCGCGCGCGTGTTCTGGGCGATAGAGCAGGTCAAAGAAGCATTCGGAAGAGTTGACATCCTGATCAACTCGGCGGGATTGCTCATCTCGGATCCGGTCGAACAGATGCGCCCCGAAGACCTCGAAAAGATGATGGCGGTAAACGTCTTCGGCGCGCTCAACGCGATGCAGGCTGTGCTGCCGGTGATGCGCAAGGCCAAGTCAGGCAACATCGTGAACATCTCGTCGCTGGCGGGACGCCGCGGCGTCAGTCCGCTCGGCGGCTACAGCTCGACCAAATTTGCGCTGGTGGGAATGACAGAAGCCCTGCGCGTCGAGCTGTTCAACACCGGGATAAAAGTATCGCTGGTGATGCCCGGAGTGATCGACACGCCCATGGCGCGCAATGCGCTCAAGCACGATTCGCTGGAACGCGTTTCCGTCATGATGGCGATGCCGCCGCGATGGGTGACGTGGGCGGTGCTGGCGGCGGCCGCGTTCGGGCTGACGGAAGTTGACGTTCCTCCCGGCGCCGCGGTCGCGGAGAAACTCGCGTCGTTGTTCCCGGGCGTCACCGACGCGTTGCTGAGCGTCGGCACCAAGCTCATGCAGGGCGCGGGAGCGCTCATGGGCGGCGCCGGCAAGGCGGAGCATAAAGCCAAGCGGTAGTATGTAGCAAAATCCTACATGAAGTACGGCTTCGACAGCTCGTCGAATTTGCCGTACATCAGCCACACCCGCACGTTGAATGCGTGTGGATGCTCGACCGGCTCGCGGCCCACCGTCTTGAGCCCGAGCTGCTTGTACATCTGGTAAAGCGGCTCGACCGGATTCGTGATTAACAACTTGGGACGGCGCGAAAAAACAAACAATCGCGCGGTGTCCGACATCATCTTGACCAGGCCCTTGCCCTGGTAGTTCGGGTCGATCACCATCCCGCCAAACTCGAACACTTCCGACGCGAGCATCCCCTTGAACAACTGCGGCGGATACAGATGGCCTAGCGTCAGCGGCGCGTCAGCCAGGCATCGCGCCCAAAACGCGCCAATCAGTGGCGGGCGCCGTCGCTCGTTGCCCGGACCCACCGCGTAGAGGCCGAAATGAATCGCCAGCGGCCAGAGCAGCACGTGCACGCGCTTTTCCTGTATGTTCAGCGTGCTCCAGGTCCGCTTGTGGAGCGCGGCGAGCTCGCGCAAACCCATCGGAGTGCCGATGGGACGAACTTCGAGCCGCCCTTCGAGCTCCGAATGCCTCGGCGGACGCAGCGGCGGAGATTCAGGCTCGCGCGCTTCGGTCCTGGCCTTTTCTTGCGCTTCTTCGGTAGTCGGCTGTTCGGTAAGCGCTTCGACGGGATTTGCGGGAGTGACTGTCGGATGGACACGACGAGGCGCTCGCGACGTGATCATCGCCTCGATCGGGTCATTGTTGTTGTCGGCCGCCATCAGTGAACCCCGCCGCGCCGTCGGGACCTCCGGCGACGCCGATTTCACACCACCCACCCAATGCCGTCCCCCGCGACGGCTCATCCTCACCCCTTAAGGCCTGCGCCGGCCGCAATCGGTCTAATGCGGCATGACGCCATCCGCTACTGGCTCAGTGCCGTCAATATAAGGGAATCCACCGGTCAAACGAAACATGTTTACCTCCCGAAAGCGTGATTTTTTTACTTCCCCCAGCGGAGGCCGCCCGTGGCGGCACAAAAAAGGGCGCCCAGTTGGGCGCCCTTGCCGGAGAAACTCGAACTGTTTTCGATTGCCGCGTTAGCGGCCAATCCTTATCGCTTGACTACCCAATCCTGGCGTAAACCGACTTGATCTGCGTGTACAGATCGATCGCGTACTTGCCCAGTTCGCGGCCGAAACCCGACTGCTTGTAGCCGCCGAACGGAGACATCGGATCCAGTATGCCATAGGTGTTGATCCAGACCGTGCCGGCCTTAAGCTTGCGCGCGACCGTGAGAGCACGGTTGATGTCCTTGGTCCACACGGCGGCGGCCAACCCGTAAGTCGTGTCGTTGCCCTGGATAACGACGTCGGCCTCGTCCTTGAACGGGATCGCCGACGCGACCGGGCCAAAGATCTCCTCGCGCGCGATCTTCATCCGGTTGTTCACGCCGGTAAAAACCGTCGGCTGGATGAAGTATCCGGCTTCCTGCTTGCCCGGCTCGCCGCCGGTCTTCGCTTTCGCGCCCTCTTCCTTGCCGGCCTTCAAATATCCCTTGACGCGATCGTGCTGCTCCTTGGAAACGAGGGGACCCATGCGGGTGTTCGGGTCCAGTGGATTTCCGAGCGTCAGACCTTTTGCCATCTCCGACAGCGAATCGGTGAACTGATCGTACACGCTCTCCTGCACGAACACGCGCGAGCCGGCGCAGCAGACCTGCCCCTGGTTCATGAAGATGCCCAGCGCCGAGCCAAACACCGCGGACGGCATGTCAGCGTCGGGGAAAATGATGTTCGGCGACTTGCCGCCGAGTTCGAGCGACACCCGCTTCAAGTTGCCGGCGGAGGCTTTCAGGATCAATTTGCCGACTTCGCCGGAGCCGGTGAAAGCGACCTTGTCAATATCAGGATGCTCGGCGATCGAGCTTCCCGCGCCGGGGCCAAAGCCCGTGATGATTTGCACGACGCCTTCGGGCAATCCGGCCTCGCAGATAAGCTCGCCCAGGCGAATCGCCGTCAGCGGAGTCTGCTCGGCAGGTTTCAGGATGGCGACGTTGCCGCATGCGAGCGCGGGCGCAATCTTCCACGACGCCATCAGCAGCGGAAAATTCCACGGAATGATCTGTCCGCACACGCCAACCGGCTCGCGCAGCGTGTAGTTGAACATCGAGGGATCAGACGGGTTGGTCTCGCCGTAAATCTTGGTCGCGAAGCCCGCGTAGTAGCGGAAGGTCTCGGCGGCGCCGGGAACGTCGATGTTCGCGGACTCGAACAAGGGCTTGCCGTTGTCGAGCGTCTCGAGCTCGGCGAGCTCGTCGGCATGCTGCTCGATCAGGTCCGCGATCTTGAGCAGGAAGCGGGTGCGCGCATGCGGGCTCAGATTCGCCCACTTAACGTCCTCGTAGGCCTTGCGCGCGTACTTGACGGCCTCGTCCACGTCGGCCTTGTCGCCCTCGGCGACCCGGGCCAGGACTTGCTCGTTAGCCGGGTTAAGAGTCTCGAAAGTCTTGCCGGATTTCGACGGCACCCATTTCCCGTTGATGAGAAGCTTCTTGGGCGAGCGCTTGAGGAACTCAAGCGCTGCGCTCGACTTGGCGCCGCGAGTGGCTGATTCCAATGACGCTGATGCTGATGCCATCTTTCCTAATCTCCTGTCGGGTGATGTGTCGCCGTGTGCCGGCCGCGAAGACTACCCCGCGGCATTGGACATAGCGATCGGTATAGATCCTGATTAACATTCGCGCCCTGGTAAATCGAGATGCATTCGGCAAAGCGAAAAGTTGACGCATGCCCCTTGCTATTGCGTCCGCTCACGACGCGGCACATATGCTGTTTTGCCCATTTCGTCCGCCACGGCTATTGTGGGCCGCAATCGCATCAGTGGCAGTCAAGCAAACACCGCTCATCGCGCAGTATCTGAGCGTCAAACAGCGCGTTCCCGACGCGATCCTGTTCTTCCGCCTCGGAGACTTTTACGAGATGTTCTTCGAGGACGCCGAAGTCGGCGCGCGCGTGCTCGATATTCAGCTCACCTCGCGCAACAAGGACGGCGTGCCACTGTGCGGCGTGCCCTACCATTCCGCCGAACCATACATCGCCAAACTGCTGAAGGCTGGTCACAAGGTCGCCATCTGCGAGCAGGGGACGCCCGACGCCAGGTCGCCCAAGCTGATGCCGCGGCAGATCGTCCGCGTGATCACGCCCGGAACCGTGGGCGAAGAGATGGTGCTGACCGCCGCCGAGAAGAGTTACCTGGTCGCAGTCACGGGCGCCCAGCGCGCCGGGTTCGCGCTGGCAGCGCTCGACGTCTCGACCGGGGAATTTCTCGCCACGCAGGTTCGCGAAGGCGCCGCGCTGCGCGAGGAAATCGCGCGAATCGCGCCACGCGAAATAGTAATCGCCGGGCAAGTCCCTGGACAAGACGGCGAGTTGGACGCACTCCTGAAGGACTTGAACTGCCCTTTGACGACGCTCGATCATGAATCGTTCAGCGCCGAGCGGGCAACCGCAGCATTCTCAAATCGTTTCGCGGCCGCCGCCTCTGATCTCCACGAATCGATCGCGCGCGCCGCGGGAATCGCACTGCTCTATGTCGAGACCACCTTCGGCCGCGACCTGGCGCATCTCCAGGCGCCCCGTCTTTACCGCATCGCCGAGTACATGCTGGTGGACGAGACCGCGCGGCGTCATCTCGAACTCGTCGCTTCGACTGACGGCGCGCGCAAGGGCTCGTTGCTGTCGATTCTCGACGAAACCTTGACCGCGGTCGGCGCGCGCACGCTCGGCAACTGGATCACCTATCCTCTCCTCTCGCTCGACGCGATTCGCGCGCGGCACGACGCCGCCGAAGAGCTCTTCGACGCCGACCTTGGCGGCGCGCTGGCGGAATCCTTGAAACGAATCGGCGATCTCGAGCGGCTGGCGGGGCGAATCGGCGCGCTGCGGGCGTCACCGCGCGATTGTTTGCGCCTGGCGGACGCGCTCAAGGCGGACGAGTCACTGAAAAAAGCCATGGGCGCGCTCAAGAGCCCTCTTATCCGCGAACAGGCCGCGCGGATCTCGCCGATGCCCGCGCTGGTGGCGCAGATCGAGGCGACGCTGTCCGACGAACCTCCCGTCAATCCCCGCGACGGCCACGTGATTCGTCCGGGGTTCAGCGCCGAAGTTGACGAATTGCGCAGCCTCGCGTCCGGCGCCCGTGGCGTGATCGCGAAGTTGGAAGCGACCGAGCGCGAGCGCACCGCTATCCCGTCGCTCAAGGTGCGCTACAACAATATCTTCGGCTATTACATCGAGGTCACCAAGCCCAACCTCGAGCGGGTGCCCGCCGACTATGAGCGCAAGCAAACGCTGGTCAGCGCCGAACGCTTCACCACGCCCGCGCTCAAGGAACTCGAGCGCAAAATCCTGACTGCGGAATCGGGGCTCAAGGAACTCGAACTCCAGATCTTCTTGAGGCTGCTCCGCGACTTGCAGTCGCACGCCGCCACGATACTCGAGACTGCTCGCGCCGTGGGCGAATTCGACGCAATCATGTCGCTGGCGAAAGTGGCGCGGCGCCGCGGCTACGTACGCCCGACGATCAACACCGGCCTTCGGATGCAGGTGCGCGACGGCCGCCATCCCGTGCTCGAAGCCGGGATGCGCTCGGGCGAGTTCGTGCCCAACGACCTCGACGCGGAGCCCGACACGCGCCAAATCCTGCTGATCACCGGCCCCAACATGGCCGGCAAATCAACCTACCTGCGCCAGGTCGCGCTGATCGCGATCATGGCGCAAATCGGCAGCTTCGTTCCCGCGGCCGAGGCGACCGTCGGGCTCATCGATCGCGTGCTGACGCGAATCGGCGCGCGCGACGAACTTCGCCGCGGTGAGTCCACCTTCATGGTCGAGATGAGCGAGACGGCGCGCCTGCTCAAGGGCCTCTCGGAGCGCAGCCTGCTGCTGCTCGACGAGGTCGGCCGCGGCACCAGCACCTTTGACGGGCTTGCGATCGCGTGGGCCGTCGCCGAATACCTGCACGATCAGAC
>Ga0074044_10002057_pt1 | contig 17761 bp, 12 predicted proteins | sample BogForMeECP23OM1_FD_94443 | JGI IMG/M metagenome (GOLD analysis project Ga0074044, IMG submission 94443) | Bog forest soil microbial communities from Calvert Island, British Columbia, Canada - Bog Forest MetaG ECP23OM1 | ecosystem: Environmental > Terrestrial > Soil > Wetlands ...
AAAGCGTCCGCGAGCTGCCGGCACTACACTCTATCCGCAGCGTCACACAGTTCAGCGCGGCGCGTGCGTAAGTTTCAGGTCGGCGAAACTAGTCCACTTGCCGTCTTTATCTTTCTGCTCCATCAGCCATTCCCACGAATCCTTCTCGGGAGACCAGCGAAATGTCGTGTGGAACGGGCCGTCCGGGTATTCGAAGATAAAACGGATCGCATTGCCGTCTCGCGTGCCATAGCCGAGAGTTTCCGAGAAGCGCGATCCGAACACATCGAGCAGATGGAGCACGTAACGCTCGCTGATGGGATCGTAGCCAAGGAACCAGATAGCATCGTACTTATGCTCGGCAGCCGGAGCGCTCGAGGTAGTTTTTTCGTGGATGCGAAGGAACTGATGATTGAGCACCCACTCGGCTTCGACTTCATGATGTGCGTCGCGTCCCATGACCTGGCCTTCCATCTTCCACGATCCGGTCATGTGATCGACCAGGTCGTCCCGCCATTCGGCGGGCGCCTGTGCGACGGAGGCGACCGCCAGTGCAACCGTGATGAGTAAAAGACAGAAACACTTTTTCATGCGTTCAATCCTTTCGCCGACTCCACTCCGAGTTTCGTAGCGTTCCTCACTTTACCAATTTCCGCCATTCCGATGTGCCTGATCATTTTCCAGCGAAGGTGAAGAAACTTGCACTCGGGCGGAAAGCGCTTGCAGTAAGGGTTTTCGCTGTACAGGCAAGCGAATCTTCGATATAAGTTTTGTCCAACGAGTTTTGACCAACGACCGATGTGAGTATTGCATCGGAAGCTGTTCGTCTGCCACAGTATGCGTCCCCGGAACTGTGAGTTCCCCGGACCCTTCTTTCATGTTCCAGGTTATCTCGATTGTGCTTTAGTCAAATTGCAAAAGGAGAAGATCATGGCGCTTCAAAGTTCGTTGCGATGCGTGGCGGCCGTCGTGTTGACGGCGGTTTTCGTTATAGGAGGCTTGTCAGCCTATGCTCAAGGCGCAGAAACCAATGTGCCCGCAGGCATCCAAATGTCGAGAGACCTCGGCCTCGCCGATGCGTCGGCCGAGATCAACATAACAGTTCACCTCAAGCTTAATGACAAAGCGGCATTCGACAAGGCTGTCGATGCGCTGTACGATCCCGCTTCGCCGACCTTTCACAAATGGATGAGCGACGCCGATCTCAGGAAATATGCGCCCGCCGCAAGCCAGCGGCAGATCGTTCGCCGGGAACTGCAAAAAGACGGGCTGACGATTCTCTCCACCGACAAGTACGGTTTCACCATCCGCGCCCACGGCACCATCGCGAATGTGGAGAAGGCCTTCAACACCGAACTTCACCAGTTCGATTACAACGGAAGAACCTACCGCGCCAACGTCCGCAACGCCCGCTTGACCGGCGCGGCCGGGGATTATGTCTCCACCGTGGCGGGTCTCGAAAGCCATCAAGTGCGGCCGATGTACAAGCACGCGATTGATCCGCGTACGCAAAAACCGTATGCTCCAGTGCCGCTCAGCCGGCTTGCCAAGAACGCCGGTTTCCCTCCGGTAAGCACTACGGACTGTCTCACCGCACCGGCAACCTACAACTTGCAGGGTGCGAGCACTCTGCCGACTGCGTCCTATACTGGCACCGTCTATGACGCGTCAGGCCTTTTCTGCGTCTACCTGCCGGCACAATTGCAGACTGCGTATGGCCTCAACCAGGTTTACGAGCAGGGATTGAACGGAGCGGGCCAGACGATCGTTCTGGTCGAGGGCTATGGCTATCCCACGATCGAGAAAGACGCCAACGCAATGTTCAAGCTGGCGGGCCTACCGCTGTTGAACAAGTCCAACTTCAGCATTGTCTACCCGCAGGGCAAACCTAATCCGAAATTAGGGGTGCTAACGGGATGGGATGGCGAGATCGCTCTCGATGTGCAGTCGTCGCACTCCATCGCTCCGGGGGCGAACATTGTCGTCGTCGCCACCAATGGGCAGGACAGCGAAGACTTTCAAAACTCCATCGCTTACGTGGTCGAGAACAACCTGGGCAACCAACTCTCGAATAGCTATGAAGAAGATACTGACCTGGTCTCGGGGCCTCTGGAACAGACTTCCTGGGACGATGCGATTGAAGTTGCAACGGCCAAAGGCATTACCGTCAATTTCTCGACTGGCGATGGAGGTGACAGCGGCCTCGGCACTCCGATCGGCGCACCCGGCGTGCCCTCGATTGCACCGCATGCCACCGGCATCGGCGGCACCTCGATCCTGAACGACGTCAACCATCCCGGATCCACGATCACAACGGCGTGGGGGGATACACTGGCTTTCCTGGAAAGCGGCGGCGTGGTCCAGGACCCGCCGGCACAGAACGGCTTGTACGGCGGCGGCGGCGGTGGCGAGAGCGTATTTTGGCCCAAGCCGTCGTGGCAAGCGTCACTTCCCGGCAAGGGCCGGCAATCGCCCGACGTTTCCGCGCTGGCTGACCCCTTCACGGGCTTTGTCATCGTGATCACGAGCCAGGGGCAACAGTTCTTGTTCTACGGCATCGGCGGTACCAGTTTGGCCAGTCCCATCTTCACGGCTTTCTGGGCCCTCGCCAACGAGCAGGCTGGTGCGCCGCTCGGTTCTGCTGCGCCCCTTATCGCTGGTCTGCCCTACGGTGGCGTTCAGGATGTGCTGCCCACTACCGACAGCACGCGGAACAACGTGACCGGTTCGATTACGGACAGCAGTGGTACCACAACCTACTCGGCTTCCGCACTGTTTGACGGATTCCTCTACGGTAATAAGGGGTTCACGAGCACGATCTGGCCCATTGATTCCGGCGATGTCGTGGATTTCGGATGGGGGATCGACAGTTCGCTTACTGCCAAAAAGGGCTGGGACAACGCCACCGGATGGGGAACGCCGAACGGCCTGGCCTTCATCAATGCGGTGACCGGGCAGTAGAAACCGGCCTTCTCATGGAGGGCCTTTAACGTTGAAAATTCGGATAAGACTACAAAGCCGCCTCTTCGGAGGCGGCTATTTTTGTTGGCGCCGGTCTATGATGAGCAAGGTGACGTCGTGATTGGCACGAATCACGATCGGAATGCAACTTGTGTCTAATGGTGCCGGGAGGGGGAGTTGAACCCCCAAGGGCCGAAGCCCGGCGGATTTTGAGTCCGCTGCGTCTGCCAGTTCCGCCATCCCGGCTGAGGATGGACGCGCCTGAGATTCTCAGGTTAATTCACGGGATCATGTTTTGTCATCTGCCGCGATTCCTGCGCGCAGCAGGGTGTTCCAGGGCCACTATCGCTCTGACGATCCCGCTCCCCGATCCGGGCGCTGCGGTCTTGAGAACTCCCCCCATTATGAGCGTCAAAGTGAGCGGGTGCTGAGACTCTACGATCTCAGCGTGACTCAGCGGCGTTTGCGTGCAAAAAGCAAATGCCCTCTAAGTGGCTCGTAGAAGCAGGATTTTTTTTCAAAGCAGCCACGGGTGCTTGTCCAGGGTGTTCCTAGCGGATGGCGGCGATATTGTTTCCGACGATAGCGCCCTCTCCACCGACCATCAATCGCAAGGCGATTCGTTCGGCTTTGTAGTGGTGCGAGCGGTGCAGGAAATAGGCGGCTCCCAGCCCGGCACTGAAGCCTAACGCCGATCCGGTTGCTTCCCCGGCGGCGCCTCGTGTAACGAACGGGCGCATCAGCGGGTTTGCCTCACGAAAGCCCCGACTTAACCCGCGCTGCGTCGTGATTGCATCGGCTACGACCAAGCTTCCCAAAATACTGAATCCCACCTTGTTTTCAAGGGTCCAGAAGGGGCGATCGAAAAAGCGATGGTTAGTCGTGTCCGGTAACGGGCCGGTGGCCGCAGCAATCGCTTCGGCATGGGCTACCGCGCACAGCAGAAGAATTGAGACGATGTATTTCAAATGGCCTCCGCCCTGGTAGGGGACTTCCTTGACTGTCAGGTTAGGGCAGAAGAGCACCGCGGTACATGGCCCAAAGTAAGGGGCAGCGTAGCTCCCTGGTAACAACGTCGTTCGACTTTCAGTAATGATTACCTGAGGTGCAAAGGCCGGTCTGTGGTCAAGTTTTCAGAAAATGTCTTGACCAACTCTCTTGGCACCACGTCGGAGAGAAGCATGAAAAGCTCTGTTCGTTTTTCGTAACCAGTAATGTTTTCCCGGGAGGGGGCCTGTGAGAACTCACTTAGAATCGTCCGCGTCGTACGAGGTTGGGCGGAGCTGGGTTTGTGAGATACCCCCTCGCCGGCTCCGCCGCCCTCCAACTTGGCACGTTACGCGAGTCCGAAGAATCGGGAGCAATGTGGGCTGAATATCTCGACACAAGCCCATCCAGCCTAAGCAGCTAGTTTTCCAGGCAAACTTGCAGCCATGTACTTTACCGCCAGGTAGCGGCTCGCGATTGCGCTCGAAGGAGACAGAACCGTCGGGAAGGCAAGGGCAGCGTTAAGCCGGGTCGCCGACAACACGCACCATACTTTCAGGCGGATAGCTTGCTGGACGAGGTTCTGTCCTGTAGCTGCAATTTCAGGGTCGGAATGAGCGCGCGCCGATTGGCCTACGAACGCCATCGTGCTGGCGTTTTTCGACATGGCCGCCACATACATTTTTGCGACGCGGATGCGGAGCCGTTGTACACTCCGGAATTCAGCCGGCGAAAGATTGAGCCGCAGATAGGCCTCTTCTTCGGGGTCGGTCAGGTTCTCGAAGGCCTCTAAATCGACCGGAGCAAGCGCCTCCAGTTCGTTGCGCCGCGAGTAGCGCCACCACACCTGAAGAATCAGGAAAAGGAGAAATACGCCCGCGACCAAACCAAGAATAATTAGTGGGGTCACAGGTGAGCTATCCTTCCCAGGTCAGCCGCGTGCTCGATCAATAGCGGCAATGCGGCAGTGGAATCTGAAGTGACCTTTTCCCTCGCCTGCGCAAAGTAGAGCCAGGCGACAACCGCCGCGTGGTAGGCCGCCATGTTCATCATGTCCACGACCATGGCCATTCGCTCGGGAACGGAATACCGCAGCACGATCTCAAGCGGTTCAAGGCCCATCGCCAACCCCATGCCAACTGCAATTCCAAAGGCAAAGGGCGACATTCTGAGCCCTAGGAACCGGTGCCAGAGAAAAAGGAGAACGACAAGGCCACATTGCGCGACGTTCAATGCCTCGATGACCGCATAGGTGCGGAAAAATGGGTGGTCAAGGCTGCTGGCATACAGGGCGGTAAAAAACACCGTGCTAAGTATGACGAAAAGAAGGGTCACGCGGCTTCGCATGCGCGACAAGTCCCGGTACCACGGAGTCCTTCCAGCCGCCGACGACTCAAACAACTCCTGGAGAATGCCAAAGCGCAGGGCAATGTCCCCGGCCCGGTCAAACAGGTCGAATTTCCAGTAGATCTCGGCCGGCGCCCTGAAGTAGGCCATCGGCCACAGAATGCAACACATCACGAATTCAAAGAGGAGATAGGAGAAGAAAATCGGGAAGTGTTTATGCAGTCCCTTGCGGAACATCACCGTTGCTACGGCGAGGAGCAGCACATGCGGACCTATCCAGAGATAACGATAGACCCAGATGAAGTGCGGGAAATTCATACGCTTGAGCGGCCGTCGGGGGAAATGTATCACCCCAGCCCGGCCGCGCTCAAGCGTGGAATCGAGCTAGCCGGTCGGGGTGCAGGCTTTCGGGTAGCAGCTCAGCGGCGGGCCCCCGTCAGCGTGCAGTTGAGTGGGGACAGCAGCCAGGGTCGCAAGGGCGAGAAGCAGCAGCATAATCTTTGCTTTGAGTGTGTTCACAAGGTATCCTTTCTGGGTCAAAGTGAAGAATCGGTGCAGGCAGTTTCCGGCGGACCGGCGGCGCTGGGACAAACAGATTTGCAGGCAGTGGAATTCGGAAAAATGTAGCGAATTGCGAAAAGGTGCAAGAATGGCGGTGAAATCGGCTTACGAGGACCTTCGCGATAGAACTCTGGACAAGATTGCGTGGCTATGGGGGAAGCTCGCCTATGTTGCCGAACGGCGCTCTATGGATGGGACCTACCAACACTGGGGATTTGAGCGCACGCATGGACCGGCGGCGGCGCAGGAAACATTTGCGCGAGTCCATCACTCGCTGATCGAAACTATCCTGCAGACCCGGTTGCGGCTCTTACGGGAGGATTTGGAGCAGGCCAGCAGCGCGGCCGGAACTAGCCCAGTTTTTTACGTGTCGAAACTGAAGGCAGGGCAACGCCGGTTGTTGCCGTCAAACTGCCAGAAGGAGACAGAACTGCACTTGACTTCGATCCTGAAGATTCTCTCGCTTCTCGAGACTCGCTCGCGACCTGGTTCCCAAGCCTCATTGCAACGCCCACCACTTGGCCAATCACTTCGGCCTCCTGGGGATGCCTGAGGACCCGCACCGGGACAGGGGACAGCGGATGCGGTTGCAAGACGAGCGCGTTCATCCGGACTGAGCACCAGCAGCACGTAAAACCGTCGCGCGTCTCCACAAAGTAGATCGGCCGTTCGTATTCCGAGCGCCACTGCCGTTCCGCTACACGCCGTTTCGATTCATCGACTTGGACAAACGATCCCGGGGCAAGAATCGGGTACATGGTGTAGTCTTCATTGCCGATATAGGCATAGGTATAGCCTTGCGACTGCAAGCGGCTCAGCATGGAGAACGCAACCGCGCCCCACTGCTGCACCATCCGCCCCAGATCCGAAGTTTCACTTAGATCGAATCCGGGGTCCATCTTGACGGGAATGTTGAAGGCAGCCCGCTCATTGTCCACCGTTACGATATGGGAGCGCGCGGGCTGCGAGGATGCCCACTCCGAGTTGATCGCATCCATATCAATCCCGTAGAACTGGAGCAGGGAACGCACGGGCTTGTGATAGATCGCCGCCAGCGAGTAAAAGCGGAAAATGCTGGGAATCACCCCTTTGGTTTCGATGTCGGAAAGGCGGCTCGGCGGGATCAAATATTCTTCGCTGCCGTGATGTTGTGAGATCAGCATGCTGGCGCTCTCGACATCCCTCATCGTGAGGCCAAGCCGTTCGCGAATCTTACGTAAATCTATCCCTGCCGAAAGCATGTACGCTCCTGGGGAAGCGGCACCAAATCCCATCCCAGCCGACGGCCTGGCTAACCTCGCCTGCTGTAGCGATTCTCGATCCAATTTCCCGTTTCGGGAAACTTACCACAAAGCGGACCAATCACCTGTGTGCATGCTTATATCAAGTTCGTGCACATGATTTCAACTGAATTATTCGGTTTTCGTAACACGCCCTGGCCAGTGTGTTTGCGGTGTTTTCATTTTTGGTACCAGCAACCGCCAAGCGATGGTAAGACAACGAACACAGCCTTGCGATGCCTTGAGTTTCGGATTTCGTAAATTGAGGTGGCAAGCGGTGCGAGTACAGCAGTAGGAGATGGAAACGTCAGAACAAAGATACGAGGTTTCTCAGGAAGGAATTTCCCAGCCCTCATCTTTCATCTTTTGGTTGGACCAGTGTTGCAGCATTTCGAAGAGTGCTGGTTCGATCACCACGAATCGCAGGCCTGCTCTTCCTCCAACGTCCGCCCAAACTAATCGTCCTTTCACTTGCATCACGGTTTCACTATCAGGCAGCAGGAAACTCACGTCGAGTAATCCGGAAAAGCCTGCCTGATCGTTGATGCCATCCAGCCCCATTCCTCCGGTGCTCAGGTTGACTGCCTGCGCCTGCAGTTCCTTGCCGTTCGCATTTCTCAATGTCACCGGAATACTTACTTTGGCGCGGAAGAACTTCTGCTGTTCGGGGCTGATCGTACCCAAGGACGGGGATGGTTCCCCGGCGCCTGCGGGCGCGCCAATTCCATATTCCCGCAGTTTCCGGCTCAGCGTTCGGCGTGAAATCCCGAGCCGCTCCGCAGCCTGGGAGCGGTGTCCCCCCGTCTGCTCCAGCGCCCGGATGATCATCTGCTCTTCCATATTTTCCAAGTTGCCTTGTGGCAGTACCGGTCGGACTGTAGCTGCCGCTCCGCGTTCCTGGCGCAATTCTGCCGCCACCTCGTCCGCGGTGATTTGGTGGTTATCCGAAGCCATCGCAAGCTTCGCGATCAGATTGCGCAGTTCCCGGATGTTGCCAGGCCAGGCGTGAGCTTGCAAGGCAGCGAGCGCGTCCGGGGAAAAGCTCCGCTCCGATGCTTTCAGTTTCAGAAAGTGTCGAGCGAGCGACGATATATCCTCGGGACGCTCGCGCAGCGGCGGAACCCGCAGTTGAAACTGGCTCAAGCGGTGGAAAAGATCCTTGCGGAATCGCCCTTCCTTCACGGCTAATTCGAGATCCTGGTTTGTGGCGGCAACTACCCGCACATCCACGGTGATTTTGCGGTGGCCCCCGAGCCGGTAGTAGGGCGCGCCATCGAGCACACGCAGCAGCTTCACCTGGATCTGCGGCTGCAGTTCGCCGATTTCGTCCAGAAAGATCGTGCTCTTGTCGGCCAGCTCGAACAGCCCGGGCTTGGAGGAGTCGGCCCCGCTGAAGGCCCCCTTCTCGTAGCCGAACAATTCGCTCTCCACCAGATGTTCCGGGAGCGCCGCGCAATTGATATCTACCAGCGCATGCTTGCAGCGGTAGGAAGATTCGTGAATTGTGCGCGCCACTAACTCCTTGCCCGTCCCAGTTTCTCCGGTGATCAGCACAGTTTCGGTATGTCCCGCCACCCGGTCGACCATGCCCATGAACTTGTGCATCACTGGGCTGGCGATCACAAACTCGGTTCCGTCGATGACCCGCCGCGCCAGCGGGATTGCGGCGCTCGCTGCCGTCTCCGGCGCCCCGACCGGTTTGCTTAAGTCCGATTTCGCGCCCGTGACGTCAATGGAAATCCCAATCATGCTGACTGGAGAATCCCCGTCGCGCACCAGCGTCAGGCAAAGATAGAAGGAGAACTCCTGGCCCGACTTGGTCCGGCCTGGCAATCGCGTCTGATAGCGTCCATTTTTGAGGACCGTCGGGATGACGACCCTGGCCAAGGATTCGCCGTCCCGGCCCAACAAGTCGGCCAGATTCCGGCCAATCAGTTCCTCGGGCGTGTATTCATAACGGCTTACCGCCTGGTTGCATCCGGTGATGACGCCGCGCAGGTCCGTTGTAAAGACTGCGTCCTGCATCTGGTCCAGAATGTCAGGCGAAAAGTTAGCGCAGAGAGCAGCAGCGGCAGCAGCGGCGGAAGCCATCTGACTGCCGTGACCGCTGCCGGGTTGCCGAGATTTCTCCATGAATGGAGTGCGTATGAAGGTAGTCTCCACTGCTCTCGCGATCTGCGATTCGCAGGGTTGCCTTAAGCTGCTAACGAATAAACGGGCCGCACCTGCATCGTTCAGCGCGCGCAGAATCAGGGGTACTCAACGATGCTGCCACAACCGAAACGACCGCGGGCGAACTTTCGGACGCGGGTGCTAAACCAAAGTAACGCTCGTCCTCGGACTCGCGCCAACCTGTCCCGCTGCGCCAACTTGTCCTGCTTGTGCCCCTGCGCTCCGAATCGAGAGCTCTAGTTTTCAATCACTTCCGTCATGGCACTTTGGGGGGATAGTTGCTCCACAAAGGCGGACAACGTCGACAATCCGACGTGTCATGGAGAGCAGCAACTTATGAGATCGAAAACCTTCAGTCTGGTCGTCGTACTCGCACTCGCGGCTGTGGCCGCTGCCAGACAGGACAAACTCGCCCCCGAACTACGGACAGCCTCGAACGGGAACAACGTTAACGTTATCGTTTGTTATAAGGTCGCTCCCGGCGCCAAGCACCTGCAGAGGCTCAACGGCCACCAGGGGCAGGTCACGAAAGATCTGAGCTCACTCAAGGATTTGGCGGTGACTTTGCCCGCGAGCCAAGTCGATGACCTGTCAAACGACGACGACATCGCCTACATAGCGCCGGACCGGCCTGTTGCCGGTTTCCTGGATACGCCCGCACCCGCCGTACTCGCCAACTATGCCTGGAATGAAGGCCTCGATGGCAGCAATATCGCGGTAGCCGTGATTGACAGCGGGATCCGCGGTTCCGGCAAGATCACCTTCAAGGAGCTGACCACCTGGAATACCTCGACCTCCAGGATCGTGTACGCGCAGAGCTGGATCAGTGACAGTTGGGGAACGGCTGACCACTTCGGACATGGCACGCACGTGTCCGGCCTGATTGGCGGCAACGGCTTCTATTCCACGGGAACCCAGTACACTGAGACCTTCAAGGGCATTGCGCCCAACGTGAATCTCGTGAACCTGCGCGTTCTGGATCAGAATGGCGTGGGGACGGACAGTAACGTGATTGCCGCCATCCAGACGGCAATTTCTCTGAAAAGCAAATACAACATCCGCGTAATCAATCTGTCGTTGGGCCGTCCGGTGTTCGAAAGCTACACGCTCGATCCGCTGTGCCAGGCGGTCGAAGCAGCCTACAAGGCAGGTATTGTGGTCGTGGTCGCGGCCGGAAACGATGGCCGGGACAACTCCGCAGGTACGAACGGTTACGCCACCATCAACGCTCCGGCCAACGATCCCTATGTGATCACGGTGGGCGCCATGAAGATGATGGGCACGCCCGATCGCGCCGACGACCTCATTGCCACTTACAGTTCAAAGGGGCCGACGCTTATCGACCATGTCGCGAAACCGGATCTGGTGGCGCCGGGCAACCAATTGGTCTCGCTGGTCAGTGGGGGCGCGATGCTGAGCTCCAGCTTCGCGAGCAACTATGTTCCGCTGAGCGCCTATCAGACAGGACAAACCTACAAGCTTCCTTCCACCAGTTATTACGTAATGAGCGGAACGAGCATGGCGGCCCCGGTGGTCAGCGGCGCCGTCGCGCTGCTGCTCCAGGCTAATCCGCAGATGACCCCGGACCAGGTGAAAGCCCGCCTCATGAAGACGGCCTACAAGACTTTCCCTCAATACAGCAGCTACACCGATCCGGCGACGGGCATCACTTACACCGATCAGTACGACGTATTCACCGTGGGGGCCGGCTACCTGGATATTCAAGCCGCCCTGACCGGTACCGACCTGAGCGCTGGACTGGCGAAGTCGCCGGTGGTGCAGTATGACCCGACGACCCAGAGCGTCTATTTCGTCAACGACAGCTTCGCCGTGTGGGGCAGTTCCTCGATCTGGAGCAGTTTTGCCGTGTGGGGCAGCAATGCGTTCGTGAACGGCAACTTCGCGGTCTGGGGGTCGTCCAACCCCTACGCGAGCTTCGCCGTGTGGGGCAGTTCGGCGCCCTGGGGCAACAATGCTAACAACGCATTCTTTGCGGTTTGGGGAAGTTCGACTGTCACCGCCAGCCCTTCGACCGCCGGTTCTATCGGTACGTTGATCAACGGCGACAACTGATCGCAACATAAGCGGGCTGTTATCTTCGCGGGTAGCAGCCCGATTCCATCACCTCCCAAACCTCAAACCTGAAGATCGGGCATGCGATTACCTCGGTAAGTACCACCGCTCCTTCTCCCTGCACTAGCATCCGATATAAGGGACAACCCTAGGCTTTTGCCGGCAGTAGCAGGGCAACACGGGCAATGGGCCGAATTGTCCCAGCTGGCCCATCCTGGGACAAGCCTGGCTTGGTCGGGATGACGAAGCCACCGAAATTGGCAGGTGTAAGTGCATCCAATTCAGCGCGGTTGTGAACGGACGTAACGCAAACCGCGCGTTGGCTGCGCATCTGCACAGAAGATAGTGGAAGGTGCGACGCGAGATCTATGTCCACACGGATCAAATTCTGGGTTGGCACAACCGCAGCCCTCGGCGTGTGGGTGCTGGCCCATTCCCTGTGGCACTGGCACAGTGACAATCTGCCGCGCTTTTTCTGCTATCTGATCATTGCCCTGCTGGCGTCTGGGCTCAAGATCGTGTTGCCTGGCATTGACGGCACCATGTCGGTGAATTTTCTTTTCATCTTGTTGGGCGTGCTCGAGATGAGCCTGCCGGAAACTTTGATCATCGGGTGCGCCGCGAGCCTGGCGCAATGTACTCTCTGGCTGGTTCGGCACAAGCCGGATCCCATCAAGGTTGTGTTCAATGTCTTCAGCATGATGGCGAACGCCATCGCGCTCTCATATTTCGTCTTTCACCGTCTACAGCGGGTCCTCGGCGGGAGTACGCCTCTGCTGCTTGTCATTACGGCTCTGGTCTTCTTCCTGGCCAATACCGTTCCCGTTACCATCATCATCTCCCTAACCGAGGGCAAATCCCCGCGCAAGGTCTGGTCGGAATGCTATTTCTGGTCCTTCCCCTATTACCTGGTCGGCGCAGCGGTCGTGTTCCTGGTTGACTTTATCAACAAACATACGGGGTGGCAGACCACCCTGCTCATCCTTCCCGTGATTTATTGGGTCTATCGTTCCTACCGGCTCTATCTGGAGCGTCTGGAAGCGGAAAAGAAGCACGTGGAAGTTGAGAAGCGCCACGTCGAAGATGTTGCCAAACTCCATCTCCGGACCATCGAGGCGCTCGCGCTCGCCATCGAGGCCAAAGACCACACCACTCATAAGCACCTGCAGCGCGTTCGCATTTACGCGCTCGAGGTCGCGAAGGAACTCAGCTTCGACCATAGCGAAATCGAAGCCCTGCGCGCTGCCGCCCTTCTACACGACATTGGCAAGCTCGCCGTTCCCGAACACATCATCAACAAGCCCGGACGTCTGACTCCCGAAGAATTCGAGAAGATGAAGATTCATCCCGTGGTCGGCGCCGAAATCCTCGAGCGCGTCGCGTTCCCTTATCCCGTCGCTCCCATCGTGCGTGCGCATCACGAACGCTGGGACGGAACCGGCTATCCGGACGGGCGGAAAGGCGAAGACATTCCCCGGGGCGCGCGAGTGCTCTCGGCCGTCGATTGCCTGGATGCTCTTGCTTCCCATCGCCAGTACCGCAACGCCTTGCCGCTCGATGATGCGATGAAAGAAGTTGTGAGCCTGTCTGGCACATGGTTCGATCCTGCCGTGGTTGACGTTCTCAAGCGCCGTTACCGCGAACTCGAGGCCATGGCGCAGTCGTCGGAGACTTCCGACGAACCCGGCCTCTCGGTCCAGGTTCGCGCCGAAAGAAGGGTCGAGCCAGCGACCGGCTACGAACAGCCAGCTGCGCCTCCGTCGCCCGCCAGCGACGCCGATTTCCTTGCCTCGATCGCCTCCGCTCGCCAGGAAGCGCAGACCATGTTCGAAATCAGCCAGGACTTGGGCAACTCGCTCAGCCTGGGCGAAACCTTGTCCGTTCTCTCCATGCGGCTGCGCAAGCTGGTTCCCTACGATTCCATGGTCGTTTTCCTTATGAAGGAGGACCACCTTATCCCCGAACTGGTGAGCGGCGATAACTTCCGGCTGCTTTCTTCGCTCAACATTAAAGTCGGCCAAGGCCTTTCCGGCTGGGTCGCGGAGAACCGCAAACCAATCCTGAACGGAAATCCTGAAGTGGAAGCTGGATATGTTTCCGATCCGGAGAAATTCACGACGCAGCGTTCCGCGCTGGCGGTGCCGCTGGATGGACTCCACGGAGTAGTTGGCGTGCTGGCCATGTATCGCGCCGAACGCGATGCCTTCACCGCCGACCATTTGCGAATTCTGCTTGCCGTCAGTTCCAAAATCGCTCTTTCCATCGAGAACGCTCTCAAGTACCAACAGGCCGAGAGCTCGGCCGTCACCGACTACCTGACCGGACTGCCCAACGCCCGCTCTCTCTATGTCCACCTTGCGCGCGAACTTGCCCGCTGCCGCCGCACCGGCACTTCGCTAGCCGTCATGGTTTGCGATCTCGACAATTTCAAGCAGATCAACGATCTGTATGGCCACCTCGAAGGCGATAACCTGCTCAAGGACTTTGCCGCCCAGATAAAAGCAGCCTGCCGCGGCTATGACTATGTCGCCCGCATGGGCGGAGATGAATTCGTCGTCGTCGCTCCCGGCCTTCAACTCGAAGCCGCCACCGATAAGGCTAGCCATTTGAATGAACTCGCCATCGAAGCCGGCCGCAAGATCGCTGGACGCAACCTGGTTTCGTTGAGCGTCGGCACTTCGTTCTGCCCGCAAGACGGGTTCGACGCGGAGCGTCTGCTTGCCGAAGCCGACCGCCGCATGTATTCCATGAAACAGGTTCACCACGCCGATTTTGAGCACAACGCCGAACCCGCGCCACCTCGCACCCGCGGCGCGACCGTCAACTAGGACGTTTTCATGCTCCTCCGCAAAATCGCGGGTCACGTCGCATCGATCGCCGCGCTCGTTCTGCTTGGTGGATTGCTTTCGGCGACGCTGGTCCGGCTTGCTCCTGGTTTTGACAGCGATGAGCGCGAACTCGATCCGAGCCTGAGCGCGGAAAGTCTCCGCGCGATTCGAGCCGAACACGCCGCGCAGAACAATATCCTGCGTTTCTACGCTCACTACTTGCGCGGGGCGGTTCACGGCGACTTGGGCACGTCACAAGCGCTCCGGCAGCCGGTCGGAAATCTTCTGCGTGAGCGCTGGCCCGTCACCCTGCGCGTTGCCGGCATCGGTCTTTTGTTAGGCTGGCTTCTCGCCTCAACTCTCGCCTTCGCGGCGTGCCTGTGGCAGCGGCCGGCGGGTAATATCCTCGGCACCGCTCTCAGCGGCGCTTTTCTCTGTATCCCCGCGGCTGTGCTCGCGCTCGCTTCCGTCATCTTCAACTCGCCCGGCTATCTCGCGATTGCGCTGATCGTGTTTCCGAAAATCTACCGCTATTCGCGCAATCTGCTTGCCAAGGCCTACGCGATGCCTCACATCACAGCCGCGCGCGCACGCGGACTCGGTGAACTTCGCATCCTTGCTCGACATGCTTTGCCCGTTGCCGGGCCGCAAATGATCGCCCTGGCGGGTGTCACCATCAGCATCGCGCTAGGAGCCGCTATCCCGGTGGAGAGCCTCTGCGGATTGCCCGGTATCGGCCAACTCGCATGGCAAGCAGCGCTCTCTCGCGACCTGCCTCTGCTTGTGAACCTCACGGTCCTGGTTACGCTGGTAACCTTGCTCGCCAACTCCGGCGCCGATGTAATGAATTACGTGTTGCGGCCTCCGGAGGCATAAGAGCTGCATGAAAGCAGCCCGTTACTTGGCGTGTGTCGTCGTGCTCATCGTCTGCGGCCTCTCGCTGGCCGCAAACTGGCTGGCGCCTGCCGGATACGCCAAACAATTTCGCGAAGTGCCGGATTCGCCCCCATCCCGTGCTCACCTGCTCGGCACCGACGAACTCGGCCGCGACCGATTCGCGCGCACCCTTTACGGTACTCGTATCTCTCTTCTTCTTGCGCCCGCTGCCGCCTTGGTCTCCACTGCGCTGGCTGCACTCATCGGCGGAATTGCCGGTTATCTGGGCGGAATCTGGCTCAAGCTGGCGCGCGCATTCACGGATCTTTTTCTATCTCTGCCCTGGCTGTTCCTGCTCATCACGGTCCGCGCGCTTTTGCCGCTGAACGTTTCGCCGCTGGTTTCGGTCCTGATCACGTTCCTGATCCTCGGCTTGCTCGGATGGGCCGCCTCGGCCCGCGTGCTTTCCACCAGTGCCGACGCACTCCGCTCGTCCGATTTTGTGCTGCAGGCTCGAGCCTCCGGGCTCGACGGCCCGCGTCTCTTTCTAATTCACGTTCTGCCCAATCTAAAACCGATCCTGTACGCGCAATTTTGGATTTCAATCCCAGTTTTCATTCTGAGCGAGGCCAATCTCGGCATTCTCGGCCTCGGCGTTGCCGAACCGCTTCCCTCCTGGGGAAGCCTGCTTCGTGAGCTCGAAGGTCTGATTTCATTTCGCGAGGAACCCTGGCGTCTGGTTCCGCTGCTTCTGCTCATTGTGGTCATGACGTCTTTCCAACTGCTGTTATCGAACGAGGAGGTGACCGCATGATCGGCCGCCGCAAATTCTTTTGTGTCGTTTTCTGTTTTACGTTTCTCGCCTTCGCCGCCGTCGCGCAAAACAGCAGCCAGCTGCGCTTCTGCCTCCGCACTGAGCCCAAAACTTTCGACCCGCTGCTCGTCGATGACGAGTCCTCGCTCGCGATCCGCTATCTCACCGGGGGCGTGCTTTCCCGCGTTGACCGCCATACGCAGCAGCTCGAGCCCGAACTCGCCGAGTCATGGAAGGTCACGTCTGACGGCAAGCAGATCACCTTCAAGCTCCGTCACGACGTGCACTTTTCCGACGGCACCGCTTTTTCGGCCGACGACGTAGCCTTCACCATGAAGCGCCTGATGGATCCCGCGCTGCACTCTCCAGTCGGCGATGAATTCCGCGCTGCCGGTAACGCTGTCACGACAAAGGTGATTGCTCCCGATCAAGTCTCCGTTACTTTCCCCGGGCCGATCGTTGGGATCGATCGCATCTTCGACGAACTCGTCATTGTTTCCGCGCACTCGCCCAAAAAAGAAGGCGCTGTCCTTGGCCCCTTCGTGGTCGCCGAGTACAAGGCCGGGTCGAGCGTGCTACTCGAGCGCAACCCCTACTACTGGAAAAAGGATTCGCAGGGCCGCCGCCTGCCCTACCTTGATTCCATCCACCTCGACATACAGCCCAACCGCGATGTGGAGATGCTCCGCTTCAAGCGCGGCGAACTTGACCTTATCAACGTTGTCGACACCGACTATTTCGACCGCCTCGCGTCGAGCTCTCCGCAGCTCGTGCACGATGCCGGCCCGTCGCTCGATTCCGATTTCCTGTGGTTCAATCAGGTTGCGGCCGCTCCTATCCCCGAATACAAGCGCGCCTGGTTCCGTTCCGCGAATTTCCGCCGTGCCGTTTCTGAGGCCCTCAATCGCGAGGACATCGGCCGCATTGTTTACAACGGTCACGCTCAGCCCGCCGTCGGCCCGGTTTCACCGGCCAACAAGTTCTGGTTTAACAGCAGCCTCAAGCCCGAGCCGCACAATCCGCAGGCTGCCCTCGACCGCTTGAAAGCCGATGGCTTCCACATGCAAAACGGAACGCTCGTCGACAAGAGTGGCAATACAGTCGAGTTTTCGATTGTCACCAACGCCGGCAGCAAACCACGCGAACGCATGGGCGTCCTGATCCAGGAAGACCTCGGCAAAATCGGCATGAAGGTCAATCTGGTCACGCTCGACTTTCCGTCGCTGATCGACCGCATTTCACAGAAGTTCAACTACGAAGCGGCCCTTCTCGGATTCCACAACGTAAACCTCGACCCCATCGACCAGATGAATATCTGGATGAGCTCGGCGGAAAATCACGCCTGGAACCCGCAGCAGAAATCGCCGGAAACTGCCTGGGAAGCCGAAATCGACAAGTTGATGCGCGCCCAGGCCGAGACCTCCGACGTGAAGAAGCGCAAGCAGAGTTTCGATCGCGTGCAGGAAATTGTCTACGAGCAGGCGCCGTTCATCTATCTGGTCAACCAGAACGCGCTCTCGGCAGTCTCCACGTCGGTTGCGGGAGCAAATCCAGGAATCCTCTTCCCGCAAACGTACTGGAACGCCGAACGCTTGACGCTGAATGGGACGGCTACCGCCAAGCGCTGACAAGGAACAGCAACGTCGCCGCGAAGCTGTCTTGAAAATTGAGTTTGGATGATGCGTTGATAGCGTCGGAAAGTCCCAGCCCGGGAGGGGCGATCAACCTTAGCCCAGCGCTTCAGCGCTGGGTAACTTGAACGAAGTGATCAAAGTCCCGGGGGACGACCGAGGGGCCAAGGCACGCCGCATAAACAATAATGACGACCACTGCCACATCCGATAGCGCTACCAACGTCCTCTCTGCCGAGGTCACGGTCCGCT
>Ga0074044_10002058_pt1 | contig 17758 bp, 14 predicted proteins | sample BogForMeECP23OM1_FD_94443 | JGI IMG/M metagenome (GOLD analysis project Ga0074044, IMG submission 94443) | Bog forest soil microbial communities from Calvert Island, British Columbia, Canada - Bog Forest MetaG ECP23OM1 | ecosystem: Environmental > Terrestrial > Soil > Wetlands ...
CGATCCGCTCATAATCGCGTGCCTCTCCTGCATGGCCGATCCAGAGGCTGTAGGGTTGGATCTGAGTCATGATTGAACGCTCCGCCATGATAGTTCTGAACGACTTTTTTCTGGTGCTTACTCCTTTACCTCGAGGAAGGCGAGGGTCTCGGGGTCGGTTCGCCAGCCCCGCGCCAGCTCCCACACCGCCGTTCCGCGAACGTACTCACTCTCGTCGTTGCGGGCGCGGTCCTTGAGGATGGGGAGGGTGTCGGCGTCGGTTCGCCAGCCCCGCGCCAGCTCCTGCACCGCCGCCTGGCGAACGTACCAGTTCTCGTCGTTGCGGGCGCGGTCCTTGAGGATGGGGAGGGTGTCGGCGTCGGTTCGCCAGCCCCGCGCCAGCTCCTGCACCGCCGCCCGGCGAACGTCCCCATGCTCGTCGTTGCGGGCGCGGTCCTTGAGGAAGGGGAGGGTGTCGGCGTCGGTTCGCCAGCCCCGCACAAGCTCCCCCACCGCCGCCCGGCGAACGTAGTCTTCCCCGTCGTTGCGGGCGCGGTCCTTGAGGATGGGGAGGGCGTCGGGGTCGGTTCGCCAGCCCCGCGCCAGCTCCTGCACCGCCGCTTCTCGCACCTCCTTCTCTCCATCAATTCCATCATTGATAGCCCAATCCTTCAACCAGTTCGACGGGTTGGGAAGCAGGCCTGGGCGGGCAAGGAGGCGAACGGTTTTGCCCCGGATCGATCGACGCTGGTCAGCGAGGTCCGTCTCTCGCCATTCTTCGTACCAGAACGGGAAATCGAACTCCAACAACGGCATCAGAGCTTGGGTGAGAGGTTCGCGAACGGCAGCCAGAAAGGCCGGGTTGCGAACCTCGTGGAAACACTGGGCCGCCAGAAAGACGTGGTGGTAGTTGTGGTCGTCCTGGGCGGGGCGGGCGATGAGAAAGGCAATGAGCTGCGCGACGAACCGGGCGTCGATCATCCCTGCGATCAGGCAGAGCACCTCGTGCCAGGTCTCGTCGGCCCAGTGGGCGCCGTAGATCTCATCCCGTAGTCCCTCGAAGCTCAGGCTTTGCTCGCGCTGGAATTGTTGGACGATCTTGGAAGCGCAAAAAAACTCGAGGAAGGTCCGGTGGACGAAGGCGTAGCTGTCGCCGCCCAGGTAGCAGAGGATGAAGTTGCGCTGGCGGAGCTGGTCCACCAGCGCACGGGCCACGCCGGGGGGTTGGGACACGTTCAAAGTGCCCTTCAGGTAGTCCTGGAGCAAGGCTTCCAGATCGTCGCGGGCGATGATGTTGCCGGCCAGGCCCGAGCGACCGGATTGCATGAACCAGGCTACTCGGCGAAGGATCTCGGCCTTTTCCGGGTAGCCGATCATGCCCTTGAGCTCGGGGTGGCTCTCCAGCGTGCGCTCGGTGTCCCACTGATGAAGCAAGACCCGGGCGGCTTGCTGGTAAAGTTCGGCTCGGTCGCGAGGCAGCTCCTGGTTGCGGTTGAGGATGGCCATCATGGTGAGCAGGAGCGGGTTGCCCGCCAACTCGGCGATCGCCCGGCTCTCCTCGATGGCCTGTGCCAGCCGGTGGCGTTTGAAGGCACGGTCGGCGGGGTCGGTGAAGGTCTGCTCGTGCCAATGATCGAGGAACGCCTCGACCTGCTCGGGCTCGAAATCCTGGAGCAGGAAGTGCCGGAACTCGGCGTCCCGAAGCCGCTGGGGCTTGTAGCCGATGACTCGCGACGTGACGATGATCGGCGCGGTGGGGTATTCGTTGCTGAGGCGGTGGATGTCGTTGACGACCTGCTCCCGCCGGGCCGGGTCGAAGACCTCGTCGAGCCCGTCCAGGAAGAAGACCGCCGCATTCGGTCGCTGCAACAGGCGGTCCAGGTCCACCTGGTTCAGTCGGTGATAGGTTTGCGCCTCGTTGAGGTAGCGGAGGAGGCTTTTGTTCGAAGGGCATTCCCAGCGGTCGTACTCGCGGAGCTCGATCAGCAGGGGGAGCGGCTTGGTGTAGAATTCGTTCGGGTCGGTGATCCGGGCCCAGCGCAGGGCGAGGAACCGCAAGAGCGACGATTTGCCCGCGCCAGGGTCCCCCAGGATCACCAGCCGGGGGAGCCGGTCGTCATCAACAACTTCCAGGACCGGGCGGACCGGCTGTTCCAGGTATGACCGCCGGCGCTCGTCGGCCTCCTCACCAGGTGATTCGTCGGGGGCCAGCTCGCCGCGCTCGCGCAAGCGCTTCAGGTGCTCCTTGGGCAGCTCGAGCACCTGGGGATAGTACTCCTGGCACTCCCGGACCGACTGGGGGACGAACACGCTCCACAGTTTCACGCCGCTGTAATACGCGCCAGTGGTGTCGAGGCTCTCGAAGTTCAGGTTGCCGTATCGCTCCATGACGGCCGAACGGTAGACCTCGATGTCGAAGCCCGGCGGCAGGCCGGCAATTTGGCGGTTGGCCCTGGCGATCTCACCCAGGGCCTGCGACTCGAAAACCGCGCGCAGCTCGGACGATTGGTCGCGAATCTCCTTGATCTTGCGGCTGACCCGCTTGAGGACCCGCTTCCAGGAAAAACCATCGGGCAACTTGTGGCGGCTGGTAATCGCCTGCCAGCCTTGGGCGAACCGGCCGGGGTCCAGTCGCGGGTCCGTACTGGCGAAAGCATCACCGAGAGCCTCCTTGACGGAGTCCTGCTGAAGGAATTGCTTGACATCGGGGATCCAGTCCCGAAGCTCGTTCTGGTCGATGTCGTGATCCAGCAGCTCTTCCTGGATCTGTTCCAGCAGTTCCTTGACTGCCTGGCCCATTGCCTTGGCCAGAGGTTCGGCGCTCAACGCGGAAAACACCCGCTTGAAGCACGACTTGATGTAATCCCCGGCCACGCCCTTGGCGGCGTCCTTGGCCAGATCTTCCAGAATGGGCTTGAAGACAAAGGCCGTTGCTTCAGCTACTCCCCAGGATGCCAGCCACGCGATCACCATGGGCTGCCCCTTCCCGATTCGAAAAGATATGGTGAGGAGGTGCCATTCTTCACCAAGACTCTGTCCGCTCATTGAAATCCATCATAACATCGCCTTGGCGCGCACGCTCGGGTGAGAGTCGCGCTTATATTATGGTGGTGGAAGAGCATCGCCGGATCATTGGCAACCTTTGCGCCGGTGCCCGGCTCCCCGACGCCCCGTGAACTGGCGGTGGGAGACGGAAGTGCACGGAAATACAGAACAGGACCTGGAGTTCAGGAAGGCGCATGGCGTCAGACCGAGTTTTTAGTTAACTAAAAACTCGGTCTGACGCCACGAACTTGAACGCCACCTCCCCTTGGGCTCGGACTTCCGCTGATTGTCGCCGCGCGGGATCAAGGGGTCAACGATCCAGCCGCCCTGTCTGGCACACGGCGGCACGGGCCAGTAGAATCTGTGCTGAACGGGGATGGGGTCGGCCAGAGCGAGGATCTCAGGATCATGTCTTTCCAGGACGATCTACGGCGCTATGGGCCCGAGGCCGCCGAACGCGTCTCGCGCGACGAAGCCTGCGCCTACTGTGCCCACCTGACGGCCACTCACTACGAAAACTTCAGCGTGCTGACCTGGCTGACGCCGCGCGAACACCGACCGGCATTTCAAAGCATCTACGCCTTTTGTCGCTGGTCAGACGACCTGGGCGACGAGATCGGCGACCCCGCGCGATCGGTCGAGCTGCTGAAATGGTGGCGCGGCGAGCTGCGGGCCATGTACCAGGGCCAGATGCGGCATCCGGTCATGGTTGCGCTGGCCGAGACCGTCTCGAGCTACAAGATCCCGATCGACCCGTTCGAGGCGCTCATCGACGCATTCGTGCAGGATCAGACGGTCACGGAATACCAGACCTATTCTCAGCTCGTGGACTATTGCACGCGATCGGCCAACCCGGTCGGTCATCTGGTGCTCCATGTGGCCGGGGCGTACACCGCCGAGAACGCCCGCCTGAGCGACGCCACGTGCACTGCGCTGCAACTTGCGAACTTCTGGCAGGACGTGGCACGCGACCTGGCCATCGGCCGGATCTACTTGCCGCGCGAGGATCGCCAGCAATTCGGCTATCCCGAGTCCGATCTGAAGGCGCTCAGGTTCACGCCTGCTTTCGCCGAGTTGATGAGCTTCGAGGTCGAGCGAACGCGCGCCCTGTTCGACCAGGGGCGTGCCCTGGTGCCGAGGATTCCCGGTGCGCTGGCCGTCGATATCGACCTGTTCTCACGGGGCGGCCTGGCAATACTGGATCGGATCGAAGCCCGCGGTTTCGACGTCCTCAGCAGCCGCCCCGCCCTGACCCGATGGACCAAGATCGGGCTCCTGGGACGGGCCCTGGTTGGCCTCGGACTGGCTCGAATTGGCGGTCGCCCTAGGACCGCTCGGTCAAGCTCGATCCCGGCCGCGGTTTCCCAGGAGATGGCAATAACCTCGAGCGCCGCGGCGCGCCCTCTGGAGAGTCCCCGGTGAGGATGGAACCCACACTTGCGGCCAGCTATCAGTTCTGCGGGAAGATCGCGCGGAGAGAGGCGAGGAACTTCCATTTCGCTTTCCGCTTACTACCCCGTGCCCGCCGGCAGTCGATGTACGCGCTTTATGCGTTCATGCGGCATACCGATGACCTGGCCGATGGTTCCGGCAGCGCCGCTGAGAAGGAAGCTGCGCTGGGGCTATGGCAGACCGAGCTGGAAGCGGCACTGGCGGCGGAGCCGGTGGCCTGGCCGGGGTTGCTGGCTCTGGCCGACACGGTCACCCGCTGGGGGGTCTCGCCCTCGCTGCTGAACGAGGTGATCGAAGGGGTGTCGATGGACGTGCAGCCGCGGCCGTTCGCCAGCTTCGATGAGCTGGTCGATTATTGTTATCACGTCGCTTCGGTCGTCGGGCTCTGCTGCATTCATATCTGGGGTTACCGATCCGACGGCGGCAGGGCCGAGCGGTTGGCGGAGGCTTGCGGCATCGCGCTGCAGCTCACCAACATTCTGCGCGACGTCCGCGAGGATGCCCGCAACGGACGTGTCTACCTTCCTCAGGACGAGATGGCCAGGTTCGGCGTCGAACCGCGTGAGCTGGACGCCGACCGGCCCAGCCGTGGGCTCCACGATTTGCTAGCCTTTCAGGCACAACGCGCTGTCGCCTATTACGAGCAGGCGAGAGAACTGGTGCCGCTGATCGACCCGGTTGGCCGGCCCGTGCTTCTGACCATCGTGGGAATCTACCGGGCCTTGCTCGACGAGATCGCCCAGCGCGATTACAACGTATTGAACACCCGGGTGGCGGTTCCCACCTGGCGAAAAGCCGCAATCGCTTTGCGTGCTCTGCCCCAGCGGTTCCTCCGCCAGCCGATCGTGCAATCACCAACTCTCGTTCCTTGAGCTCAGAGCCTCTCCTTCGTCTGATGTCGCTGGTACACAAGCCCCCCCCTCCTCATGTGGTGATCGTCGGTGGCGGCCTGGCGGGCCTGGCCGTTGCGTCGGGACTTGTCGGTCGCGGCCTGCGGATCACGCTCCTGGAAAGCCGGCCCAGGCTGGGCGGCCGTGCCAGCTCGTTCACTGACCCCGTCACCGGCGAGCTGGTGGACAACTGTCAGCATGTCAGCATGGCCTGCTGCACAAACCTGGGCGATTTCTGCAAGCGGGTGGGTGTCGCCGACCTCTTTCGCCGTGAGCCGGCCGTCGTGTTTCTTGGTCCCGAGGGACGGGTCTCGCGGCTCCGGGCCGGACTGGGTCCCGCTCCGTTCCACTTGACCGAGAGTTTCCTGAGCGCCAGTTACCTGAACTGGAGAGATAAGCTGCGGGTCGGCTACGGCCTGGCCTGCCTGGCGCTCGGCCCCGACGAGCGGCCGGGCGAATCGTTCGCCGACTGGCTGCGCAGGCATCGGCAAAGTGCTCGCACGATCGACCTGTTCTGGTCCACCGTGCTGGTCTCTGCCCTGAACGAACAGCTCGACCAGATGGATTTTGGCCATGCCCGCAAGGTGTTCGTCGATGGATTCCTGAGCACCCGGACCGGGTTTCAGATGGAACTCCCCCTGGTTCCACTGGGTGAACTGTACGGCTCTCGCCTGGAGCAATGGCTGCGCGAGCAGGGCGTCGAGGTCCGCCTGACGACGGGTGTCCGCGCAATCGATTGCGACGAGGATGGCACCTTGCGCGGAGTGGTTCTTCGCACAGGTGTGCCGCTGGCTGCTGATTTCGTGGTTCTGGCCGTCTCGTTCGATCGCGTCCACGGACTGCTCGCCGACTCCCTGACCACCAGGATTCCCGATCTGCACGGTGTCGAATTGCTGCAGTCCTCGCCCATTACCGGAATCCATCTCTGGTTTGATCGCCCGGTCTGCCCGTTCGACCACGTGGTGACGCCCGGCCGCCTGGTCCAGTGGATATTCAACCACACAGCCCTCCAGGGACGAACGGCCCCCCGATCGTCCGCCCCTGCGGGCTCCGAACCTGGATCGTCCAGCGACGACAGTCAATATCTTCAAGTGGTGATCAGCGCCTCTTACGGCCTGCTTCCGCTGGACAAGCTGACGATCCGCGACGCCGTCCTCGCCGACCTGGCCAAGATCTGGCCAGTGGTACGAGAGGCCCGCCTGCTGCGGTGGTGGGTCGTGACCGAGCACGGGGCCACCTTCGCGGTCCGGCCGGGCGTGGACCGGTTGCGGCCTCCTCAACGGACACCGGTTGACGGCTTCTTCCTGGCCGGTGACTGGACCGATACCGGCTGGCCGGCCACCATGGAAGGCGCGGTCCGCAGCGGCTACCTTGCCGCCCAGGGGATTCTCAAAGACCTCGATCGGCCCACCCGCCTGCTCCGTCCCGACCTCAAGCGTGGAAGGCTGGCCCGCTGGCTGCTGGGGCCTCCCGCTGAGGCTTCGGCACCGTTTCATCCCACCATGTCTCGTTCCAACCTGGCCGTGCCCGATCCGCCTCACCCCCCGCTCCGCCCCTCCCTGTCCGGATCCGAGCAAGACGCCTGAACACGGCTGTTCGGCGCGGGTCTCCAGACCCCGCCGTCTGCCGGACCGCAGGTCTCCCGCCGGGGTCGGGGTTGGAGACCTTCGGTCGAGGAAGTGGCAAGGTCAGGAGACCTTGCCACAACTTGGTCGACGCCTGAACCCGCAAATCAGGCCCTGAATGCGACTCTCGGGTTTTTCACTCAAGCAGCCCGGGCGCAAAGGCCGAAGAAGCAGAACAAGTATCGCAGACTTCACAGAAATCTCGGTTTGTCAGGACGCACAATGACTGTGCCCACGCATGCGCTCTCCAGCAAGTCCAAGGTCAAGCCTCGACCGAGGTGGTTGAAAGCTCTGGGGCTTGAGTCTCCGCCCGAGAGCTTGCAAATCGCAGGGGTCCCGCATCGCTTGCGAGAACTCTTCAAGCATGATTCCTGGGCGGCCACGGCTTTGTATGAAAACCCGGAGGGCGTTTTGCGGGTGGTGAAGCTTCATCGTCAAGCGCCCGTTCTTGGTCTACCGCTCGCCTGGCTGGGCCGCCGGACGGCGAACAATGAGCGAACGTTGCTGGAGCATTTGGCTGGCCTGCAAGGGATTCCGGCTCTGGCGGGCCCGGTTCGCGTCGCTGGACCGGCCCTCCGCAATGCCGTCGCCCGCGAGTACGTCGCCGGCCATCCCCTGGGCAACCGCGAGGCGGTTTCTGACACCTTCTTCCATGACTTGAATCACCTGCTCGAGGAAATGCACAAGCGTCGGACCGTGTATGTTGACCTGCACAAGCGTGAGAACATCATTGTCAGCGAGCGTGGCGCGCCTTGCCTCATCGACTTCCAGATCAGTTTGACCTGGCCGAGGTGGCTGCCCTCTGGACCGCTCTTCCGGATCTTCGCGCGGAGCGACCAGTACCATCTGATGAAGCACTGGGCACGTTGCCGGCCGGACCAGTGCGGGATTGACTCGATCGAGATGCAGAAGCGCATTCCCTGGTGGATCCGGGCCCACCGCCTGGTTGCTCGCCCCTTCCGCGAGCTGCGCCGTCGCCTGCTGGTTCGCCTCGGTATTCGTTCCGGCAAGGGCCGGGTCGAGACGGAAGTCTTCGCAGAACACGCCCTTCGTGATATAAAGCACGTCGAGGAGCGGGCCGCCTGACGGGGAGGCCCCGAGAGTGGATTCTGAGGGGCGCCCAATAATCATGGCAAAACCCGCGCAAGGATCGCGCATCCGGATCTGGCCCTGGCTCGTGCTCGCCTTGGCGACACTCCCCGCAGTCTGGTACGTCGTTGACTTCGAGTCCGACATCGACCCCGAGTTCCCCCGCGTGGTCCGCCCCACTTTCAACGCGTATCCACCGCCGGCCTATCGCTTTGCGGAGCCGGGCGACACGATCGACCACATTGCCGTTTATGTGGCCGCCGCCGCCATCGTGCTCTCGGGATGGGGGCTTTTCCGGGGCTCGCGGAAACGCCCCTGGCTCGCAGCGATGGCCCTTTCCCTTGCCGGATTCTGGCATGCCGCGACTCCCGGCCCGCTGCTGGACGGCTGGCACGGCCTGGGCTGGCGAACGATCTTGAACCCTGACGCGCCCTGGGCAATTCGTCTGATCCTCGCCGGCGCGGCCGCGGGCTTGCTTGTATTGGTCCTCTGGTGCGTCGCTGAAGGGCCGATCGACACCCTCTGGAAAAAGGCCCGCCAGCACGGGATTGCCTGTTTGATCGTCGTGTCCGCCACCCTGATCCTCGTGCGCCAGGTCGGCTGGGTCGACCACGAGCCGATCGGCTTCTGGCCTCGGTGGATCTACGTCTGGGGTTTGCTGGCCTGGGCGTTGGCCCTGCTCCGGGTTCTTCCCCAGGCGCCGCCAGGCTGGTCCCGGGGCGCGATCAGCGCGGGTCTCGTGTTGCTCTGGCTTGGCCTGGATTTCACGGGCCGGGGTATCTTGTGGCACCAGCGTCCGCTGCATCGCCTGCGCGAGGTCGTCCCTGGCCGCATCTATCTCAGCGCCATGCCCACCTACCAGGGACTCGAGCTGGCCCAGGAGCGGCATCATTTCCGGACGATCATCAACCTGTTTCCCGAGCACACTCCCGAGCGCAGTCCTCTCTTGCCTGATGAGATTCGCTTTGCCCATGAGCATGGTCTGAATTACGTCGGCAACGAGCCAGGCGACGACCCTTCGGGCGAGGCCTTCATCGCCCAGACCTTGGCGCTGGCCCAGGACCCCTCCGCCTGGCCGATCCTGGTGCACTGCCACGCCAGCATGGACCGCTCTCCCGCCTGGATGGGCCTGTATCGCTTCGTGGTCCAGGGCTGGCCGCTGGCCGACGCCCTTCGCGAGATCGAGCGCCATCGCGGCCTTCGCCCCAAGGCGTCCGTTACACTGCTCTACAATCGCGTCCTCCCCCAGCTCGCCCCCGAGCGCTCGGCCCTCGACCCCACCGTGCCCGTCCTGCGCGAATGCGCTGCCGGCACGGCTGATCCCGTGGCTGGAGTCAATGCAAGTCCTGCTCCCGAGAGCAGGCAAGACTCCCAAGCGCTCAAGGCCTTGCCCATCGAGCGCCGATGAAACGCGGCCTCGGCTGGCGTTTCAGCCTCGGGCTCGGGCAGTGGAGCGTGAGGCGTGGAGCGTGAGTGGGAGGGAAAAAGGGACATCACTGATATCGACTGTTTGAGAGGGGAAGGAGCCTCAGGAACATGCATGTAAACGCTTGATGCAAGCGGCTTAGGGGTTACGGAAGCGCTATTCAGTGATGATCCCTTTTCCTTCCCCTATTCGGTGATGACCCCTTTTCCTTCCCCTACCAAGAAGGGTAGCTCGACGCGATCGGCTGCCGCCCTTTCGCATGGCCAAGAAGCTTGAGCACCGATCAGGGGGCGAATTTCACCAATGGTCTGGAAAGTTCCTCGAGTCTTCTGATCCCTGACGAGAACCTCGACTCCGCCCTTTCGAGTTCCGCAACCTTCATTGCGTAGTAGAAGCTTGGCGCTAAGGTCTCTATCATCCAATCTGTCAGCGAAGCGCCGCCGAGATAGCCCGCCATTCCGCCGAGAGTGCCGCCCACGACCGCGCCAACTCCTCCTCCAATAAACGTTCCCCAAGGTCCGAACGACGAGCCAATCCCTGCACCAAGCTTGCCAAGCTCGATTGCCCCGATGAGCCCGAGGCTGGTTCCTCCAAGGTTTCCACCCGTATTGACATAGAACCCAGGAGACGAAAACGCACTGCGGAACCCTCCATGTTGGTGGATCAACCAGCCCTCCTCCGTTAGTAATACAACCGCGGAAACCAAGCCGCCCACACGATACGGTCTGGCCATCAGCCATTCTGATCGGGAGGCGAGGTAGCTTGTCGCCAAACCTAAGCTAACGGCGGAGCCGGTCTTGCCCAACTGCACAGCCAACTCATTACCAGAGATTTCCCCGGAAGACCATCGGTAGGTGTCACAGCCGGCACTCAGTGCCAAGAAGGATACTGTGATTATCGGGCCGGCGTAACGGGCAACGATCCTTCCCCTACCTGCACTTTGGGCGGCTTCGGCTTCGCCAGAAAGCGTGTCGTAATTTATCCCCAAAGGGTTGACCCGGTCCTTCTGCTTCATGAGCCAAAGGGCTTCCTTGGTGTCTCCGTTTCGGACGGCAATGCCATGTCGCTCGGCGATCAGCCCTCTGATGGCATCTACATGGTCGTCGGGCACCAAGAAGAGGCTAGCCTGTCCATGTCCAGAGTCCTTTCGCATCGAATCAAGGTAGACCCCGGCCAAATCGCGCAAGGTAGTGGTTGAGGCGCTGAGTCCATGCACTTTTATCTGCGCGTACTGGATGCGTCCATCGACCCGACGCCAAACATCTCTCTGGGGAGCGAATCGGTCGGCTACCTTGCGCCATCCCGAGTCGCGATTTGCTTCTACGAACCTCTCTTCAGCATAAAGGCCCAACAACAGCCTACGTTGCGGCCGTGAGCTGCGCAATGCGTGAACCAGGGACTCATCTTTTCCGAATCGACCCACGATATGCGGGTACCGGTCCTTGACTGCGCTGCTGAACATGCGATATGCGTCCTCGCGACCTACAGCAGCGCTGACAAGGCTAAGGTAGTTCGACGGTCGGTAGCTTCCCTGCGACACCACTTGGCGGATCGGAACGTAGCTATTCAGAGCCAAGGCGCGATCTGTCAGGGCGAACGGTAGAAGAATGCCTAGCGTCGTCTTAAGAAGGCGTCGATTACTCATAATACGTGGTCCTTTCAACGCGGCTTGAAGAGCGGGCCGAACCTATTATTTTTGGTAGGTTCCGCATTTCTTGCAGCGAGTATCGCCAGAAGGTGCCTTCTCCCATTCGTGCGCGCACTCCGGATCTTTGGGTGGGTCCGCTCGCCCACAGCCATCAAGAGAGACTAAGCAGACGGAGCCTAAGAAGACCAGTGTGGTGCAAAAAGATCGTCGGTTCATCATTTCGGGTCCTGCAAATCTGAGAGCATCTGCCGTTTCTCCACCGCAAGCTTCTCTGACAGCTCTTGGTATAGGTTCCTGGACAGCTTGCCGTGGACCGTTTGCAGGAAATCCCGATAGAGTTCGAGCGGAAGAGGGTCGAGCAACCCCGGATGGATTGGCCCGAGAAAATGCAGGCAAGTGCTCATTCGGGCCCCCGGGTCCGAGTTCGCCTCGAAGTCCTGCCATGCCTTCCGTATCTGCTGGCAAGCCCACAGATTGTACCTCTGCTGTTGAGCGACCTCGAACCTCGTGTGGACCAATTCATGCGAGCTGACCATTTCCTGAATTCGCCCAGCCTCGAATGGGTCATTTGAGTCAGGGTAAGACCCCAGCACTGAAGAACTCTGCGCCCAAAGCCGCCTTGCCTCCGAGTAGTTTACGGCCTTAACGGCTCCTGCATCAAGTTCACCTACAATCCGAGGGATGTCTTTTCTCAGCAAGCCTACCAAGCGATTCCGCGCTTCCTCAACCTGCTGCACGATAGCGAGATCAAGCCCCTCAGGAGCATTCAGGATTACGTTGAGTCCTTCAAGGTCGGCAAACGCACCCTGAACATTCTCGATCGATAGGCGGTCGTACGTGCCAGACTGCTTCACGCGGCGGCTGACCAAAGCCGCCTTCTCCTTCGGATCGTTCGTGATCAGCAGCCAAGCCAAGTCGCTCGTGCCGTCGCGCTTCAGGTGTGTCGAATCGACTGACGAAGGCTCCCGAGGGGCCGGCAATCGGACAGCGAGCAGGTCGATTTTCCCGGAAAGCTGCTTCAAAAGCGAAGCGAAGTCGCTCGTGCTGTCGCGCTTCGGGTGTGTCGAATCGACTGACGAAGGCTCCCGAGGGGCCGGCAATCGGACAGCGAGCAGGTCGATTTTCTCCGAAAGCTGCTTCAGCTCGCTTTCGACCCCCGCTGACGGAGGCACCTGCTGCGACGAGCAGCCCGTGAGAACAGGACACAGGGACAGGACTAAAGCCACATGGATCGGTCGCAACATAGGAAGCTCCGATTTTTCGGAGGCTCGAACCCAGAGAGCCCTCGCCTCCAACCAACTGATGCCTAGACCAAAGGCCCTCGGACAAACGGCTTCGGGGAACGTGAGTCCCGAGTACGTCACGCAGGTCTTAGCCGAATGTTTCGAGGGCAAGCCGCTGGGTTGTAGGGCTTTGTTGCTGACAGACGAGGCGGGCCATGGATTGCATCGTGCCCGCATTCCGAGCATCCGCCTGCAATTCACCTTGATCCCCTCGTCGGACCGTCAGGTTACCTTCTCCCGCACTCTTAAAGGATAAAAGCCATCGAAAACTGGCCCTCGGTCGATCTCGAGGATGCCAATGTGGCGAAAAAGGGCAAAATCCTGGATATTCGTGGATTCATAGGGAGGGTCTTCCTCACCGTAAGGTGATTCGAGGACGACCCTGACCGAAAAGCTCTGCCGCCGACGGTAAGAGAGTTGCACGTCCCGAATTTCCATGCCCTGAATGATTCGCCAAGCCATGAGCAGCATTTCGGGAGTTCTCGTCCCACCCAGCGCCTGGAAAAACCCTTTGATGCGCTGCGGATTGCGGCCATACTCACGTACTATTGACGCCTCGGACAGATTCGGCGAGCCTGACCCTAACCGTTGGCGCCCTAATTCATTGATCTCTGCCAGGATTTGACGTAAGTGATTGATGGCTTCACTCGGGGGAGAAAACCAATCAATGATCCAGCTCTCGCCGGCGTCACGGATCGCTGCTTCGAGACTCGAAGGTGAGCTCATGCCGCCTCCTTGAACGCGGGATCATAAAGGATGACGTCGGCCAACTGACTGCGAATCGCGTCGGAAAGCTGCTCCATCTCCAGGTTTATCCCGTCCACGACAAGCGTAAGCGTGTCGTCGTCCGAAATGAGATGCACCATGGAATTGAAAGCTTCCGGAACCGCGCCCTTCTCCTCCCAGACGTCAGCCGCGCTCGGGTCCCTATAGATGAACACTTCGTTGAGCTTGCCAAACGGGATGTCCTCGAACCTCGGGTACCGTTCTCCCGTCTCGCCATTTTCGTAGACTGCATCGATCCATAACTGTCTGACGACTCGGACCGCTGCCTCCAAGGAGAGAGCACCTGTCTTTGTCGGAATGCTAACGTCAACACCACCGATCATGTGATTTTCTCCGACCAATCGTTCACGAGTCCCACGTATCTCTGCCTTTCCTCGGTCACCTCATAATCGAGTGGACTGAAATAGATTCTCCTGTCCCGGCCACGTCCACTGTTCAGTTGCTTCAGCCCATCTTTGCCAATAAACGAGAATACATACTCTTGTTTGCTTTTGGGGACTCGAATCCTCTTATGAAGCGTCCGCAAATTTAGCGCATCGGGTTCTATGTCGGTGAAGTAAGCACCGGCTGGCCTATTTGGGTCTAGTGGTTGGCTAGCTTTGAAACACCAAGTCTGCTGCGAGCGAATAGCATTCCAGCCATCCTTGTCGGTGTAGTGGAACAAATTCATTGGGCATTCTTACATCTTGATAACCCGACCCAAGCCGATTCTGCCCGCTTGCTCCTATGTCAGTCTCTGGATCATCTACCCAACCGACACCTCAAGGTGTGTGATGTAAGTCTCCTGAAATGCCCTGCGCTCGATTTCCGCAGGCGAAGCGCACTCGGAGAAGAGTTCCACAGCCTCCCGCAAGTTGTCACGCGCCTCCTCGATGGAGTCGCCCTGGCTTGCGATGTCTAGCTCGGGACAAAGGGCCACGTAGCCTCCGCCTTCACGGTTGATGATCGCGGTAACGTGGTGCTTCATGACATCTCCTTGGTTCGTGGCTCCCGGATCAGCTCGAGCCATATTCCTTGAGCTTGCGATAGAGGGTGCGTTCGCCGATGCCCAGCATCCTCGCGGCCTCCTCGCGGTTGCCGCCGGAGAGCTTGAGAGTCTCGACGATGAAATGCTTCTCGATGTCCTCGAGCGGCTTGCCGAGCAGGGAATCGGTGGCGGCGGGCCGCTCACCGGGGGCGGTGATCGTGGCGGCCTGAATGTCCTCGGTCAGGTCGTCCACGTCGAGCACGCCGTCGGTATCGATCACGACCATGCTCTCGATGACGTTCTTGAGCTCGCGCACGTTTCCCGGCCAGCTATACTGGCGGAGCAACTTCCGCACCGCGGGGGTGATCGAGCTGATCTTGCGGTCGTGCGAGGTGGTGAACTCCTTGAGAAAATGATCGATCAGGAGGTCCATGTCCTCACGTCGTTCGCGGAGCGGGGGAAGCTTGACGCTGACAACCTTGAGACGGTGGTAGAGGTCCTGGCGGAACTCGCCGGCGGTGATGGCATCGGTGAGGTCGCGGTTGGTGGCCGAGATCAGGCGGACGTTGACCTTGATCGGCTCGTTGGTGCCCACCCGGACGATCTCGCCGGTCTCGAGCGACCGCAAGAGCTTGACCTGGGTTCCCAGGGGAATGTCGCCGACCTCGTCGAGAAACATCGTCCCGCCGTTGGCGTGTTCGAACCATCCCTTGCGCTCCCGGTCCGCACCGGTGAACGCCCCCTTGACGTGGCCGAAAAGCTCGCTCTCCAGGATGTTGTCGGAAAGCGCAGCACAGTTGAGGGCGACGAACGGCTTGTAGCGCCTGGGGCTGTTGTTGTGCAGCGCCTTGGCCACCAGTTCCTTGCCTGTGCCGCTCTCGCCGGTGATCAGCACCGAGGCGGACGTCGGTGCGATCTGGCGGAGCCGGGCGACCACGGCGTGCATGGCCGGCGAGTTGCCGATGACGCCCTCGAAGCCGAACTTCTCGTTGAGCTGCTTCTGGTACTCGATGTTGGACCGTGCCAGCCTTTGTGATCGCGAGGCCTTGTCCACGACCGTGCGCAGCTCGCCGATATCCAGCGGCTTGGTCAGGTACGTCGTCGCGCCGGCTTGCATGGCGGTGACGGCCGTCTTGATCGTGCCGTGACCGGTGAGGATGACCACCTCGGCGTCGGGCAGCTCGTGCTTGGCCTTCGCCAGGATCTCCAGGCCGCCGACCCCATCCATGATCAGGTCGGTGATAATGATATCGAATGTCTGTTCCTCGATCAGACGCAGGCCCTCGCGCCCGCTGGTGGCCACGACGCACTCATAGCCGACTCGCACGAGGCTCTCGGCCACGGCGTCGGCGTGGGGTTCATCATCATCGACCACAAGGACGCGGATCTGCTGGTCCATCGGCCAGTACTCGTCTCTCTCGTGACGGTGCCTGCATTCAGGTAAGGGCCGGCTTCATCAAGTCCCATCCTACTCCAAACCGCGGGCCCTCGCCGATGGCTAGCAATGCGAAAAAAGGGTGGGGACGGATTGCGAGCAGCAGGGGTCTCAGCGCTCCACGTCCGCCGGGGGCGGCACCGGCAGGCGGAGCGAGAACCGCGACCCCTTGCCCGGGACGCTGTCGACCTCGATGGTCCCGCCGTGAGCCTCGACGATCTTCCGCGTGGTCGGCAGACCCAGGCCGCTGCCGCCGGGGCGAGTCGAGTAGAAGGGGTCGAAGATCCTGGTCTGGACGTCCTCGGGCATGCCGGCGCCGGTATCGATGACATCGAGCACGATCCAGCGGCCGTCCCGTCGGGTCGTCATGATCAGCTCTCCGCCTTCCGCCATGGCGTGCTCGGCGTTGAGCATCAGGTTGAGCACCGCCTGCTTGAACAGGTCGGCGTCGATGACCGGGCGCGGCAGGTCGGGCGAGAAATAGGTGCGGACCACGATCCCCAGGGTCGATGCCTGGGGCTCGTAGAAATCGCACAGTTCCTCGACCAGGGCATTGAGATCGGTCGGGGCAAATTTCAGCTCTTGCACGCGGGCGAACCGGAGGAAGTTCTCGAGGACGTCGTAGAGCCGCTGAACTTCCCGCTTGAGCCGGCCGACGCGCTGCTGGATGCGACGGTCTCGCGGGGATTCGGCCCCTTGAAAATCCTCCTCCAGGAGGTCGAGATTGAGCGACAAGGTGGACAGCGGGTTGCGGATCTCGTGGGCCAGACCGCCTGCGAGCTGAGAGAGCTCGGCATTCTGGGCGCGGAGCCGCCGGGTGATGTCGTGCTCGGCGGGAGCTGCATCCGCAACGTTTCCTGCATCGCCGTCCGGTCCGGGCTCCCGAGTCATGGTCGGATGCGTTGTGCTTGTGGGCTGAGACCGCGCGTGGCCGGACGGGGGCGAGGACATCGCCCCTCCGGAAGCATCGAGGGAACTGTCGGAAACAGTACTGGCGACGGGATTGGCCATGGGAACGGTTCACGAATTACTTGAATTCACAACGGACGGCCGGTCATCCATCCCGCGGGAACGAGGCCACCCCAGGGGTTGCCCGCTGGCCGTCAAGGCCGCGATGGGCCTCGCGAACCGCCGCGATCGCGGTCGCGGTCGCCACCCCCGTAGCCCCGGTCGCGTCCAACGTCGCCCGGAGGAGGAGCAGGCCGGCGCGGCGGGCCGCCTGGTGGGCCACCGCCTGGAGGCCGGTCGGCCGGGCCCCCTGGCGGCCGGGTTCGCGACGCGAATTCGTCGGGCACTCCGCGTTCGGCCAGGGCGGCCTTGCGCGACAGCTTCACGCGGTCCTGGTCGTCCACGGCGATGGCTTTCACCAGCATCGGATCGCCGACCCGACAGATGTCCGCCACACTGGAGACATAGCCATCGGACAGCTCGCTGATATGGACCAGGCCGTCCTTGCCGGGAAGGATCTCGACGAAGGCCCCGAATTCCTTGATCGAGGTGACCCGGCCCTCGTAGATCCGGCCGATCTGGACGCCCTCGGTCATGGCCACGATCTTGTCGCGCGCGGCCTCGGCCCCCGCGGCTTCCAGGCTGGAGAGCGTGACGATGCCGCTGTCCTCGATGTCGATCTTGGCGCCTGTCTCTTCCTGGAGCCGGCGAATGGTCTTGCCGCCGGGGCCGATGATCAGGCCGATCTTCTCGGGATTGATCTGGATCTGGATCAGCCGCGGCGCGTTGGCGGAAATCTCCTCGCGCGGCCGCTTGATCGCCCGCAGCATCGCCCGCAGAATTTCCAGGCGGGCCTCGTGGGCTTGCTCGAGGGTCTCGCGGATGATCTCCTCGGTGATGCCTTTATTCTTGAGGTCGAGCTGGATCCCGGTGACTCCCCGCTGGGTTCCCGCCACCTTGAAGTCCATGTCGCCGAAGTGGTCCTCGTCGCCGATGATGTCGGTGAGCAGGATGTGCCGCCCGCTGGCCTCGTCCTGGACCAGGCCGATCGAGATTCCACCAACCGGGTCGCTGATGGGCACACCCGCGTCCATCAGGCTGAGCGTGGCCCCGCAGACGGAGGCCATCGAGCTGGATCCGTTGGACTCGAGGATGTCGGAGATGACCCGGATCGTGTATGGGAAC
>Ga0074044_10002059_pt1 | contig 17754 bp, 13 predicted proteins | sample BogForMeECP23OM1_FD_94443 | JGI IMG/M metagenome (GOLD analysis project Ga0074044, IMG submission 94443) | Bog forest soil microbial communities from Calvert Island, British Columbia, Canada - Bog Forest MetaG ECP23OM1 | ecosystem: Environmental > Terrestrial > Soil > Wetlands ...
ATAAAGTGGCAGGACATACACGTAACGTTGGAGTAATCGTAGTCGGGACGGACCAGGTTGGTGGGAGAGATCGGTGGTGCGCAGAAACCCTTGGCATTCCACGCGAGCATCAACGCACAGAGGATCGCGACGACCCGAACCAGTCTCGGGATGGGCAGATGCCCGTAGCGCCCGGCCGGACAAGCAAAAGCCTCCGGAGGTAGCTGCGTTCGTCGCCTCGATGTGGCGGCGTTGATATTCATCGTCTTCCCACTGCGCTCACATGGCGTCAATTTTCGATATCTCTCGCTCTAATGTCTTGTACTCCACGACCGTAGGCGCCCCGTGTGCCGGCACTGCGGACTGTGCCACCCCATTGAACGGCGGCAGGCTCCACCAATCGATGTGCTGCTCTTTAATGAACGGGATGAGGTTCTGCGCGTCGCTTACAGTGAACTGGGAATATTTACTGTTATGACAGTTCGACACTGATCCTATCGCGCCGCAGGAGTAAGGAAGGTCCGCGCCAACGTTCCAGTCGTGGAACCTTTCCTCGAGCACCGGCAGGCCGGTGCTGCCGCCGCCGATGGACTGGTAGGTCGACATATGGCAATCCATGCACCGGACCGGACCACCGCCAGGGATCAGATGATTGTGCGTGGTCGTCATCATAGCCCACATGGCCGAGTTGTCGGTGTTGTGACGCTGCTCATGGCAGTTGAGGCAGAGCAGGTCTTCCTTCGAAGTGCCGTCGTCGGCGTTCACTCCGGCGCTCAGAGTCTGATAGGAGGCAGGATTGTTGACGCCCTTCCAGAGATAGATTGCGACCGCCCCGCCGTCGATAGCATCCGGCTTCAACGCGCCGAGCGCCGCGGTGATGTTGTCCGGAGGATGACACGTTCCACAGGTTACGGCTTCGAATCTCTGCTGCGGAATCGGGCCGGCATTGACGACTCCATTGTTGAAGCTTGCACTCGCGGAAGCTTGAAGCGGCGAATGACACTTTGCGCAAAAACCGTTCTCGGTCGAGGCATGATCGGACTGCGCGTGCCTCGAGGCGAGCCATCCGCTGCCCGTCAATTGCCAGGTCTGAGTCGTATCATTCCAGATTACGCCAAATACGCGCGAAGTGTGGTCGAGGCCAAGTATAAAATGGCACCCGGCACACGTCTCGGGCGCCGCATAATCGTAAGTCGGGATCGACATGTTGGTGGGGAGCGGAGGATAAAGTATCCCGGGCGCGACCGCCGCGGTCGCGGGCGAGGTCGCTGGCGCTTCAGAGCCCTTGACCGGCCACCGTCCGCGCGCCCAAGCCGGCGCCGCGAGCAGCAGCACTACCAACAATGCACCCGACATCAACCAACGCATTCGGCCACCCAATCTGCGGTCGGTTCGCTCAGAACAACTAATATCTCTGTCGTCGGTTCGTCTGGCCTGCTAATACCACGGCTGGCTCGTGCGGGTCAAGCGGTTTCTTTCGCCGCCGCCCGCCGCAGCGCGATTGGCGATCAGATGCGGAACCCACCGTGGGTTCCGCGCCTCCCTGGGCAGGGGCCAGCCGCTGCACCTTAGTGAGGAAGAAGAGAATCGGCACCGCCGCGGGATGCGGGACTTCGTCCCTGTTAAAACAGGTTAAGGGGAAATTTACCTCGCCCGTTATTTTGTATGGACCGGACAGATGGTTAACGCCTGATCGGACTGATCATTTACACCTCGGCGTGGGAGGAGAGCGCGATGCCGGGGTTGGCGGCGCGGGGCGGGCATTAGTCTGGTTTGACTAACTGGCGGGGCGCTGTTAGAAATTTTTACGTTCCTCGGCGCTATTCCCGGGCAACCTCGTGTGTTTTCGGATTCAACCGATGTATCAATGAATGCGTGGAGTTTGTGCTTTGAAGATTCTAGTACCAATTAAGCGAGTTCCCGATCCCGCCACCACCATCCGCGTTCTCCCCGACGGCAGCGGTATCGCCACCGACAACGTCAAATGGGTCATCAACCCGTTTTGCGAAATCGCGATCGAAGAAGCGCTCCGCATCAAGGAGAAACAGACCGGCGAGGTCGTCCTCGTCTCGGTCGGCCAATCCACCTGGCAGGAGCAATTGCGCACCGGGCTGGCGATGGGCGCCGACCGCGCAATCCTGGTCAAGACCGACACCGCGCTCGACTCGCTCGCAATCGCGAGAATCATCGCGAAAATTGCCGGCGACGAGAAACCCGACCTCATCATACTGGGCAAGCAGGCGATCGACGACGACGCGAACCAGGTCGGCCAGATGCTGGCCGAGATGCTGGGATGGCCGCAGGCGACATTCGCGTCCAAGGTTGAGATTGCGGCCGACAAGATTTCGGTCGTGCGCGAAGTTGACGGCGGTCTGGAGACGATCGCGTTCAAAATCCCCGCCGTCATCACCGCCGACCTGCGCCTCAACGAGCCGCGCTACGCCTCGCTGCCGGGAATCATGAAGGCGCGCAAGAAAGAACTCAAAGAAATTGCGGCCGACAGCCTTGGCGTCGAGCTCGCGCCCAAGCTCAAGATAAAGACGCTCGCCGCTCCGCCCAAGCGCCAGGGCGGGCGCAAGATCGCGTCGGCGCAGGAGATGGTGTCGCTGCTGCATACCGAAGCCAAGGTTATTTGAATCTGATTTTTACGATCGCGAACGCCGGAGTGAATTGACATGGGTGACGTGCTGATTTTCGCGGAGCATCAGGGGGGACATTTCCCCAAGGCCACGCTGACCGCCGTTCATGCGGGCCTCGAGCTGGCGAAAAAGCGCGGCGGCAAAGCGATCGCGGTCGTGGCCGGCGACGCGCCGGAGGCGACGGCGGGCGAAATCGCCAAGTACGGCGTCGCCAAGGTAATCGCGCTGGCGCATCCCGCGTTGAAGAACTATCTCGCCGACGCGTACGCGCAGGCGCTCGCCGCACTTGCGAAAAAGGAAGGCGCGGAATTTATAGTCGCGACGGCGACTGCGATGGGCAAGGACCTGTTTCCGCGGCTGGCCGCGCGCCTCGGCGCCGGGATGGCGTCGGAAATCACCGCAATCAACGACGACCAGAGCTTCGTGCGCCCGACGTACGCAGGCAACGTGATGGCGACGGTCGAAATCGACGGACCGATCAAAGTATTGACGGTGCGCGGCACCGCATTCGACGCCGCCAAGCCGGGCGGCGCCGCTGCGCCGGTCGAAAAGCAGAATGCCGAGATCGACGCGGGCGCTCTCAAGATGGAATTCGTTTCGTTCAACGCGACCAAGAGCGATCGCCCGCAACTCACCGAGGCACGGATAATCGTTTCGGGCGGCCGCGGCCTCAAGGCGGGAGAAAACTTCAAGACCGTGCTCGAGCCGCTGGTCGACGAGCTGGGCGCGGCGATGGGCGCGTCGCGCGCGGCGGTCGATGCGGGCTTCGTGCCCAACGATCTGCAAGTTGGACAGACGGGCAAGGTGGTCGCGCCCGAACTTTACATCGCAGTGGGAATTTCAGGCGCGATACAGCATCTGGCCGGGATGAAAGACTCGAAGGTCATCTGCGCGATCAACAAGGACGAAGAGGCGCCGATTTTCGCAGTCGCCGATTACGGGCTGGTCGCCGATCTGTTCAAAGCGGTGCCCGAGATGACCGAGGAAATCAAAAAGCTCAAGCATTCGTAGTCCGCGCGCGCGGCAAGCAGCGTTTCGATGCCCGAACTGCAGCACAAGTTCGTCAACAGCAACGGCATCCGGATGCATTACGTCGAGCAGGGCGCGGGTCCGCTGGTGATCCTGTGCCACGGATGGCCCGAGTCGTGGTACTCGTGGCGCCATCAGATTCCCGCGCTAGCGGCGGCGGGCTTCCGCGTCGTCGCGCCCGATCAGCGCGGCTACGGGCAGACCGACGCGCCCGAGCCGATCGAGTCGTACAACATTTTGAACCTGGTCGGCGATATCGTCGGGCTGGTCAACAGTCTCGGCGTCGAGACGGCGGTGATCGTCGGCCATGACTGGGGAGCGCCGGTCGCGTGGAACTCGGCGCTGTTGCGCCCCGACCTCTTTCGCGCGATCGCACTGCTCAGCGTTCCTTATTTTCCGCGCACTCCGATGCGTCCGACCGACGCGATGAAGGTCCTGGCTGGCGACAAGAATTTCTACCAGCTCTATTTCCAGGAGCCGGGCAAGGTCGAGAAGGAACTCGACGCCGATCCGCGCCGTTCGATGGCGATGATCCTCTACTCGGCGTCGGGCGATGTGCCGCGGACCGGCGAGCTCTCGTTCCTGTTCCCCAAGACGAAAAAGTTTATCGAAACCGGCATCGTGCCGGAGAAGCTGCCGCCGTGGCTCACGGAAGCCGACCTGGATTTTTTTGCCGGCGAGTTCAAGCGGGCGGGCTTTCGCGGCGGCGTCAACTGGTATCGCAATTTCGATCGCAATTGGGAGCTGACGCCCTTCCTCGACGGCGCGAAGCTGCGCCAGCCCGCGGTGTTCGCCGCCGGTGAGCGTGACCTGGTAGGCAAAATGATTCCTGGCGGGTACGAGATGGCGGGTGCGTTCACTCCGAATCTGAAAAAGCAAGTGATCATCCCCGGCGCCGGCCATTGGGTGCAGCAGGAGCGTCCCAAAGAGATCAACGAGATTCTGATCGAGTTTCTAAAGAGTCTCTAGCAGGGGTCACCCCTGGCCGTGGCGACGGCAGCGCAGTATTAAGCCGTTGGCAGTGGCAGCTCCCGGGTCAGCAGAACCCTCACCCGCGCCGGAGGCGCGGCCGTGTGTCTGTGACACCTCCCGCAATGCGGGCGAGGCGGGTAAGAAGTGCCGCGCGATGCGGCACACTAACTTGAGACGTCGCGAAAGCGCGGACGGCGGGCCCTTGCGGGCCCGCCGTCCGGTTGGGGGTTTATTGGTTCGAACTTACCCGGTGACGGCGCCAAGCGTCGCAGTTATGTCTCATCCACCCGGACTGGTGTTAGTCACCGTAATGGCCCTGATAGTGACTAATGCGGGACTGACGGAGCCGCTGCGAGGTGGGTGCAAGTTGACATCTCGCCTGGCGGAATGAATGGGAAAGAATTTTCAGTAAGACCGGTCACCATCGCATAGGAGTTCTGATTGCCGCTGCCCCAGGCCACCTGGCTGGTTGTGAATCCGCCGCCGGCGTTCGCCGCATTGGTGCATGTCGGGTCGCTGGCAGCGCTGGTGATAGTGCTCCAAAGGTTGCTCGTACCGTCTGCAAATGCGGCGGCGCCATCATAAGGATCTAGCACCTCCGAGAAGCCGCAGGCCGTGTTGTTGGACGGAGGTTTGCTGCTCCCGGTAACCTGCAGGTTATCATTGCTATTGAAGCTGAGGATTCCGCTGGCTTTGCCGCTCAACGAGATTTGCACCGATCCAACGGCGTTGCCGTAGCTGCCCGCGACTCCTCCAGAGTCGTTATTGGAGATATCGGCGATCAGGTCGTCATCGTTGGCGCCGTAGCCAGTGCAAGCGATTGCTGAAACGCCAGAATACGGAGGCGATCCAAAGGTGGTGGGGATCCCGTGGGGACCTGGCGACTGCTGCTCCATCGTCAAAGTAAGAACCGGTGCAGTCGCTGTTGGAACCGTATTCCCAATCACAATGGAGTCACCGGGCGTCTCCTGGATATTGAATGCGAATGGCATACTGCCCGTGGGGCTGGATTCGAGGCCCAAGTCGAAGAAATTGAAGTTGGCGGTGAATCGCAGCAGCTCCATCCCGGGCGGCGCTCCCGCGGTGGTGACACTGGCAGCGGTGAAGTGGTTGCCACCGTCGAAGCACGGCAGACCGGCCAAGATCGATTTTGACGAGTAGCAGGCCGCCGGGCCGGCAAGGGCGCCGACACCGGTCTCGGTAAACTGGATGTCGCCGTCGTTGTAGATCAATTCGCCCTTGATTGAAGTACAGCCTGGGGAGAACTGGATGACGCCAACGCCAACGATCGCGGTGAGCGCTCCGGGATATCCTCCTGGCCCGGTTACGTTCCCCGAGCCAGTCGCTGGATTTTGGTTGGGTTCGGCTCCTTGCATCAGCATCGCGTAGTTGTGTCCGCAAAAGCCCGGTGATGCCATGGCCGTACTCGCAATGGGCGCCGTCATCAGCGCGAGACCGCCAGCCAGGACCAGAAACATAAGCTGCCTTTTCATACATCCTCCCTAATCTAACCGTCGATACCGGACTTTTACTTTCCTATCGCGTCTCGCCTCTCAGATTCAGGACCTGTCTCTAGCCGGAGGAAACACCTCCTTTCTGGCGGCGCGCGTGGTCACAGATGGAGACTGCGCGGCAGCGAAGTCTGGACGTTTGCAGCCGATTAGGCTCCCCGTCCCGCACTTGCGATCGGTCGAACTGTGAATTCAAGCGGATGGCGCCTTCAATCTACCTACCGACCGGTAGCTTCGACGACGGATAGTAACTACGGTTCCGGCATAGGTCAAATGCTCCGCGAACTTGCCGCGCTTAGGGCTGAACTGGCGTCGATAGGCGCCGTCCGCGACGCGAGCGACCTGCGCCGCACGCGCGAGCGAATTTTCAGCTAGGGGCTCAGGAGTATCTCCATCCGGCGCAGCACTTGACTTCGAATAACCGCGATACTGTCGGGCGAGAACACCTCGATGCCGGTGCAGGCTTCGACCACCGGCGCAAAGGAGTACGCGAGGATCGGCATTGCAAGTGCGATCAGCGCCAGACTTATCGGACCTTCGCCGTTGCGGATGATTCCCATCTCGGCGCCGCGGATGACCATTTGAGCCATCTCGATCACCAGCGGCTTGATGAACACCTCGGATGATCGGCGCACGCTGGCGGGGTCTTCAAGGACGCGATGCATCAACAGGCGCGCATGGTTCGGATGGCTCGCGACGAAATCATGCAGCCGAACGACGATCGCGAGCAGGTGTTCCTTCGGGTTCTCGATTTGGGCGGTCTCGCGCCCGATGGAGACGAGCTGATCGAAAATCCGGCGGACGACCGCGTCGAAAATCTTGCGCTTGCTGTTGAAGTGATGGAACAGCGACGCCTTGCGGATGCCGGTGCGGCGGGCGATCACCTCCAGCGAGGTGCCGTTGTATCCAGAGTTGGCGAACTCCTGCTCGGCGACGGCGAGAATCTGGTCATAGGTGTCAGAGATCGCGTGAGTGGCGCGCCTGGTGCGCACGCCTTTTGGTTTGCTCTTCCGCAGTGGTTTGGGCATTTTCGCTGTCGTTGGATTTCCTCGAGGGCGCAAAATCAGTCTGCTGCTGCGGCCAGGTATCGTGTACCGGGGCATCGGACTCTTACCCCCTACCGGCCATTTGGTAGTCAGAATAACGACTGTTCAGCTTGCTGTAAAACGATAATCGAACCCACCCTGCGATTTCGGCACAACTGCCTCGCAGCCACGTTTCATGCTGAAATGACCGGCGAGGTAAATCACAAGGAGCGGAATCAGGCGATCGTGCCCGAGCCGCGCAGGCGCTTCAGGTCCGCGGGCGTGTAGCCGTGCGCGGCCAGAACTTCGTCGGTGTGCTCGCCGACCAGCGGCGGGCGCGTGATCCTGCCCGGCGTCGCCTCGAGCTTGGCGGCCAGCCCGGTCGTCAAGTACTCGCCTAGTTCTGGGTGCGGCATCCTGAGCAGCATCGCGCGCGCGGCGGTCTGCGGATGCTTGAACATTTCCTCGATGGTGAGAATCGGGCCCGACGGGATGCCCTCGCGATTGAACAATTGGATCCAATGCTCCGCGGGATGCGGGGCGAGCGCGCGGTTTATTTCCATGGTCAACGCGGCGCGATTTTTCAGCCGCCCCCCGCTGCTGTTGAATCGATCGTCGGCGGCGAGTTCCGGCCGTCCAATGGCGGCGACAAGGTTTTGCCACATCGTCTCGTTCCCGCATGCGATGTTGAACGGCCGATCGGACGCATCGAAGAGGCCGTACGGCGACACCAGCGGATGATGGTTGCCGGCGGGCGCGGGAGTCTTGCCGGTTTCGAAATAAATTCCCGCCGACCAGGTCAGGATGCTGACGATGGATTCGAGCAGCGAAGTCTCGACGCGCTGGCCGCGGCCGTCGCGATGGCGCGCCTCGAGTGCGAGCAGGATGCCTTGCGCAGAAAAAATTCCACCGAGCAGATCGCAGATGGCGATGCCGACCCGGGTCGGCCCGCTCTGGACGGTTCCCGTCACGCTCATCAGTCCCGACATCCCCTGCGCTATCTGATCGAAGCCGGGGAAATCGCGCAGCGGCCCGGTCGAGCCGAAGCCCGAGATGGAGCAGGTGATGATGCGCGGGTTGCGTAGCGCGAGCGTTTCATAGTCCAGCTCGAGCGCTTGCATGACGCCGGGCCGGAAGTTGTCCACGAGCACGTCGGCGGCGTCGATCAGGCGCATCAGGATTTCGCGCCCCTCGGGTTTTTTGATGGCGACTCTTAAACTTTTCTTGGATCGATTGGCGGAGAGAAAGAAGTAGTTGTCGGGACCTTGGCTGGCGCCCAGCTCGCCGCGCGGATTTTCGACCGGTTCGATTTTGAAAATCTCGGCGCCGTAATCGCCGAGGATTTGGGTGCAGAACGGACCGGCGAAATACCTGGTCAGATCGACAACTTTTATTCCCGCCAGGGGCGGCGGCTGCTGTTCGGCCATGGCGATAAACCTGCTCGAAACTTCCGCGGCGGCGTTACGTCTAAGAGGTGACAGTCCGTTTTTCGCTTTTCGTTTTTCGTTTCCCGTTTTTCGTTTTTCGTTTTTCGTTGGAAAGCGATGAACAACGGGATAATAATTGAGCACTACCCATGAAATTGTCCAGCATGAAAAATAGCGCGTGGATGCTCGCGATCGCCGCGATCGTCGTAGTCGCAGGCGTCTGGTTTTTTTTTGGCGGGAGTACGACCGCGCCAAGAATCGTTACCGCCGAGGTTACGGAAGGGCCGATCGTGCGATCGGTCACGGCGACTGGAACGGTCAATCCGGTCATCACGGTGCAGGTTGGAACTTACGTGTCCGGACCGATCACGGCAATCTTCGCCGACTACAACGCACCGGTAAAGAAGGGTCAGGCGATCGCGAAAATCGACCCGCGTCCCTACCAGGTGACGGTCGATATCGCGCATGCGACACTGGCGAACTCGATCGCGCAACTGGGCAAGGACCAAGCCGACCTCGACTACAAGAAAGTCACCCACGATCGCGACCTGGAGCTGTACAAGGCCGACGCGGTCTCGAAGGACACGGTGGATTCGGCAAACAGCGCGTGGCAGATGGCGGTCGCGCAGGTCAAGCTCGATCACGCCAATATCCAGCAGCAGACGGCCAACGTGGCGGCCGCCGAGGTCAACCTGAATTACACCAATATCGTGTCGCCGGTTGACGGCACGGTGGTCTCGCGCAACGTCGATGTGGGCCAGACGGTGGCGGCGAGCTTTCAGACGCCGACCCTGTTTCTGATCGCGCAGGACCTGACCAAGATGCAAGTGGACTCGAACGTCAGCGAGTCGGATATCGGCTACGTGCGGGCCGGGCAGAAGGCGACGTTTCGGGTCGATGCGTTTCCCGACCGCGATTTCGAGGGCGTGGTTGCCCAAGTTCGGCAGGCGCCGATCACGGTTCAGAACGTGGTGACCTACGACGTGGTGGTGAGCGTGGAAAATCCCGAGCTGCTGCTCAAGCCGGGGATGACGGCGAACATAACCGTGGTCACGGCGTCGCGCGACAAGGCGGTGCGCGTACCGATCGACGCGCTGCGTTTTGCGCCGCCGGGACAACCGCCGGCGGATTCCGCGGCGCTGGATGGAACGCCCGGCCGCCAGACGCGAGTCTGGGTTTTCGAGAATCGCAAAGTCTCACCGGTCACGATCACCACCGGGCTCAGCGACGGGACCTGGGTCGAAGTCGCCGAGGGCGACGTGCATGCCGGAGAACGCGTGGTGACGGACGAAGTTCACAGCGCGGGATCGCATAGCGGGGGATCGGCGTCGCACAGCGGCGCCGGCAGTCCGGTGACCGGGATGGTGCACATGCCCCACTAGGCGCGCGGTTATCCGATGAAAAGCGTGATTGAACTGGTCGATTTGACCAAGACCTACGTGCTGGGCGAGGTCGAGGTTAACGCGCTGCGCGGCGTCAACCTTAAGATCGAGCGCGGCGAGTTCGTCGCGGTGATGGGCGCGTCGGGGTCGGGCAAATCGACGCTGATGAACATGCTGGGATGCCTGGACCGGCCCACCAGCGGACGCTACCTGCTGGAGGGCGAGGACGTCGCGCAACTGAACGAGTCGGAGTTGGCGACGATCCGCAGCCGCCGAATCGGGTTCGTCTTTCAGAACTTCAACCTGCTGTCGCGAACCTCGGCGCTGGAGAACGTCGAGCTGCCGCTGTTCTATTCGGCGTGGACGGCCGACGGAGAGACTCGCGCCGCCGAGCTGGTGAAGCTGGTGGGGCTGGCGGGCCGCGAGCAGAGCCATCCGAATCAACTCTCGGGCGGGCAGCAGCAACGCGTGGCGATCGCGCGCGCGCTGGTCAATCGCCCGTCGATCCTGCTCGCCGACGAGCCGACCGGCAATCTCGACTCGACCAACTCGGCCGAGATAATGGAGGTGCTCGCCAAGCTCAATCGCGAACAGGGCCTCACGGTGATCGTGGTGACGCACGATCCGGATGTGGCGGTATACGCGGACCGGGTCGTGACGTTTCGCGACGGCGTGGTCATCTCGGACACGCGAAAAGACCGCGCCGGCGCGCGTGGCGGCGCGGGTGGCAATGCGGCGGCGCCGGCCACGGAGGCGGCGGATCGAGCAGCGTCGCTGGTGGACGAGGCGTGGACGTTTGCCAGCATGGCGGTGGTCGCGGCCGGGCGCGCGATCAAGCGCAACAAGCTGCGCGCGGCGCTCACGATGCTGGGTATTTTCATCGGCGTCGCGGCGGTGATCACGATGGTGGCGGTGGGCGACGGGGCGCGAGCGTCGGTGGAGGCGCAAATCAACAGCCTCGGCACCAACCTGCTGATAGTGGTGCCGGGCGCGACTACCGCCAACGGCGTGCGCGCCGGGCTGGGCAGCAATTCCACGCTTACGGTCGGCGATGCGCAGGCGCTTGCGCGTGGCGGAGGCCCGGTCGCGCTGGTGACGTACATGGATCGGCAGGTGGCGCAGGTGGTCTCGGGAAATCGCAACTGGAGCACCAACATCCAGGGGACGACGCCGAGCTATTTTGCGGTCCGCGAATGGCCGCCATCGATCGGCCGCATCTTCACCGACTCGGAGGAAAAGGCGGGCGCGCCGGTATGCCTGCTCGGACAGACGGTGGTGAACAATCTGTTCGGCGAGGGACAGAATCCGGTCGGCGCGACGATCCGGGTGAAAAACTCCCCGATGAGAGTAATCGGCGTGCTCAGCGTCAAGGGACAGTCGAGTCAAGGGCAGGACCAGGACGACGTGGTAATCGTCCCGTTCAACACCGCAGAGCGAAAAGTCCTGGGCGTGTCGGCGCCGTCGGCCGCAGCGGCGCCCGCGGCGGTAGCGACGGCGAGCGCGACCAACCCTTACGCGTCGGTACCGACGACCAATTCGGTATACAGTACGAGCACCGGATCGACCAGCCCGTTCGGCGGCGCGCCAAAAATCACCGGCGTCGTCAATGTGATGTTCATCAAGGCGAGCAGTTCCGACCAGGTGGACAACGCGGTTTCGCAAATCACGCGCACGTTGCACGAGCGCCATCATATCCAGGCGAAACAGGACGACGACTTCACGGTGCGCGATCTAAGCGAAATAGCGGCGGCGTCCGAGAGCGCCACGCAGGTGATGACGATGCTGCTTTTGGCAGTGGCGTCGATTTCGCTGCTGGTGGGCGGAATCGGAATCATGAACATCATGCTGGTGTCGGTGACGGAGCGCACGCGCGAGATAGGAATTCGCATGGCGATCGGCGCCCGCCGCATCCACATCATGCTGCAGTTCCTGGTGGAGGCGATGCTGCTGTCGTTGATGGGCGGGTTCGCGGGGATAATCCTGGGCATACTCGTGTCGAAACTGATTTCGGCGCTGGCGCAATGGCCGACGCTGGTCTCGCCGGTAGCGGTGGCGGGCGGTTTCATTTTTTCGGCGGCGGTGGGAGTTTTCTTCGGCTATTACCCGGCGCGCAAAGCGAGCCTGCTCCATCCGATCGACGCTCTGCGCTACGAATAGTTCAGGAGCGGTGAGGGTTCCGGGCATTACTTTTATTTATTAGCCAGATAAATCAGGGACTTAACGTCCCTGTAATTGTTCGAACGGGGCGGCGCAGCAAAAAAGCTGCGCCGCCCCGCGCTTTTTACCGCGGACAGATCAGACTCTAGAGTTAAGGAACAATCCGATAATATGATGAATATATGCTTGACTTAAGGAATTCGCCTGGTACACAATTAAGACTCTAAAGACGGATAGGAGATTATACTAATGGCCAGACATGCTTTGGGGAAGATGTTGCTCGGCGTGGGGATGTTAATGCTCTTATGCCTCGCCGTGGCATCAACAAATGCGGCAGTGAAGCCAGGTGACGTCATAACACCTACAAACGCGGCACAGGTCAAAGACTTGGTTTCGCCCGGGGTATTCTACGCAGTGACTCGTGGAATGCACATGGAGATCGTCCCGACCGAGCGGATCGACTGGCCGCCGCCTTACAGGGAGGCGACGGAAAAGTATTCCACGCAGGTGCGGCTCACTAACGACCATCGCAGCCTGCTCGGCTACGTCGCCGGCCAGCCGTTTCCGTTGATCGATCCGAACGACCCTTATGTGGGGTCGAAAGTCATGTGGAACAACGTGTTCCGGCCCATCCACACCGATGACTACGACCTGCGCTTCTACGATTGCCAAAGCGAGTATGTTCGCCCGGGCGAGGACCAGAACGTGATCGAGGACCTGGAGATCGGTCATTACTCCGGATACAACCTCTTCGGACGGACCGAAGTCGAGCCGATGCCGGTCGATCCCGACTTCAAGCAGTCGGGGCGACTGTGGTTGTTCGCTCTGTACCCCGTGCTTGCGCCGTCGGACCAGCGCGGAGTCGGAATAGTCCGCTATCGCTACATGGATCCGAACCGTGGCGATGACACCTGGGATTGGCAGCCCGGCACCCGTCGTGTGCGCCGCCTGAACGAGGCGATAAACAGCAGCGCGACGGGAGCGCAGAGCTTCGACCCCGATCACTATGCAGGCTTCAACCCCAAGACCGAGCAGTACAACTACAGGTTCCTGGGTGAGAGGCAGATGCTCGCGAGCGTACATGCGCAGCATTCGCCCGAAGTGACTTGCCCTTACGATGGCGGCGCGACCGCATGTCCCGAGGCTTGGGAGATGCGCCACGTATACATCGTCGAGGCGGCACCCCGGCGCGATGCGAACAATCCGGGTGCGCTCGACAAGTTGACCAACGTCTATGTGGACACCGAATTAGCGTTCAACCCGTACATCGACACCTACGACCAGAAGGGCCGTTTGTGGCGCGCGCACATCTACTGGCTGGCCTATCGCGACCGCCCGGTGCCGGATGCCCGCGTTGCGATCTACCCGTTCAAGCGGGAGTTCGTAGTGGGTGCGGCTTCGATCGACGTGCAGGCTAACTTCTCGACAATGTGTTACCTGCCCGGCCAGCACACGCCTGAGCGCGAATGCTGGTACGTCAACATGGGGGCAGTCGATAGGGATTTTTGCTCGGTGAAGTCGATGGTGGCCGCAGCTCCTTAAGCGAGTTCGCCGGATAAATCGGGGACTTCACGTCCCTCCAATAGCTCGAACGGGGCGGTGCAGCGTAAAAGCTGCGCCGCCCCGCGCTTTTCTGCCGCCGACAGATCAGTCAGATTGTAGAATTAAGGAACAATCTGATATATTTGCAGTCGCAAATTTGATTTCAAAAAATTTCGCGACCCAGAATTAAAATTCCAAAGACGAAAAGGAGGTTGTACTAATGGCCAGGCATGCTTTGGGGAAGATATTGCCGGGCGTGGGGACGTTAACACTCTTGTGTCTCATCGTGGCTTCAGCAAACGCCACGGTGAAGCCGGGTGACAATATATCACCCGCAAATGCGGCACAGGTCAAAGACCTGGTTTCGCCAGGGGTATTTTATGCAGTGACTCATGGAATGCATATGGATATCGTGCCCAGCGAGCGGATCGATTGGCCGCCGCCTTACAGAGAAGCTACAGAAAAGTATTCAACGCAGGTGAGGCTCACTAACGATCATCGTAGCCTGCTCGGCTACGTCGCCGGCCAGCCGTTTCCGCTGATCGATCCGAACGACCCTTATGTGGGGTCGAAAATCATCTGGAACAATGTGTGGCGGCCCATTCAGAGCGATGACTACGACCTGCGCTTCTACGACTGCCAGGCCGAGTACGTCCGTCCGGGCCAGGATCAGAACATGATCGCCGACTTCGAGGTCGGCCATTACGCCGGATACAACCTCTTCGGACGGACCGAAGTCGAGCCGATGCCGGTCGATCCCGACTTCAAGCAGTCGGGGCGCCTGTGGTTGTTCGCTGAGTACCCCGTGCTTGCGCCGGAGGACGCGCGCGGAGTCGGACTGATTCGCTATCGCTACGCGGATCCGAAGCGCGGCGACGACAGCTGGGATTGGCAGCCCGGCACCCGTCGTGTGCGGCGCCTGAACGAGGCGATTCTGTCCAGCGCCACCGGTACGCAGACCTTCGATCCTGACCACCTTTCAGGCTTCAACCCTAAGACCGAGCAGTACAACTACAAGTTTCTGGGCGACAAGCAGATGCTCGCGAGCGTGCATGCGCAGCATTCGCCCGAAGTGACTTGCCCCTACGATGGTGGTGCGACCGCATGCCCCGAAGTTTGGGAGATGCGCCACATGTACATCGTCGAGGCGACACCCCGGCGCGATGCGAACAATCCGGGTGCGCTCGACAAGTCGACCAACGTCTATGTGGACACCGAATTAGCGTTCGAGCCGTATATCGACACCTACGATCAGAAGGGTCGTTTGTGGCGCACGCACATCTTCTGGATGGCCTATCGTGACCGCCCGGTGCCGGATGCCCGCGTAGCGATCTACCCGTTCCAGCGGGAGTTCATAGTGGGTGCGGCTGCGATCGACACGCAGGGCAACTTCTCGACAATGTGTTATCTGCCCGGCCAGCACACGCCTGAGCGCGAATGCTGGTACATCAACATGGGGGCAATCGATAAGGATTTCTGCTCGGTGAAGGCGATGGTGGCCGCAGCTCCCTAAACCCAAGCTTTAAGCAGCCTGATTGATTGCTGAAACAGGCGCGGAGCAAAGCGGTTAGTCGCCGTGGCGCTCCGCGCTTTGGTTTTTCCACAGCGCGCGAAGGTAAACGGTTTACATACGCCGGATCCCGGAATATATTCCGCGTATCGCGCGATTGCGGTCTTTGCACCACAAGCGCGACCGCAGAAAAGGTCCCGTGTCCGAAGCCGGCGCGGATGCGCCTCGCAGGTCCAACGAGTCGCTCTGCGCCGGCAACTTTCCCGCCGCACCAGCGTAAGTTCGCGTCGCCGACGCGCGCGCATCGCCGCGCAGCCGAGTCAGACCTTGAAGCGGATATGAATCATGTCGCCGTCGCGCATCACGTAGTCGCGGCTCTCGAGTCTGAGCTTGCCGGCCTCCTTGACCTTCGCGTCGGACTTGTGGATGGCAAAATCCTCGTAGCTGACAACTTCGGCCCGGATGAATCCGCGCGCGATATCTGTGTGAATCACGCCGGCGGCATCGAGCGCCGACTCGCCGCGCCGTAGCGCCCATGCATGTGCCTCGGGCTCGCCGGCGGTGTAGAAAGTGATCAGCCCGAGATGATTGTAGAGCGCGCCGATCAGCCGATCGCGCGCGGGCGCGTCGAGTCCCGCGTCTTTGAGCATCTCCTTTTGGCCGGCCTCGTCGAGTTCCCACAATTCCGACTCGAAAGCGGCCGCGAGCCTGAACACCTCGAATCCGTGCGCGCGGACGGCGGCGCGCTCGGCGACGGTGACATCGGCGGCGGCGCGTTCCATCTCGCAGTTGACGGTGACCAGCGCGGGCTTTCGCGAAAGAAACCCGAAGCTCGAAAATGCGTGCGCCTCCTGCGCCGTCAGTTCGAGCAGCCGCAGCGCTTTGCCGTCGCCGAGCCATGCGATCACTTTCTCCAGCGCCGCGCGTTCGAAGTCGCTGCCGCCCTTCTCCTTTTTCAGCCGCTCGAGGCGGCGTTCGGCTTGATCGAAGTCGGCGAACACCAGCTCGCCCTCGATGCTTTCGAGCGTCGCGACCAGATCTTTTTCCATGCCGGCGAATTGCGGAATCACGATCAGCAGCGCGTCCATGTCGCGCACCAGCGGCAGCAGACTGGGATCGAGCGCAGCGCCCTCCTTCTGCTCTTTGGGATTTGGCGCGAAGTCCAGGATGGTGAGCTCGACCGCGATCTTTTTCTTCGAACCGTATGCCGATTCAAGAAAATCGAGACGCGGATCCGCGACCTTGATTTGTCCCGGGCGCGCCCGATTGCGGCCCTCGGCCGTGCCCGCAATCGGCGCGAGTCCGGTCAGTGCGTGAAATACGGTCGATTTCCCGGCGCCGCGTGCGCCGATGATCCCGGTCTTCAATTGATCCCACCTCGATCTCGGGGATTCTACACCACCGCAATTCGCGAGTAAGCCCTTCGCGCACCGGCGTCGAAGCGTGCCGCGATCCGCGCAAATGCACCTGAATCGAGATCGCGTTCGAGCTCGGCCAGCCCGCAGAGTCTTTCTCGCCAGCGCCAGCTTCGCTAATCTGCTATTCCCGTCGGCGGAGCAGCGCGATGGAGAGCCACCCTAGCTCAGTTGGTAGAGCAGCTGATTCGTAATCAGCAGGTCGCCGGTTCGAATCCGGCGGGTGGCTCCAAAAAATCAAATAAAATCAAATACTTATGAAGGTAGCCGACACGCTTGATTAACCATAGTCATTCTGTGTCACCACTGTGTCACCATCCGGTTGTGAGTCGCCGTCTTCACTAAGAGAGGCGAGCGCGCAGCCGATCCAGGGCTGTCAGGCAATCAGAATAGAGCGCCTGCACATCCCCGTCGGGCAGCATTCGAACCAGGTCTGATCTCCGGGCGAGATCTCGGACCGTGATTGAGTATCTCGTCGGTATCAAGAAACGGTCGCGAGTGCGGGTCGCGATTGTCTTCTCCACGACCTTGCCCATGCTGCCACTCAGTGTCGCCCCAGGTGTCGGTCAACCCAAGGCAAGCCGGTCAGCTCGGCCGCCGTCTTGCCTGGTCGATATAAATCCAGATGTGATCTAACACAACCTTGGGATTGGCTCCTGCTTCGTTCGCGGCCCTTGCCAAACGAGGGAGTAGCCTTGCAAGCTGTCGGGCGACTTTGACCTCGTCTGCCTCCTGAGATTCCCAAGTTGCAGTACTTCGACGGCGCTTGATAAGTCCTGCTGCCTCCAGCACGGGCTTCACCACCTGATTGCGAATGACTGATTGTGTGTCCCTGTTGAGGCTCAACCGCACAATAACACGCCATCCCATCTGAGCTTGCCTCCCTGTCGTTGGGCTGTTTCCAAATCCATGATCATGCGCACGATGCAGAACTCAGCGGCTGTCTTCAGACTCCGTCCGACGATAGACCGCGTCTTCAAGGGCAGCAAGTGGCACAGAATCTGCTGACATGCTGAGGTCAGCGAGCACGAATTCACCAACAAGTGCTCGACCGCTAGCATCGAGGGGTCAGCATGGAAGGCAGCGTCTATCTCAAAGCGCGGCAGGAATGGGACGAGCGTTACGCTGATCTGGTTCTCGGCAAACGTAACTGGCAGATCACCGCC
>Ga0074044_10002060_pt1 | contig 17754 bp, 10 predicted proteins | sample BogForMeECP23OM1_FD_94443 | JGI IMG/M metagenome (GOLD analysis project Ga0074044, IMG submission 94443) | Bog forest soil microbial communities from Calvert Island, British Columbia, Canada - Bog Forest MetaG ECP23OM1 | ecosystem: Environmental > Terrestrial > Soil > Wetlands ...
CAAGTCGGCACCGCATTTTTTGTCGCCGTGCCGAGCGCGGTATTCCCCGGCCGCTCGTTCGTTTACCTGGTGACCGCACACCACAATCTGCTCGACGACGCCGGCAATCCACGTGCCGGTCTCTTGCTCACGCTCGAGGACGCCAGGACCGGTGCGATGCGCGAGGAGCCGCTGCCGCTTGAAAACCGCTGGGTGCTCGATCCGAATGAAGAAAAGGCCGACGTCGCCGCGGTTCCGTTCACTCCCAAAGACGCGAGCATCGCGCCCATCCCGCTTGGCTCTCTGCTTGGCAGCGACGATCCGCTCTCCCGCCCCGAAACCGGCGCGCAGGTGTACTACCTGACCGCCGCGACCGTGGGCGTCAACCAGCATCGCTTCGAGGCGCTCGCTCGTTTCGGCCACGTCTCCGTACCGGCGCCTGCCGACACCGAAGTCATCGGCGCGGGCTTGCAGCAACTCAGCTATCTTGACGGTGGTGGGGCGCCCGGATTTTCCAGCGGCGCCCCGGTCTTCGTCAGCGCCGGGCTGCGCTTTGCGCTATGGGGGATTCTCGAGGCCAACACTTCGCTCAACACCGATCCGGTTTTTTCCGGTCTGGCCGGCGTTCTCCCCGCCAGGTACGTTGCCGACACGGTCAAGGCGATGGGTGTGGTGCAGGACAAGGCGCTGCGCGGCGCCAAGCTGCCCGAGTGATTTGGGTCGCGCGATGCGGATTTGATTTGATTCGTACGGCCGATCTCCAGCTATAATGTCGGGCGCTGTCAGTTGAATAGTTGAATGCTTGATTTCGCATCGATACGCGGATAGCAAGAATAGTTCGGGCGCCGCGCACAAGGACCGAACTCAGTAAAATACTCCCCGGTAGCTCAGTCGGTAGAGCGGACGGCTGTTAACCGTCATGTCGCTGGTTCGAATCCGGCCCGGGGAGCCACTTTCAACCGCAGGTTTTCCGCAGCTACGTTTGACTGCTCTACCAACTGTCGGTTAACTCGTTGCAAACTCGCCGTTTCGGTGATAGCGTCCGCCGCGCTGATCGCACCGGGGAGGGAGCACTATGTTATCGGTTCGAAGAAGGTGGCACTGGCGGACGCCGCTGTTTCTGGTGTTTTTTCTCGCGATTGGCGGCTGTACTTTCAACGGCGGGACCCTCACTGCGCTCGCTACCCACAACGTTAACATTCCTGCTCAGCCGCTCGAGCGGGGTGTTGAAGGACGCGACTGTATCTACTTCGTCCTAGGTCTTCCGGTCAGTGGCAGCCTGATTCCCAATCTTCAAGAAGCCGAAGACCGCGCAATTGCCCAATCACCCGAGGGTAATGCGATGCAGGATGTAGCGCTCTATATGGATCAGACGTGGTTCGTTGTCGGGAGCAGCGTCTGTTATCGGGTGCGAGGCGATATCGTCAGAATTGCTCAGCAGGCTCCAAGTGCTGTTCAGTCCGGGCCGGGGGTACGCCAGTGAAAAAGGCTGTCTTATTTCTTGCCATCGCGATGCTCTCCGGCTGCACGACGCGCATTGGAGCATTCACCTTTGCGTCTACGAAGAATCTGGGAGTTGCCTATGCGCCTCTGCAGACGAGGGTTGAAGGCGAAGACTGCGTCGATATGATCCTGTTCATCCCGATAGGCACTTTAAACCCTAATATACAGGATGCAGTGGATCGCGCCGTTGAGAAGGTTCCCAATGGCGATATGATGACGAATGTTACGTTGACGGAAGACATGCTCTTCACCCTGATCTACAATCGCGTATGCGTCAGGGTAACGGGCGATGTCGTAAATACGCGGGCCTCTGGGACTATTCAGCAAGCGCCTGCGGCGCAAGGACCATCATTCGTCCCAAGGAACCCAGCTGCGGCTCCAAATCCAAATGTGGGCGATCAATGGAGATCATCCGACCATCCGAATTGAGCTAGCTTCGTCAGCGATCGAGCAAGCGACAGCGGGACCACTCCCACCGATCGCCCGCTGCGCCGCTGCGGCCCTCCTCCTGCGATGCGCCGGATGACTTGCGCCTCGGTTTCAACTATTTTCCCGACTGCATGCTGAAACCTGGCGATCCTCGCGAAGTGTTTTCATTTCCCGAGGATCTTTCCTATGCACGTCAGCTCGCGCGCTTGATCCGCGCTCCGTTGCGCCGAATTTCGACCCATCAGTTCCCCGATGGAGAGACGCTCGCCAGCATCGGACAGCGTCGCACCCGCGCCGATGCGATTTTAATCCGCCGCTTGGACCATCCGAACCCGAAAATCGCGGATACTTTGTTTGTTGCCGACGCTCTGAGACGCGCCGGTGCGCTGGAAATAACCTTGGGCGTCCCATACTTCCCCTATTTGAGGCAGGATAAAGTCTTTCACGACGGCCAGCCGATTTCAGCGAAGGTTTTCGGTGACCTCATCGGGCATAGCTTCGACCGCGTGATCACCATCGATCCGCATCTTCATCGGATACACAGCTTGAGCGATGCGATCCCTTGCCGAACCCTGCACCTGTCCGCGGCGGCGCCAATTGCGCGATGGGTGCGCGTAAATTGCCCGGATGCGGTCGTGGTGGGTCCCGACGTCGAATCGACCGAACTGGTTCGACAGGTTGCCGAGGCCGCGGGCACCGAATGGATCGCCGGGCGAAAGCGCCGTCTCGCCGACCAAAGGGTGATAGTGAAATTCGATTGCTTGCAGACGGCCGGCAGCGCCGTCATCGTCGATGACATCGGCAGCACCGGGGTGACCTTGGCAGCCGTCGCTCAGACACTGCGGTCACGCGGCTTTGCTCCGATTGACTCAGTCGTCGTGCATGCGTTGTTTGCGCAGGGCGCGATTGGGCGAATTCGGCGCGCCGGAGTCCGCCGGATCGTTTCATCCGACACCATCGGCCATCCAACCAACGCGATTAAGACAGCTCCCCTGATGGCTCAAGCGCTGATGAGGACCTAGGCCACTGGTTCAGTGGGGATGAACTATTCAGCCTGACGCCGCCGGATTCGGCGTGCTACACATACGCTATGGTCAACCGCCAGGATGTCCCGTACTCGCCGCGCTCGCCCGAAACCGGGCGACGCCCGCTTGCGGCTGAAATAATTTTTGACGGAACGAAACTACCCCTAGAGCGGAGCCGTCCCAAAACCACAACGGATGGTATAAATTGCGATTTTCGGCTCTACTCGATCAGTCAGAATCGCGCCCGGATCTTCAGGTTGGTAAACTGAACCAGTGCCGAACCGCATCGTGAATGCACCAGCGCCGATTCTCCGATTCCTTGGCGCCGCCGGCACGGTCACGGGCAGCAAGTTTCTGCTGACGGCCGGCGATCGCCGTGTGCTGGTCGATTGCGGCCTGTTCCAGGGGCTCAAGCAGTTGCGCTTGATGAACTGGCAGCCGTTGCCCGTCGACGTGCGCGGCATCGACGCCGTTGTGCTGACGCATGCGCACCTGGATCACAGCGGCTATGTGCCCGCGCTCGTGCGCGACGGCTTCCGCGCGAAGGTCATTTCGACGCCCGGTACGCACTCCTTGTGCCGCATCCTTCTTCCCGACAGCGGGCATCTTCAGGAAGAAGAGGCTGACTACGCGAACGCCAAAGGATATTCCAAGCACTCGCCTGCGCTCCCGCTCTACACCGAAAGAGACGCATGGAATTCGCTTGATTGCTTTTCGCCGGCGGATTTCGACACCAAGGTCGATCTCGGTCCAATAACCGCGCAGTTTCTGCATGCCGGGCACATCGTCGGAGCGTCCCTGATAAGTATCGAGATAAACTCTCCCCGCCGAAAAAGAATCCTCTTCACCGGCGACCTGGGACGTCCGACGCACCCAATCCTGCGCCCGCCCGCGCCGCCTCCCGCCGCCGACGTGATCGTGATCGAGTCCACCTACGGCGATCGGATTCATGACGATGCGGCGTCGCTTCAGCGTTTCGAAGCTGCGATTGCAAGGACGCTCGAGCGCGGCGGTGTCGTCATTATTCCCTCGTTTGCCGTCGATCGAACCGAGGTCATCCTGTACCATCTGGCGCGCCTGCGCGACGCTGGCGCAATCCCGAGCGCCCCAACCTTCGTCGACAGCCCGATGGCGCTTGCCGCGCTGAAGGTTTACGAAGAGGCCATCGCGCGTGGCAGTTCTGAAATCCGCGCCGATATCGCGCATGAAAAAAGTTTCTTCAATGACCAGGACCTGACCGAGATCAAAACCGTGGCGGCATCGATCGAGCTGAACTCGAGGTCGGGGCCGATGATAATCATCTCCGCGTCGGGAATGGCGTCGGGCGGCCGCGTTCTCCATCATCTCAAACGACGGCTTCCCGACCGCCACAACACTGTTATTCTCGTGGGCTATCAGGCCGCGGGAACTCGCGGCAGGTCGCTGCTCGACGGCGCTACGATGGTGAAGATGCTGGGCGACTACGTCCCGGTCGCCGCGGAAATTGTCGATGTCCCCGGCTTCTCCTCGCACGCCGATCAGCGGGAAATTCTCAACTGGTTGAAGCTCGCCACGGTTCGGCCGCAGATCGTTTATATCGTTCACGGTGAGCCGCCCGCATCCGAGGCTCTGCGCGCGCGCATAACCCAGGAGCTGGGATGGAACGCCGTGGTGCCGCGCAATCTCGAGCAAGTGCGTATAGACTAACGTGGGGATTGCGATGGTCCGTCTCATTATTGGCGTGGTGTGTGCGCTGGCAATCGCCGGCTGTTCGGCCCAAGGTGCGGTTAATTCGACTTCGCCTGTATTCGAAGTGGCAGGTCTCATCTACCAGGATAAGGCCCGGCGTTGCGTCGCTAATGACCTCGTCGCTTGCGGGTGGCTGACCAAGGCTAGATGCGAAGCCACCTGTGACCTGTGCTCGGTTGAGTTTCCTCAGCTCAATTCGCAGGCGCGGGAGAAGCTCTCGGTCGCATGCCGCGCGGGAGACCAGGCGGGGTGCCGAGGAATCGACGCTATCGCGTGCGATAGCGGTGACCAGGCCGCATGCGGAAGACTCAAGGACCAATACTTGAAGCTTGCCGATTCATGCCACGCCGGGGATAAGCAGCAATGCGAAAAAATCGCCTCATCGCCGTGGCCGCTGCGGATGCTGCCCGACACGGATAAGCGGTGCAATGGCGGCGACGCGGCTGCTTGTGAGCAAATGAAGGGCTTGGTGACCCTCAATGTTATTCGCGTCGGTGAGCGGGTAGAGGCTTGCGGCCCGCTGGCTTGTGGCACGGGGTCCATGCCGCCGTAGCGCGTCCCGTCGTCAAGGTGGTCGCCCACGTCCTTATAATGAAACTAACGAAGCTGTGACGCACTTTCGCCTCAAACATCTGCCGCTCGACACGATGCGCGAGCACGTGATCGTCATTCACGCGCGCGCCGTCCGGCATGGAAACCTGGGCTTGCACCCGCTCGACCGCGCGTGCGTCTTCGGCATCGATCGCCAAACCGGGATCCAGCGCGAAATCACCGGCGTGCTCAACGTTTGCAGCGATGACCTGCTCGAAGCCGGCGAGATCGGACTCTCGGACGAAGCATTTCGCGATCTCGGCTTGCCCGACGGCGCCGCAGTAGGCGCAAGTCTCGCCGTCGCGCCGCTGAGCGTGGATTTGGTCAGGGCCAAGCTGAACGGAAAACACCTTGGCCGCGAGGATTTCGACGCGATCCTGACCGACGTCGCGGCACGACGCTATTCGCGCGTCGAGCTTTCGATGTTCGTGCTGGGGTGCGCCTTTCAGAAGTTTGATTTGTCGGAACTGACTGACTACACGCTCGCGATGATCGCCACTGGCCAGCAGCTCACGTTCGGCGACTCGATCGTCGCCGACAAGCACTGCGTCGGCGGTGTTCCCGGCAACCGAACCACCATGATCCTGGTTCCGATTCTCGCGGAACTCGGACTCAAAATTCCCAAGACTTCCTCGCGCGCTATCACCAGCCCTGCCGGCACCGGCGACACGATGGCGGTGCTCGCCGATGTCGCGCTCTCGCCCCAGCGGCTCTATCGGGTCGTCGAGGAAGCCGGCGGATGCATCGCGTGGGGCGGTGCGCTCGAGCTGGCGCCCGCTGACGACATCCTGATCACCGTCGAGCGCCCGATGGAGATCGACACCGAGGCGCAGATGGTCGCCTCGATTCTCGCCAAGAAGAAGACCGCCGGCGCCACCCACGTCGTGATCGACATTCCAGTCGGACCTTCGACCAAGGTCAGAACTCCCGAGCTTGCCGAGCACGTCGGCGGGTTGTTCAAGGCGGTGGGCGAGCGCATCGGTCTGCGCCTCGAGACGGTGACTACCCAGGCGCTCGGCCCGATCGGCTATGGCATCGGACCGCGGTTGGAAGCGCTCGACGTCCTTGCGGTCCTGCGATGCGAACCCGGTGCGCCCGCCGATCTGCGCGAAAAGTCGCTGATGCTCGCCGGACGTCTGCTGGAAATGACCGGAGTCGAGCCGGCCTCGCGCGGCTATGAGGCGGCGCGCCGGACGCTCGATTCTGGCGCCGCGCTCAAAAGGTTCGACCGAATCGTGGACGCGCAGGGACGACGCGCGATGCCTGCGCAAGCGCCTTTGCGCCGAAACTTTGCAGCCGCACAAAGCGGGACGATTGCGCAGATCGATTGCTGGGAAATATCGCGAATCGCAAAACGCGCCGGCGCCCCTTCCAATGCTTCCGCAGGCGTGAAGCTGTTCAAGAGCGTCGGCGACACCGTGATGCGGGGCGAGCCGATTTTCGAGATTCATGCCGAAAGCGACTCGCAACTTCAGGCCGCCCTCGAATACAGCAACACCAATTCCGCGCGCCACCTGGTCCGCTACGCCGAAGGCCCTTAACGGAATTCTCCGCTCTCGTCGCGCGAATCGACAAAGGTGCTCTCTGGCAGAGACGTAAATACAGTTGTGTGACGCTATCGACCATCAATATCGGGCGTATCGGCTCGAATGAACACACAACGAGCAACACTAATGTATCAATCGGCGCTATCGCCGAGCTTTGCACTCTGTGACACAATTGGGCGCTGGAGCAGTCAGATTAGCATAGAGTGCCTAAAGAACGCTGGTATAACTATTGCTTCATCTCAGACTCTAGGATCGCTTAAGTCGTACTGCTGTTTTACTCGTCAAACACGGAAGAGAAGCAGATGAACAAGTACGCAGGAAAAGTTCGGACCAGCGCGCTCGCAATCCTGATCGCCGCTGCGGTTGTCGTTATGGCCGCCGCAGCCCTCACCGTGCCGACGACCATTTCGGTGCCGGATTCGCTTGATTTTCCCAGCTCTCCAGTGGGGGACACGGCCACCAGGAACCTCACGGTCACCAACACCGGCAAGACTAACCCGCTGATCATCGGCAGCGTAACCTCGTCCGACCCGGCTGAATTCGCCGTGGGGACTTCGACCTGCCCGTCGGGCGGGATCGGACTTGCGCCGGGCCTCGCCTGCACGATCGCGATCGGCTTCACGCCGCGCGATCTCGACGCGCGCCGCGCGACGCTAATGATCTCCGATAACACTGCGTCCAGCCCGCAGAGCGTGGCGCTCAGCGGCAACGGCACGATCACGATGGCCGTCTCGCCCACCAGCTACGCATTCCGCAACGTGAACCTCGGCTCCAAGGCGACCAAGGAGCTCACGGTGCAAAACTTACAGGCCAACCCGGTTTCGCTGACCGAAGCCTTCGGCGGGGCGAACGCCGGCGACTTCCGTGTCACCGGCGGCTCCTGCGGCGCGACGCTGGCGGCCAAGACGGCTTGTACGCTGTTGGTCACTTTCGCTCCGACCGCGGCGGGCACGATAATGGCGTTCATAACGGTTACCGACATCCCTGACCCGCTCAGTCCGTACACGGTTTCATTTGGCGCGGTGATACCTACACCGGAAGCCCCGGAGCCGACGCCGTGATGCGGGGCGAGCCGATTTTCGAGATTCACGCCGAAAGCGATTCTCAGCTCCACGTCGCGCTCTAATATAGCTACACCAATTCCGCGCGCCGCCTGCTCCACTACGCCGAAGGCTCTTAAAGGGACGCCAGGCGTCTCAGGCTGTCCGATTCGCCGATCACCACCAGCAAATCATCGGGTTCGATCTGCGTATCGGCGCCGGGAATCATCTCGAGCGGTTTGTCGCTGCGCTTCAACGCCACGATCCGAAGCCGCGGATTGGCCCGTTCCACCGCCGCGATCGTCTTTCCGGCCGCCGGGCTTTCGCGCGAGATCCTGATCTCCTCCAGATCGACCTCGGACTCACGGCCGGGCACCGAGAGTTGTAGAAAATCCACCACCGACGGACGGATGATGCTCGCCGCGATTCTCATCCCGGCCCATTGATAGGCCGCGACCACCTGGTCAGCTCCTGCAAGCCGGAGCCGCCGCAGCCCCGCATCCGAGTCGCCGCGGGCGTAGATGAGAATCTTCGGATTTTTCTCGCGCGCCGAAAGCGTGATGTACACGTTGTCCGCATCCGATCCGGTTGCGACGATTATCGCGCGGGCCGAACCGATCCCGGCATCCTCGAGTACCGAATCTTCCAGCGCCGATCCCACAACGTGCAACGCGCCGGCACTGTCCAGCTCTGCTTGCCTCGTGGGGTCCGCCTCGATCACCACCATCGGTACCGCCTTGCGACTTAGCTCTTCGACCACCGCGCGGCCGAAACGCCCGAAGCCGCATACGATGACATGCCCCTGGAGACTGTGAATTTTGCGATTCATTGCGCTCTTCCCGAGAAACTCTTTAAGCCGCCCCTCGACGACAAGTTCCCCAATCACCGAAAACAGGTAAATCGCGCTGCCGACGCCTGTGACTATCAGCCCAATCGTAAAAAGACGACCGGCCGGGCTGAGCGGCTTTACCTCGCCAAACCCGACCGTCGAGATGGTAATCACGGACATGTAGAAGGCGTCGAGAAGCGGCCAGTGCTCGATCAGCATGTATCCGGCTGCGCCGATTACGGTCATCGCCGCGATCAGCGAGACTGCGAGCGCGAATCTGCGAGTTGGGGTCATCCTGCTGGCGTGCGGCAATCCTTGGCGATGAGCGACGAGCCGGAAAATTCCACCAAGGATTACATGTCACACTCCAAATGGGAACGTTTCCGGGACTCCGCGTGCGCTGGCGCATGGCGAAAAAATGAGTGCATCCGATCGAAACACCAGCGCGATTTGACAAAAAGTTAGACAGGCATAAAGAGGGGCTGAGGGGATAAAGACTGGGCCTGATTTCTGGGGGGACGATTCCGCATGCGCCGGGAATCGCATCGACGTTAGTTGCGCACCGCAGACCTTGTGCAGCGGAGGGGGAAAATGAAAGGCGCTTATGGAAAGGCAAGGCTCGGCACAATTGCGCTCCTGAGCGTCGCCGCGTTTGCGATTATGGCCGCCGCGGCGGCCGCGCCGCGCGCAAGCATGGCGGCGAAGCATCCGGCGACAATTGCTGCGCCCAAGGCAAATGCGCCGTCCGCTGCGGCGAAGCTGCACGTCGCAGATCTCTACGGCAAACTGCCGCTGCGCTTCGAGCGCAACGACGGCCAGACCGACGCGCGCGCGAAGTTCCTCTCGCGCGGTGATGGCTACATGCTGTTCCTTACACCGACCGAGGCGGTGCTGGCATTGCGCAAGCCGGGGAAGGCCTCGCGCCCTGATTCTTCTCCGCCGTCTTCTTCTCTGTCATCCCGAGCGAAGTCTGCGAAGTCGAGGGAACCCGGATCCGGGATTTTCTTCGACAAGCTCAGGACAGGCTCTCGCGCGGCAGCCACGCGCGAGAATGACAGAATAAAAGACGATGTGTCAGCAAGAGTTGAGTCCGAAGTCGTGCGCGTCAAGATTGTTGGCGGCAATCCAAATGCGCAGATTCAGGGTGTCGATCAACTCGCAGGCAAGTCCAATTACTTCATCGGCAACGACCCCAAGAAGTGGCATACCGATGTGCCCAACTACTCGAAAGTTGAACTCAAGGGTGTTTATCCCCGAATCGACCTCATCTACCACGGCGGCAAACAGGGTCAACTCGAATACGACTTCCGGCTTGCGCCGGGCGCCGATCCGAAGGCGATCCGGCTGAGTTTCAGGGGTGCGGGGAGGCTTGCGCTCGATAGACGCGGCGATCTGATCGTGAGTGCCGGCAAGAGCAAGCTGGTCGAGCAGGCACCGGAGATTTATCAGGAGATTGGCGGGATGCGGGCGGTCAAGGGCGGATGGGTACTGCGCGGCGCGCACGAGGCGGGTTTCCGCGTGGCGCGTTACGATCGGACCAAGCCGATTGTGATCGATCCGGTGTTGCTCTATTCGACCTACCTAGGCGGCAGTGGCGCCGCTGAAGGCCTCGGCATTGCGGTTGATTCCGCAGGCTTCGCCTATGTCACAGGATATACGACCTCGACCGACTTCCCGACCCTGAATGCCTTACAAAGCAGTTGCCCATCCGCATCCGGCCCCAACGGCTGCCAGGCCGCTTTCGTTGCCAAGCTCAACCCGTCGGCGTCGGGAGCGGCGTCGCTGCTCTATTCGACCTACCTCGGCGGCAGCAGCGGTATCGAGCAAGGCCACGGAATTGCGGTTGATTCCGCAGGCTTCGCCTATGTCACGGGAACTGCGGGCTCGACTGACTTCCCCGTGACTCCCGGTGCGTTCCAGACCGCCAATGCCGGCGGCAATGCCTTCGTGACGAAACTGAACGCGAATGGTACGGGGTTGGCTTACTCGACCTACCTCGGCGGCAGCTCGTACGATTCTGGCAGCGGCATTGCGGTTGATTCCTCAGGCTTCGCCTATGTCACGGGAACTACGAACTCGACCGACTTCCCGACCCTGAACGCCTACCAGAGCACTTGCCCATCCGCATCCGGCTCCAACGGCTGCCAGGCCGCTTTCGTTGCCAAGCTCAACCCATCAGCGTCGGGAGCTGCGTCGCTCCTCTATGGGACCTACTTAGGCGGAAGTGGCAGTGCCAACGGATCCGACCAGGCCAACGGCATCGGGGTCGATTCCGCAGGCAACGCCTACGTCACAGGAATTACTAACTCAACCGACTTCCCGACCCTGAACGCCTTCCAAAGCAGTTGCGCGTCCGCATCCGGCCCCTACGGCTGCCAGGCCGCCTTCGTTGCCAAGCTCAATCCGTCGCTGTCGGGAGCGGCGTCGCTGCTCTATTCTTCCTACCTCGGCGGCAGCACATACGATTCGGCCAGCGGTATTGCGCTTGATTCCGCAGGCTTCGCCTATGTCACGGGAGGTACTCATTCGACGGACTTCCCGACCCTGAACGCCTACCAGAGCAGTTGCCCATCCGCATCCGGCCCCAACGGCTGCAACGCTGCCTTCGTTGCCAAGCTCAACCCGTCGGCGTCGGGAGCGGCGTCGCTGCTCTATTCGACCTACCTCGGCGGCAGCTTGTACGGTTTTGCCAGCGGCATTGCGGTCGATTCCGCAGGCTTCGCCTATGTCACGGGAGGTACTGGTTCGACCGACTTCCCGACCCTGAACGCCTTCCAAAGCACACTCAACGGCTTTGAGAACGCCTTCGTTGCCAAGCTCAACCCATCGGCGTCGGGAACGGCGTCGCTCCTCTATTCGACCTACCTCGGCGGCAGCTCGTACGATTTGGGCAGCGGCATTGCGGTTGATCCCTCCGGCAACGCCTATGTCACGGGATATACGAGCTCGGGCGACTTCCCGACCCTGAACGCCTACCAAAACACGCCCAACGGACAGTGGAACGCCTTCGTTGCCAAGCTCAGTCCGGCAACTCCGATCCCGACGCCGACGGCCACCGCGACCTCGAGCGCAACAGCCACGCCGACACCGACTGCCACGGCGACCAGAACTGCAACGCCGACTGTGACTCCAACCAAGACGGCGACGGCCACTGCAACCGCAACTCGTACTGCGACTGCATCAGCAACGGCTACTCAGACCGCGACGCCAGCGCCGACGCTAACTCCTACACCTACTCAAACCCCCACGCCAACGTCGGCGCAGACCTCTACGCCTACTCAAACTGCGACGCAGACGCCGACTCCTGCACCTACTCAAACCCCGATTACGCCGTGGCCGATGATTGGTCACGATCTCGCGCATACGGGCCTCAGCCAATACGACACCAGCGCCAATCCCGGCACAAAGAAGTGGGCGTTTGCAACCGGCAATGCGTCGGCGGCGCTCCGCTCCTCGCCGGTGATCGGCTCTGACGGGACAATTTATGTCGGCTCCGGTGACAGCAACGTCTACGCGATAAACGCCGACGGCACGCAGAGGTGGAAGTTCGCAACCGGCTCTTATATATACGGCTCGCCAGCGATCGGCACCGATGGGACCATCTACGTCGGCTCCGATGATCATAACCTCTACGCGTTAACCGACGGAGGGCAAAACGCCGTCACGCTGAAGTGGAATTTCATAACCGGCAGTGTTGTGCGCTCCTCACCGGTCATCGGCGCCGGCGGGACCATTTACATCGGCTCCGGTAACAGCCTCTACGCAGTAAACCCCGATGGCACGCAGAAGTGGGCGTTCGCAACCGGCGGTAATGTGTTCTCTTCGCCGGCGATCGGCGGCGATGGAACCATCTACGTCGGCTCTGACGATTACAATCTCTACGCGCTAACCGACGGAGGACAAGGCACCGTCACGCAGAAGTGGGCGTTCAACACGGGCGGCCCAATTTTTTTCGCCTCGCCGACGATAGGCCCTGATGGCAGCATTTATGTCGGCTCCCAGATCAACCTCTACGCGGTAAACCCGAACGGTACGCTGAAGTGGAAGTTCGCAACCAACGGTCAGGTGTTTTCCTCACCGGCGATTGGTGCCGAGGGCACCATTTACGTCGGCTCCGGTGGCGGCGCCCTTTACGCGCTAACCGACGGAGGGCAAAACACCGTCGTGCTGAAGTGGGCATTCGCAAGCCAGTTCGCATCTTCCTCGCCCGCGATTGGCGCCGACGGGACAATTTACATCGGCTCTGAGGGGAAGAACGTCTATGCCGTGAACCCCGACGGTACGCAAAAGTGGGCGTTCTATACCGGCGGGCCTGTGTGGTCCTCGCCGGCGATCGGCGCCGACGGGACCATTTATGTCGACTCCGATGACGACAACCTCTATGCCGTGGGCGCCTGCCCTTCCTGCCCGACGCCGACCGTCACACCGACACCGACGGCAACACGGACCGCGACTGCGACGGCCACTGCAACCGCATCGCGTACTGCGACGGCCACTGCCACTCCAACGTCCACCGCAACAGCAACGCCAACAGCGACGGCCACTCAGACCGCGACGGCAACACGGACCACCACGCCCACGCCGACTGCAACTACAACTGCCACGGCGACTGCGACGTCAACAGCAACAGCGACGGCTACTCAGACCGCGACGCCCACGCCGACTGCGACTGTGACCGCCACTGCAACCGCAACTCCTAGCACCGCAGCCACTCCAACGGCGACGTCAACAGGAACAGCGACGGCTACTCAGACCGCGACACCCACACCGACTGCGACGCCGACGCCAACGACATCCATTTCCGTTCCGGCTTCGTTTGCTTTTCCCAACACTCCCGTCGGGGACACTTACGCCAAGAACCTGACAGTCAAGAACACCGGCATCTACTTCCCCCTGTTCATTTACAGCGTCACTTCGAACGACCCGGCAGAATTCGCGGTTACGGCCAACACCTGCCCGGCGGGCGGGCTTGCGCCAGGTCTCACTTGCACGATCGCGATCGGCTTCACGCCGGGTGCGCTCGGCGCGCGCAGCGCGACATTGACGCTCACCGACAATGCCGCCACCAGCCCGCAGCACGTGGCGCTTTCCGGCACCGGCACGATCGACATGACGGTTACGCCCACTAGCTACGCGTTCGGCAGCGTGAAGGACGGCTCCAAGGCGGTCAAGGTGATCGTCGTGCACAACTATCAGACTAACCCGGTTTCGCTGACCCTCCCGCTGAGTTTCAGCGGGTCGAACCCCGGCGATTTCAGCGTCACCGGCGGCACCTGCGGCGCGACGCTGGCGGCCAAAGCGGCTTGTACGCTGCTGGTTACCTTCGCTCCGACCGCGGTGGGTACGGAATCGGCGACCATGACGGTTACCGCTAGCCCCGATCCGCTCGGTCCGTACCCGGTTTCATTCACTGCGTCGGCGACCATTCCTGAATCCCTGTCGGCGCCGAAGCTGGTCTTCGCCAATGTCTACCAGACCGCCTCCAAGACGCTGAACCTCACTGTTACCAACAAGGCTACCTCCGGCTCGATCACCCTGACCGGAACGACCATCGGCGGCGCCAACGCGGGCGACTTCGCGGTGACGGGCGGGACCTGCACCGGCTCGCTGGCGGCGTTGTCGAGCTGCACCTACGCGGTGACATTCACGCCCAGCACCGAGACTGCCGAGGGCGGCACGCTTTCAATCGCAGTTACGGAAGACCCCAATAGCGGTCCGTCCGCGGTCGCCCTGAGCGGAATCGGATTGGTGCCGGTCAGGGTAGTTCCGGCAAGCGTCGCTTTCGGCACGGTGAAAGGCGGCAAGTCATCGGTGGCGAGGGCGGTCGTAGTGATCAACGACGGTGGCGCGGCGGTTTCGCTGAGCGAAAGCGTCGGCGGGGCCAACCCGGGCGACTTCGCGGTGACGGGCGGGACGTGCGGCGCGACGCTGGCGGGCGCCGGCGCATCGTGCACGTACACGCTGAAGTTCACGCCGAGCATCGTTGGCCCTGAGAGCGCGACGATTGGAGTGACCGCGGTTGGCGATGCGGCCAGCCCGCACAACGTGATCCTCACCGGCACCGGTTCATAGGCGCCGTGGAGCGGAATAGCGTTCTGTCCAGCCGTCGTGGCCGGGCAGGGCGTCTTACTTTATACGGCGATTCCCGGATTCATCCCGAGCCGCGCGCGGCGCGCGGTAATTGTCACACTCCAAATGGGAACGTTTCCGGGACTCCGCGCGTCGCGACTGCGGATAGCGGTGACACGGCTTTGGTTTCATCGAACCAGATGTACTCGTCGAATTGCCGCGGCAGCGACGCCTGGAAATAGTGACTCTCCAATTCCGATTGCGGCCGGTAGATGACCCCGATTGCTCGTTCAAGACGCGCTGGCGCGAGTTCATCGCGTACCGCCTGGCGCCGAGGCGCGCGCAGATGGACCGCGCATGCCGCGACGCCTGATTCGTGAAACAGCCGCTCGTAACTTCGTTCGTGCGCAGGCCGCACCCGTTTTATCTCCATCGGGCCGTCCCATTCCGATGCGGCCGCGACGGTCCCGTGATCGGTTCCGAATCCGACAATGTACGCCGCGCCGCCGAACCGATTTCGGGACAGCTGCCCGACATTATGCTCTCCGCGCGTACCCATCTCCGTAGCGGACGCATCGCCCACATGGGAGTTGTGCGCCCATACAATCGCTTTGCTGCCGACGCCCTGAAATTCGAGCAGCCGCTCGAGCGTGTCGAACATATGCTGGTCGCGCAGGTTCCACGACTCGACGGAGCCGTAGTACATGACGCGATAGTACTGTTCCGCGGCGGCAATCAGGCGCGCATTCTGGACCGCGTCGAAGAATCGATCGCCGTCGCGCTCCGAATACTCGATTCGACGCTTCAGCAGATCGCCCAGCATCTCGACTATCGGCTGTTCGCAAATGCGATACGGATCGCCCAGTGCGACGCGCCCGTACACGGCGGGATCGCTCTCCCACGGCGTCAGGCAGCCGTAACGCTGTCTGGCGACCGCCGCCATCGCCGGATCGACGCCTGTCAAGTATTCGATGACCGCGTGAATCGAAGTGAACAGGCTGTACAGATCGAGTCCATAGAAGCCGGCGCGCAGCTCCGGATCGCGAACCTCCGCATTGTAGGCGCGCATCCATTCGACCAATTCCAAAGTCTCGCGATTACGCCACATCCAGGTCGGGAAGCGCGTGAAGGCGTTCCATTGCTGCTGTCGCGCGGGCGCGTAATGCACGTATTGGTTAATTCGCGCGGCGTCGGGCCAATCGGCCTCGACCGCCACCATTCTGAATCCGCGCCGTAAAATAAGCTCGCGAGTGATCCGCGCGCGCATCTGGTAGAACTCCGAGGTGCCGTGCGTCGCCTCTCCGAGCAGCACAACGCGTGCATCGCCAATCCGCTCCAGGATTGGCGAGAGATCGACTTCGCCGATGTCCGCAATCGGCTCGGCAACCTCGCGGATGAGTTTCGCCACCGACTTCGGCCCGCTCGCGCGCGCCGCAGTCCGGCCCGATGCGTCTGCCCATCCTTGCGCGCCAATCAACGGAACGAACTGCACGTCACCAAGGTTTTCCTCCTCGTAATTGTCCTCCGTGACCCGCGTGACTCGTATCAGTTGTTGACCACGAGAAGACGACGACCCGACCGGAATTACCAGCCGCCCACCGACTCGGAGTTGCGCGAGCAGCGGGTTTGGAATCTGAGGACCACCCGCCGTTACGATGATGACATCGTACGGCGCATGTTCCGGCCATCCCAGGGTGCCGTCTGCGGTGAGAACATGGATGTTGTCGTAGTGCAGTTCCGAGAAGCGCCGCCGCGCAATCGTCGCGAGTTCCTCATGACGCTCTACCGTATAGACGCTGTCCACGATCCGCGAAAGAACCGCTGCGGCATAGCCCGACCCAGTGCCGATTTCGAGCGCCTTTTCACCCGGCTTTGCCTCGACGCATTCGATCATCAGCGCAACGATGTAAGGCTGCGAGATCGTCTGGCCCGCCTCGATCGGCAATGGAGTGTCCTGGTACGCAAACTCGGCGAGCCGGCTCGGAAGGAATGCCTCGCGAGGAACCGCTCCCATCGCATCCAGCACCGCCGCATCCTTGATACCGCGCGATGCGATCTGACCGTTGACCATCCGCTGCCGCTTGATCGAGAAATCCTGCATCGGTGTCGCTCCCTTGAACCGTTGCCATTGAACGAAGCAATCGCGATGCCGCCTTTTTACCGCCGGCCACGAATCGGAAGCTCCTGTCCACGCGGCTTTTATCTATCTACATCCATTCACCGCTTTACCGTGCTCCCTTCGGAGCCACTTGCCTGACGCTCGCTGGCTCCTTTCATCACAGATGCGCCGTCCGACAATTGATTTCACAATAAGTCACTTTCGCGCTGTCTGGCACGGCGGATGCTCTCTCTCGGTGAAACAAAAGATCGAAATAAATTTGCCGGGAGGAAAAATGGGTTTTGTCGAGAAATGGAGTCCGGCAACTGAGCTGATCCCGAGCCTGTAGCGGAGTATGCTGTAACTATGGCAACGCGCTGAGGGCAGATTAACCGAGATGGCTGCGGTTTTTTCGAAAATACTGTGCCCGATTGACTTCGAGCGTGATTCGATGGACGCGCTCGGACTCGCATCCCGGCTGGCGAAGCAGAACTCCGCTACAGTTTACCTTCTGACCGTGATCGGCGCGCCGCCCGCTGCCGCCACCGCACTGCCGCCCGTCGCGCTGAATCCTGATCCTGAATTTGAAGCAGCATGTATCCGCCGCTTGAAAGCAATTGCGCGGGAAAAACTGGCGGGAGTTTCACATGAGATTTTCGTCGCAAGCGGGAACGCGGCGCCGGCGATTCTCAAGCTCACCGCTGAACAAGGCATCGGCCTGATCGTGATGGGCACGCACGGCCGCACTGGCCTGAAGCGCTTCCTGCTGGGCAGCGTCGCGGAGCGCGTCGTTCGCGAATCGCCGGTTCCGGTCTTGACGATCCATCCCAAGGCCGCCGGGTAAAGGAGTTCTCCCATGTCTTTGCCGTATCGCAAAATTCTGTGCCCGGTGGATTTCGACGAGAACTCGATCGCG